>Ga0265298_10011845_pt1 | contig 10158 bp, 9 predicted proteins | sample AusTroGonzalo_MG_3_FD_193486 | JGI IMG/M metagenome (GOLD analysis project Ga0265298, IMG submission 193486) | Bovine rumen microbial communities from tropical cattle in Woodstock, Queensland, Australia - Gonzalo_01 | ecosystem: Host-associated > Mammals > Digestive system > Stomach > Rumen ... | reverse complement strand
CCCAAATTGGAAGCATAGCGGTCGCCCAGCAGCATCAGGTTCATGTCTTTCACCAAGAGACAAGCCAAAGGCAACAAGATACACATCAACACAATAAACAACACCATCTCATCGCCAGAGACTCGCGAAAACGAGCCCAGTCCCCAAACGACGAACGACTTGACATCTTCTTCAGGAGCGAGGAACTTCAAGACACCGATGATGGCATTGGCCAAATAGCCTATCATCACACCAATAATTAACAAGGTGACGTTACCTTTCACTTTCTGCGACAACCAAAGAATCAACAGTAGTACGGCCATCGCACCTATGATGGCAGCTACACTCATTGCTGCATCACCCATATAGCCCAGACGAGAGAGTGCCACTCCTCCAATCTTTCCAGACAACAAGACTACAAAGGCGACTCCAAGGGCAGAACCATTGCTGATACCCAATACAGACGGACCTGCCAAGGGATTGCGGAAGACCGTCTGCATCTGAAGTCCGCTGACAGCAAGACCAGCACCTGCGACTATTGCCGTCAACGCCTGAGGCAGACGACTGCTGAAAATGATATTCGTCCAAATCTCGTTGGAGTCATCGCCCATCAGGATACGACACACATCCGCCACAGGAATCTTAACAGAGCCAATGAGCAGATTGATCACCATCAGTACGACAATCGCGACGACAAGAATGATAAACTTCGATATTCTCATATTCTCACAGTTTTTATTGATCAAGAATTAGAGAATTAGAGAATTTATCAGTGCGCAGCCAATTCTCTAATTCTCTAATTCTTGATAAAAATAAAAAACCTTGATTCATTTCAGCAGTCTGTAATAAGTGGGGGCATAGTCGGGTTCGACAAGTTCTGGATGGAAGATGGCCACGAAGTCTTTCAGTAGCACATCGGGCTGGACAGGAGAAATCTCATAGTAGGCTTGCTGCTTCATGTTGCAGTAGATGACCTTTTTCTCTTTGAAAGCCTGAAAGAGTTCGTTACGAGGCTCAGAAGCTTTCAGAGCTTCATAGGTAAATTCTCCAGGAAAACTGTTCAGGATGCGCCAATAGTCGGCTTTGGCAGCAAGGGCATACATTTTCTCGAATTCCAGATCCTCACCAGCCGTCTCTTCGTCATTAATGACATAGTCAGCACCAGCATCGCGGAAAATCTGTGCCAGATAGTTCTTACCCCCAACGGCATGCCAGTTGCCATAGTGCATCTCGCCACTGAACACCGTCGGATGAGTCTCTGCCTTGCTGGCCTTTTCCTTCAGGTCATTATATCGGCTCTCGATACCTGCGAATACCTCGTTGGCCTCGCGCTCCTTTCCGATGAACATCCCTACGAACTTAATCCACTCGGCCTGGCCTAACGGATCCAGTTCCTGATACCCCAGATGAGGTACCAAGGTGATGCCCGTCTCCTTAATAGCATCATAGCCACCACGCTTCGATGGCGAGATAAAAATGACATCAGGATTGGCGGCCAGCACCAATTCTGTATCGAAATTGCCCTCCATACCTATCTTCACGATACGACCGTCTTTTACACGTTCAAGGATGTCCTTGTTGAAGAGGTTCTTCGTGCCTGTTATGCCCTTCACCACATCATGGGCATCAAGAATGGTGAAGTTCGACAACTGCAAGGCCGTCATACAGATGGTATTCTTGATAGGCACACGAATCTTTGTATAGCCAGAAGGCACACTTACATCGTCGCTTTGCACCAAAGCAAAGTGATCGTTTTTGCCAACATTCACCAAACGGACATCAGCAGAGTCACGCACACTGAAGCCTGTAGCATACTTGACATCGATGGTAACAATAGAATCATTTGAGGCCGTATCAGCAGAAGCCTGCGACTGTGGATTCTTTCCAGAACAAGCACAAAGAACGGCAGCAATAACCAACAAAAAGGCTGTTTTCTTCATTTCTTTAGCAATAATTCTTATTTGTCTGCAAAAGTACAAAAAAATTTTGTATTTTTGCAAGCAAATTCGAATAATATGCAAATAAATATCGACCAAACGAAATGGTATGACAGAATTTGGGCTGCATTCATCTTTTTCACGCGATTGCCCTTCTGGCGACTACATCAGCCATCGAAGGAAAGCTATAATTCCGTTGTCGAGTATTGGCCTCTGACGGGCTGGCTCACAGGAGGCCTGATGGCAGCAACACTTTACTTCGGAAGTCTCGTGTTGCCATACGCTGTTGCCGTCTTGTTGGCCATCGTGGTAAGGCTGCTGATTACAGGTGCCTTGCATGAGGACGGTTTGGCAGATTTCCTGGATGGTTTCGGAGGCGGAGGCTCAGACCGCAAGCGCATTCTCGCCATCATGAAAGATTCGCATATCGGCACATACGGTGTCATCGGACTTCTTCTTTATCATCTGTTGCTCTTTGCCACGCTCTTATCGCTGTCACCAATAATGGCAACTCTGACCATTCTGGCAGCAACCCCATACGCCAGAATGGTGACGGCAGAACTCATTCTGATGATGCCCTACGCCAGACGAGAGGAAGAAGCGAAGTCGAAGACCATTTATCGGAAGTTCAGCGCTTGGGCAGGCGTCGGCCTCGCCATACAAGGCTTGTTGCCAATGGGCTTGTTTCTGTGGTATACAGAATTATCGTGGGAGATGATCATCTTTATCCCCTGTCTCGTGATGTATTTCCTTTATCTGCTCATCTGGAACAGGCTTCGCGGCTATACTGGTGATTGTTGCGGAGCCGTCTGTCTGTTGGTAGAACTGACGGTATATTTAGTGGTATGTGCGCTATGAAAAAGATTATTCTGATAACTGGTGGCCAGCGCTCAGGAAAGAGTAAGACAGCTGAGGAAATGGCATTAAGGCTGAGTCCGAATCCCGTCTATCTGGCCACAGCCCATATCTGGGACGAGGAGTTTCGTGAGCGCGTTCGCAGACACCAAGAACGTCGCGGTCCTCAGTGGACGAACATCGAAGAAGAAATCAACTTGAGCCTTCACAATATGACGGGCAGAGTAGTCGTTATTGACTGCGTGACACTCTGGTTGACGAATTTCTTTTTCGCCAACAATTCAGACGTCGATAAATCACTTGAATTGGCAAAGACAGAGTTCGATAAGTTCACAGAACCTGATGCCATCTATATCTTCGTGACGAATGAGATTGGACTCGGTGGTGTCAGCGACAATGCCATCCAACGAAAATTTACGGATCTCGAAGGCTGGATGAACCAGTATATTGTCTCGAAGGCCAACGAAGTCATATTAATGGTAAGTGGAATAGAAGTAAAAATCAAATGAAGACATTCGACATACAACCTACTGACAAGTCGATACAGGCAGCGATTCAAAAGAAGATTGACAACCTGAACAAGCCCAAAGGTTCTTTGGGCCGCTTGGAGGAGTTGGCGATGCAAATCTGTCTGATTCAGCAGACACTAGAGCCTTCATTAGCACATCCTTGTCATTTGCTCTTAGGTGGCGATTATGGTATTGAGCGCGAGGGGGTCAGCGTCTCGCCTCGTGAGGTCACTTGGCAGCAGATGATCAATTTCACCCGTGGTGGAGGCGGTGTCAATATGTTCTGTCGCCAGCATGGCTTCAAACTTCGTGTTGTCGATGTTGGGGTGGATTATGATTTGTCAAAGGTTGATGGTATCATCGACCGCAAGATAGCCCGAGGCACAAAGAACTTTCTCTATGAGCCAGCGATGAGCGAAGAGGAATTCGATCACGCTATTCAGATTGGTTCTGACCTCGTTGACGATTGTACTGCTGAAGGCTGTCGTATTCTCTGCATCGGCGAAATGGGCATTGGCAACACCTCGCCCTCCAGCATCTGGATGAGTATCTTTGGCGACATCCCCCTCAAAGACTGCATTGGTGCAGGCGCTGGCCTCAACAACGATGGCATCCGTCATAAATACGAGGTGTTGTCGAAGGCTGTATCACAATGGGGTCAGGATACTTTGTGTCATGCGCATGACACAAAGTATCCTGACCCCATTGTGATACTCCGCTACTTTGGTGGCTTCGAGATGATTGCCGCTATCGGAGCGATGCTTCGTGCTGCTGAACAACACCTTATTATATTGGTCGATGGCTTTATAATGACGGCCTGCGCTCTCGCAGCTATCCTGCTTTATCCTGCCTCGCAAGACTACATGATCTTCACCCATTGTGGCGATGAATCTGGCCACAAGATGATGCTCGACATCATAGATGCTAAACCCCTTTTACATCTAGGGCTGCGATTAGGCGAAGGCACTGGCGCCCTCTGCGCTTTCCCCATTATCGACTCCGCTGTCCGTATGATGAATGAGATGAACAACTTCGACAACGCCCACATCACCAAATACTTCTGAATCAATCACCTTTCGACGAATCCTTTATCTCTCCACTTGCCCGACCGCCAACGGCGCATAAGGATGACGCCGCGGACGTTCTCATCGAGGGCGAAGCCTACCCACATACCGATAAGCCCGTAACCAAGCGGAATACCGATGATATAGCTAAGCCCCACGGCGATGCTCCATTGGAAGATGACGCCAACGACAAAGGGATAGACGGTGTCGCCTGTGGCGCGTAACGTGCTGCCAGCAAAGATATTTGAGGTACGTCCGATCTCCAGGAACCAGTCGATGAAAAGCACCCAGACACCCATGGCTATGATCTCCTGATTGTCGGTAAAGGCGCTGAGGATGCTTCGTCCAAACAATGCCAGCAGTGCCGAGCCGGTGAGCGTGATGATCATCGACCAGCGGAAGAAATAGTTGCCAAGGACGTATGCGGCCTGATGGCGTCGCTGGCCCACAAGGTGTCCTACAAGGATGTCACCGCCCTGTGTGATACTGAGACAGAACAGATAAACAAACATTATCATATTGTGACAATATGTTCTCGCGGCCAACGCCTCGTTACTGATCTGGTTGATGAAATACGTGATGACCACCTGCGACAGACAATAGCTGATGTTCTCACTCATAGCGGGAATGCCTATGTACAGCAGGTTCCTCAATTCCTGCCAGGGGATCGGACGGAAATAGTGCAGTGGGAAACGGGGAATATGCACCTTGAAGTGGATGGCGGCAAGCAGCACCATAGCGATTGCTCGACTGGTGGCTGTCGCGATGGCTGCACCCTCGACCCCCAACTGCGGAAAGCCCCAATGTCCGAAGATCAGCGCGTAGTTGCCTAAGATGTTCAGAACGTTAACAATACCCGTCACCACCATCGGATAGACCACCTTGTCAGCACTTCTCAGTGAGGCTGAGAACGTGAGTGACAATGCCTGGAAAAACGACAGCGCACCCGTCAACCTCAGATAAACCAGTCCGTCGCCCATCAGTTCAGGCCTTAATCCCATGAGTTGCAATAATTGCTCTGCGTAGAAAAACAGTAGGACGCTGACCGTGAGGCCGAGCATCAAGTTCACCACCAGCGCCATGCCCACCACCTGCACCAACCGTTTTCTGAGTCCTGCCCCAATGTACTGTGCGCAGAGGATAGCTGCACCCATTGAAAAGAACTGATAGACGAGGAACACGAGCGAGATAAGTTGATTGTCGAGTCCCACAGCTGCCACACTGTTGTCGCTGTAGCGGCTCAGCATCACGGTGTCGACGGCACCCAAGAGCATCACCAGCGCCATCTCGATGAATACTGGGATGGTGAGTACTTTCAACTGTCGTTTCAGGGATTTGTCTGTCATTTGAGAGTACAAAGGTACGCAAAAGTTAATATCACCATCAAGATTTCTGCAATGCGGTTTACACGTACGGCAGTATTCATGTCAGCAGTGGTAAGGGAACGATCGTTCTCCCCAATATAGGGTTTGTCAAACAGTTGACCAAAATAATAATGAGGACCACCAAAGCGACAATCAAGAATGCCTGCGAGGGCGGCTTCTGGGTAACCGCTGTTGGGAGAAGCGTGGCAGCGTCCGTATTTGTGGATGAAACGGAGGAGGATCAGACCACCCCGCCTGTCGGCACCCCTCCTACTCAGGAGGGGAATAAAAATGTTTGCTATCACCATCAGTAAGGCTGTGAGGCGGGCGGGGATATAGTTAGCGATGTCATCGATATGGGCAGCCCAACAGCCGAAGTCACGATAGCGCTCCGTCTTATAGCCAATCATAGAGTCGAGGGTGTTTACCATCTTATAGGCCAACATGCCTGGTGTTCCTAAAATGGCGAACCAGAACAAAGGTGCTATCACACCATCACTCAGGTTTTCTGCCAAGGTTTCTAATGCAGCCTTTCTTACCTCTTGTGCTGACAGTTCTGATGTATCGCGCCCAACGATACGAGCCACTTGCTGACGACCTTCTTCAAGCGAGCGATCAAGGGCGAGGAAGACAGCCCGTACTTCGCGAATGAGTGTCGTCCCTGCCAGACAATAGAAGATGGCTAAAATATCGAAGAGATAAAGAAGCACAGGTATTTGGTACACCTGTTCATGAGCACCGTCAAAGAAAAAAAGAGCGAAGATGCCTAAGACCTTTCGAAGCATCCAGGCGATGGCGAAGACGAATAAAATCAGTCCGATGGCCATCAGCGCACCTTTCAGTTTGCGATGATTTCCCTTGTTCAGGCTGTGCTCGTATGCTGAAATCATCTTTCCAAACCACACGATAGGATGTGGCAGTCGCGCCGGGTCACCAAAGATGAGATCGAGCAGCCAACCAATCAAAAAGGTTATCGCATTAATCATTAGTCAGAATTTTATATATCTGGTCGATATCCACATGTTTTCTTACGTGGTCAGCCAATTTGTTATATTGTTCGTCCTTGAAAGCTTGCAGATCACTTGGACGGTTCTCATGATCTCCCGCTTCGCTTCTATCACGAGAACCGTCCCCATAATCCTTCAGCAGATGCTCGATAACAGGGGCATTGTCGAGAAAGCCATGAATGTAGGTGCCGATGCAATGATCTGTCTGCAAGATAGCTTCAGCAGTATCGCTGACACCCTGATGAATCTCATAGCCTTTACACTCTTGGCCATCAAACATAAACGTCACTTGTTTGGTAGTCTTCTCAGGTGTCATCGTAGTATGAATGGGCAGCAGACCAAGGCCAGGCAGACTCGTGATGGAGCCCTCGATACCATCTGGGTCTTCAACCGTCTGACCCAACATCTGATAACCGCCACAGATGCCCACCAGCATCTTTCCATCGCGATGAGCACGCTGGATGGCCTGCGCACAACCATTACGACGCAGTTCCATCAGGTCGTCGAGTGTGGCTTTGGTCCCAGGCAGGATGATGATGTCAGCCTGTTGAATGTCGGAGGTGTTATTTGTATAGAAGAGATTGAGACGCGGGTCACGCTCCAACGTATCAAAATCAGTATAGTTGCTGATATGTCTAAGCAATACCACAGCCACATTCACCTTACCCTCAGCCAATTGGCGACGTTTCTGCTCCAGTGCCACACTATCCTCCTCATCGATATAGATATCCTTATAATAAGGTATCACACCCAAGACGGGCACACCACAGATGTCTTCAAGCATCTTGCGTCCCTCGTCGAAGAGCCGCATATCACCACGAAACTTGTTGATGATGATGCCTTTGATGAGTTTTCTGTCTTTTGGACTCTGTAAGGCGATGCTGCCATAGACAGAAGCAAACACACCCCCTCTGTCGATATCGCCCACCAAAATGACATCGGCCTTCGCGTGTCGCGCCATCGACATATTTACCAGATCGCGATCCTTCAGATTAATCTCTGCAATACTCCCCGCGCCCTCCATCACAATGGGATTATAGCGCGAAGCCAGACGGTCGAAAGCGGCACAGACCTCAGCGCGGTAATCTACATCTAAACTATTGTCCTGTCTCCTTGTCTTCCTTTCTCCTTGTCTCCTCCAATAATCATACGCATCTTTGTTGCCGATGGGTTTGCCATTCAGGATGACTTGGGATGTATGGTCGCTTTGAGGCTTCAACAGCAAGGGGTTCATATCCGTATGACAAGGAATGCCTGCAGCCTCAGCCTGTACTGCCTGAGCGCGTCCTATTTCAAATCCTTCTGGCGTGGCGTATGAGTTCAGCGCCATATTCTGAGCCTTGAAGGGTGCTGGCTGATAGCCGTCTTGTTTGAAGATGCGACAGAAAGCTGCTGCAACGATGCTCTTACCGACATCGCTGCCTGTACCTGCGAACATAATAGGATGAAGTAATTTACAATTTGACAATTTACAATTTACAATTTAAATGTTGTACAAATGAGTGTAGCTGGCTAAGACATTCTTATATCGGAATACGGGTGTAGGGACAGGATTCCCTTTGGCGTCGTAAACCTGAACAATACTTTTAGGCACTTCGCCTAAGAATTGCGTATAATGGAACTCATGCCCTCTATATTCCTTGCCATCGAGCATAAATTGACGATAGCCCAGTGAGAGTTTGCGGTCTGCCTCGCGCGCAGAAATCCGATAGGGCAGCACCCCACACATCGGATACTCGCCATCATCAGTGACAATACTTTCACAAAGATACATCATGCCTCCACATTCTGCCACAACTCTCCCACCCTGCTCTGCAAAGTCATGAATCGCTTTCCTACAAGCCTTATTCCCTACCAATGCCTCTAAATGCTTCTCAGGATAGCCGCCTGAGAGATAAAGCAAATCGATATTTTCAAATGACAGCACCTCCGTCTCTGGGTCGAAGAAACGCACCTGAGTGAAACTGTCTATTGTCTCTTGATATAAAAACGAAAAACTCTCGGCATTTCGCGCCACAAGTGTAACCTTTTCCCCTCCTAAGTTAGGAGGGGTGCCTTTAGGCGGGGTGGTCTGAAGAACGGCTCTAATCCCATTGTTCAGACCCCCTCTAACTCCCCCTAACTTAGGGGGAGAAACAGAGACCTTGCTAAACAATTCTTCGAGGTTGATATGCTCCTCTAACATTTCCATCAGAGACCTGTTTTCAGGCAGCTCTGAGAAATCAAGACCCAGATAGCGTGAACCTTGTTCGAGAGCCGACGACTTAGGCAGATAGCCAAAGCACTCGATATCTAAGTCTGCGCAAACTTGCTGGAGCAAGGCGAAATGCTTTTCCGATCCCACCTTATTAAAGATGACGCCCGCAACGCGCACATTGCCCTCCTGCCCGAGGGGGGCTGCCGAAGGCTGAGGGGTGGGAGGTCTGAAATGGATAAAACCCGATAGCAAAGCCGCCATCGAATAAGCCGCCGACTTCGCATCCACCACCAAGACAACAGGTATATCCAGCACCCGGGCAACCTCGTACGATGACCCTCGTTCACGATCATAGCCGTCGAAGAGTCCCATCATCCCCTCCACGATACACACATCAACATCTTCACCATAATGTGCAAACAGCTCCCGCACATGTTCTGGCGAGGCCATAAACGTATCGAGATTGATGCTGGGTCGTCCGCAGACAGCCTCATGAAACTTCGTGTCGATATAATCAGGGCCGCACTTGAATGGCTGAACCTTCATTCCTTTTGATTTCAGCAACGCCATCAGTCCTCTGGCAATTGTCGTCTTGCCAGAGCCGCTGGTTGGTGCTGCTATCAGGAATGCTGTCTTCATTCGGCTGCAAAGATACTAATTCTTTTTGAATATCGTCTTATTCCGGCACATAAATAATTCGTCCGTCTTCCAACTGATAGGCAGTACCAAGTCGTTTACCTTTTGTTCCACCATCTTGCGTCTGTCCGCTGGCCTTGTAGGTCTCTATCTCGCGTCCTTTCTTCTGGATAATCTCCATATTCTCCTTGCCAGGATTCTTCACAATGGTAAAGTCCTCCTTGCCAAACACCTCCGCCATATTCATGTGCATGACCATCGCCACCATCAACGACACAGCGAAGACCATTGCCACATCAAAGAGGTTGACCACCACGCTCACCGGATCGCCATCATCCTCTGTCAACATTGAATATCTACGCTTCTTTCTCATGCTTCTCGATATATTGACTTGACACATACTCCAATCGACTGATGTCCTGCTGATGCCACCGTGACTTCAACTGTTGGGTGAAGAGACCTACAACACTGATGACCAATCCTACGACCGTTGCCGAGAAGACCACCTGCATGTTATAGGCCATCCCAGAGATATCGCCTGTAGACAAACCTACCAAAGCTGGCGACATGCTGATAAGCGTTCCTATCAGTCCTAGAACAGGGCCTAACT
>Ga0265298_10011843_pt1 | contig 10160 bp, 9 predicted proteins | sample AusTroGonzalo_MG_3_FD_193486 | JGI IMG/M metagenome (GOLD analysis project Ga0265298, IMG submission 193486) | Bovine rumen microbial communities from tropical cattle in Woodstock, Queensland, Australia - Gonzalo_01 | ecosystem: Host-associated > Mammals > Digestive system > Stomach > Rumen ... | reverse complement strand
GATGGCCTCACTGACATAACGGATACCCTGCTCGTGGTCACCCTCGTAGAAGACAGTCCGTCCCATCTCAACCAGTCCCATGGAGTGGTAGTAGTCGTTGCCCGTCTGCTTGGCCAGGCTAATCAGCTGCTCCAGCCACTTTCCCTGATCGGCCTTGTGGCCCGCCAGTTCGCTGGTCATGCAGAGGCTGTTCAGCACATTCAGCTTCTTCTCGCTGTCAGATGCTGTCACCTTGCTCTTCAGCAGTTGCAGGTACAGGTCATAGGCATCACGGAACTGCATACAACTATATAGCGAGTCGGCCATGGCCATGACCTGGTTGAACGAGGACTCGCTTGTGCCTGCCTGTGCCAAGGCGTCCTTCGTGTTGTTACAGCCTGTGCAGCCAACGGTCAAAACCACCGTGGCCATCCATATGATAAGATTCAGAACTTGTCGCATAAGGTCTATGTAATAGTATTGAATATTTACTGGTTTAGGCTGCAAAGGTAGGAAAAAATATTAATTTACAATTAAATCGACAGAAAAAATGTCGATATTCAGCAAAAGAAAGCCGGAACCCAATCATGGATTCCGGCTTTTATAGATTTTGAAATAGATTATCTTACAAATCTTATTAGTTCTTGAAGAAGTCCTTAACGGCCTCGTTGGGAACCATCTGCTCATCAAAGATGTAAGCACCCGTCTTAGGGCTCTTCACCATCTTGATAACCTTTGTGTAAGCGCGACCATCCTTTGAGCCTTCGTGGAGGGTAGCGACGGTTTTCTTTGCCATGCTCTACGTATAATTATTTAATCTCCTTGTGAAGAGTCATCTTCTTCAGGATGGGGTTATACTTCATGAGTTCCATTCTCTCAGGAGTGTTCTTACGATTCTTGGTCGTAATGTAACGGCTTGTACCAGGCATGCCAGAGTTCTTGTGCTCTGTGCACTCCAGAATGACCTGTACGCGATTACCCTTTGCTTTCTTACCTGCCATAGTTATTAATCTCCTATTACTTTAATGTCCTTCCAATCTACATAACCTTTAGCAACAGCCTGCTTCAGGGCAGCATCCAGACCGACTTTATTAATCATACGCAGACCAGCGGCGCTGATCTTCAACTGAATCCAGCAGTTCTCCTCAACATAGTAGAACTTCTTGCTGAACAGGTTTACGTCAAAGACACGCTTTGTGCGGTGCTTTGAGTGCGACACGTTATTACCACGCTGTGCCGTCTTTCCTGTAATTTGACAAATCTTAGACATTTCTATCTACTTTTTCTTGTTCCTAAATTATAACTTATTCCAAACAGGGTGCAAAGGTACAAAAAAGTTTAGAGTTTAGAGTTTAGAGTTTGCAGAAATCTCTAATTCTTAATATTTTTTAACTCATTTCTTCTTCTATCGGCTCCTGAGACTTCAAAAAGTCGAGGAATAGCTGCATAGCCTTGTTGGTTGCGATGGCCAAATTGATGTCACGACCGTGGTCTTCTTCCACCTTGCAGGTCACCACGTTATCGACGGTTCCACATGCCAGCCAAATGGTGCCTACGGGTATGTCCTTGGTACCGCCGGTAGGACCTGCCACACCGGTTGCGGCAACAGCATAGGTGGTGTTAAGGGTCCTGCAGGCTCCCTTGACCAAGTCAATGGCCACCTGCTCACAAACCGACGTCTGCTCGTCGAGCAGTTGCTGACTGACACCGAGCAGGTTAACCTTCACCTCATCCACGTAGCAGATGACGCCACCTTTGAAGTATTTGGAAGCTCCAGGTACAGCCATCATGGCTTCAGCGATACGTCCACCCGTACAACTCTCTGCCGTTGAGACAGTTTCCTCTCTTTCCCACAGCAGCTGACTGATGTCGCGGCTGATAATCTTTCCTTCAAAATCCATATTTAAATTTACGATTTACTATTATTACACTATTTAAATGTGACCTTCGAAAATGCAGGTGCATCAATCGGACAGAACTCCTTGTCCTGATACTTGAAATGCCCCACGATGCCTATCATGGCGGCATTGTCGGTGGTATAGCTGAACTTCGGGATATAGACCATCCATCCGAAACGCCTGGCATGATCGTGGAAGGCATTGCGCAAGCCGTTGTTGGCACTCACGCCGCCAGCCACTGCCACGTGCTTGATACCTGTCTGTTTGACTGCCAGTTTCAGCTTCTTCATCAGAATATCAACGATGGTCCATTCCAACGAGGCGGCAATATCCTCCTTGTGGTGCTCAATGAACTCCGGGTCGTCCTTCACCCACTTCTGCAACGAGTACAGGAACGAGGTCTTCAGACCGGAAAAGCTATAGTCCAATCCAGGAATGTGCGGCTCGGAGAACTGGTAAGCCTTGGGATTGCCCTGTCGAGCCAGACGGTCAATGATCGGACCGCCAGGATAGCCAAGTCCCATTACCTTCGAACACTTGTCGATGGCCTCGCCTGCCGCATCGTCGATGGTCTGTCCCAGCACCTCCATGTCATTGTAGGCATTCACCTTGACAATCTGCGAGTTACCGCCACTGACCAACAGACAAAGGAAGGGAAACGGCGGAGCCACCTCGTCGCCGTCGGGGGTCTTGATGAAGTGTGCCATCACATGTCCCTGCAAGTGGTTCACGTCGATGAGGGGGATGCCCATCGAACGGGCAAAGCCCTTGGCAAAGTTCACTCCGACAAGCAGAGAGCCCATGAGTCCCGGACCGCGGGTGAAGGCCACAGCCGACAGCTGTTCCTTCTGGATGCCAGCCCGTTTGATGGCCTCGCTGACTACAGGCACCACGTTCTGCTGGTGGGCACGACTAGCCAATTCAGGCACTACGCCACCGTATGCCTCGTGTACGGCCTGCGAAGCCGTGACATTCGAGAGCAGCATACCGTCCTTCAAGACTGCTGCCGACGTGTCGTCGCAGCTTGACTCTATACCTAATATATATATATGGTCCTTTTCCATTGCCTGCATACTCTTCTATGAGGTTGCAAAATTAAGCAAAAAAGCCAAAAGTGCAAAACTTTCGACAACAAAGATTTGAAAAATCAACGTTTTTAAGTATTAATCCGGCGCGAACGCAGAAATAAAAAACAAATTACGATTTGAAAGTAAAATGGCAGAAGAACCCATCAAAAACATCACAATTTGTAGATAAACAAAAGCAAATAGTAACAAAATGTAAGTAGTGCAACGTTTTTAGTTTCAAAATGGCGACACCACAATAGGAATGTCGTCATTTTGCATTACTTTTGCAGCCAGAAAATTTCAGATAACCAGAAAAAGCAATGAAAATAAAGAAACGTTGGATTATCCTGATGACGGCAATGACGCTGATTGCCCTCGCAGGAGTATTTGTAGGCGAGCCTGCATTCGAGTGTGACTGGTCGGTGATTTCAGCTGCCGATGTGGCATGGCTGATCACGGCCACGATTTTTGTGTTGATGATGACCCCCGGACTGTCGTTCTTCTACGGCGGCATGGTGGGAGCAAAGAACGTGATTTCGACGATGCTCCAGTCGTTCATCGCCATGGGACTGATATCGGTTCTCTGGGTGGTCATCGGCTTTTCGCTGTGTTTTGGCGACGACATCGGCGGTGTGATCGGCAATCCCTTGACCTTCCTGATGTTCCAGAATGTGGGCGGTGCTGTCTATACCACACCGGCGGGCAACATACTGGGCGGAGCCTCCATACCGTTGGCGCTGTTTGCTCTGTTCCAGATGAAGTTTGCCATCATCACGCCATCGCTCATCACCGGCTCGTTTGCCGAGCGTGTACGCTTCTCGGCCTATATGTTCTTCATGATGTTCTTCTTCTTCATCATCTACTGTCCGCTGGCCCACATGACGTGGCATCCCGAGGGACTGTTTATGCGGTGGGGCGTGGTAGATTTCGCAGGTGGTATCGTGGTGCATGCCTCCAGTGGCGTGGCCGCCCTTGCCGGTGCCATCTACTTAGGACGGCGTAAGGCGGAGACCCGCAAGAGCGAACCGGCCAACATCCCCTTTGTACTTCTGGGAGCCGCGTTGCTGTGGTTGGGTTGGTTCGGCTTCAATGCGGGCTCTTCGCTCCACGCCGACGGACAGGCCATCAAGGCTTTCCTGAACACGAACACCGCCTCGGCCACGGCCATGATGACGTGGATATTCTTCGACTGCCTGCGCGGCCGCAAACCCTCAGCAATGGGTGCTGCCGTGGGCTGTGTGGTCGGTTTGGTGGCCATCACTCCGTCTGCCGGCTATGTCACCGTAGGCCAGAGCATCTTCATCGCGTTTGTCATCACACTCATCTGTAACATCGCCGTCTATTGGCGTTCGCACACCAGCATTGACGACGCCCTCGACGTTTTCCCCACTCACGGCACGGGTGGTATCTTCGGCACGGTGCTGACAGGTATCTTCATCCAGGAGGGACTCATTGCCGGCACGTGGGACGGTTTTGTCATTTTCCTCTATCACCTGCTGGCCATCGTCATCGTGTTTGTCTATACCTTCGCCATGAGCTGGGCAGGCTACAAGCTCATCGACAGCCTCATCCCCATGCGCGTCTCGGCATACAGCGAAAAGGTCGGCCTTGACTTCTCGCAGCACGACGAGCACTACGGTCTGGCCCACATCGGCGAGCGTGAGTTGGCGGAATACGAGGAGCACATCCGCGAAAAGAACCGTCAAAACGAATAACGTTTGCAAGAACAGGCGTTTTACTGAAGAAAAAGTACCGTTGGTTGAAAAAAAAGCCAGCGGTACTTGTTTTTTTGTATCTTTGCACCAAAAATAAAAACTGCTAATGTATGAAGAAAGTATTATTATTTGTTTTCATGATGGCAGGTACGTTGGCAACCCACGCTGACGACTACCCTTACCTGACGTTTGAGTTAACCGACGGCTCGAAGACCTCTGTGGCCGTCACATCACTGTCTCTGTCGATATCGGGAAGTACCCTGACGGCAGGCGACCAGAGTTTCACGCTATCCAATCTGAGCAAGATGTACTTCTCTGCTGATGACCAGACGACGGACATCCAGCACATCACCATCACGAACTGGGACGAGGTCAGCGAGATCTATGACCTGAATGGTCGCAAAGTGACCAAAGACCAGATGCAGCGTGGCGTGTATATCGTTAAGAGCAAGAACAAAACCTGTAAAGTCGTTGTAAAATGAAGAAGCTGTTGACACTCATCACCGCCCTCGTGCTGACGATAGCAGCCGAGGCGCAGACCCTGAACGTACAGGTAGGTAGCGTGACATATCAGTTTCCTGCCGCACAGTGTGGCGAGATGACTTATCAGGACGGCACGACGCTGAGCATCCAGGGCAAGGCATTCACATTAACAGACATCACAGGCATGACCATCGACCAGTCAAAGGTGGCCGACAATACCGTGACCGTAGTGTACAATGGTTCTACAGCCACCGTAACGGTCAGCGGCAACATTGCCCAATACGTCACCCCGACCATCAGCGGCGCCCACGTGTCGATTGCCCAATCTGACAACGTGACCGAGGAGATTACCTACAAGCTGTCTGGCACGTCCTCCGACGGAGAGTTCTACACGTCGGGCTCGTACAAGGCGACCGTAGAGATGAACGGACTGACGCTGACCAATGCCACGTCGGTCTATAGCGGTGCTGCCGTACACATCCAGAACGGCAAGCGCATCAAGGTGAAGGTGGTAACAGGTACGACCAACACGCTGGTCGATGCTGCCGGCGGTTCGCAGAAAGGCTGTCTCTATGTAAAGGGACATGCCGAGTTTGCCCAGAAGGGCACGCTCAACGTGACGGGCAACGTGAAGCACGGCATCAAGGCCGGTGAGTACATCACGCTGAAGAATGCCACCATCAACGTGCTTGGTGCCGTTGGCGACGGCATCAACTGCGAGCAGTTTTTCCTGATGGAAAGCGGCACCATTAACATCAACAACACTGGCGACGACGGCATCCAGTGTGATATTGAAGATACTACGACCGGTTCTACGGGCGAGACCACCGACCACGAGGATGAGGACAGCGGAAATATCTACATCTCGGGTGGCAACATCAGTATCAACTGTGCGGCCATCGCAGCCAAAGGCATCAAGGGAGCTGGCGACATGAATATCACGGGCGGCACCATCACAGTAACGACAAGCGGTAAAGGCGAATGGGACACCGACGATCTGGAAACCAAGGCAGCCTGCGGCTTGAGTTGCGACGGCAATATGAGCATCAGCGGTGGCACCATCAACCTGACATCCACGGGCTCTGGCGGTAAGGGTATGAAATGCAACGGTTTGATGACTATTTCTGACGGCACCATTACGGTAGTCACCAGCGGCGCCCTCTATTATAATAATGGTACGACGGAGAACACCAACTACACGGGTGACACAGAGCGTATCAGCAGCAACTACTACTCGTCGCCCAAGGGTATCAAGGCCGGTCTTAAAACGCAGAACGGCAACAGCTATACCTACACTGGCGGACTGGTCATCAGCGGTGGTACCGTCAACGTAACGACCAGCGGGAAAAACGGCGAAGGCATCGAGAGCAAGAACTACCTGAACATCACGGGCGGACATGTTACTGTCAACAGCTACGACGATGCCATCAATGCGGCTCAGGACCTGACTGTCAGCGGAGGCTATGTCTTTGCCCGTGCCACCAACAACGACGGCCTCGACGCCAACGGCAACTGCTACATCCAGGGCGGTGTGGTCTATGCCATCGGTTCCTCCTCACCCGAAGTAGCCATCGACGCCAACAGCGAGGAACAGAAGAAACTCTACATCACGGGTGGCACCATCGTGGCCGTCGGTGGTCTGGAGTCTGGTGCCAGCATCACCAACGGAACATGCAAATACACCACATCATGGACCGAAAACAGCTGGTATGCGCTCTACAACGGCAGCGACCTTGCACTGGCCTTCCAGACACCCACCAAGTCAACTTCCACCGGCGGACCTGGCGGAGGAGGACCTGGAGGTCCTGGAGGTCCTGGAGGATCTGGCGGCGGGAATAGCAGTCAGCAGCTCGTTGTATATACCACATCGGCCCCTACCCTCCAGTCAGGAGTTACCGTCAACGGAGGCACAGAGTACTTCGGCGGTATGGGTAACATCGGAGGCGACGTCAACGGCGGTTCCTCGGTAACGCTGACCACCTATAGCGGTGGCGGATACGGCCCTGGCGGTCACTAAATACTACAAAAAGGGGGTACGTTGTCTCACGACAGGGTGCCCCCTTATAACTTATATAATAATATACGTATGCGCATAGACGCGCTGAACCAAAAAGAAACCTATCATACAGAAGTTCTTCCTAATTCTTAACCACAAAGATCTGCTTGCGCCTCCCACCCTTACACCGAGGATGTTCGGCTATTATAGACGAAGGCTGGTCTTCAGACTTTCCTCCACTCCCAAGCGCCTTCTCGGGCAAATACCCAATGGCGTGATTTAGCGAGAGCAAAGCCGAATGCATTCGAGCTTTGCAGAGCGTAAACGTCATCGAACGAAGTTCAATGGCTTTTATGCTTAGGAGCCATAATGGAGTTCACTGCTGCGGGACAGTCGGGGATTCTCACCCGGTTCACTACGTGGACCTTTTCTGGCCTCAGCATAGTCCTAACAAACAGGACGTAGCATGCGGCTTACGAAAACGTTCCCAATTAATCGCGGCTAAGCGAACCTTCACCTTTTCGCTTGCAAAGGTAATACTATTTTCTGAAATAACGCACGTTATCTCATTTTTTTATCAAAAAGACTTGCATTCCTGCCATTATTTTTGTATCTTTGCAGAAACAACAGGAACGAGAGCGACGCAATCCTCATTTGCCTGTTGCTCAGACAATCAGCGGACTTACGAGGGAATCACCCGCCCGTTCTAAAATAGTTGAACGCCCGTTCAAAACCATTCAAATTACTAATATTGGTTTTCAGGCGTTTACGGAAACCTATGGAAATTAGTACGTCAGGATCTCCACACCATGTTCCGTCATCAGCAGGGTATGTTCCCACTGGGCAGAGGGCAGCTCGTCCTCGCTAATGACTTCCCAACCGTAGGGATCGCCCTCGTCGATGAAGACGCGCCACGTACCCATGTTGATCATCGGTTCGATGGTAAACACCATACCCGGTATGAGCAGCATGCCGTCGCCACGCTGGGAGAAATGGGCCACCTCGGGGTCTTCGTGGAACTTCAGGCCCACGCCATGACCGCAGAGGTCGCGCACCACGCCGTAGTGGTACTTGTTGGCATGCTTCTGGATGGCACGGCCAATCTCGTTGACGCCATGCCACGGCTTTGCCGCCTCCATGCCAATTTCCAGGCACTCCTTGGTGACACGCACCAGTTGCTCCTTCTCGGGTGTGGTATTGCCCCCCACGATGAACATACGCGAGGCATCGGCATAATAACCGTCAAGAATCGTCGTGAAATCGACGTTGATAATGTCACCCTCCTCCAGCACGTCTTCCTCCTTGGGAATACCGTGACAGACAACCTCGTTGATGCTCGTGCAGACGCTCTTGGGGAACGGCGGTGTCTCGCTGTCGCCACCATAGCCGAGACAGGCGGGCGTGGCACCATGCTCACGGCAGTAGGCCATGCAGATATCGTCTATCTCCTGGGTATTCATGCCCGGACGGATGGCCGCAGCCACAGCATCGAGCACTCCGGTATTCACCACTCCTGAGCGGCGGATACCAGCTATCTGTTCGTCGTTCAATATCAGTTCACGGGTGGGAACAAGGGCTCCCTTGTTCTCCAGATACATCATTTTCTTGTCAAGCTCCGTTGGCTGTTCGCCCGGCTTGCAACGCCATCTTCTCTTCATACTATTTCAATTTGGGTGCAAAAATACAAATAAGTATGAACACCACAAAACAAAATCATACATTTTTGCTGTTGAGCCACTCTGCACACATATCGGCACAGCGCTCACCGTCGATGCCTGCCGAGACGATTCCACCCGCATAGCCGGCTCCTTCGCCACAGGGGAAAAGGCCCTTTATGCGGACATGCATCAGCGTGTCAGGCTGGCGGACAATGCGGACGGGGCTGCTGGTACGCGTCTCGGCAGCTATCATGACGGCCTCGTTGGTGAGGAAACCATGAGCTTGGCTTCCGAAGGTCTTGAAGCCCTGCTGCAGACGGGTGGCAACCGACGAGGGAAGCCAGAAATGCAGGGGCGACGAGAGGAGCCCGGGGGCATAGCTGCTACGCGGCAGGTCGTAGCTGAGGCGGCCGTTCACGAAGTCTGCCATTCGCTGGGCTGGGGCTGTCTGCTTTCGGTTGCCCTGCTGCCAGCAGTCGCGTTCTATCTGTTCTTGGAAAGCAAGCATTTTTAATGAAGGGTGTAGGGCTCCCAACTCTAAATTGTCTATGTCTTCCGGTCGTATCTCGACCACCATGCCGGAGTTTGACCACTGGCCTCCACGGTTCGAGGGCGACATGCCGTTGACGACAATCTGTTCCTTGTCGGTAGCAGCAGGAATGACGAAGCCGCCAGGACACATGCAGAAGGAATAGACACCACGTCCATCAACCTGCGTCACAAAACTGTATTCGGCTGCAGGAAGGTACTTTCCGCGTCCTTGTTTCGAGTGATACTGTATCTGGTCGATGAGCATGGAAGGATGCTCCAGACGCACGCCTACGGCAATGCCTTTTGCCTCCAGTTCCACGTTGGCCTCTGCCAGATAGCGATAGACGTCACGCGCCGAATGACCAGTGGCCAGAATGACAGGTCCCATGAACTCGAAGGACCGGGATTGGGAACCGGTAGCGCCATTGTTCACAGCCTCCACACCGATGACCTGATCGTCTTGCATGATCAGCCGCATCATCTTGGTCTGGAAATGCACCTCACCACCGCAGTTCAGTATCGTATTGCGCATGTTCTCGATGACACGCGGCAGGCGGTCGGTACCGATGTGCGGATGCGCATCGGCAAGGATATTCGTCGATGCACCGTGCTGACAGAACACGTTGAGAATTTTCTCCACCGAGCCGCGTTTCTTGCTGCGGGTATAGAGTTTGCCGTCCGAGTAGGCGCCTGCCCCACCCTCGCCGAAGCAGTAGTTGCTCTCAGGGTCAACAGCCTGTTCCTGACGGATGCGTGCCAAGTCCTTCTTGCGCTCATGTACGTCTTTACCCCGTTCAATGACCACTGGACGAAGGCCGTTCTCAATAAGACGG
>Ga0265298_10011842_pt1 | contig 10160 bp, 10 predicted proteins | sample AusTroGonzalo_MG_3_FD_193486 | JGI IMG/M metagenome (GOLD analysis project Ga0265298, IMG submission 193486) | Bovine rumen microbial communities from tropical cattle in Woodstock, Queensland, Australia - Gonzalo_01 | ecosystem: Host-associated > Mammals > Digestive system > Stomach > Rumen ... | reverse complement strand
AGCTTACAACTTCATTCGTGAAACCGCACAGAATGGCGGAAACATTCTGTTTGTCGGCACCAAAAAACAGGCTCAGGAAGCCATGAAGGAAGAAGCGATCCGCTGCAACCAGTTCTTTGTGAACGAGCGCTGGCTGGGCGGCATGATGACCAACTTCAAAACCATCCAGAAGCGGGTAGCACGTCTGCGCCAGCTGGAAAAGATGGAAGAAGACGGAACCTTTGACGTACTGCCGAAGAAAGAAGTGTTAGGCCTGCGTCATGAAATGGAAAAACTGAACCGGAACCTGGGCGGCATCAAAGAAATGAAGAAGCTGCCGGCAGCCCTGTTTGTAGTTGATCCGCGGAAAGAGCACATTGCGGTTCTGGAAGCCCGCAAGTTAAATATTCCTATCGTAGCTACCGTTGATACCAACTGCGATCCGGATGAAGTGGATTATGTAATCCCGGCTAACGACGACGCAATCCGTGCCGTACGTTTACTGGCCAGCAAAATGGCTGACGCCGTACTGGAAGGCCGTCAGGGCCAGCAGACTGCGGAAGTGGCAGATGCGCCTGCTGAAGAGGCTGCTGCTGACGCTGAATAATAGGAGGGTATAAATATGGCACAGATTACAGCTGCAATTGTAAAAGAACTGCGCGAACGTACCGGTGCCGGTATGATGGACTGCAAAAAAGCACTGGTCGCCACGGAAGGTGATATGGAGAAAGCAATCGACTTCCTGCGTGAAAAAGGCCTGTCCCAGGCTGCGAAGAAGGCCGGCCGCGTTGCCGCGGAAGGTGCTGTTGCAGCCTATGTTACCGAAGACGGAAAAGTCGGTACAATCGTAGAAGTTAACTGCGAAACTGACTTTGTAGGCAAAAACGAGAACTTCCAGGCTCTGGCAAAATCCATTGCTGCTCATATCGTAAAAACCAATCCGGCCGATGTAGATGCTTTGTTGGCATCTGAATTGGATGGAAAAGCCGTTAAAGATATTGTTACCGAAGCCATTGCCAAAATTGGTGAAAACATTTCCGTTCGCCGTTTTGTTCGTTTTGAAAGCGCGGAGGGTCAGGTTTACAGCTACATCCATGCAGGCGGAAAGATTGGCGTGCTGGTTGACATGAAAGGCGGAGACGCGGAATTGGGCAAGGATATTGCCATGCAGGTTGCCGCAGCCAATCCCCAGTTCTTAAACCGCGATGCAGTTCCTGCTTCCGAGCTGGAACATGAAAAAGACATCCTGACCGAGCAGGCCCGCAATGAAGGCAAGCCGGAGAATATCATTGCCAAGATGGTAATAGGCCGTATCAACAAATACTACAAGGAAGTCTGCCTGGTTGATCAGGAGTTTATCCGGGACGGCGACCTGACCATCAGCAAACTGCTGAAATCCAAGAATGCGGATGTTGCCCGTTTTGCCCGCTTCCAGTTAGGTGAAGGCATTGAAAAGAAACAGGAAAACTTCGCAGATGAAGTTGCTGCTTTCGTAAATAAATAATATGTCTTACATAAAAGACTGCAAAGTATTTTGCAGTCTTTTTTCTTTGTAGATTAGCGTAAGATGTGGTATAATAATACGAAATGTGTCAGCATGTATCATCTTTCCGGAATTTAGTTTTTATATGACTATTAATGATAATAGGAGGGTGCCGGCGTGACGAATGAAATGAAATACAGACGTGTTGTATTAAAACTGAGCGGAGAAGCGCTTGCGGGTGAAAAAGGTTTTGGTATTGATCCGAATGTGGTTAATTCTATTGCCAGGCAGATCAAGGAAGTGCTTGACTACGGTCTGGAGATTGCAGTGGTAAATGGCGGCGGCAATATCTGGCGTGGATTGTCCGGAGCAAATAAAGGTATGGACCGCGCAACGGCGGATTATATGGGGATGCTGGCCACGGTAATTAATTCCCTCGCTCTTCAGGACGCGTTGGAACAGATCGGTGTTCCTACCAGAGTGCAGACTGCTATCGAAATGCGGCAGATTGCAGAGCCTTATATCCGGCGCAGGGCAGTCCGCCACCTGGAAAAGGAACGGGTGGTCATCTTCGCGGCAGGTACCGGGAACCCATACTTTTCTACCGATACTACGGCGGCACTGCGGGCAGCAGAAATTGAAGCAGATGCTATACTGATGGGGAAGAACGGGGTTGACGGTGTGTATGATGCGGATCCTGCCACTCATCCGGAAGCAAAGAAGTTTGATCAGCTTGATTACATCGATGTCATCAACAAGCATTTGAGTGTGATGGATACAACGGCCATCAGCTTATGTATGGATAATAAGATTCCCATTATTGTGTTCAATATCGAGACCCAGGGCAACATTTTAAAAGCAGCTTTGGGTACTGTAACCGGTACAACGGTAGGAGGTAAATAATAATGGCTACAATTGAGGAACTCTTAACAAACAATGAAGAGAAGATGAAAAAGACCATTTCCTATCTTCGGGAAGACCTGGCGGGTCTGCGGGCGGGACGGGCAACCCCGGCACTGCTGAACAAGATTACGGTGGACTATTACGGAACTCCCACGCCCATCAACCAGGTTGCCAATATCGGTGTACCTGAGCCCCGCATGATCGTGATCACTCCCTGGGAGAAGAACATGGTCAAAGCGATTTCCAAAGCAATCATGACGTCTGACCTGGGACTGAATCCCAACACCGACGGCTCTGTCATACGGTTAAATCTCCCCCAGTTAACGGAAGAACGCAGGAAAGAACTGGTTAAAACGGCCAATAAGCGTACGGAAGAAGCCCGGGTGAGTGTCCGCAACATGCGCCGTGATATCATTGACGGCATCAAGAAGGCTGAAAAGGCCAAACAGATTACGGAGGATGATTCTAAAGAAGGTCAGGACAAGGCACAGAAGCTGACTGACAAAATGATGAAGGAAATTGACAAAGTAATCGAGGCTAAAGAAAAGGAAATTATGGAAGTGTAACTCATTGTTGTAATCAGGTGGGACGTATTTCTTCAGCATACCGGCATGACAGTACAGATAATTGCCGTATGGAAGAATATGTTGTCAGGCGGCATCAACGGTCTGACTATATAATGCTTATGAGTACAATTATGAAGAGGAAGAAAGGAGGTGCTCAATCATGGCATTCAAAATTGATACTGACGCTTGCGTAGGCTGCGGCACTTGTGCCAGCACTTGCCCGGTAGGCGCACCGAAAGAAGACGGCGAAGGCAAATACCAGATTACCGCTGATGAATGTGTAGAATGCGGCGCATGCGCAGCAAACTGCCCGGTTGGCGCTATTTCTCAGGAATAATTCCTTGCAGTCAACTCCCCTTCTGTTCCGGCAGGAGGGGAGGCACATTTTTCTTTTACAGAAAGGTGTTACCCTATGTTTAAAACGTTATTTATGAAACCGGTTCGTTCCATGCCTGCCAGCGTTCCGATGAATGTGGAAGGACTGGATATGGATAATATTCCGAAGCATGTGGCGATTATCATGGACGGCAACGGACGCTGGGCCAAAGCCAGAGGGAAAGTCCGTACACAGGGTCATATGGTTGGTGCGGAAACGCTGAAAACACTTGTTCGGGCTGCTGACATGCTGGGAATTAAGGTTATCACAGCATACGCTTTTTCTACTGAAAACTGGAAACGACCCATAACAGAAGTTCGTTTTATCATGGAGCTTTTAAGTCGTTATCTTACTTCTGAAATAGAAGAGTTTAAGGATAATAATGTGCAGGTGCGGTTCATGGGCTCAAGGGAAGGCCTTCCGGCCGTTGTCAATGAAAAGATGGACCATGCCATTGAAGAAACAAGGAACAGTAACGGTATTATTTTAAATCTGGCAATTAATTACGGCGGACAGGCAGAGATCCTCCATGCGGTGAAATCCATTGCGCAGCAGGTTGCGGCTGGAACGCTGAAGGTGGATGACATTGATGTCCCTGTGTTTGAAAATAATCTGTATTCCCGGGGGCTTCCGTCTCCGGACCTGCTGATCCGGACAGGCGGGGACTTGCGGGTAAGCAATTTCTTACTGTGGCAGATTGCTTATTCCGAAATTTGGACCACGCAGGTGTTCTGGCCTGATTTTACCCCGGACATGCTGATAGAAGCAATCAAGATGTACCAAAAACGGGAACGCCGGTTTGGCGGGCTTGTTCAAAAATAATTAAAATAACAAAATAACAGATACAGTAAGCTTATGTACTGTATTTCCAAAAGGATGTATTAAATTTGCTGAAACGAATTTTAACAGCTATTGTAGGCATTCCGGTCGCTATTTTTCTGGTAACCAGGGGAGGCCTGTTTTTCGCTGGAGCTGTCTTTATCCTGGCTTTGGCTGCCTGGCGGGAATACGCCAGGATGGCCGGCGCCAAAGATATTCATACTTATAAACTGACATCTTTTTTTCCGTCCATGCTGTTGGTTGCTGCGGCAGGTTCTGGAAAACCAGAGTATTTTATGCCGGTTTTGACTTTTGCTATACTTGGAATTTTATTTGAAGGTCTTTATCGGCACTGTAACAGCGGTGAAACGAATTGGCCCTTGCATGTTTCCAATTCATTGATGGCGTTACTATATGTAGGCCTGTTATTTGCCCACATTCCCCTGATTCGGGAGTATTCCCGGGAAACGATACATTTTCTTGGACTGGCTTTCTCAAAAGGGGAACTTGCTTTGTGGATGGTACTGTTAGGTACCTGGGCCAGTGATACATTCGCTTATTTCTTCGGCATTGCGTTAGGTAAACACAAATTTTGTTCCGTAAGCCCGAAAAAGTCAATGGAAGGTGCAGTTGCCGGATTTGTTTTTGCTTTTGCGGTAACTGGCGGGATCGCGTATCACGGGCTGCATACAGGTCTGTTTCCTGCCGTGGTAATGGGATTGACGGTTGCGTTTTTTGCACCGGTGGGAGATTTGATCGAATCTATTCTGAAGCGCTCTTTTGAGATTAAGGATTCTGGTAACTTCTTTCCCGGTCACGGCGGCGTTTTAGACCGTTTTGACAGTCTTCTATTTGCTGTGCCCGCCGTATATTATGTTATAAGGTTAATGGGAATTTAAAAATGAAAAATATTTCTGTATTAGGCAGCACAGGCTCCATTGGGCGACAAACGTTGGAAGTGGTGGCTGCCAATCCGGAAAAACTAAAGATACGGGTTTTGGCTGCTCACAGGAATGTTGATCTAATGCTGAAGCAGTTAGAAAGATTCCATCCTGACCTTGCAGTACTGACAGATAAAGAAGCTGCTCTCGAACTGCAGAGGCAGTATTCTGGGAAGACGGAAATCCTGTCTGGACGCGAAGGGCTGCTTGCAGCTGCCACTTACGATAAAGCGGATACGGTATTGGGCGCTATGGTTGGGTACGCCGGCCTGCGTCCTACACTGGCAGCAATAGAAGCCGGGAAAAATATTGCTCTTGCGAATAAGGAGACCCTGGTAGCTGCCGGACATATAGTAATGCAGGAAGTAAAGGAACATAACGTAAGCCTGCTCCCGGTAGACAGTGAGCACAGTGCTATTTTTCAGTCTCTGCGAGGCGGTTACCACCCCTGTCTTTCTTTTACGGAAAAAGGCAGGGGAAGCAGTGAAGTCAAAAAACTGATTCTGACGGCATCCGGCGGACCGTTCCGGGGCAAGACGAGGGAAGAACTGAAAAGCGTTACCTTGGCTCAATGTCTGAAGCATCCAAACTGGAGCATGGGCAAAAAAGTTACCATTGACAGTTCAACTTTGGCTAACAAAGGTCTGGAGGTCATCGAAGCCCACTGGCTGTTCAATATGCCTTATCATAAAATAGAGGTGGTCATCCATCCGCAGAGCATCGTACATTCCCTGGTGGAGTTTGAAGACGGGGCTGTGATTGCCCAGTTAGGCATACCGGATATGAAATTGCCGATACAGTATGCGCTTTCTTATCCTCAACGCTATGCCTGTAGCTTTGGCCAGCTGAATTTGATCCAATGCGGTAATCTCACTTTTGAGGCGCCTGACAGGGAAGCCTTTCCATCCCTGCAGACAGCTATTGACTGTGGCAGGACGGGAGGCAGCCTGCCCTGTGCATTTAATGCTGCCAACGAAGAATGTGTGACAGCATTTTTGAACGGAGAGATTGCATACCTTGATATACCGGATATCGTAAAACGTGTTGTAGATACCCATGTTATGATTCCGAACCCGTGTCTGGAGGAAATCGAAGAAACAGACCGGGGTGTGCGCGTAAAGACAAGGGAACTTATACAGACTCGGTAGGTAGTTTTACAATTTAAGGAGATTTGCTTTTGTTAACGATATTAGCTTGTATTTTTGTATTCGGCATTTTAGTTACAGTTCATGAATTCGGACATTTCATCACGGCAAAATTAACGGGGATGAAGGTTGAGGAATTTTCCATCGGATTCGGGCCGAAGATTTATCAGCAGCAGGAAGGGGAGACCCTGTATTCACTGCGCATGCTGCCTTTAGGAGGCTATAATAAAATAGCAGGGATGGATCCGGAAGACCCCGATGATCCGGAACGGGGTTTCAATTCCAAACCGGTTGCTTCCCGGATGTTGGTGATTTTAGCCGGCTCCCTGATGAATTTTATTTTGCCGGTGCTGATTTTTTTCGGTATTTTTCTTGCCTTTGGCATGGAAGTTCCGGAAAACAAACCTGTGCTGGGGCAGATTATCGAAGGATTTCCTGCGGAACAAAGCGGGTTAAAGGAAGGGGACCGGATTCTTTCTATTAATGGAAAGCCGGTTACTGAATGGCTGGATATACGTAACAGTATTGCAGAGGCAGGAACAAATCCCATACCTTTTGAGATCCAAAGGGATAAAGAAACGCTGACGATAACGGTTACGCCTGGTGTAAATCCGGAAACCGGAAAGCCTTTTATCGGCGTGGTTTCATCGTTACGAAAGGTTGAACTGTCACCCATCCAGGCAGCGGTTGCTTCGGTTAAAGCTACCAAAAATATAATTAAAAATATGTACGCTTCGTTGTACCATATGGTGACAGGAAAGACCAAAGCAGATTTTTCCGGACCGGTAGGCGTGGCCAAGATGGCCGGCGAAGTGGCCCATAAAGGCTTTGACAGGCTTATGCAGTTTACGGCCATGCTGAGCCTGAACCTGGCGATTATCAATCTGTTGCCTTTGCCTGCCTTGGATGGCGGTCATTTCCTGATTCTGCTGATTGAAGCGGTAACCGGGCATAAACTGGGGAAGGCGGCCATGCAGAATATCCAGAAGGTAGGCGTTGCGATGATTCTCGCACTTACCATTTTCGCTACATTTAAAGATTTGACCCGGTGAACATTTTGCTCTACTGCGGCGGTTTTAATTAATCCGTTGCAGAGAGTTTGCAGTTATGATAGAGGTATAACATAACATTCAGGAAGGTGACCTATGGAACGCAGAATGACCCGGCAGATAAAAGTCGGTCCGGTTCTGATTGGCGGGGACGCGCCCATTGCCGTACAGTCCATGACCAATACCAAAACCCAGGACGCCCGGGCAACTTTGAACCAGATTCGTCAGCTGGCAGATGCCGGCTGTGATATCATCCGCTGCGCAGTGCCTGACATGGAGGCTGCTTTTGCGTTAAAAGAGATTGTGGCGGGCAGTCCCATCCCGGTGATTGCCGACATCCATTTCGACTACCGGCTTGCCCTGCAGGCTATTGAGTCCGGTGTACACGGGCTCAGGCTGAATCCCGGCAACATCGGAGGCAACGAAAAGGTAAAAGCGGTGGTGGAAGCCGCCAAACCCAAAAACATTCCCATCCGCATCGGCGTGAATGCCGGTTCCCTGCCCAGAGACCTGTTGGAAAAGTACGGGCATCCCACGGCAGAAGCCCTTGTGGAAGCGGCCTGGCGGCACATCCGTATCCTGGAGGACATGGACTACCTGAATATAAAACTATCCCTGAAATGTCATGACGTACCGCTTACATTGACAGCCTACCGTCTGCTGGCCTCCCAGTGCGACTATCCGCTGCACGTGGGGATCACTGAAGCAGGTACCGTTAATTCAGGCATCATCAAATCAGCAGTGGGCATCGGTGCCCTGCTGGCAGAAGGCATCGGTGATACGATTCGCGTTTCCTTGACCGGCGACCCGGTCAATGAAGTGAAAGCCGGTTTTGAGATTTTGAAATCCTTAGGTCTCCGGACCTACGGTCCAATCTTGATCAGCTGTCCTACCTGCGGGCGTACCAGTATTAATTTGGAGAAACTGGCGTCCGTCGTGGAAGCCAGACTGGCGGACATTAAAGAACCTATCAGTGTTGCGGTTATGGGTTGTATCGTCAATGGTCCGGGGGAAGCCCGGGAAGCCGATGTAGGTATTGCCGGCGGCAAAGGGGAGGGCCTCGTTTTCCGAAAAGGACAGGTCATCAAGAAAGTGCCGGAAGTCTGCCTGGTTAATGAACTGTTTAATGAGATTGATAAAATTTTAGATGAGAGGAAGAATCAGTAAATGTTAGTCAGCAAATTATACGCACCTACCTTACGTGAAGTTCCGGCAGAAGCAGAAATTCCCAGCCATAAACTGATGCTGCGTGCCGGTTATATGAGAAAATCCGCTACCGGCATGTATTCCTATCTGCCGTTGGCGCAGCGTGTGCTACAGAAGATCGAGACCATTATCCGGGAAGAACTGAATGCAATTGATTCCCAGGAGATTCTGATGCCTATCGTTCAGCCGGCGGAGATATGGCAGCAGAGTGGTCGCTGGGATGTGTACGGCGCAGAGATGTGGCGCCTGAAGGACCGGCACGGACACGATTACTGTCTCGGGCCTACCCATGAAGAAATGATCACGACGTTGGCTCATATGGATGTGAATTCCTACCGGCAGCTTCCTCTTTCCCTGTATCAGATCCAGGATAAATTCCGTGATGAGCGCCGGCCTCGTTTCGGTCTCATGCGCAGCCGCGAGTTTATTATGAAGGATGCGTATACATTTGATAAAGATGAAGAGGGTCTGAACAAGTCTTATCAGGATATGTATGACGCCTACGCAAAGATTTTCACCCGTTGCGGTCTGACCTTCCGTCCTGTGGAAGCGGACAGCGGTGCCATCGGCGGCAGCGGTTCCCACGAATTCATGGTGCTGGCCGAATCTGGGGAAGCGGAAATCAGTTACTGCACACAGTGCGATTACGCGGCGGATACGGAAAAGGCCGAACTGAATCTGATTGAGACTCCTGCGGAAGAAGCGTTGCTGAAAGAGAAGGTTGCCACACCAGACTGCAAGACCATCGCGGATGTCTGCGCTTATCTGAAGCTTCCGGTTGAAAAATCTGTCAAAGCCGTTGCCTATGCCAGTGAGAAAGGTCTGATCCTCTGCTTCGTAAGAGGCGACCACGAAGTCAACGATATAAAAGTCATCAACACCTGCGGCGTCAATCAGTTGGAAATGGCTACTGCGGAACTGCTGGAAGCAGCAGGGACAACCGGCGGATACATGGGTCCCTGCGGAATGGATCCGGAGAAGACTATCATCGTCTGTGACCAGAGCGTGATGCAGATGCATAATGTCTGCTGCGGCGCCAATGAGGAAGGCTATCACTTTATCAATGTGAATCCGGGCCGTGATTTCACGCCGACATTTGTCGCGGATATCCGCCTGATGCAGGAAGGGGATCCCTGTCCCCGCTGCGGCGGTAAGATCGCCAAGGCCCGCGGCATTGAAGTAGGGCAGGTGTTTAAGCTGTTCACCAAATACAGTGAAAAGCTGAACGCAACCTATTTGGATGAAAATGGGAAAGCCAATCCCATGTACATGGGCTGTTACGGTATCGGCGTAGGCCGTACCATGGCTGCTGCCGTAGAACAGAACAATGACAGGGACGGCATCATCTGGCCCGTGGAAATTGCGCCCTATCATGTGATCGTGGTGCCGATCAATATCAAAGATGAAGCGGTAAAAGAGAAAGCCTTTGCGATTTATGATACCCTTAAAAAAGCAGGGATAGAAGTCATTTTGGATGACCGTGACGAACGGCCGGGCGTTAAATTCAAAGACGCGGACCTGATTGGCTATCCGGTCCGTGTCGTCATCGGTAAAAAGACGCTGGACAACGGGCAAATTGAAGTGAAATCCCGTAAGACAGGGGAAATGAAAATGCTTCCTGCAGATGACTTTGTTGACGGAATCAAAGAGATGCTGGAGGCGTTGAAAAAATAATTCCGGGGTGATCAACTTG
>Ga0265298_10011841_pt1 | contig 10162 bp, 6 predicted proteins | sample AusTroGonzalo_MG_3_FD_193486 | JGI IMG/M metagenome (GOLD analysis project Ga0265298, IMG submission 193486) | Bovine rumen microbial communities from tropical cattle in Woodstock, Queensland, Australia - Gonzalo_01 | ecosystem: Host-associated > Mammals > Digestive system > Stomach > Rumen ... | reverse complement strand
GTTCTTGTGGTGAAACACGGAGCCAACTCTACCGTGCATTCGACTACGGATTTTTGCCAGAAGAAGATTTTGTAGCATTAAGGTCCCAATCAGAAGAAATCTCCAAATCAATAAGCAGTTTCATTGATTATTTGCAAGGCTCTGAAATCAAAGGAGCAAAATACAAACCTCAAAACGATACTAAATAATTGAATTTTAAATCTTTAAATCTTAAATTTTAAATACTAACAATTATGGAAAAAAGAAAAGAACTGACCGTTTCCGCCATTGAGAATGGCACCGTCATCGACCATATCCCCGCCGACAAAGTATTCCAAGTCGTCAAGATTTTGGGCTTGGAGAAAGTCGGCAACCCTGTTTACTTCGGCACCAACGTCGAAAGCAAGAAATACGGCACCAAAGGTTTCATCAAAGTATCCGACAAATATTTTGCACCCGAAGACGTGAACAAGATTGCTCTCGTTGCCCCTACCGCTTCCATCATCGAAATCAAGGACTTTGAGGTCATCAATAAGCAGACCGTGGCCATTCCCGAGCGCATCGAGCACATCGTGAAATGCTTCAACCCCAACTGCGTCACCAACAAGGAACATGACGTGCCGACCAAGTTCACCGTCGTTAAGGACGCGCAAGGCAACATCAAGCTGCACTGCCACTACTGCGAGAAGAACACCACGCAAGACAAGCTGGAATTCATCTGATTAAGACGCAATACTATGACTTTTGACCATGACAATGACTATTTTCAGCTCATGGTGCGAAAATCGTCCTACAAGGTGTCGCTGTCATGGTCATAGTCACTTGGTCATAGTCAACAAAATACTACTCATGAAGAAAACAGGGATTATCATTGCGGCTGTCGTTGCAGTCATCGTCCTTTGGGGCGTGGGCACCTACAATGGTTTTGTCAAGAAGCAGGAAGCCATGACCACAGCCTGGGGGCAGGTGGAGAACGTCTATCAGCGCCGCGCCGACCTTGTGCCCAATCTTGTTGCCTTGGTGAAAAACTACTCGGAATACGAGCAAGGCACCTTGATTGCCGTCACGGAAGCCCGCGCCAAAGCTACAACCACAACGGTCAACACGGAGAATTTCAACGAAAACGAGTTCTCGGCCTTTGAATCGGCGCAAAACGAATTGGGCAATTCCTTGAACCGCCTCATCGTTTCCATCGAAAACTACCCCGACCTAAAAGCCAACGAGGAGTACCTTACCCTTCAGGCCCAATTGGCCGGCTGCGAGAACCGCATCCAAACGGAACGCGAACGCTTCAACGAAACGGCCAAGGCCTACAACCAAAGCATCCGCCGCTTCCCGAACAACCTCATCGCCAATATGTTTGGCTTTGAGAAACGGCCTTATTTTGAGGCTGACGCTGGGGCTGAAAAAGCACCAGGGACGTTCTGAAAACCATACGCATAAAGCAACATCGGGCGGAATCCTAAGGGGTTCTGCCCGAGTTTTTATATCACGCAGGTTCAAATAGCCTAATGGTAAACATGCACAATACGATTTTCGCTCGCAAGATCGCTCGTAATCGCTCACAATTTTTCAAGTTTTCTGAGCAATGTATATCAAAGAAAATCAAATTGTTATAATAATTATTCAACCTCTTTCGCTCGCAAAATCGCTCGTAATCGCTCGCAATTTTCATGATTTTCCGAGCATCCAAACGGACTTTTTCCCTTTGCTTTTGTTTTCAATCACACACCTTTAAGCCTCAGATACTATGTATTATTCTCAGCAGCCATCGAAACCATCCGATTCCCATCATACATCCTAACCGTATTCCCTTCAATTGCCTCATGGATGCGGTAAATGAACATGTATACCACATTCGTATCATCAAAGAAATCCATGTATTCGATTCGCTTGAAAGGTTCCACATTCACGAGATCTTCTGCCTCTATATCGCCATTCTCTCTGACATAATTCACTATCAGATTGAGAAACTCCTGTTGCTTGGAGTTGAATTTGTATTGCCTCAGATACTCAGCAAACAAATCGTTAATGGCCATCTGGTCAAGACCTACAATTTTTCTCACAAAGGCACCCAAAGACTTGCCCTTTGCCGCCCTTTCAAACTCTTCCTTTGAACCCAATTCCTGCCACAACAGCCGTTGAAGTTCTTCTATGTCACTTGCATTCAGCGGAATCAGGCTCTTTATTTTCATTATCACTCCAGTATTGGTGTGACGAGCCAGATATTCCTCAACCCTTGTCCTATAATCCTTAAATGAGGGCATGATGCCCGTGGGGTCATCCAGCTGCACTACCTCATCCTTGAAGTTCGTGTATCTAAACTCGGTGGTCTCATCATAGATGTAATGCACCAAACCCCGAATCTCCTTCCGAAGATTTTCCAAACTTGTGATGCTGAGCGCATTCCAAAACTCATCCGAAATGTAATACTTCAGCCGCCCGGCATTCTCCCTTATCTCTTTCAAGGTTGATTTTTCAAGCAACGCATTACAGATGTCCACAACCTTCTTGATGAGTTTGTTGTAGTTCTTGTTTCCTTCCAAAAACGCGGCCTCGATGCGATACACGCACAAATCGAACCGTTTGGCACTCTCTTCACTGCCGACCGACTCCAGCAACGGAACCACCTCGCTGATGAGTTCCCTATTGTCGATGGCACTGATGTATTCCCAAGTCTTTTCTTCGGAAAACTTGTCCACATACTTCAGGTTATAGTGGACATTCACCTTGCTGCGTTTCAACTCCCGCACTTGCGTCATCCAGTCGTTGCGCAATTCCTCATAATAGGCCTTGTGCTCAGGATTGTCCTGATGCTTGAAAGCCTGCAATTCGCATATCATCTCGGCCTTGGTGACATAGATTTCCTGCGTGAGTGTCCTCCCCTTCCGGCCTTCCTTTCCATCGGAAGTCATGCCGAAATAATCGAAGTTGCCGCAGAAGTCAAAGATGAAGAAACCTTGCTTGTCCTTGTATGAAGCGAAAGTGTCGTCCTCGCTCTTCTCCAAGAAATAGTCGCTGCTGGGCGAAAACACATTCAAGTCCTCGCATTTTCTCGTACCTCGGCCAATCATCTGCCAGAACATGATTTTCGACATCACGCGCTTGTAGAACACCAAATTCAGAACTTCAGGCACATCAATGCCTGTATCCAACATGGCCACCGATACCGCTATTCTCGGCATCTTCTCTGCACATTTGAAATCGTCGATGGCAACATCCGACATGGGAGTCTTGTAGTCAATCACCTTGCAAAAATCGTCACCATACTTGGGGAACAATACCTTAAAACGTGCCGCGATGCGCTCGGCGACTTCGTGCTTCTGCGCAAAGATGATAGTCTTGCCCAATTCCTCGTCGCCTTTGATGCGCAAGCCTTCTTTCATCAAAGTTTGCAGCATGGCATCAATCGTGTCGTTGTTCAAGATGTAATTCAGGAAGTTGGCTCCAGCCACCCAATCGGGGATATTGCCGTCTTCATCCACAAAGGTCATTTCAAACTCTTCCTTCTCCTCCTCGGTCAGGTCGTCGTATTTCAAGCCGCTTTGCAACAGTTTCGTCGTGCGGTTCTTGGCCCTGAAATTCACCAAATAGCCTTCTGCAACTGCTTTCTCAAAATCGTAGTTGTAAGTCGGTACACCTTTGGGCAAGTCAAACAAATCGTATGTGGTCAGGTTCACCTGTTCCCTCGGTGTGGCCGTTAAGCCAAGCATCAGGCTATCAAAATACCTAAAAATCGCTCTGTATTTGTTGTAAATGGTACGGTGGCACTCATCGGTTACAATCAAGTCAAATCGCGCGATGCCGTAAGCCTTTTTGTCGAAGTCGATAAGGTTGAGGATGGTGTTATAGGTCGAAAGGATGATGTTGGCATTGTATTCCCTTTTGTCCTTTGTTTCTTCGGAAATGGCGCAAATCGTCGCCTCAGGCAAATACTTGACAAAGTCCGCCTTGGCCTGCTTTACCAATTCTTTACGGTCGGCGAGAAACAAGACATCCCTCACCCAATCGTTGCGCTGTAAGATTTCAACCAAGCCAACCGTGCAGCGGGTCTTGCCAGTTCCCGTCGCCATCACGATTAACTGCTTGCGGTGCATCTCGTTGAGCGATTCGCACACAGCGGTGCAAGCCTCTTGGATGAAATACCTGTCGGAAATATCAGGCCTTATCTTGTCGTCCTCAATCTTCTTCAGGTTACGCCTCACTATCAACGAATGAAGTTCTTTCTTGCTGTAGTAGCCATACACGCGACGGGCGGGATAGCCTCGGCCATCTTCCATCATTACTTTGTAGCCGTTGGTATAAAACACCACAGGTCTTGGGCAGCCGTACATCCTTTGCAGGCAATCGGCGTAGGCCTTGGCCTGGGCCGCACCTTCTTCCTCGCTTTTCGAGGTGCGTTTTGCCTCAATCACGGCAAGCGGTAGGCCGTCGTCGTCGAAAAGCACATAATCGGCACGTCCGTCCTTTCCGTCAGGCATACCTCTCACGATAATCTCGGTTCCCACCTTGCCGTAAGCGATATGACCTTTTGACTTGCAAAATTCCCAACCAGCCTCTTCCAAAGCCGTGTCGATATATATCTTTCGGGTCTCTTCCTCGGTGAAATCAACCGCCGACTTCAACTTGGTTTCCGTCTTTGTGGTGACTGGGCATTCCTTGACCTCCTCTTTGTCGATGACGATTTCCACTTCATCTGCCTGTCCAACATCTTCGGTTGGCTTTTCAGCAGCGGAATAATCAGCTTTGTTGAAACGCGGATACTCCTCATAGAAACCAAAGAAGTGCATCATTTCATGGGTGAAATAATACAAGGCTTCGAGTGCGGTCATGGCGTGGCTTTTGGTAACCAGTTCGGAATGGGCGGCATTGTTGCCCACCTTGCGAATCAAGTGGATGCTACTCATCATGGAGTCATCCATGAAACTGCTGAATTGCGCGTCTTGTATGAGTTCGAAAAGGCTCTTGCCTTTTTCATAGTCGCCATACTTGGCCGTGTAAAAAATCTTCACCATGGCTTCCAATGCCTGCCTCGACTTGAGAGCCGAGACCTCAGGCATGGAAACGACATACTTTTCAGCCTCGCAGCAAAGGCCATAAAGTTGGCTGAAGACCCGTCGCCCGTTCAAAAACTCAAAGTTCATATCCGTCGCTTTTTATTGTTCTTTCTTTTCGCCAAAATACTCATCCATCTTGCTTTCCAACAGTTCCTCCAAATCGTCAATTTCCTTAATTACGACACCCTTTAGTTCATTTATCTTCCGAACAACCGTTGCGAAATCATTTTGCTTAGAAATGGGAATATCTGGTATCAATAAATCAGCTATATTCTTCAAACTTAAATTATCCCTAGCCCCACCTTGCTTCATGGAATCATACAAATCCATTGCTTGCTTTGTATTTAGATACTCTATCAAGAAAAGAATGTTTATCTCATCCTTTTTCGTTCGAACTAAAGCAACTGCTTGATTGATATTCGCAATTTGATCAATGTCAAATATAGCAGCTCTTCCGATAGAAGCACCCACAATGTTTATCAGAATATCTCCTTTTTTTAAAACCGAACGAGGTAACAATTCATTAATCTCGTCATCAAGATATTTTGCTTTGCTAACATCCAAATACCCTTCTCTTACATTCTCACTTGTAATAAACAACGTGCCTGATTCTTGATAAGACAAACCTTGCCAGCGAGGTGATGCACCTTTTGTAATAAGGGATGAATACTCGCGCAAACATTTATACGATTTCACATCCCCAAACATCTCCTGAAACTTGCTTTTTACCAACTCGTCCAAATCGTTCAATTGCTTACGTTTCAAGTCAATGGCGCGTTGGATAGTGTCTAGTTCCACAACAATTCTATTCTGTTCAGTTGACGTTGGCAACTCAATTTCAAAATTGCAATAATCAGAAATCCAGATACGCTTATGAGAAAAAGGAGTATAATCTATTTTCTGCATTGCAAAATAAACATATCTCAAAGAATTTATGGGATCTGATAGGTGCAAGATTTTCATTGCTGATGATTTCACCTTAAAGTCAAAGTCAACATATTTCGATGCGGCCGTAAAATCATCAAAGATAATCACAGGAGCTTTTGACGCTTCAAAAACGCCTTCTGTCTCGTTTGTATAACCAAGAATAAAAGACTTTCCTGCGGTTAACACAGGAATTTGGTAATCATCAGAATAATTCTGTGAATCAACAATATACTTAGAGGGTTGTTCGTATTCGAGAATATCCTTTAGCCTTTTTTTCATGGCAATATAGTTTAAAGCCCTTGTATCTCCTTCATTATCTTCATAAATGAGTTTTCCAACTCCTTGATAGAATCCAAAATCTCCAAAGTCGGCCTATAGGTTTTCTTTTCGACCTTTTTCTTTTGGTACTTGTTGAAACTGAAGACATAGTCGTTTTCAACGATTTCCTGTTTTTCAACGAGGAATGACTTGTCATATTTGCTCCGTTTGGCTTCGCCTTCGAGGTTGTTCCATCGGGCGATGATGTCGGGAATGTCGTTTTCGGCCACAGGCTCGCGCTTTTGGTCGAGCGAGAAGCCATCGGCCTCCATGTTGTACATCCAAACCTTGTCGGTGCCGCCATTGTCGGTTTTCTTGAACACCAAAATGCCCGTCTGCACCCCACTATAAGGATAGAACACGCCACCCGGCATGAAAATCACGGCCTCCAGTTCCTGCTCCTCCACCAAGGCCTTGCGCAGTTTCTTGTAGGCCTTGTCGTTGGTGTTGTTCAACACGCCCACAGGAATGATGGACACACAACGGCCACCTACCGAAAGCAGCCGCAGGAAAAGCGCGAGGAACAAAAGTTCAGTCTTCTTAGTGCCTCCACTGATTTGGATGAGGCTTTTGGCCACCGTTTCGGGGTCGAGACTTCCCGAAAAAGGCGGATTGGCCAGAATCAAGGTGTATTTCGATTTCTCGTTATAGTCAGACGAAAGCGAATTGTTGTAGCGTATGGTGGGGTTCTCCACTTGGTGCAAGGTCATGTTCATACAGCCGATGCGCAGCATGTCCTTGTCGGTGTCGAATCCGGTAAACATCACATCGTTAAAGTGCTTGCGGGTATCTGTCTCCATTAGTTCGCTCTCATAATGCCGCTGCAAATACTTGGCCGTTCCCGTCAGGAAACCGCAAGTGCCCATGGCTGGGTCAACTATCACATCCTTCAGCGTGGGTTTGGCCAACTCCACCATCATATCGATGATGTGTCTCGGCGTGCGGAACTGTCCATTGTCGCCGCTGGTGGCCATCTTCGACAGCAGATATTCGTAGCAATCGCCCATCATATCCTTGTCGTTCAGGCCCAGTTTCTCATCACTCAACGAGGCCACCATTTTCCCAAGGATATAAGGCGTAGAAACATCAAACTTGGCATCCTCCATGAACTCGGCAAAGGCTGTGCGCTTCTCTCCGTGTAACGTCTTGATAAATGGAAACACATTGTCGCGCAGGTTGTCGAACATCTTGCCATTGTCAAACTCCTTGAACACCGACCAGCGCAGATTGCGATACGGCACATCGATTTTTCTCTCCTTATCCACATAATTCCCTTCCTTGAAAACAAAGTCGGACGGCGTGCCGATGTTGATTCCACGGCTTTTCATGTCGTTGATCTTGCGTTCCTGCTTGATTTGGTTGTCGTCCAGCATCTTGATGAAAATCAAGTAAGTAATCTGCTGAATATCAATCCACGGGTTCGTCATCTGGTTGCTCCACATGGCATTCCAGAGATTATCCAATTTGTTTTTTATCTCGCCGGTGATCATGGGGTGAAAGGAATTTGATTCTTAGTTTTCAGTATTAGGGTTTATGGCCTCGTTAATCAATGCTTGACGGTAATTGAGCAAAGTTTCTCTAGCTTCGCCACCAAAGATAGGTATCAATTCATTCAAAGCCTTGATTTTGGGATTAAGATAATGGACAACAGAAATTTGCTGAGCCTTCGAGGGTACAATTAAATTAATCGACCGCAAATCTGACGAAGCTAAATGCTTGATGGCTTCTCCTCTGGCTTTTTGGCGCAACTCGGGTTCTTTTGCTTTTAGTTGATAATAGAAATAGTCCTTGTCGAAGGCATCTGTGGTCAATTCCACCTTTACCATCGTTTTAGTCATACAGCCTTGTTTTCCATAGAAAACCTCTCCCGCATTCTCTCCATCCATCAATATCAAAACATCCCCGTCGTCCACGATCTGGTCATCGGCTACAAATTCAACATATTCGTTAGGTTCAGAGGTGTATCCACGCAAATAATCTGGGGTCAAGACGGGATATTCACTCTTTCTACCAATCCTATCAAGCGGGGTTCTGGATCTGGTAATTTGTGCCACAGAACCAATTACGGCTCGCAATGAATTGAATTCTTCAGGAATATACAACTGATTATTCTGGTTTTCATTGAAAAGATTGGCGAACAGTGCTGTTATACCGTCACTCAATTTCGAAACATTATTCTCAATGTCATCCAAAGAAGGGTTTTCCATTACTTTCTCGAAAGGTTCATTGATATCAATCTTGCATTTTTCCCGCACCGAGGTTTGATCAATCCATGAATCATTGTCCAGATGTGTTATGACATTGCGATAGATATAATCCTCTAGATTATTCTCGCCCTTGGGAATAATGACAGAGATTGTTTTCTCGTGATCGGCAACCATCTTGCCATCAACAATAATGAGAGAGTCATCATCATTCCTTTTCGGTTGCTTTACATCAACCTCATACTGATAGAATTCATCGTTGTTTGCAATATGAGAGTACTCGTTGTTTGCAAAGGAGCGGTATAATGACAATAGCGTATCCAAGGCTTCCTTGGTGAGCGCTATTCCACGCATCTTCTGACGGAGGAAAATGGGTTCTGCATTAATAATCTGAACACTCCCCTGCCTTTGTTTGGACTTGTTCTTGTTTAAAACGCACAAACAGATTTTCACCATTGTACCTGGGATAAAACCGCTTGGAAGCGAGATGATACACTCAATAATATCCGTTTTCAACAACCAAGAGCGCAGCCTATTGCTGTATGCTTGTTCTTCGATAAAAAAAGAAGGTACACAAGTGAATACTGCCTTTCCTTTTGGTGCCATTTTCGAAACAATGTGTTGGATAAAAAGTCCTGTGGCATCATTAGAGATGCCCATCGGAAATCTGTTGTCATTCAAAAGATGTTGGCCGTCAATCTTCAGACGAATAGGCGGGTCAGCGACAACATAATCGAACTGTTTTTCTGGAAATCTGTCTTCTTCCAGTACATCCCCCCAAGCGAAATAACAATCCCTAATAATAGATGTCTTTGCGAGCAAGCCATTGAGACAAATCATCTTTTCATTTATGTCTTGCCCATATACAAACATTGGATGACGAGATTGGAACTGTACAGCCCGCAATAGATTTCCACTGCCGCATACTGGATCATAAAGGGTTGCACTCTCCCCTTTCCCTTTCGCTAACAATACGGATGCCATTATCTTTGATAACTCGTTGGTGGAATAATACTGAGCGGTAGCTTTTCCATCTGTATAAGACATCTGAAGCAGCCACGAAACGATTTCTTCGAATTCTTCGCGATTCATTGTCTCATCAAGAGGCAGCATACAGACTCCATGAATGATTTGACCGAACGTTTTGGCATAGAGAAGTCTATTAGCATAATCCAAAGCGCCAAACTTAAGTAGTTGCTCTGCTGTGTTAGGGTCAAAACACCGAATATAATGCTCTAATCCTGCAGCCCCTTGAAAGTACCCATGAGCCAGTAAATCACGCATAGTGTTGGTTGAAAGGATATAGTAATCCAAATCTGCGCCCAGAAACTTGCGAATTTTCCTATCCATATCATTCTCATCGAGTTGGTTCTTGTCCTTAGTATAAATGGACAATACTTTCATTCGATAGGGCTCATAAAGGCATTCTAGCCTTCTGATAATCACAAAAAGCAGTAGTGCCGAAGCTGAATATGATTGCGGAAGGCTCCCTCTTGTCATGGAAAGAAGCTCCCAAAGATATGATTTGATGGATTCTGTATTTTCTTTTGTTATCATGTTTCAGTATTGTGTTTCGAGTTGCATAATCATGGGTTAGGTGTGCAACATTGTAGCAGAGGTTAAAACTTTAAAAAATTGCTTTTCTTATCTTTGATTATTAAATCTGAATTGTTCTTT
>Ga0265298_10011839_pt1 | contig 10165 bp, 11 predicted proteins | sample AusTroGonzalo_MG_3_FD_193486 | JGI IMG/M metagenome (GOLD analysis project Ga0265298, IMG submission 193486) | Bovine rumen microbial communities from tropical cattle in Woodstock, Queensland, Australia - Gonzalo_01 | ecosystem: Host-associated > Mammals > Digestive system > Stomach > Rumen ... | reverse complement strand
ATAATGTGACCAATCTTCGAGGCAGTCTTGTAATGTGATTCGGTTTTTTGAGGATTTGTAGTGTACGTTTTGCATGGTACATATCAGTTTATATGAAAAAATCCGCTCTCTCATAGTAAGGAAGCGGATTTATTCAAGTTAATAAATAATGTTTATTTGGTTAGTCTTAGATACACATAATAATACTCTTATTCTTTGGTGGCGAAGATATTATCAAGGGCTGTATAGGTTATACTTTGAGGCACTGTGCGATTGCCGATACATCTTGCAATAATTTTTCCTCTTGATTCATTTACATCTTGCTTAACAATTCATCCGTGGTCCAGGTATTCATTATACTGAAGGCGAACCATTTCTTGCCGAGATCTTTCAAGGAGGCACCGATATGGTAAACGGTATCGTCAATACAAAGGAACCGGTCGTGTGCACGGTCAAAAGGCACAAGATCAATAGGTGCGTATTGCGCGTTGTGTTTGGCGAGATCAATCTTGATTTGCGGCAGAAGCATCTTGGAATAGATCTTAGCCGATACGCCTTTCTTGCGTTTATCAAGCATCTTCAGCACACTGTCATCAGGATAGTTGTCGATGAGGATGATGCGTGTTTTTGCTTCGCGGATACGATCGTTGATGAAGGTATAGGCATCGAAGACCTGACCATCAAACAAGATTCCCTCTGTCGGCTTTGCACTGCCTTCGTCCAAACGACGAAAGACTTCTTCGAACTTCTTATCGTTCTCTGCGAGATGCACGTTGAGCGCTAACTGATTGCGCTCGATGATTTCGAGACGTTGGAAAGCTTGCGCGTTGGCAGCAATAAAATGGCGCATGGCTGTAAACGCGCGCATTATTTGGATATTGATATTGATAGCTTGCTGGGAACGGAGGACACCACTGAGCATAGCTATGCCGTTTTCGGTGAAGGCATAAGGGAGGTGCTTGATATTATGTCCTCTACCGTTCAAAATCGCATTTTGCGATGTTGAAGAGTCTCCACTTGAGGTCGCATTTTGCGATGTCAAATTATCGCCACCATTGGATGTCCTCGCATTTTGCGATGAGATGCTATCATCGTTCAACATCGCAATTTGCGATCTTGAAGATTCAGCCTCCTCTCGTGTAAGTTTAAACATGAAATCCTCTGGGAAACGCTCTTTGTTACGTTTCACCTGTTCGTTCAGACGGAATGTCTCTACACCATACAGCCGCGCCAAGTCACGATCAAGCATGACTTGCTTGCCACGAATGACATGGATAAGGTTCTCGATGTTCTCCAGCGGTTGCAATGATGCCGATTCAGATTTTACTATCTCGTTATTCTTAGCCATAGGCACGATTATTACTTAGCCATAATTCCAAAAATCTGGCACAAAGGTACAACTTTTTTGCGACATATGCAAATAAAAAATGCAGTTTGTCGCGAAATCGGCAGCAAAATTACTGCGTTAAACTGCCAAAATCGGTAAATCTATACAAAAAAATTCAAATAAATTTGATTTTTTCGATAAAATTCTTGCGTATTTCAATTATTTGTAGTACTTTTGCAGCCGCAAAAGAAAACGGAGTATCTATTATGGACGATTATCACGCGGAGAATGCAACAAGTACGTGCCAAGAAACAGGCGTGCGGGAACACCGTACGAGCCAAAAAATTTCTGGGCCAGCACTTTTTGACGGACCTCACGGTCGCCCAAAAAATTGCTGAGACCATCGCCTCGGGCCGAACGATAGAGATCGGACCGGGTATGGGTGTGTTGACGCAGTATCTTCTTAAGAATTCCAATATCCATTTAACCGCTATAGAGATCGACCGTGAGTCGGTTGCTTATTTGCGTGAGTGGTATCCGGAACTGGACCTCGTAGAAGGGGATTTCCTGAAACTCGATTTGGATCAATTGATACCGGAAGGCGAGTTCAACGTCATCGGCAATTATCCGTACAATATATCGAGTCAGATTTTCTTCAAGGTACTGGACTACAAGGACCGTATTCCGGTGTGCTCGGGGATGATTCAGAAGGAGGTAGCGGAACGGCTGGCGTCCAAGCCAGGGAAGAAAGCGTACGGGATACTGAGTGTGCTATTACAAGCGTATTACGATATAGAATATCTATTCACGGTAGATGAACATGTGTTCAACCCGCCGCCTAAGGTGAAGTCCGCCGTGATTCGAATGACGCGGAACAAACGACGACGATTGGACTGCGATGAGGCGCTGTTTAAGACTGTTGTGAAAACGGCTTTTAACCAGAGACGAAAACAAATGAGAAATTCCTTACGGAATTTAGTTGAAAGTTTAAAGAGTGAAGGAATGAAAGAGTTAAAGAATGAAAGACTTGAATGGTTTCTCACTCGAAGGCCGGAACAGCTGTCAGTTGAAGAATTTGTTGAACTTACAAAATTGATTGAAAATGAGCGAAATCAAGATATTCTATAAAGATAAGGAGAAGATCAAGGTAGCACGTACGATCTCGGCACTCAAGGAACTGGATAAGAAAGATATTATCTGGATTGACCTGTTAGACGTGAGTGACAAGACGGAGGATACGTTGGAGGGTTTCCTGAAGATCGATATTCAGGAAGATGAAGAGATGGAGGAGATCGAGCTCTCGAGCCGTTATGTGCAGACCGATGACTCGATTGTGGCGAACTCGAACTTCCTGAAGAACAACTTCGAGATGGAGCCGGTGAACTTCATCATCAAGAACTCTATCCTTGTATCCATCCGCGACCATGAGCTGGATACCTTCAACGAGACATTCAAGAAAGTATTCGTGAACACCCGCAATTTCCCGACGGGCTATCACGTGTTGGTTGCGCTGTTCGAGACGCGAGTGGAGAAGGATGCCGACTTGATTGAGGACACGACGGATATGATTACCGCACTCTCCCAACAGATCAATGCCGAGAGCGATCACGTAGATGAAGATTTGCTGGTACAGATCAAGGACTTGCAAGAAAAAGTGACGATCATCCGACAGAACATCATGGATAAGCAGCGCGTGATTTCGAATATCCTCAAGTGCGATTTCTTTCCGGAAGAACTGAACCCGCGCTTGACGATGATCATCAAGGATATCAACTCGCTGTTTGACTACACGCGTTTTGGTTTTGACCGTCTGGACTACCTCCAGGATACGTTCCTCGGTTTAGTAAACATCGAGCAGAACAAGATCATCAAGATATTTACGGTCATCAATATTATTTTCCTGCCGCCGACGCTGATTGGTAGTTTGTACGGTATGAACTTTGATTTTATGCCGGAACTTCATTGGCGACTCGGATATTTGTTTGCACTGGGGTTGATGGTGATGAGTGTCGTAGTTATCTTGCTTATTTTCAGGCTGAAGAAATGGCTTTAATAATTTATATATAATCAAAAAAAGTAAAGAAAAATACATAAAAAAATTGATAATTGATTTTTGTACTTCGTACCATGAGTTTTATTTCGCTAACGTCCATTCACAAATAAATTTGTAATGCACCTTACCAAAATAATCCTCATTTCAAAGAGATAAAAATCAATCATCACAAAAATACCAAAAATATATTATTTCAATATTAGTAAAATATAGTTTTCAACAAATTGTTAACAATCGGATGTTACACAGTTGATAACGTGTTCCACGATGCAATTATCAAAAGTATTAACAATCAAAAGGTTTAAAATTTTAAGTATAAAAGATTACATATCAATGGATTGGAAAAGTTATTAACAGTTTCAACATCCTATATATATCATGGAATTAAAAGATAAAAAAGAATATATTGATAAGATAAGGGAGTTAGCCCGGGAGAAGAAGGCTGTTATTTTTGCGCATTACTATACGAGGCCGGAGATACAGGAGGTAGCGGATTTTATTGGGGATAGTTTGGCGCTGGCACAACAGGCTACGCGCGTGGATGCGGATATATTAGTCATGTGCGGCGTGCATTTTATGGGCGAGACCATGAAGATCCTTTGCCCGGATAAAAAAGTGCTTATACCGGATATGAACGCAGGCTGCTCGCTGGCGGATAGTTGTAAGGCTGATGAACTTGCGAAGTTCATTGAAGATTTAAGATTTAAGATTGAAGATTTAGGTCAAAAGCCCATCGTTGTTTCATATGTGAATACGAGTGCGGAAGTGAAGGCATTAACGGATGTAGTGGTGACTTCGTCGAATGCGCGTAAGATTGTGGAGCAGTTGCCGAAAGAGGCGACGATCATCTTCGGTCCGGATTATAACTTAGGAAGCTATATCAATTCGGTTACAGGCCGGAATATGATTCTTTGGAACGGCGCATGCCATGTACACAGCCGTTTCAGTTTAGAGGCGCTGCTGGAGTTGAAGAAAGCCAATCCGGGTGTAGAAGTGCTGGCACATCCCGAATGCAAGGCTCCTATTTTGGCTCAGAGCGACGTTATCGGTTCGACTAAGCGATTGTTAGAGTACACTATCCAATCGCCCGCCAAACGCTTTATAATAGCCACAGAAAGCGGAATTTTGTTTGAGATGCAGCGTGCCTGTCCGGATAAGGAGTTTATTCCTGTTCCGCCGGAGACGACGGAAGGGGTTGGGTGCAGCTGCAACGAATGCGAGTACATGCGGATGAACACGCTGGAGAAGTTGTATGATTGCTTGAAGAACGAGAGTCCGGAGATGGTTGTACCAAAAGAGACAGCCGAAAAGGCCATCTCTTCTATTCAACGCATGTTGGAAATGAGTTGAGAATGATCCGCCAAACATGGCGGATTTATTTTTTGGCTTTGATCTTGCGGCCGAAGTTATAGCCTACCCGAACGGCGGGTTCGAGGGTAGCTGTTTCACCGGCGAGCGAGATATGATAGGTCAGTTCACCCATGATATACCAGCGGTCGGTGATGTATTTGCCGAATCGCACTTCCATCGGAAGGGTCATATCGAGGTCATACAATCCGAAACCGGTACAGGGAGCGATGCCTACCAGATAGGGTTTGCCGGCAGGGTCACCTATCTGCATCAATAGGCCGGCATTGAGGCGGAAGGCTACATGGAAATGGTCTACATCGCTGTATTTTTTGAACTCGCCCCAGAATCCGCCTCCACCGTTTAGGTAGAAACCCATGTAGAAATCATCCTTCACCTTATACGCGCAGTCATAGCCGATATTGAGGGTCATACCCATACCGGGCAGGTCGCGCATTTCGATCGGCAGACCGATGCCCCAGCTGAGGCCCTTGAGGGTGTTATAATCGCGCTTTGCTTTTTGCGCGAAAGTCGGAAGGGACAAAAGACAAAGGACCGCTACGCTAAAGGACCAAAGACAAAACTGTTTTTTCATATTGTTTTTCATAACTTTCTCCTTTCTATTACTCGACAATCTCCTTATGGTTCACTAAAATATGTTTGGCCGTTCCTACTTTCTTGTCATCGAACTCGAACATGGACATCGGGTACCATTCGCCTTGGTAGTCGGGTGCCCAGTAACGAATACCGATCAGGCCGTGGGTCTTGCCCCAAGCAATGACATCCTGGTAGATGTCGGCTTGGCCTTTCTGGTCTTTCTTATAGTCGCCAAGCTGGCTGTTCCACCCTGCAAACGGTCCTACCATGTCTTGCGAGGGATAGGAGAACTCGCCGATGAAGACGGGCACGTTGCATTTCTTATTGATACGCGTAACGGTCTTGGTGAGCAGTTTCTTCTTATTGAACGACATAGCGGGCGCCGAGGGGTAATAGCTGATACCTGCGGTCTCCATCTTATAGCCGTGCTCGGCCATGTAGGTGAAGAACGAAGCCGAACTGCGCGGGGTTGAGACAACGGTCGCTATATGGGTAGAGAACTTGACGTTGGAGCGGTCGATGCCGGCCTTGTCGTACGCTTTCTCGATGCCGCGGCGGACAGCCGCAAGTGTCTGCGCCTCATAGCACCACACGTGTTTCTTGAGCCACCAGACGCTGAAAAGGGACGACATGAAGCGCTTCATCTGACCGGCTTTGGCTAAGGTCTGGTCGAAGCTGTTGGGCGTACCGATACCGATGCCGGCAAAACCGAAGTTGGCTTCATTGCCGAGGTTCCAGTTGTTAACCGTACAACCGGTTGCGAGTATAGAATCGCCGACGAACTCGCCGTAAATCTCCAGCACGGTGCAGATGTCCTCGAGGCTGAGTGTCTGCCAGATCGAAGGGTCACCGTCTTTCATGATTGCGGCGAATTTCGGGTTGGCGTACAGTTCCGGATAATCGGACTTATAGAACCGGGGTGCCTGCGTGCCGTCCATGTCCATGTAGATATAGGCGCACATGACTTCGGGGTTGATGGGAATATTGAGCGCAGCGGCAATCTTGCAGGTCTGCATCACCTGGTCGAAGGTGTGTACGTTCGCATTCTCGTCCGGTTTGCCGTCTGTGGTGTTATCGAGCGTGCCGTCTGTATTGTAGGTCTTATGGCGCTTGGTAGCCAGACGCACGTACATCTCCGTCGAACCGAGCGACTGATAGATCTTCTGCAGGTCGGCAGGGGTGGTAGCTGTCTGATTGCCGATTTTGAACGTATAGCCGGCATCAAACTGATTGAGCGTGAAGGGGCTTAGGGACAGGGCTACGCGGAAGGGTTCCGAGGTCGGAGCAGTGCTTGCGGCACTCTTCACCGACGCAAAACCGATGAAGTCTTCCTCTTTATCCTCGTCCACCAGTTCGGCAAAAATCTCGGGGTCAATAGGCTCCACAAAACCGATATACTCGATCTTATTCGTACCTCCGCCTTCGTTGCAAATCATCACCACCGACGAACTCTTGCCGTTCTGATGCGCGCCGATGACGTGATTGCCTTTGATTTTGAGGGTGATACGGAATTGGTGAACGCCGGACTCGAGCGAACCGGTGTACATGGTCTCGAGATGACCGTTCACATCTGCGACGGCTAAGGTCACTTGCTCCGGATCCATGACCGCCAGATAGATGTCGGTCGTACCGTTAAAGGAGTTGGGATTGTTCTGCGAGAGCAGAAAACCCTTGCCGGCCACGAGCTTGTCCATGTCAAAGACGTGCTCCAAGTTCTGTGCGCTCATCGTCCAACAAGCGCAAGCCAGCAACAGAAGTGTGAGAAATTTTTTCATAATTGCAATTATTGTATTAGTTAAACATTAGCCTTTCTCGGCGGAGGCCACTCCTTCCATTCCGTTGGAAGGACGTTCCGGGTGCAAAATTACTGCTTTTCGCGTATATACGCGTTACGCTAAATCCACTAAAATTGTTCTCTTTTTCACTTTTTTGCTTGCATATATGAAAAAAAAGTGTTATCTTTGCACCCAAAATCGAAAAAATATGCAACATTCAACCCAAATACCGGAGATAGAGAAGTTACAGGATTTCAACTATTTTGCGTGGCATTGCGCCTTACAAGAGGATGGTCATGACATTCTGACACTCTCGAAGATAGAAGGCGGTATACCTGCTTTCCCGGAACGATTTTTTCCGCCTTCCTATGCGCTGGAATATGTGGTGAAAGGAACGGTGCGTGGTAAGATGAATGGCAGGTTAGTGGAATTGCAAGCGAATACCGGTATTCTTGTTTTGGCGGATCACGTGTTGACCGAAGTGGAGGTCAGTCCCGACTGCGAATTCTATGTGCTGGGCTTCAGTACGCAGTTTGCGGACAGGCTGAATATTCATATTCAACAGGATGTTCTGACCCAAATGTTCGTGAATCCGATATGGCACATGACCGAGCCGCAAATGCAGGTTATATTGCAGTATATCAACCTGTTGCGAACGCTTATTGAAGTCAATAAGCCGCAAGCGATAACGACTCTCGTTCGTTCAATGCTGTATAACCAGGCGGCAGATTATGAGGTAAGCCCTCAGCAGGCGAATTTGATTTCCCGTGTCGAGCAGATTTGCGGTCAGTATTTGTCGCTGGTCGAAGTGCATTGCCGTGAGCAGCATACGGTGGAGTGGTATGCCTCGCAGATGTGCCTGGCGCCGAAGTACTTATCCAATGTCGTCAAGCAGACTTTAGGCTCGTCTCCGAACAAGTATATCGACGAGGCATTAACGCGTCAAGCGAAGTCTCTTTTGTCCTCTACTTCACTTTCCATTCAGCAGATATCGGACCGGCTCGGTTTTCAGAACCAGAGTCATTTCGGTACGTTCTTCAAACGCCAGACAGGCCTCAGCCCCAAAGCGTTCAAGCAGCAGGTAATGTGAGATAGTTTATATATTCTGATATAAAGAAACAGGTCCTTCATACCAGCGTTTTGTACGTTCTTGTTCCAATTGTTTGTACATATTGGAAGAATATATTTGACGCATAGCCTCAACGAGACTGATATGTTTGTCTGCGCATAACATATCTGCTACCCAACTAACTTTCGAAGGCAATATCAAATATAAGTTATCTTGTGTAATCTGACTCATGGCAAAATCTCCTTTGCTTTAATAAATGTCAGTAATTGCAAAGCTTGTTCTGTATGTAGCAAATATTGGTCAACGAGTTTATAGGTTTTGAGTTCCGCCAATAAATGATCTCTACTCATCACACCGCCTTCATACAAAGCAAAGCAGGTATATACACGGTCATTAGCGACAGGACCATATACGACATCATAGTCATGTGAGAAATCTTTATTTAGGCGATTGCTCATCACAAAATCAATCCATTCGTCAGTAGGAGAATCAAAAAGCAGACACTTGAAAGATTGTAATCGGTCAAGGTCTAATTCATATTCATTCACAAAGCCTTTTGCTACGCCAAAATCCTCCATCCTTTTGCGCACCCATTCTTCAGCCTGCTTAGCCGAAGTAGTAGTATAGAATCCACTCCCGTAATCGAGTGTGTGGTTAGGTTCGCGAATTTCAGGAACTTTTACTCTCTCCAAACTGCCGTGATATACCCTCATTTCTTTCTGTTATTTATAAATTCCTCAATATCCTCAACAATCCATTGAGCACTTTGTGTATGCAAGACCTCATAGTGCCTCTCTAAATAATCAAGCACACCATACTTGTCAAGCTCTTCCATGGATTGCTCGCCGGAAAGATGATGTTTCTGCTTGTATTGCTCTATGCAAAATGACAAAAAATATGCTTTTTCACTGCTACGCATTGGGTATCTTTGCAACTTTCGGCTGCAAAGTTACTGCTTTTTTCTGATATATGCAAATATTTAGGCAGAAATTTGTATTTTGCTCGTCAATTGCGTGCCAGTTTCAGCAAGCGCCAATCGGCGTTGGAGAGGGTGTCTATGGGTTGTAAGCCGTGTAGTTCGGCGGCAGCGATGAGGGCAGGGATGTCTGCTTCGTAGAATCCGCTGAGCCATAACTCGCCGCCCGGGATGAGACAAGCCGCATAAGAGGGCATATTGGCGAGTAGGATATTGCGATGAATATTAGCGAGGATAAGGGTGAAAGGTGAAAGGTTATAGGTTAAAGGATTCAGGACAGGGCCACAGATATTCACTTCGATTGATTCGTTATTCAGCGCGGCATTCTCCTGAGCGTTTTGGACACTCTTATCGTCGATATCCAGTGCAAGTACTTGCGCTGCGCCGAGGCGTTTGGCAAAGATAGCCAGCACGCCGGTTCCCGTACCGTGGTCCAGGACGCGTTTGCCGTGCAGGTCGGTGTTCATCAGGGCATCGATCATCATAGACGTGGTCTCATGGTGTCCTGCGCCGAACGCACAATGCGGGACGATACGGATACCTAAGGGCAAGTCTTGTATCGGATGTTCTGCTTCCCACGTGGCATTCCAGTTCTCATCGGGACAGGGTTCGATGCCTGTCAGTTGAGCGTTGGGGGTATCGGCAAAAAGGGCTTCTATGGCCGATTGGTTTGCGGTCCATAGTTCCGAAGGGATATAGGCGTCGTGGCCGTCGAAGGTATCAAACCCGGTATCAAAAAGGGATTGGATAAACACATCCTCTTGCCATTCTTCGGCAAAATGCAGGTCAATATGAGCTACGTGGTATTTCATTTTTTTTATTGTAAAGAAAAATATAATTATTGATTTTATTTTATCGAGTCTTCTTTTGCTAACGTTCATTCATAAATAAATTTACAATGAACCTTATCAAAACAATCCTCCTGATTTTTGGCAAAATCCAAATCAATAATTATCAAAAATAATCAAAAATGCCAAAAATCTATGCAGCGTGTAGACTAAAATAGTTCTATTACACCGCAATTATTATAATACCGTTCAAT
>Ga0265298_10011837_pt1 | contig 10166 bp, 9 predicted proteins | sample AusTroGonzalo_MG_3_FD_193486 | JGI IMG/M metagenome (GOLD analysis project Ga0265298, IMG submission 193486) | Bovine rumen microbial communities from tropical cattle in Woodstock, Queensland, Australia - Gonzalo_01 | ecosystem: Host-associated > Mammals > Digestive system > Stomach > Rumen ... | reverse complement strand
TTATGCGGAGGCTTCTGCGTCCGGAACTCAGCGGCCATGGCGGAACCAATGATCATCACGGCCCCGATGACGCCCGGGAGGCTCAGGGGCTCCCGGAGAAGAACAGCGGAAAACAACAGCGCGGAGACCGGATCAATATAGCTCAGGATCGCGACGGTCTGCACGCGCAGTCTGTCCATGCTTCCAAAGTACAGCACATAGGCGACCCCGGTGTGCACAAGGCCGACGACGAGGAGCAGTATCACGACGGGAAGAGTGAAACCATCGACGCCGAACCCGCCGGTCAGCAGAAGATAGGGAATCATGACCAGCCCGGCAGAGAGCAGCTGGACGGTGGTTTTCCGGTATGCGCCGACGCCCCGGATGAGTTTGTTCATGATGACCACCGCCGAATAAAAGACCGCGGCCCCGAGCCCGAGCAGGATCCCCTGTACGCTGGCGCCCCGGGTGCCGCCATTGCCGGCGACACCGGACACCAGCACCATACCGGCGACCGAGACCGCCGCGCAGACGGCCTTCCTGCCGGTCAGCTTTTCCCTGAAAACCAGGGGCGAAAGGAGCATGACGATGGTGGGCTGCATATAGTAGCAAAGCGTGGCGACAGCCACTGTCGTATGGTTATAGGCTTCAAACAGCAGGATCCAGTTGATGCCGATCAGGATTCCGGAAACAACCAGGCCGGCCAGGGTGCGGCGGGGGATTTTCTCCGCGGCGGTTTTCTTTCCGAACCGGAGAAAAACCAGAATACAGACGCCTCCGAGAATCCCGCGCGAACAGGCGAGAAAAGCGGAGGAAACCGGGATGTATTTCCGGAAAATCCCGATTGTTCCGAAAATGAGCATGGAAGAAACAAGCATGAGGATTGACCGGCGGTCGTTTGTTTTTTGCTCCATGGCTGCTTCTCCCTTACAATCAATGAATGTCCGCGCCCGGCTGAAGATACCGCGTTCGCGGACAGAAACGGCCTGATATCCGGATGAAAGCGTCAGGCGGTCGCAAGGACCGTACAGGTGCTTTCACTCCACTGTTTCATGATCCGGACATCTGAAAAACCGGCCTGACGCAGTATATTTATTTCATGCCCGACGAGCAGCGGCGTGTCATAATGATAAAACTCATCTTCTGACAGGTTCTGCTCCTTTTTCAGCGCCGCGAGGTTCTGAAAATACTCTTTTTCAAGCTCTTCCGATTCCGCGAAATAATCCGTCAGCACAAACGAGCCGCCCGTTTTCAGCGCGGCGTGAAGCCTGCCGTACAGCGACGCTTTCCTTTCGGCGGAGAAATGATGCAGCGATTCCACCGAAACCGCCGCGTCGAAGCATTTTTCCCCGAAAGGCACGTCAAAATAGGATCCGCAGACCAGAGTCAGGTTTTTTCCCGGGAGCTTGGCCCTCAGCGCGTCCAGCATGGCTTCGGACAGATCGATGCCGGTGACGTCCGCGCCGGGATTGACGGCGAAGTACTCCTCCAGCTCAAGGCCGGTGCCGCAGCCCAGGTCGAGCACCCGGGAGCAGGCTTTCCCAGGCAGCAGGGAAGCGGTATAGGCATAGAACCCGGAGGCACCCTCAATATTGGCTCTCATATGCTCATCGTACCCGTCCACCCGGGCCGCGAAAAAGTCATCCATCCTCTCAAGCCTGACCATGCTGTGATCCTCCTTTTTCTTCCCTGTTCCGCCGCTGCGTTTCACGGCTGATTATACCAGAATTCACAGGATGAAAAAAGTCGCAGTTCAGCGGCTTTTGGGGAAAGACGCTGAAAACACATCCGGATTCCGGCGGACGGCGCTGGCGCCCGGAGCTTCAGACACGCAGGAGAATATGCTCCTGCGCAAGATCATGATACAGTTCACAGACACAGCCGCTGACATCCGCCAGAAGAACCACGTCCCGGTAAGCATCACCGCCGGATATTTCGGAAATGATATTCGGGACGCGGCTGAGCAGCTCCGGCCGGAAACGCAGGGTCCTGTTTCCGGGAAATACGGCCATATAGAGGATCTGCGCCTCCACCAGATCCTGGAAAATATGGCTTCCGTAGGATAATTCGGGGTTGTAGCCCGCTTTGCTTTCCGCCATCTCGCAGACCGCGTCGAAGCCGCTGATGTCGGAAAACGCGGTAGGAACCCCGAGCTCGGGGGAGGATGTTCCGATGCGGCCGGGTACCATGAGGAGCAGGTGTTTTCCCTGGTCCCTGTATTTCCAGTTGATCTGTCCGATCAGGGACGCGATCTTTGTTTTTTCGGTATAAGGCAGACGGTAATACTTTACCGGATCCACATAAACGATCCTGTCCAGACGGATTTTCCGGGAGAGTCCCATGGAAGCGCCCCTGGTTTCCAGGAGGATTTCATCCGGGAGAATATCCGCCGGGACAGTGACGCCGCCGACATCCTGAAAGACCTGCAGCGGCCTGCATTGCAGGAGGTTGATCATATACTCCCTGTTTTCCGAAACGTTGATGGTGAATTCGATATCCACCGGCTCGCCGTACTCCTGCTGGATCAGGTGCATCATGCGCTGCATGCGCTCCATCATTTCCCGGTTCCGGACCAGGCCCTGGCACGAAATGAAGCAGATATTCCGGTAAATGCCCCTTTCCAGGAGGGAGGCTTCCGCATCCATGTCGTGCTCCAGCACCTGGTTTTTCAGATAGCCGGGCAGCACGGGCTCCAGCTCTTCCAGCGAAATACGGCCCAGGCTTCCGGCCTTCAGATCCACGGCTTCCGCCTTTCGCTGTGAAAACTGGTGTTTCTCCGCAATGGTGGTGAAGTTGGTGGCTTCCGGCTTGTCCAGGCTTACCAGCCGCGGATAGGAGCCTTCCGTCCTGTCCACGGCGGAAGTGCCCAGTCCCATGACCAGCCGGAGCATTCCGGCGGATGAATCAATATCGTTCAGGAACTTGTAGGGGCTGAAGGAGTAACCGACACCGGCGGCGCAGGGCATATAGAACGAACCGTAGGCGGAACCGGAAACGCGCATGACCAGCAGCGCCATCTGCTCATCCCGGCGGTCCAGGCCGCGCCGCTTGCGGTAGTCCAGGGCGGAAAGCCCCGCGGAGCTTGCGTATACCGTCCGGACGGCGTTTTCAAACTCTTCCAGCCTCTCCTCGGGCGTGCCCCGGTTGGCGCAGAACACCGATTCATATTTCCCGGCGAAGGCGTTATCAAAGCCGTCTTCCAGGATGCTGCTGGAACGGACGATATAGGGATCCTGGCCGTAATACTCCAAAATATGCATGAACTGTTCCCGGGTATCCGCGGAGAATGTTCCCGTTTTCAGGCGTTCCGCCAGCTCGCCCGCCAGCGCGAAATATCCTTCCTCGGTGCGCTGGCGGATCCGCAGATCCCAGAAACCGTTGTCCACAATATAGGTATAGAATACATCCGAACCGACATAGAAGGAATCGTGCGGTTCCAGAATACGGCTGATATCCGGGGCAAGATTCCGTATGATTGCCCGGGCCAGCAGCATACCGCAGGTTTTTCCGCCTACCATGCCTGTGCCCACCATATGGTCCCTGATCCGGAAATAGTCCTCCGGCCGGAAATGCTTCTTGACCAGCACGCGAAGCCGCTCATCCCGGGTCATCATGATGTTGCACATCCTGGCGCACTGCTCCTCCACCGGGATCCCGTTTTCATGCAGCACCTTCGCCTGGGTGAAAAAACGGTCCCAGGAATCCACATACTGCTCTTCCAGGGTGCGCTGGAAACCGTCCATCACCTGGTAGAACCGGCTGGCCTGCACACCGTCCTGAATCGGCCGGATCGATCCCTCATCCGGGCGGTAGAGATGGGGGAGAAACATGGTATCTGAGTTCCGGTTCCATACTTTCTGCGGGCGGATATAGACGGCGCTATGCTCCGGATCGGAATAGACGTTCAGGAAAAGCTGGGTGGTGTTCATGATCTTGGTGATCGCGCTGAACGAATGCCTGCCGCGGATGACCGGAAAAAACGCGACGGTATCCAGAATGAACAGGAACGGGCAGGTGACCCGAAAAAAGTTTCCCATCATCAGGTCCGTTGCCCAGGCAGTCTGCAGTTCCGACAGGCAGTCGAACACATAGAAGGCATCACGTCCCGCCTGTTCAATGACCCGGTGGATCTCCACCGTGAACGTCTCAAACCGGTGGGAAAGCGGAACGCAAACCCGCCTGACCTCCGGACATTCCGGCACCAGCTCCGGGTGGCTGGCAAACCGGAAGTAAATGATGTTCCGGCCGTCTTTCTTCGCCTGTTCCACAAAGGGATCCGCGAAACGCCGGAATTCATCCAGATCCGATACACGCCAGACGACGTTGTCTCCCATCCGGATATAATCCACAGCCCGGTCCAGGGCAGGAATACCTGAGAATACCTTGTCAAATGCGGCCACAGAAATCCCTCCTTGTCAGGCGGCTCAAAGGGCATTGCGCGAAGCGTACCGAATACGGACAAAAAAGAGGCAAAGGAGCTTTCAGGCTCCTTTGCCCTGTGCAGACAGTATACCATGTTCATCAGCAGAAGTACAGATTGTTCAGCTGATTATTTTCGCGGCGAACTCCGCCGCGGCCTTCAGGTCGTCCCCGTTCGGCCGGCCCTTGTGGGCTCCCTTGAATTCCCCTTTGCAGTGGAATTCCCGCTGATCCATCGGGATGCCGGCTTTATCCGCCTCGGCCTTGACCTTTTTCCAGGTGGAATTCATCAGGGCGGCCGAGCCGAAATTGACAATACGGCCCACCTTCGCCTTGTCCAGCGACCGGATGAAATTCCGGACTTCCGGGTCAATGGTGAAGGCATAGTACGAATTGCCCAGGAAGAGGATATCAACCGGCTCGGTGACCGGCTCACTGATGGGGAGGGCTTCCGCACCGACAGCCTCCGCGACCGCTTCCGCCAGGCGTTTTGTGTTTCCGGTTTTCGTATAGTATCTGACCGCGATCTTCATATTTCGTATTCCTCCCTGATTACAGCGCTGCCATGACAGCTTCCCGGACATCCTTCATGTCCGCGGTCGGCTCGAACCGGGCAATGACTTCACCCTGACGGTTCACCAGGAACTTGGTGAAGTTCCATTTGATGTAGGCCTTGTCCCCGAATTTTCTGTTGTTCATCTCCGTAAACTTATTCAGCGCGGCATTCTTCAGGCCCTTTCCGAACCCGGTGAAGGGCTTTTCAGTTGCCAGATGCACAAACAGCGGATCCGCGTTTTCACCGTTCACGTCGATTTTCGCGAACTGCGGGAATTCCGTGCCGAACTTCAGGGTGCAGAATTCATGGATTTCCTCTTCCGAACCGGGCGCCTGCCCCGCAAACTGGTTGCAGGGGAAATCCAGGATCTCAAATCCCCGGTCCCGGAACTCCTTATACATCGCTTCCAGGGGCTCATAGTGCGGGGTGAAGCCGCAGCCGGTCGCCGTGTTGACGATCAGGAGCACCTTGCCGGCATATTCCCGCAGGCAGGTCTCGCAGCCTTTTCTGTCTTTTACCGTGAAATCAAATACGTTCGCCATTGTTTTTTACTCCTTTTCTTTCCATATAGTCCAGAGCTTTGTAGGTTAACGCATAGAGAGCCTGAAACTCTTCGCGGGTCAGTCCCATGCACGCGGCGATGGCCGGCGGGATGGAGACGGCCCTGTCCCGGAGGGCTTTCCCGGTTTCCGTCAGGGTCAGCGTCAGCAGGCGTTCGTCCTCACCGGAGCGCTCCCGGAGCAGGTAACCGGCCTGGCTCAGCCGCCGGAGGACCGGCGTCAGGGTGCCGTAGTCCAGGTGGAGGCATTCCGCCAGATCCCGGGAGGAGACGGTTTCCTTTTCCCACAGGACCATCATGACGATGTACTGCGTATAGGTCAGGCCGCATTCCTTCAGGTAGGGACCGTACTGGCGGATCAGTTCCTTCGAGCAGGCGTAGAGGGGGAAGCAGACCTGATTCTGCAGCTTCAGGGCTTCATAGGTATTCACTTCCGGGTTCTCTCTGCTTTTGCCCACGGAACATTCCTCCGAATTAAACGATTTTGCACAATTTGATTGTACACAATTAATATACACAATCATCCACACTTTGTCAAGCACCCGCTGAAAAAAATATAAAACAATACCTATGGTATAAAAGAAAATATTCAAATAGTATTGAAGGTATCTTCCGCGCAGACTGTTCCTGTTCTATAATGCAGGGGAAAGCAAAGGAGGTACGGCTGATGAAACTGATGCTAGCAGAAAATATCCGCTTATACCGTAAGCAGCGGAAGATGACCCAGGAACAGCTGGCGGAGGTGCTGAACGTTACGGTCGGCGCCGTCCACAAATGGGAAACAGGGCTTTCATTTCCGGAGCTGAAGCTCATCGTGGAGATGGCGGATTTCTTCAGCGTCTCCGTGGATGTGCTGCTGGGATATGAGATGAAGGACAACCGGCTGAAGGCTATCCTGGAGAGACTGAACGGATCTATCCGGACCGAAGATCCGGAAGGTATCGCCGAGGCGGAAAAAGCGCTGAAACGGTTTCCCCATTCCTTTGATATCGTTTATCTGAGCGCGGTTCTGTATATGATTTTCGGCGGCAAGAACCATGACGGGAAACAGCTGGACAGGGCCTGGGATCTGCTGGAAGAGTCCCTGATCCTGCTGCCGCAGAACACAAACCCGTATATCAGTGAAATCAGTATCTATGACTATATGGCCAATGTGCAGATTATGCGGGACCGCGGGGATGAGGCGGCGGAATTGCTGAAACGGCACAACCGGGAAGGAATCTATAACGATCTGATCGGGATGACGCTTTCCATCTTCTGCGCCCGGCCGGAGGAGGCCCAGCCTTTCCTGTCGCAGTCGCTTCTGGACTCTCTTGCGCGTATGATCCAGACAATCCTCGGGAAGGCTTATGCCTATATCCTCAGCGGAGACCCGGACTCAGCGGAAAGCCTGCTGAAGTGGGGGCTGGGAATGCTGGAGGGACTAAAACAGCAGGAGATGACCGGCTATATTGACCAGACATGCAGTTTTCTGAACCTGCAGCTTGCCTATGTCTATCTGAAGAAGGGAAGCGCCGGACAGGCGGAAAGAGCCATGGCCAGGTCGCTGGAACTCGCGGCACAGTTTGATGACTCACCGAATTATGACGCGCGGTCCGTCCGGTTTGTGGAAAGAGCGGATCAGTTTTTCCTGCACTATATCCTTGGAAACACTGTGAGGGAGAGCCTCGCTTACCTTATCAGACTGATCGGGGACGAGCAGCTTACAGCGCTCTGGAGGGAGATGACCGGAAATGAATGAACAGACAAAAAAACATGACAACGTTTTCCGCAACCGGAATTACCGGCTGGTATTCTTCGGCGCGCTGGTGTCAGAGCTGGGCGCGCTGCTGTACAATTTTGCCGTCAGCTTCTATATCCTGCAGATCAGCGGGAACAGCGCGTTCCTGCAGGGCCTGTACCTGGCGCTGTGCGGCGCGGCCATGCTGGTGTTCACGCCGGTGGGCGGCGTGCTGGGCGACAGGTTCAGCAAGGCGAAGATCATGTATCTGTGCGACTATATCAAGGGCGGCATGATTATCCTGGCCACCGTGCTGATGCTTCTCTTCCGGGAGGCGGATGCCCATATCGCGATCCTGTTCGCGCTGGGCATTCTGGGCAACGTGATCAGCGGCATCTTTACCCCCGCCGCCGGCGCGCTGATTCCCCAGATCGTGGAAACCGAAAAACTGCAGCAGGCGAACTCCTATTTCACGATCAAGAGTTCCCTGGAGGGGATTCTCGGCGTCGTTCTGGCAGGGGTACTCTATGCCGCACTGCCGATTTATACGCTCTTCTTTATGGTGGGCGCCTGCTTTGTGGCCTCCGGCATATCCGAAATGCTGATCCGCTGCCTGTATACGCCTTCCGCTGAACAGCTTACGCTTCGGGTGGCCGTAAACGACATGCGGGACGGCCTGTGCTACCTGAAAACGCAGAAAGCGATTCTGGCCCTGCTGGGAGCGGTGCTTTTCATCAATTTCTTTGCCGCGCCGGTCACGGGTAACTTTCTTCCGTACTTCGTGCGGACGGATCTGGCCGAGGCCGAATCCTACCTGCTGGACCATGTACTGACGCCTGAGCTCTGGTCTTCTGTGATCAGCGTGTGCATCGGGATCGGTTCCCTGATCGGCGCGGCGATCCTCAGCGCCCGCAGACCGGCGGAGAAATGCGGCCACACCGTGGCCATCCAGCTCTGCGTCAACGCAGCGGTGATCATTGCCCTGTCCGTCGCCTACTGGCTGCTGGTGGACCGGGGTGACGGCCTGAATATTTTCCTGCCGCTGTTCTGCGCGGGCGGATTTGTAACAGGCCTGCAGCTTGCTTTTATCAATATCCCGATCAGCACTGCCATCATGCGTGTGGTGGACCGGGACAAGCTGAGCAAGGTCAACAGCATTATCAGCGTCGGTTCCCAGGGAATGATCCCGATCGCTTCCGTGCTGGCCGGCGTGGTCCTCCAGGCCCTCGGCTCCGCGCCGCTGCTGTTTACCTGCGCGCTTGGCTTTACCGCCACAGCCGTCCTGCTGCTGGTCAACAGGCCGGTCCGGGATCTGTGATCCTTTCTCAGAAGCACTTTTCCTTCCGCTCTTTTTTGCACTGCTCGATATTGCCGCAGCGGTAGCAGAGCTCATTGTCGCACATGCCGTCCTTTTCAAAACAGGACAGGATGTTGTTCACGGTGGTTTCGGCAATGTTGTTCAGGGCTTCCTCCGTCAGGAAGGCCTGGTGGGAGGTAACGATCACATTGGGCATGGAGATCAGGCGGGACAGGAGGTCATCATTCAGGATGTGGCCGGAGCGGTCCTCGAAGAACACATCCGCTTCCTCCTCATACACATCCAGGCAGGCCGCGCCGATTTTCCGGGCCTTGATGCCTTCCAGCAGCGCTTCGGCATCGATCAGGCCGCCCCGGGAGGTGTTGACGATGACGACCCCTTTCTTCATCTTCCCGATCGCCCCCGCATCGATCATATGCCGGGTGGCGTCGGTCAGCGGGCAGTGGAGGGAAATGATATCGCTTTTCTCCAGCAGCTCATCCAGGGAAACGTAGGCGATTCCGCTGTCCTTTGCCGGGAAAAGGTCGTAGGCGATTACGTTCATGCCGAAACCGCGGCAGATGTCGATGAAGATCCGGCCGATTTTGCCGGTGCCGACCACGCCCACGGTTTTTCCATGGAAATCGAACCCGGTCAGGCCGCTCAGGGAGAAGTTGAACTCACGCGTCCGGTTATAGGCTTTGTGGATCCTGCGCACGGAAGTGAGCAGAAGCGCGATCGCGTGCTCGGCCACCGCGTAAGGAGAGTAAGCCGGGACGTGGACGACGTGGATTTTGCCGAAGGCGGCCGTCAGGTCCACGTTGTTATAGCCGGCCGAGCGCAGGGCGATCAGCCGGATACCGTATTCATAGAGCTTATCGATGACAGCCGCGCTGACCGTGTCGTTCACAAAGACACAGACGGCAGAGCAGCCTTTTGCCAGATCCACCGTATCCTCGTTCAGCTTGGTCTCCAGATACTTGAACCGGATGCCATGCAGGCTTCCGTACTGCTCAAAGGAAGGTTTGTCATACGCTTTCGCGTCGAAGAACGCCACCCTGATCATAATGCTGCCTCCTTTTTTTGTATGCGGACCAGACGGATAAAAAGGTGTTTGCTGAATTATACCAGAATTCCGGCCTGGAAGGATAGACTTCGCGGAAAAGAAAGTGTTATCATGCATGCACAGAAGTGAAACGGAGGGGATTCCTGTGGGCAGAAGCATCCGGATTGCAGACACCACCCGGGAGGAACGGGAGCAGATCGTGGCGGAGTCCATCGGAAATATCGCCGGACTCTGCGACGGCTGCAGCCCGGGAATCACAGAAATGTACCAGGATTATATAGACGGGAAGCGTGAACTGCGGGAGATCAACGCGGAGTTCCGGGCCGGATATATGTCCGGCGCGCACGGCCCTGAGCGCAGCGGCTGCGGAATGGAATGAACACGGAAGGAGAACAGGGGTATGGTTTACGAACTGGAGGATCCGTCCGGAGTCCGGGGCCTTTTTGAGGGCTGGGAGGAGACGCTGATCTGGTCGTGCCTGCAGAAGGTGATGGGCAGAATATACGTTACGGATCCGGAAAACCCGGTGTCCGCGTTCGCGTTTGTCGGCTGCTTCGGATTTTATGCCGG
>Ga0265298_10011836_pt1 | contig 10166 bp, 9 predicted proteins | sample AusTroGonzalo_MG_3_FD_193486 | JGI IMG/M metagenome (GOLD analysis project Ga0265298, IMG submission 193486) | Bovine rumen microbial communities from tropical cattle in Woodstock, Queensland, Australia - Gonzalo_01 | ecosystem: Host-associated > Mammals > Digestive system > Stomach > Rumen ... | reverse complement strand
TATACGCGGCGATCATTGGCTTTGGATCGATCCCTACCGCCTCGCAGTACAGCTTCACGAAGCCTCGGCCGTAGATCGGCGCGGCTATGCGGGTAAAGCGTTCCTCCTCCATCTCCTCGATGATCTGGCGCATGACGCGGGTCATGTCCGCGATCTGGCTGACGGTGTATCCTTTGGCTTCGCGCGCCTCACGAAGCGTCTTGCCGAATTCTATCATTGTGCCTCCTCGTTGTTGGAGAAGAGGTCGCCCTCTTCGGATGTTCCGTAATCGTCTTCTCCCGGCGCCGCGTCCTGCGCCGCGTCTCCCTGCGTCGGCATGGAATCGCCGCCGCCGTTGAATATCGCAAGGAGCTGGTCCTGGTCCAGGAGAATCTCGCGCGGGCCGGCGCCTTTCTGCGGCCCGATAACTCCGGCGTCCTCAAGCCTGTCGCAGAGCTTCGCCGCATGATTGTAGCCTATGCCGAGGCGGCGCTGGAAATGGGATGTCGAGGCGCGCTTTGTGTTGATGATGCACTCCAGCGCGCGCTTGTAGAGGTCTGCGTCCTCGGCGGCCTTGACCATCTCCCTCGACGAGGGAACGTCGCCGCCCGACTGGTTGTCCTCGTCATCCTCGTTGTCGGCGAACGGGTCCTCTATCCCGGCCTCCTTGACCTTGCCGAGTTTCGTCGCGAACTTCTCGTCGAACTGGATGTCGGCGTGCTGCTCTATGAACCCGGTGATGCGCGCGATTTCGGGATCGCTGATCCATGCGCCCTGGGCGCGGATGAGAAGCCCGTCCTTCGTCTTGAAGAGCATGTCGCCCTTGCCGATCAGGTTCTCGGCGCCGGTGTCGTCGAGGATCGTGCGCGAGTCGATGGAGGTCGCCGTCTTGAACGCGACGCGCCCGGGGATGTTCGCCTTGATCGTTCCTGTGATGATCTTCGCGTCGGGGCGCTGCGTCGCGAGGATGAGGTGGATTCCGGCCGCGCGAGCCTTGGCGGTCAGGCGCGAAATGTCGGGGGTCACCTCCTTCGACGCCGCCATCATGAGGTCGGCGACCTCGTCGATGATGATCACGATGTAGGGGACTGTCCTCGGCATGTCGGCGTTGACCTGCTCGTCGTTGCCGAACATGTCCTGCTGGGTGAACGTCTTCCTGTGGTTGAAGTCGTAGATGTTCCTCACCTTCGCGCGGGCGAAGAGCTTAAGGCGCTTCTCCATCTCCGCGACGGCCCAGTGGAGCGCGAAGACGACCTTGCGGTTGTCGGTGATTACCGGCACGAGCAGGTGGGGGATTGATGCGTAGGACGTGAACTCGACGGACTTCGGGTCGACCATTATGAGCTTCAGCTGCTCGGGGGTGCGCGTCATCAGAAGTCCGTTGATGAGCGAGTTGAGGCAGACCGACTTGCCCTGGCCCGTGGCGCCCGCGACGAGCATATGGGGCATCGAGGCGAGATCGGCGACAAGCTCCTTTCCTGCGGCGTCCTTGCCGAAGAGCAGCGGGAGCTCGGCCTTCGAGTTGCGCCACGCGTCGGACTCGAATATCTCGCGGAAGCTTATGCCGACCGACCTTCTGTTCGGGACCTCTATGCCTACGAGGTCTTCGCCGGGGATCGGGGCTTCGATGCGGAGCGACTTTGCGTGGAGCGCGCCCATCAGGTTGTCGGAAAGGCTCGTCACCGCGCTGTACCTTGTTCCAGGCGCGAGGGCGATCTTGTACTTTGTGACGACGGGGCCCTGGACGGTGTCGAACATCGTCGCGTCTATGCCGAAGATCTTGAGCGTGTTCACGAGCCTCTCGCTCATCTCGCCGACGTCACCGTGGTCGGCGGTCGATTTGGGGACGGGATTAAGAAGATCCAGGGGCGGCAGCATGTAGGGGCCCTTGTCCTGCGCAGGCTCTTCTGCGGGCGACTTCGCGGCGACTTCCTTTTCGCGGCGCGTCTGCTCCTTCGCGGCGCGCTTGGCCTCCTTTATCCTTTCGCGCTCCTCCTTGGCGGCGCGCTTTTCCTCTTCGCGGATGCGCTTCGCCTCGTCACGCGCGAGAAGGGCGGCCTTGTACCTCTCCTGCTCTGCGTCGTACTCGGGCGTGCCTGCCGGCGATGAAGGGGCCTGGGGCCTGCTCCCCGCCATCCAGCGCAACACTGCCATCGCCGCCTTCGCTATGTTGGAGAGCCCGACGGCGCTTATTCCAGAAGCGATGAAGATGACCGTCATTAGCACGCATGCGCCGAATTCGCCGATGAGCGGAACAAGAAGACGCTTCATCAGCAGGTGGCCCACAACGCCGCCGGCGTCGGAGATGTTGAGGGCCGAGAGCGCGGCGTCGATCCCGGGCGCATGTCCCTGGGTCGATTCGAGTAGGCACGAGAGCGTCATGCACGATACGATAAGCCACAGCTTGCGCATCCCGGCATTGAGCCTACGCCCGGCGATCCGGAAGATTCCGGCGACAATGCAAAGCGAGGGGACGAGCCAGATCGCGAGGCCGATGATCGTGTAGCCCCAGTACGCAAAACCGTCACCGAGGGCGCCTATCCAGTTCGAGCTTGGCCTTGGGGGGGTCTGCAGGGCTTCGATCGCCCTCCAGTCGTATGTGAGCAGCGCGACCAGCGTGAAAAGCGCAAGAATCGGAAAGACGAACCAGCCAATTGCGTGCCGCTCGGCTTTTTTGCTATCTGTAGTAGTATTGCTTTCTGTCATTGTCGCCGGTGAGCCGCGCATCGTCGGATTTCATTGAATGGTATATGATTATCGCCAGGAGCAGCGCCAGGAGCTTAAGGCCCCAGTTGTCGGTAAGCAGCTTCAGGGCCGAGCGAAAGAACTCTATTACAGGGTGCGTCGGGTTCTTCATGACTTTGCCTCCGTCGCCATCTTTTCGCGGCGCTTCTTGAACCAGTCGTAGAGTCGCGCGGCAAAGCTGCCTCCCACTCCGTTGGGACGCATCGCCTTGTTGACCCAGCGCCTCAGAGACGCCTCGCGCATGTCGCCCCAGTAGCGGAAGAGCCTTCCGTTATGGGCGACCGAGACTGCGCCCGACTCCTCCGAGACGACAACCACCAGCGCGTCGGTCTCCTCGGATAGCCCCACTGCGGCGCGGTGGCGCATGCCGCTTGAAAGAAGATCCGGGTTGTTGGAGACGGGGAAGATGCAGTGCGCCGATGAGATGCGCCCGTTGCGCATGGTCATTCCGCCGTCGTGCAGCGGAAGGGGAGGCGTGAACACGCTCTGCACGAGTTCGCGCGTGAAGAGCGCGTCGAGCCTCACGCCCGTCTCCTCGTAGCCCCTCAGGGAAATCCCTCGCTCGAAGGCTATCAGCGCGCCCATCTTGAGGTCGGCGAGCTTCATCACCGTCTCCACGACGAATTCCGGCTCCGCGGCTCCGTCGGCGGAGTACTTGGGCCTCTCGAACGTGCCGAACGCGCCCACGGCCGCGAGTATGCGGCGTATCTCTGGCTGGAAGATGACGACCGTCGAAAGCGCGAGGTACATCAGCATCCAGCGGACGATCTGGGACAGCACGTCGAAATGGAACACGAACGTGAAAAGCGCCGCGAGAGCAGCAAGCACTCCTACGCCCAGAAGGGCCTGGCCGAAGCGCGATCCCTTGGCGCTCTTCAGTATCGCGTAGATTGCGAAATAGAGTATCGCGACCTGCGCCACGTCGTTTATGCTGATGGTGCCGATGTCGAAGTTCATTGCTCTTCGCCTCCGTCGGTCTTTGCCGGGTCGAGGCCGACGAGCGCCCTGACTTCGGCGCCATCCATCGTCTCCTTCTCGATAAGCGTCTTGGCTATTAGCTCGAGCTTGTCGCGGTGCTTCTTGATCAGCTTCTCGGCCTTCGAGTAGGCGTCCTCCGCGAGGCGCGACACCTCAAGGTCGATTTCGCGGCAGGTCTGCTCGCTGAAGGCGGGGGGAAGGGGATCGGGCGTCCAGCGGCTTTGCTCGGCGAACGCCTGGAAGCCGAACTTCTCTCCCATGCCGTACCGGCATATCATGTTGCGCGCAATCTCCGTGACCTGGGCTATGTCCTGGGAGGCCCCGGTCGAAATGTCGCCGGTGAACATCTCCTCGGCTATACGCCCGCCGCAGCAGACGATCATCGCGTCGAGGAAGTAGCTCTTGGTGCGACCGAGAACATCCTTCTCGGGGAGGGACATCGTTGCGCCAAGAGCGCGCCCGCGAGGGATGATCGTCACCTTGTGGAGCGGATCCGCGTTCTTTACGAGTAGCTGCAGGAGCGCATGGCCGGCCTCGTGCCAGGCCGTGGTCTCGCGCTCCTTCTGGGAGTAGCCTGCGGACTTCCTCTCGCGGCCCCAGAGCACTTTGTCGCGCGCCTCCTCAAGTGTCGCCATGTCCACGGCTTCGAGTTTCTTCCTTACGGCCAGGAGCGCCGCCTCGTTCAGGAGGTTAGCGAGATCGGCGCCGGAGAAGCCGGGCGTTCCGCGTGCGATCTGGGTAAGATCGGTTCCCTCCGCGAACTTGATTTTCCTGCCGTGGAGGTTCAGGATCTCGGTCCTGCCCTTAAGGGTCGGAAGCTCCACGACTACCTGGCGGTCGAAGCGGCCCGGCCTCAGAAGCGCGGCGTCGAGCGTATCGGGACGGTTGGTCGCCGCGATCACGATCACGCCTTCGTTCGCATCGAAGCCGTCCATCTCGACGAGCATGGTGTTCAGCGTCTGCTCGTAGGCGTGGGATCCTCCCATCGCGCCGGCTCCAGTGCGCTTCATTCCAATGGAGTCGATCTCGTCGATGAAGACTATGCAAGGAGCGCGCTTCTTCGCCTCCGCGAACATGTCGCGCATGCGGCTTGCGCCGACGCCGACGAACATCTCCTCGAAGTCGCTGCCGCTCATCGCGAAGAACGGTACGTTGGCCTCGCCGGCGATTGCCTTTGCGAGGAGCGTCTTTCCCGTTCCGGGCGGGCCGACAAGAAGCACTCCCTTCGGGATGCGGCCGCCAAGCTTCTTGAAATCGGCCGGTTTCTTCAGGAACTCGACGATTTCCTGGACCTCTTCGCGAGCTTCGTCGATTCCGGCGACATCGGAGAAGGTGACTTTCTTAGAGTCTGCCTTTACGTTCAGTATCTTTGCCTTGGACTTCCCGAATCCGAACGGACCGCCCTCGCCGCCCATCTTGCGGTACATGAACCAGTACATCAGGGCAAGCATCCCGACGAAGAAAAGCGTTTGCGTCACGAATGGCGAAAGCGCGCTGCGGTGCTCGACTATGTCGACCTTTATGTTGGACCTCAGAAGGTCGTCCATAAGCCGCTCGTTTTCTCCCGGGACGAGCTTTACGATGTATTTTTCGCGTACCGGGTCGCCTTTGGAATCAAGGTCGTTCGTCTCGATCTCGCCGGTAAGGTAGGTGTCCCCGTCTTCGCGGTCGAGATGCCGCGTAACAGGCTCGACGATCTTGCCGGCATCTATCGCCTGGTAAAGCTCGAGGGTCGTGAGGTCGCGGGTTCTGGAAGGGTTGGGATTTGCACGGTAAAGCGAAAACATCACGGCCGCTACAATAGCGATCGTGAGCCATGAACGAATGGCGCTGTTGGGCAATTTTGGCATGCGTGATATTATACCATATCCTGGCGATTTTAGTTTGGGTGGAATCCCTTTTGGCGTGGTATGGGAGATTTATGGTATAATACGCCCAATGGCATACGTTCTACAGCCACTTCTCAAGATACGCGTGATGCGCGAGGACCGCGCGAGCGGCGAGCTTACGGCCGCCCGCCGGGCGGTTGTCGCGGCTCAGGATGCGCTGGCTGCGCGCCAGAAAGAGCTCGATGACTTCAACGAAACGAAGGAAGAGCGCCGCGACCGTATCTATGACGCGATAATCGGCCATTCCGTTTCCCGCGACCGCATAGATCTGGCGCAGGAAGGAGTCGCGCGCATCGACGAGGAGGGCGCGCTCAAGGCCGACAACGTCGCCCAGGCGAAGAACGACCTGAAGAGGCGCGAGGAGGCGGCGGAGGTCGCGAGGGCCAATTTTGTCGTTGCCACGAAGAACCGGATGAAGATTGACGAGCATAAGGCCGTTTGGATAGCGGCCGAGGCAAAGGAGCAGGAGTTCCGTGCCGAGATCGAACTAGAGGATTTCATAGGGAAGAAGCTTAATGTTGACGATTGATCCGATATCGCTTGACGTATCTGGAGTGATGACTCAGGGCCTGGCGATGCCGGACGCCAGCGGGCTTGCGCCGATCGAACTTCCGCCGGAATTTCTTGCCGGGGCGCGCATTCCCCAGGTCAATGTGCAGGAGCAACCGAACCAGGGGTCGGTAGACAGGTTCCTAGCGGCAATGTCCAGGCCGATCGCGGAACACAACCTTGGAAGGCCGGTCGTAATTGAGGATCCTGCAGTTGTCCCGACAGACGAGCCTGGCGTCGTCCCGGCGGAGAGAAGACCGGTTGGGGTTTTTGTGGAGAAGCCGGTTCTGCCTGTGACGGAGAATAGGATCGAGCTGCCGTCGGATAAGCCTGTGGTCGCTACGGTGGACAAGCCTGTTGTCGTGACTGTAGCGGCTGCTGAAACCCCTGTCGCGGTTCCTGTGGAGAAGCCGGTGGTCGTCCTGCACGAAAGGCCTGTCGTCATCCCCATCGTCCCTGCCGGTAAGCCTGTTGTAGTCCCTGGCGAGGCTCCGCTCTTTGCTCCTGCTGAGAAGCCGGTTGCAATCCCTGGCGCGACGCCGCTTTTTGTTCCGGCGGAGAAGCCTGTAGTTGCCGCGGCAGATAAGCCCGTCATGGTTCCTGTCGATGGACCTACGGTAGTTCAGCCCGATAAGACCGTTGTCTTGGTTGATAAACCTGCCATTGCTCCATTGGAGGCGCCTGCTGTAGTTCCGACAGAGAAAATTGTAGCCGCTCCGTCTGAGATGCCCGTTGCAGTCCCGGCTGAGAAGCCTGCGGTTGCCCCGACTGAAGCGCCGGTCGTGGTCCCGACTGATAAGCCGGTCGTGCCTTCGGCTGAGAAACCAGTCGTGGTCCCGACCGATAAACCGGTCGTGCCTCCGGCTGAGAAACAAGTTGTGGTTTCGTCAGAGAAGCCTGTTATAGTCCCGGCTGAAAACCCAGTTACGGCTCCGACTGAGGAGCCGATTGTGGTTCCCGCCGAAAAGCCTGTTGCGGATTCAACAGATAAGCCTGTTGCAGTTCCGACTGAAAAGCCTGTCGTGGCTTCAACCGAAAAGCCTGTTGTGGCCCCGGCTGAGAAGCCAGTCGTAGCTCCAACCGAGAAGCCTGCCGTAGCCGCTTCCGAAAAAACCGTAATTGCTCCTGAGGCTAAGCCTGTCGCGGATGAGGCGGAAAAGCCCGAGAAGGGCGCTCTGCAGGCTGCGCCATTTGTCGTTGTAGACGCCTCCGTCGCATCTCCGATGCAGCAGCCGACGGTAGTGCCTGAAGTCGTTGCTGTTGATCTGAACAACGTCGCAGCGACCGCGAGGACGCAAGAGCTTGTCGAGGCGGCCGTGGCTGTCGCCGAGACGATCAGCGTCACCCCGTCGCTTGTGAAGGGCGAGGGAGAGATGACGATACATCTTAAGCCGACCGTGCTTGACGGGTCTGAGATAAAGCTTCAGGCCAAGGGGTCGGAGATTTCGATATCCGTACAGCCCGCCACGCCTAGTGTGGCGCAGCTGTTGGAACGTTCAAAGGCGCAGTTTGAGCAGGCGCTCGCGGAGAGGCTGCCGTCGTTTCAGATTGCGGTTTCCGTGCAGGCGGTGCGACCTTCCGTTCGCAGGGGCGTGCGCGGCGTAGATGATGGAGTAGACAGATGAAAAAGTCCGAAATACTGGCACTTCTGCCGGAATGCGCAAAGGCCTCGCCCGAGGCGATACTGGCATCGCCCGCCTGGGCGATGCCGTGCAGGTTTGGCGAGACTTCATGCACGATGATGCTGGATGCAACGCGTCCTGCCGACACCTTGGATCTTGCGATTCGCCTTGAGGACGAAGATCATGTGCTTTCGATCGCCGATGCGGAGACTTTTACGGAGCTTCATGCCGTCTGGTCCGCGCGCGCAGACATTCCGAAGCCGATTCTGCTTGCGCTTGTGGAGAAGGACTGTGGTCTGCTCCTGCAGCTTATCGAAAACGCCGCCCACAAGCAGCTTTCCGTGCAGGGGCTCGCCGAAGCGCCTGCCGGAGAGGACGCGCTCGCGGCGCGTATCGTCGCTGACGGCAAGGATCTTGCCGTTTTCAATCTTTCGACGTCTCCGTCGCTCGTGTCGGCGCTTGGAGTCCTGAGGTTCATTGACGTATCGAACGATGCGGTGCGCGACACCTCGCTTGCTGCCGAAGTGGAGTACTCGTCGTTTACGCTTTCTGCGGCAGACGTATCGGCGCTCGCCCCCGGCGACTACGTGCTTCTTCCGGAAGTCGGGTCGCGCGAGCCTCGCATCATCGTGGATGGACGCTTCTCGATCGCCGAGTCTGGCGTCACCGCATGGGTTGACGACGGATCCCTGAGGGTGGTGCGTTCCGAGCCGATGGCGGTAAAGGTCGGCGAGCTGATGGATGCTTCCGAAGGGGGACGCGCTGTCGAGCCGCCTCCGACGGCGGAGATGCCGCTAAGGCTCATGCGTTTCGGCAAGACTGTCGCGACCGGACGCTTCGGGACGCTAGCCTCCCAGAACGCCTTCCTGGTCGACGCAGTCAGCGTCTGATCTGCCAGATCGCCCTGGCCTCGGGATACCGCTCCTTAAGGAAAGCTTCGCCTTCCTCGCGCCCGAGTATGAACATCACGGTCGAAAGTCCGTCGGCCAGCATGGCGCTTGTCGGATGGACGACCGTTACGGAAAGAAGATCGTTCGACACGGCAAGCCCCGTCCGTCCGTCGTAAATATGCTTGCCCCTGGCGTATTCCGCGCTTGTTGCGCAGGCGTTGCCGGAAGCAAGCGTGATGGACTTCTTCATCCCTCCGGAATCCTCGGGGGCATAAATGCCGACATTCCACGAGCCTGAGCATGCCTTGAGGTTTCCCCCAAGGTCCAGGAGCGCATCGGTAGCCCCAAGAGGCGCTTCGGCGTTCTGCAATTCCGCTTCCGCCAAGTCGAGCGCGAAGCCTTTTGCTATGGCGCCGAGGTCCAGCTTGTCCGGCCCCCTCCAGCGCGGGTTGAAGGCCCCGTTGGTCTCGCGCATCAACCGGAACGCAGTCTCGTAGCAGGGCCTCATCGCCTTGTCGCACCTGGCCAGTATCTCGTCCTCCGGCAATGCGGCGAGCCTGCTCAGCTCCGATTCGGGATTGTGTGCGTTGAGGAGCGTTTCGAGATTGTCGAAGGCGCGCCTTACGGTTTTGACCGTTGCGGGGTTGGAGACGCCGCGGGTCTGGACGGCGGCGATCGTGCCCATGGTGGTCCATTCGACGCGCTCTACGGGCGCACGGCCGCATCCTGCGGCAAGCGCGAGGGCGAGGGCTAGGGAAAGGCTTCTCACATTCTCCCGCTCAGCGCGTCAATGAGGTCGCAAAGCCTTTTGTAGCAGACCGTCAGATCGTCGTTCGTGACCTGGAACATGTATTCGCCGGCGCGGGACATTTCCCCCTCGGCGTTGTGCATGCGCTTTTCGATGACGTCGGGCGAGTCGGTGCCGCGACGCTCGAGACGCTCTCTCAGCTCTTCGAGGGAAGGGGGATTTATGAAGATGTCGACGTAGCCGATCTTGAGCGGGTCGGTGTTCGGCAGGTTCTTCACGTGCTCGCGCACTTTCGCAGCGCCTTGGACGTCGATGTCGAGGATCATCGAATTTCCCTCGGCGAGCACTTCGACGATGGGGGCCTTGAGTGTTCCGTAGTAGTTGTCGTGCACTTTGGCGTATTCGAGGAAAGCGCCTTCGCCGATGAGGGTTTCGAAGCGTTCCTTGGAGAGGAAGTGGTAGTCGAGGCCGTCCTCCTCCTCGCCGCGCGGCGCGCGTGTCGTGCAGCTTATGGAGTACACGATGTCGTGGTATTCCTGGAGGAGCATATCGATCAGCGTCGATTTTCCGCATCCGCTCGGCGCTGACATCACAATAAACAATGGCTTCGTCTTCATGCCGCGTATTTTACCATTTTTCCTTTGGCTTAGGGTGGTGTCCTTCCCTCTTGTTTTGCTTTCCTAGGTGCGGCTTGTTTCGACGCAACCGTGCTCCCTGTGCCCCTTTGCCGATTTGAGCGTCCATGCGACCGCTCGACATACACGAG
>Ga0265298_10011835_pt1 | contig 10168 bp, 6 predicted proteins | sample AusTroGonzalo_MG_3_FD_193486 | JGI IMG/M metagenome (GOLD analysis project Ga0265298, IMG submission 193486) | Bovine rumen microbial communities from tropical cattle in Woodstock, Queensland, Australia - Gonzalo_01 | ecosystem: Host-associated > Mammals > Digestive system > Stomach > Rumen ... | reverse complement strand
ACCGCCGACGACGAGTTCTATTTTATTGAAGTGAACCCCCGTATCCAGGTGGAGCATACCGTAACGGAAGCCATCACGGGTATCGATATCGTACAGACCCAGATCCGCATCGCGGAGGGTTACAGCATTCACGATCCCATCGTGGGGATTCCGGCGCAGGATGAGATCGGGATCCGGGGCGAGGCCATCCAGTGCCGTATCACCACGGAAGATCCCATGAATAACTTTATGCCGGACACGGGCAAGCTCATCGCCTACCGCAGCGGCGGCGGCATGGGCATCCGCCTGGACGCAGGCAACGCCTTCACCGGGTCCGTCATCACCCCGTACTACGATTCCCTGCTGGTTAAGGCGACCACCTGGGGCCTGAACCACCATATCGCCATTACCAAGATGCTGCGCTGCCTGAAAGAATTCCGTATCCGCGGCGTCAAGACCAATATCGCCTTCCTGGAAAATCTGTTGCAGCACCCGCAGTTTGTGAACGGCACTTACACCACAAATTTCCTGGATGAGACGCCGGAGCTGTTCCATTTCCCGGAAGGCCGCGACCGTGGAACCAAGCTGCTCCATTATATCGGGGACATCACCGTGAACGGCTACGCCAATGTGGGCGTGGTGCCCAAACCGGAATTCGCGCCCATGAATATGCCCAAACCCTTTACCGGAGCTCTTCCTTCCGGCACGAAGCAGATTCTGGACGCCAGGGGACCGGAAGGGCTGGCCAAGTGGGTGCAGGAGCAGAAGGAAGTGCTGCTGACGGACACCACCTTCCGCGATGCCCATCAGTCCCTGTTCGCTACCCGTCTGCGTACGGCGGATATGTTGCGGGTTATTAAAGATACCGCCGGCAAGCTGCCGGAACTGTTCTCCTTCGAGTGCTGGGGCGGTGCCACCTTCGACGTGGCCTACCGGTTCCTGGACGAGAGCCCCTGGCGCCGTCTGCAGGAATTTAAGGAAGCGGCTCCCAACGTACTGTTCCAGATGCTGTTGCGGGGTGCCAACGCCGTAGGCTACACCAGCTATCCGGACAATGTGGTGAAAGAGTTTATCCGCTTGTCCGCCAAAAACGGCGTGGACGTATTCCGTATCTTCGACTCCCTGAACAGTCTGGACAACATGCGCCTTTCCATTGAAACGGTGCGGGAATGCAACAAGGTGGCGGAACCGGCCCTGTGCTATACCGGGGACATCCTGGATCCGGAACGGGACAAATATAATTTGAAATACTTTGTGGATATGGCCAAGGAACTGGAACGGGCCGGCGCCAACATCATCGCCATCAAAGATATGGCGGGCCTGCTGAAACCCCAGGCTGCCTATGAGCTGATCAGCGCCATGAAGGACGCGGTATCCGTGCCCATCCACCTGCACAGCCATGAAGGCAGCGGTAACACCATCTACACCTATGCCCGTGCTATCGACGCCGGGGTGGATATCGTGGACGTGGCCATGAGCGCCATGAGCAACGGGACCGCCCAGCCTTCGGCCTCCAGCCTGTATTACGCCCTGGAAGGACATCCCCGCCAGCCCAAGCTGAACGTGGACGCCCTGAATGAGTTCTCCCGCTACTGGGAGACCATCCGTCCCTATTACAAAGCGGCGGACAAAACAGAGAACTTCCCCAATCCGGAAACTTACATACACGAGATGCCCGGCGGGCAATACACTAACCTGAAGCAGCAGGCCGCTGCCCTGGGACTCCTGAGCCGCTGGGAGGATATCAAGGATATGTACCACCGCGTCAGCATGATGTTCGGCGACGTAATCAAGGTAACGCCGTCCTCCAAAGTAGTGGGCGACATGACCCTGTACATGGTGCAGAACGAAATTACGGAAGAAGATGTGTATGCCAACGGGGATACCATGGACTTCCCGAAATCCGTCATCGAGTTCTTTGAAGGCCGCATCGGCACACCTTACGGCGGATTCCCGAAACGGCTGCAGAAGATCGTGCTGAAAGGCAAAGAGCCGATTTCCCAGCGCCCCGGCGCGGTACTGCCCCCGGTTGATTTTGAAGCTGTGAGGAAAAAGCTGGAAGAAATGAACGCGCCCACCACGGACGAAGCGGTTTCCTCCTACTGCCTGTACCCCGATGTATTCAAACAGTGGGTGACCCGCTGTGAAGAGTACGGTGATGTAAGCGTACTGGATACACCGACGTTCTTCTTTGGCATGACCATCGGCGAAGAAGTGGACGTGGAAATCGAAAAAGGCAAAGTGGTCATCATCAAACTGGTCCACATCAGCGAACCTAACGAAAACGGCAAGCGTACCGTGTCCTTTGAATTCAACGGCATGCCCCGTGAAATCGAGATCTTCGACAAGAACGTGAAGACGGAGAAAGTGACCCGCAAGAAAGCGGACAAGAGCAATCCGGGCGAAGTGGGTGCTACCCTGTCCGGTTCCGTGGTGAAGGTGCTGGTGGAAAAAGGCCAGAGCGTCACCAAGGGTACGCCGCTTCTGGTCACCGAGGCCATGAAGATGGAAACCACCATCGCCGCGCCTATCGGCGGTATTATCGGCCAGATCCATGTGCAGGCCGGCAGCCGCATTGAGAGCGGGGATTGTATGCTGGAAATTGATTCGAAGAATTGATCTGCTCATACAATATTAACAGCACGGGAAAGACAGTGCAAAACTGTTCACGATTTCGATTCCATGGATTCATTCGCCTGCGGCTTCGAAACTCGGGGCATTGCCCCTCAGACAGTCTCGCCGCACCGGCTTATTTCATCTCATGGAATCACGCAATCGTTCACAAGGTTTTGCCCATGTCTTTCCCGTGCTTAATTATTATATGAGTAGATAAACTTCGTAAAACAGTTGAACTGAATTGCCCGAGGTGATACCACCTGAATAAGCGCAGCATTCCCGAAGGGCGCGAGGAACTGTTCATTAAAGAAGGTCTTTCAAAAAAGGCAACAGTTCTTTATATTGCGCTACGCAACGCGGGACAGGCCCGAAGCGTTAGCGGAGCGCTGTGAAGGTGGCATCACCCGGGCATTGTTTTCAACAATTTCACGTAATGTATATTGCCAAGCCAATACTTTCGCGATAGAATAAGCTAATACACATGCTTATTATAAAAATGAAATATACTGTGGCAATGAGGTGAAACAAATTTATGAACAATAACAACAATAACAATAATGATAACGGCAGGAAGCCTCTTTATTATTATTACATCCTGGCCCTGGTGGTGCTGATGGTCTTGAACACTTCGGTGTTCCCCGCCATGTTCAAGACGAAGGTGTCGGAGCTTCCTTATAATTCGTTTATCCAGATGGTGGACGAAGGAAAGTTCGCGAAGATAGAGATCAGCGATAAGCGGATCGCGGCCACGGCCAAGGATCCGGAGGATAAGAAGATTTATGTGACGGGGCGTGTGGAGGACAAGGATCTGCTGTCCCGGCTGGAAAAGAGCAAGGTGACGTTTTCCCAGGTCATTCCCAAGGAGAGCGGCCCGCTGGAAAGTCTGTTTTATAACTGGATCCTGCCGATCCTTTTCTTCTTCGTGATCGGCCAGCTCATTATGCGCTACATGGGCGGCAAGGGCTTTGGCGGTATGGGTAATTTCGGCAAGAGCAACGCCAAGGTGTATATGCAGGCCCAGACGGGCGTCACCTTTGCGGATGTGGCGGGACAGGACGAGGCCAAGGAAGCCCTGGTGGAACTGGTGGATTTCCTGCACAACCCCGGCAAGTATTCGTCCATCGGCGCTACCATGCCGAAGGGCGCGCTGCTGGTAGGTCCTCCCGGTACCGGTAAGACCCTGCTGGCCAAGGCCATCGCCGGGGAAGCCAGGGTGCCGTTCTTCAGCATCTCCGGCTCCGAATTTATTGAAATGTTCGTGGGTATGGGCGCGGCCCGTGTCCGTGACCTGTTCAAGGAAGCCCAGAAGAAGGCTCCCTGTATCGTATTTATCGACGAGATCGATGCCATCGGCAAGAAGCGTGACAGCGGCGCGTTCGGCAGCAATGATGAACGGGAACAGACCCTGAACCAGCTGCTCTCCGAAATGGACGGCTTCGACGGCAGCAAGGGCGTTATCATCCTGGCGGCTACCAACCGTCCGGAATCCCTGGACGCCGCGTTACTGCGCCCGGGCCGTTTTGACCGCCGTATCCCGGTGGAACTGCCGGATGTGAACGGACGTGAGGCGATTCTGAAAGTCCATGCCAAAGACGTGAAGATGCAGGACGATGTGGACCTGAAGAAGATTGCCCGTTCTACGCCCGGCGCCAGCGGCGCGGAACTGGCTAATATTATTAATGAAGCGGCCCTGTGCGCCGTGCGTAACAACCGGGACAAAGTGACCAATGTCGACCTGGAGCAGGCGGTGGATATCATCATTGCCGGCTATCAGCGCAAGAACATGGTCATCTCTGAAGAAGAAAAGAAAAATACAGCCTATCATGAGATTGGGCATGCGCTGGTGGCTGCCAGCCAGACCCACAGCGCTCCGGTGGAAAAGATTACGATCATCCCTCATACCAACGGTTCCCTGGGTTACACCATGCAGGTGGATGAACAGGAAAAGTTGAATTACACGAAGGAAGATTTGTTTACCAAGATTGTGACCTTTACCGGCGGACGGGCAGCGGAAGAGGTGGTGTTCAATCACATGACCGCGGGCGCCTCCAACGATATTGAGCAGGCGACCCGCCTGGCCCGGGCTATGGTGACCCGCTTCGGCATGACGGAAGAATTCGGCATGATGGGTATGGAAACGATACATAATGCCTATCTGGGCGGCGACGCGACCCTGACCTGCAGCGAGACTACCCTGGCAAAGGTGGACGTAAAGGTCATGGAGATTATTAAAGAAGCCCACCAGAAGGCCCTGGCAATTCTTCGTGAGCATCGGGAGGAACTGGACAGGCTGGCGGCGTACCTGCTGGAAAAAGAAACCATTACCGGTGTGGAATTCATGGCGGTCCTGAACAACGAAGATCCTGCGGAAGCAGTGCGGAGAGCGGCGGAAGAGGCTGAGACCCGCAACGCGGAACAGCGGGTGAAGGATGAGGAAAAGGCCCGCCGGGAAGCGGAAGAGCTGGCGGCCAAACAGGCTCAGTGGACGGCGGCTTCGGCCGCGGCCGGCATGGCAAGCGGCGCCCTGGGAACGGAAGCGAAGGACGGGGCGGCCAATACCAATGCGGAAGATGCGGAGTTCCGTCCGGCAGAGGATGAGAAGAAAGAAGAATAGAATACTATTGAACCGTTATACTGTATAAAAAAATTATCCGGCAGGATATTCCTGTCGGATATTTTGTGTGAAAAACAAATTGATTTTATCTTTGTTCCGCTTCGCGCATCTCGCTCCAGCCGGTGCGCAGTTCCGGCGGGCGCCGGACGGTTTCGTCCGTACGCTGGGTGAAGCCGCGGCCGAATACGTCGCTGGCATCCTGCACGATCATGAAGGCAAAGGGATCCAGATTTTTTACCAGCTGTTTGATTTTTGCCACCTGGGTCAGTTTTACGACGCAGAATAGCAGCTTCCGGTGCTGGTGGGTGTAGGCGCCTTCCCCTTCGATATAGGTGACGCCCCGGCCCACGATTTTGATGATGGCCTCCGCGATTTCTTCGTTATGTTCGCTGATGATGATAATATTCTTTTTAAAGTCAAAGCCGTCGGTGAACGCGTTGGAGACTTTGAAGACGATAAAGTAGGCGGTCAGGGTGTAGAGGGCGGGTTCCAGCCCGAAGAAGAACGCCCCGGCCGTGAGCAGCACGATGTTGATGAGAAACCCGGTGGTGCCGATGCTGATGCTGTAAAATTTCTGCACGATGGCGCCGATGATGTCGCTGCCGCCCGTACTGCCGCCTACCCGGTACAGGGTGCCCAGCCCGATGCCGTGGAGGACGCCGCCGGCGATACAGCTCAGCATGGGATCGTGGACCTGGGTGAGCTGCTGCAGAGGCGCGAACAGCTGCAGGAAAAGGGACAGGGCGAGGGTGCCGTAGATGCCGCTGATAAAATAATTGCGGCTCATCAGCCGGTAGGCCAGGAAGAACAGGGGGATGTTGAAAAGAATGTTGGTAACGCTGACCTGCCAGCCGAACAGATAGTAGAGGATCATGCCCAGGCCGGTGATGCCGCCGCTTAATAACTGGTGGGGCAGGAAAAATGAGTTCAGCGCGACGCCGGAGATGCAGGTTCCCAGCGTAATAGTCAGGTAGCGCTTCAGTTGTTTATTCATGTTGCACAGCTCCTTGTGATGAAAATACTTTCCTAGCATACCACGATGGCGGAAAAATGCAAGAGGGTAAACCGGTAAAATTCTTTTTTTCCGTAGCGAATATTTTAAAATCGGATAAAATGTGCTAAAATACAGTTGGTATTTTGTATACAGTATAATTTTTTCTTTTGCGCAGGCAATTCGCCCGGGTCGTTTGCAGCTGCCCGGAGCCTTGCCGCGCTGATAAGGATTTGGTTTATGAAGCTGATTGAAACCGGTTATGCCAAGATCAATCTGGGGCTGGATGTGTTGGGACTGCGTCCGGATAAGTACCACGAGGTGGCCATGGTGATGCAGAGCGTCAGCCTGGCGGATACTCTGACTTTTACGGAAAGTCCGGAGCTGGTTGTGACCACGGACCGGCCGGAACTGGAAGGCGGGCCTTCCAATCTGGCCTGGAAGGCGGCGGTGCTGATGGGGGAAGTGGCCCACCGGGAGCCGCGGGTCCATATCCATATTGAGAAAAAGATTTTTCTGGCGGCCGGCCTGGCCGGGGGAAGCACGGATGCCGCTGCGGTATTGCGGGGGCTGAACCGTTTCTGGGAACTGCGTCTGCCTGCGGGAAAACTGGAGCGGCTGGGCGCGAAGCTGGGTTCGGATGTTCCGTTCTGCGTAGCGGGAGGGACGGCCCTGGCAACCGGCCGGGGCGAGGTGCTGGAGGCGCTGCCGGATTTGCCGCCGCTGTCTCTGGTGCTGGCGAAACCAACCCTGGAGATTTCCACACCCTGGGCCTACCGGGAATTCGATAAGCAGATCAATGTGATCCATCCGGATATTGAGGGCATGGCGCAGGCGGTCCGGGCCGGTGATGTGCAGGGGGTGCTGCGGCGCTTTGGCAACGTGCTGGAACCGGTGACGGCCGGGGCCCATCCGGAGATTTGGGAAATACGGCAGCAGATGCTGCGGAACGGGGCGGACCCGGTCATGATGAGCGGCAGCGGTCCTACCGTTTTCGGAATTGTAAAGGATAGAAAAACCGGCGAAAAGATTGCCACGATATTACAGTCGCTGCGTTGGGAGACAGCGGTTGCGGAACTGGTTGGGAGGAAGAATGTATGAGCGGACATCTGGAACAGATTCGTCTGGACAGTTATAAACCTTTGCGGGAACTGGTATGCGAGCATATCCGGGAAGCCATTATCAACGGCGTGTTTGCGCCGGGCGAGCGCCTGATGGAGATTCAGATGGCGGACGAGATGGGCGTAAGCCGTACGCCGGTGCGGGAGGCCATCCGCAAGCTGGAGATGGAAGGCTTTGTGGTGATGATTCCCCGGCGGGGCACTTATGTTTCCAACATGTCCATCAAGGACATCAACGATGTGTATGAGATCCGCATCAGCCTGGACACCCTGGCGGCAGGTCTGGCGGCCGAGCGCATCAGCGATGAGGAACTGGAAGAACTGCAGCGCCTGCTGGTGAAGGTGGGCAATGCCATGGAAGAAAACGATATGGCCAAGGTCGTGGAAGCGGATATCGAGTTCCACGATGTGTTGTATAAAGCCAGCCGGAACGAACGGCTGCGCAACATCATCAACAACCTGCGGGAGCAGATTACGGTGATCCGGGGCGTTTCCATGCGGTACCCGGGGCGTTTGAAGGATACCCAGGACGAACACCGCCGTCTGGTGGAGTGCATTGCGGCCAGGAATGTGGAAAAAAGCCAGGAGGCGGCCCGCATCCATCTGGAAAACGCGGAGCGGACCCTGATGATCGCCATGTCCGAGCGGAAAGGCAGCGACGATATCAGGAAGTCCTTTGCGGCTAAAAAGTGACGGATGAACATGAATACAGAAACGTTGAATCAAAGGGAGGCGCCGGATTGCCGGCGTCTTCTTACATATGATATGGTGATCCTGGCCGGCGGCGGAGGCACGGTGTCCCTGCCGGGGCAGGGGGAACGGCCCAGGGCGCTGGGGGTACTGAAAGGCCGGCGACTGCTGGATTATATCGTGGAAGCGGTGCGGCAAAGCCGCCGGGTCGCTTCGGTGGTGCTGGTGACCCACAGTTCCCACCTGGAAGCCTTCCGCAAGGCGGCCGTTCCGGGTCTGCTGCTTTGTGCCTGCGACGGCAGCATGGCGGAATGTGCTGCGGCGGCGATTCGGGCGCTGCGGGAGCTGCCGGGCCATGAGAATATTGCCAAAGTCGCCACCGTATGTGACGATCTTCCCTTTCTCACCGGCGCGGCCCTGGATGATTTTATTGCCCGGGCGGAAGCGATGGATGTGGACGCGGCCTACGCCATTGTCCGGAAGGAGGCGTGCCTGCGGGAATTTCCTTCATTGCGGCGTACGTTCATTCATTTAAAGGAAGGGGATTTTACCGGCGGCAATGTTTCGCTGGTTTCTGTTACACTGTTCCCAGGCTGTATCGCGAAGATGAAAGACGTGTTTGCCCTGCGCAAAAAACCGTTAAAGCTGGCGGCCTGGCTGGGTCCCGCCTTTATCGCAAAACTGTTGCGGCGGCAGCTGTCCCTTGAGGATGTGGAACAAAAGGTCTCGGCCCTGTTCGGCTACCGGGGGCGGGCGGTGATTACGGATTACGCCAGCATCGGCACGGATTTGGATAAGGCGGAGGAATGGGCGGAGGCAGAAAAGTATTTGTAATTGTACTGGCGTCGTACTATAATTGTTTTGGCAAAGTATACATAAGAGGGGAGAAACGAAATGGCAAAGTTAACGGCTGTAATTTTGGCGGCGGGGAAAGGTACCCGGATGAAATCCAAACTGCCCAAGGTGCTGCATAAGGTAGGCGGGCACCCCATGCTGGAGCATGTGATGGACGCGGCGGAGGCGGCAGGCTGCCGGGATAATGTGGTGGTGATCGGCCACGGCGCGGAGCTGGTGCGGGAGCTGGTGGGCAACCGGGCCCGGATCGCCCTGCAGACGGAGCAGCTGGGAACCGGTCATGCGGTGCTGCAGGCGGCGGACACCCTGAAGGATTTTACCGGGACGGTGATGATTCTCTGCGGGGACACTCCGTTGCTGGAGGCGGCAGAGTTGCAGAAATTTTATGAAGAGCATGTGCAATCCGGCGCGGCGGCTACCGTGATGTCCGCCATGATGGAGGATCCTTTCGGATACGGGCGCATCCTGCGGGACACCAACGGGGACGTGGCCGGCATCGTAGAGCAGAAAGACGCCACGGAGGAACAGAAATTAATTAAAGAGATCAACACAGGAAACTACTGCGTGGAGGCGCCGCTGCTGTTTGAAGTATTGAAAACGCTGGGCAACAATAATGCCCAGGGAGAATATTATCTGACGGATGTGCTGGCCAAACTGCGGGGTATGGGTAAGAAAGTGGCTGGCATGATCACCGCCGACAGCGAGATGATTATGGGCGTCAACAGCCGCCGCCAGCTGGCCGAAGCGGAAAGCGTCATGCGCCGCCGGATTCTGGAAAAGCTCATGGACGACGGCGTGACCGTGATGGATCCGTGTTCGACTTTTATTGAAAAGAGCGTAAGGATCGCGCCGGACACGACGATTTATCCATATACATGGATCCAGGGAGAAACGGTCATCGGGGAAGACTGTGAGATCGGTCCCAATGTGCGCATGGAAAATGTGAAGGTGGCGGACGGCTGCCGTGTGCAGTTTGCCCATGTGCATGACTGCGAGATAAAGAATTAAAAAAGGCTTCCAAAATAAAAACACTTGTGAAAAGCAGGGGATTTGGTATATACTAAATAGGGTATTGGCAAAAATGATTTGCAGCAAGTCATTTCAGGAATCCATGGGGAACAGGGGAGGAAGTCCAAATGTTGGCAAATGAAGACAAATTCAGGATTTTTACGGGTAACGCAAATCCGGACCTGGCACGGGAGATCGCGGCCTATCTGGGGACTACGTTAGGCGATGCGGTCATCAACCGTTTTAACAACGGCGAAGTGCAGGCAATGATCAATGAAAGCGTTCGCGGCAAAG
>Ga0265298_10011834_pt1 | contig 10168 bp, 7 predicted proteins | sample AusTroGonzalo_MG_3_FD_193486 | JGI IMG/M metagenome (GOLD analysis project Ga0265298, IMG submission 193486) | Bovine rumen microbial communities from tropical cattle in Woodstock, Queensland, Australia - Gonzalo_01 | ecosystem: Host-associated > Mammals > Digestive system > Stomach > Rumen ... | reverse complement strand
ATCCCATCATCGGCCACAAGAAGTTCTCCTGGCCCGAGGTGCTGATCAGTTTCATCTCGATCGCGGGCGTGCTGCTGATCTTCAGCCTGGATGTGCGGTACCGCATCGGTATTGCCTTCGGCCTGCTTTCCGCCGCCATCTACTCGGTATTCGCCATTCTCAACATCAACGTTGCCGAACGAACCGGCGAAGACACCGCAACCATGCTGCTTTGGGAGCTGGTGGGCGGCGTGCTGTTCCTGACGCTGTGCATGCCGCTCTACGCCCGGATGGCTCCGGCGGAACCCATGGCACCTACCCGCATCGAACTCGTCTGGCTCCTACTGCTGGGGTCCCTGTTCACCATCGTACCCTTCCTCTTTCAGCTGGAGGCGCTCCGCAAACTGAACGCCTTCACCGTCAACCTGACCTACAACCTCGAGCCGGTCTATAGCATAGCCATCGCAGCTGTTCTCTTCGGAGAACAGCGCGAAGTAGGCTGGTCATTCTGGGTGGGACTGATCTTGATTATTGGCAGCGTCCTGCTCCAGACCCGCAGGCTGAGCAGGCGGCAAGCGCCTCGCTGATGCCTTTCTTCACCAGCGGCTCCATCACCACATAGCCATCTGCCACGGGATGGACACCGTCGTTAGAATACGCAGGATTGAGTGCCCGGGACGAATCCTCCACCACCAGGGACGAATAATAGTCCACATAGGGTATCCCCTGTTTTTCGGCATAGGCCCGGATACGGGCGTTGAGCGCGGCGATCTTGTCGGCCGCATCCGTGATAGCCGGACGCCAGCGGAAAGCGGCGGCGGGCAGCACCGAGGTCAAGACGACGGCGATGCCGTTGGCCTGCGCCAGTTCGGTCATCGAAACGATGTTGCCAAAGGTAAAGTCTTCGTTGTAAGGGCCCTGGTTCTCAGCCACATCGTTGGTTCCGGCATTGATAACCACCACTGCCGGATGCAGCCCGATTACATCCTGCCGAAAGCGCACCAGCATCTGGGCCGACACCTGGCCGCTGATGCCGCGGCCGATATAGCCGGTCTCCTCGAAAAACGACGGATGACGGTCGGGCCAGATTTCCGTGATCGAATCGCCCAGCAGGACCACGCGCAGCTGACCTTCGACAGCCGGTGACAGTTCCGCATTCGCGGCGGCAAAGCGCTGCAGCCCGCCCCAGTCCTGCGCCTGGCCCGGAACGGCAGCCCACATCAAACAGACAGCCACAAGCAGCGTGGCACAAACCCTTCTGATAATCATAGACTTACTTGATTTCGCTTGCGCATTTTTACACAAGCGGATTTGTTTAAATGATTAATAATCAATATACTTTCTGCCACAGAAACATCCAGAGCGGACTGGGCGTTGGCCTGGTGGAGAGTTCAGTGTTCCTCGGGGCGAGTGCCCGACAGCCACGAGGGTTCTGAAATCGCCTCGGCCATAAGGTCTGCCGCTTATTGAACGACGACTGTGGTTGAATTCTTGTCTTTTCCGAGCTTAACCTTGAGTTTTGAACCGGCGGGAACGCCCTCGATGATGACCTCCGAAACCGGGTCTTCGACATAGCGCTGGATGGCTCGTTTCAGCGGACGGGCGCCGAACTTCGGGTCGTAACCCACGTCGGCGATGAACTTCTTCGCCGCCTTGTCGATCGACAGCGCATAGCCCAGCTCTTTCATCCGCCCATGCAGTTCTTTCAGCTCGATGTCGATAATCTGATAGATGTCTTCCTGCGAGAGCGAATTGAAGTAGATCTGCTCGTCGAGGCGATTCAGGAATTCAGGCGTAAAGACCTTACCCAGCGCCTTGTCGATCAGCGCATTCTGCGAAGCCGAACGGTCTTCGGTACCCGTGGAGAAACCGATGCCCCGGCCGAAATCTTTCAGCTCGCGGCTACCCACGTTCGAGGTCAGGATCAGGATCGTGTTCTTGAAGTCGATGTAGCGGCCCGCACTGTCGGTCAGCCGGCCCTCGTCAAGTACCTGCAGCAAGAGGTTGAAGATGTCAGGATGCGCCTTTTCGACCTCGTCGAGCAGAACCACAGAATAAGGCTTGCGCCGCACCTGCTCACTGAGCTGGCCACCCTCGTTGTAGCCCACGTAGCCCGGAGGCGCGCCGATGAGCCGGCTGGAAGAGAATTTCTCCCCGTATTCGCTCATGTCGATCCGGATAATGTTGTCGGCCGAATCGAACATATATTCCGCTATCTTCTTGGCCAGGTGCGTCTTGCCGACGCCCGTCGGGCCCAGAAAGAGGAAGGTGCCGATGGGCTTGTTCGGGTCCTTGAGACCGGCCCGGTTGCGCCGGATAGCTTTCACCACCTTCGCCAGCGCCTCGTCCTGCCCTACGACCACACCACGCAACACCTCTTCCATCTTCAACAGCCGCTCGCCTTCACTCTCGGCTACCTTATAGACCGGAATGCCCGTCATGACCGAGACCACACGCGAGACCGTGTCCTCGTCAACCGTGCGGAACTGTTCTTCTTCGGCAGCCGCGCTCTTGACCGCCTCGGCCACCGCCTGTTCCTTCTCCTGCTCCAGTCGGTGCAGCTCCGCCGCCCGCTTGAAGTCGCCGGCCCGTGCGGCCTGGCGCTTCTCGGCCCGGATCGGCTCCAGGTCGCTTTCCAGGCGCACCGCCTCGTCAGAGCCTTTCATGTCGCCGATGTGCACACGCGCGCCCGCCTCGTCCAGCACGTCAATGGCCTTGTCGGGCAGGCAGCGGTCCGAGATGTAACGCTGCGACATCGTGATGCAGGCCTTGATGGCTGCATCGGTATAGCGCACGTGGTGGTACTCCTCGTAGCGTGCCTTGATGCCTTGCAGGATGGCAAGGGTCTGCGCGTAGTCGGTTGGTTCCACCAGAATTTTCTGGAAACGGCGCTCCAGGGCCGCATCCTTCTCGATATGCTCGCGATATTCGTCGAGGGTCGTGGCACCGATGCACTGGATCTGGCCGCGGGCCAGGGCCGGTTTCAACAGGTTGGCCGCGTCGAGCGAGCCCGGCGAACTGCCGGCGCCCACGATGGTGTGGAGCTCGTCGATGAAGAGAATCAGGTCCGGATTCTTCTTGATCTCCGTCAGGATGGCCTTGACCCGTTCCTCGAACTGGCCGCGGTACTTGGTACCCGCCACCAGCGAACCCATGTCGAGCGAGATGACACGCTTGGAGAGCAGGGAGCGAGGCACATTCTTGGCGGCGATGCGCAGGGCCAGTCCCTCCACCACCGCCGACTTGCCGGAACCCGACTCGCCGATGAGCACGGGATTGTTCTTCTTGCGGCGGCTCAGGATCTGAGCCAGACGCTCGATTTCTGCCTCGCGGCCCACCACCGGATCGAGTTCTCCGCTGACAGCCGCCCGTGTCAGGTCGAAGCCATACGACTCGACCAATGACTTTTTGTCAGTCCCCTTCCCGCTGGCAGGCGAAGCATCATCCGCCTCCGCTTCATCCGCGCCGTCCGCCGCCGACATCATGGTCTGCTCCATGACTTCGCGCAGCTTGCCGGGCAACTTGGCCAGGTCGATATTGCTGCTTTCGAGAGCCGTGGTGCAGGCTCCGTGCCAGGTCATGAGAATCTCGGCCATGAGCTGGGCCGGTGTCACTTCCCCATGCATGCGGCGGCATGCCATCAGAATCTCTTGAGACTTCTCGCTCAGCGAGATAGAGCCCCTTTGTCCGAAGGCGATGGGGACAGGTGCGGCGATCTTGACTTCAATCTCTTTCTTGACTTTGCGAATGTCCACGCCCAGTCCTTCGAGGATCTTGACGGCGTCTGATTCGCGGTAGCGCAGGATGCCGAGAAAGAGGTGGTCGGGAGTGGCTATGTAACTGCCCAGTCGCGCCGCTTCTTCGAGCGCGTAATTGAGCACGATTTTCACTTCATTGGAATATCCGTTGTCCATTTTTCAGCTTGTTGACAGTTCATTTCGAATGGAACGCAAGTTAGCAAAAATATTGCCGAAATAATAATTTGTATTCCTCATGAATTATTCGTATTTTTACACGATATTTTGTAAGCACAAAGAGTAAAAAATGGATATTGAAGAGACTGTAGAAGAGACCGGCGGTAGGATCATTCCTATCAATATTGAAAATGAGATGAAGTCGGCCTACATTGACTACTCCATGTCAGTGATCGTGGCCCGAGCCCTCCCCGATGTCCGGGACGGATTGAAACCTGTACACCGCCGCGTGTTGTTCGGCATGAGCAACCTCGGCGTAACCTATAGCGGAGGCGTGAAGAAGTCGGCGCGTATCGTCGGCGACGTCCTCGGTAAATACCACCCGCACGGCGACGCCAGCGTCTACGACGCCATGGCACGCCTCGCCCAGCCCTGGAACCTGCGTTACCTGCTGGTCCACGGCCAGGGCAACTTCGGTTCGATCGACGGCGACCCCGTGGCAGCCATGCGATACACCGAGGCCAAGCTGCAGAAGCTGGCCGAGGAGGTGCTGGCCGACCTCGACAAGGACACCGTGGACTTCAAGCCGAACTTCGACGAATCGCTTCAGGAACCGACCGTGCTGCCGGCCAAGGCGCCGCTGCTGCTGATGAACGGTTCCAACGGTATCGCCGTGGGTATGGCCACCAACATGGCCCCGCACAACCTCGGCGAGTGCTGCGACGCGATCTGCGCCTACATTGACAATCCGGATATCGACGTGGACGGCCTGATGGAGCACATCAAGGGCCCGGACTTCCCTACCGGCGGCATCATCCAAGGTACGCGCGGCATCCGCGACGCCTTCGAGACAGGCCGCGGCCGCATCGTCATCCGTTCCAAGACCAACATCGAAGTGTCGTCCTCCGGCCGCGAGACCATCGTGGTGACGGAGATCCCCTACACCATCAACAAGCGCGAACTCATCGAGCGCATCGCCGAACTGGTGGAGACCAAGAAACTCGACGGCATTTCCTATATCAATGACGAGAGCGACCGCGACGGCATGCGCATCGTCATCAAACTCAAGCAGGGCGCTCCTTCGAACGTGGTGCTCAACAGCCTGTTCAAGTTCACCCCGCTCCAGTCAAGCTTCTCGGTCAACAACATCGCATTGGTGGACGGAAGGCCGCGCCAGCTCAACCTCAAGCAGCTCATCAAGTACTTCGTGCGCCATCGCCACGAAGTGGTCGTGCGCCGCACCCGTTTCGAACTCAACAAGGCCCTCAAGCGCGCCCACATCCTCGAAGGTCTGCTCAAGGCCCTCGACATCATCGACGAGATCATCGCCCTGATCCGCGCTTCCCGCAGCGTGGCCGACGCCCGCGACGGACTCGTGGAGCAGTTCGGCTTCACCGTGGAGCAGGCCGACGCCATCGTGGAAATGCGCCTCCGCCAGCTCACCGGCCTGGAACGCGACAAGCTGCAGGCCGAGTACGACGAGCTCGAAAAGCTGATCGCCTACTACCAGCAGGTGCTGGGCAGCGAGGCCATGCAGCTGGGCATCATCAAAGACGAGCTGCAGGAACTCAAAGAGAAATACGGTGACCCGCGCCGCAGCGAGATCGCCCTGTCGGCGGAAGACTTCAACCCCGAAGACTTCTACCCCAACGAAGACGTGGTGATCACCATCTCGCACTACGGCTACATCAAGCGCACCAGCCTGTCCGAATACCGCTCGCAGAGCCGCGGCGGCATCGGAGCCAAGGGCAGCACCACCCGCGACGAAGATTTCATCGAACATATCTACGTAGCCAACATGCACAGCACGCTCATGTTCTTCACACAGAGCGGCAAGTGCTTCTGGCTCAAAGTTTACGAGATTCCGGAAGGTGCCAAGGCCTCGAAGGGCCGCGCCATCCAGAACATCCTGCCCCTCACCCAGGAAGACCGCATCCAGGCCTACCTCAACGTGCAGGATCTCGACGACAAGGAATTCACTAACAGCCACTACGTGGTCCTGGCCACCTCGAACGGTACGATCAAGAAGACCCTGCTCGAGGCGTACTCCCGCCCGCGTGCCAACGGTATCATCGCTGTCAACCTGCGGGAAGGCGACGCCTTGATCGGTGCCGCCTTGACCAGCGGAAAATGCGAGATCCTGCTGGCCGGCAACCAGGGCAAGTGCTGCCGCTTTGAAGAAGAGGAAGCCCGCGCCATCGGCCGTAATTCCACGGGCGTCCGTGGCATCGACCTGGAAGTCGACGACTATGTGGTCGGCATGGTTTGCATCGATCCCGAAGAGCAGGCGCTCAAGCCGCAGGACATCCTCGTCGTCAGCGAGAATGGCTTCGGCAAACGCTCTGATCTTGAGGAATATCGCAAGACCCACCGTGGCAGCAAGGGTGTGAAGACCATCAACATCACGGACAAGACTGGCAAACTTATTGCATTGAAGGCTGTCAGCGACGAAAACGACCTGATGATCATCAACCGTTCGGGCGTCACGATCCGCATGCCGGCCGACAGCATCCGGGTGGCGGGAAGAGCGACCCAAGGCGTGAAACTCATCAGCATCCGCGAAGGTGACAGCATCGCAGCCGTCTGCGTCGTCAACAAAGAAGAAGAAACGGAAAGCCCCGAGCTTCCCGAAAACAACGAGAACAATACGGAAACAGAAAACAACAATCAATAATCTAAACGCAAAAGTTATGAAGAAAATTCTCATCGCACTGTCGCTCATCCTCTCCCTGACGATGGTCAGTGCACAGCCCAAGAACGCAGCAGAAGCCCAGAAGGCCGTTGCAAAGGCTGAGGCAGCTGCAGCAGATGCAAAGAAGGCCGCCAAACCGGCAACCTGGATCGCCGTCGCCAAGGCGTATATCGAGGCCTACGACCAGCCTTCCAAGAATATCCTGACAGGAACTCCCCAGAATGAGGTTAAGATCTTTCTGAAGGAACAGCAGGTACTCGGCACCAGCCAGAAGAAAGGCGCCGAAGGCATGTACACCGTCGACACCTACGCTGACAAAGACCTGTATTACAACGAAGCCGGCATCCTCGACTTCTTCGTGGTCACCAAGCCTGTCTTCGAAGGCGACATGCTGGCCAAGGCCATCGCAGCCCTCGAGAAAGCCAAAGCCGTCGATCCGAAAGACAGCAAGGCCAAGGATATCCAGACCATGATGCAGGACATCCACGACAAGTATTCCAACGAAGCCCTTTCCCAGTATCTGGCAGGTGACTTCACCAAGGCTGCCGAGCTCTTCAAGAAAACCGCTGACTGCGCGGCCAACCCGCTCCTCGGCCAGGAAGACGCCCAGAATACTTACTACTGCGCGCTCGTCTCGAACCTCGCCGGCAACAAGGACCAGGCCATCGCCTACTACAAGAAGTGCCTCGACCTGGGCTTCTTCCAGGATGGTAACACCTACTCCAACCTGGCGGATGTCTACCGTTCCCTCGGTGACAACGAGAACCGCAAGGCCATGCTCGAGCAGGGCTTCGTGAAATTCCCTGAGAACAACGGTATCCTGATCGGCCTGATCAACCTCTACATGGAGACCAGCGAGGATCCCGCCAAGCTCTTCGACCTGCTGCACACCGCACAGAGCCTCGACCCGAAGAACGCCAGCCTCTACTACGCTGAAGCTGAGGTGTACAACAAACTGAAAGACATGGAGAACGCAGAGGCATGCTACCGCAAGTCCTACGAGATCGACCCGAACTACCTCTATGGCATGTACGGCCTGGGTGCCCTCTACTACAACAACTTTGTCGACCTGCGCGAGAAAGCTTCCAACGAGTTGGATGACGCCAAGTACGCCGCCCTCGAGAAACAGATGGAAGAATCGCTCCGTAAAGCTGTCGAGCCGTTCGAGATCGCCTTCGACAACGCCAAGGATGCTGAGCTGAAGACCGCTTGCGCAGAGCCGCTGAAGACCATCTGCTTCATCTTCCGCGAAGATCCGAAGTACATGGAGAAGTACGAGAAGTACAACGGATACCTCAACTCCTTAAAGGGTGAATAATTCCGACGCGCTGCCGCGCGGAAGACAATAAAGAGACGCTTGGGAGCCGATGCTCTCAAGCGTTTTTTTTGCGCTGGCAAGCGCCAGGGCGGGCGTATTGTTGTTGGCGCTCAGATGGCAGAGATACACGTTGCGCAGGCCTTCGTGACGGCTGCGGAGCAACAGTGAGGCGGTCTGTTCATTGGACAGGTGCCCGTGCTGCGTCAGGATGCGTTCCTTGAGTTCCTTGGGATACGGGCCGGTGATGAGCATGTCCACATCGTAGTTCGATTCTACGATCAGGTGGTCGGCTTCCCGGGCGTAGCGCACCGCATCGTCGGTTACCTCGCCCAGGTCGGTCATCACGGTGAAGCGCTCGCCCGACAAGGTGAAGTGGTAGCCCACGGTCTGAGTGGCATCGTGCGGCACGACGAAGGGCGTGATGTGGAGCCCGCCTTCGAGCACCTGCTCGCTCCCCTCCTCCAGGTAGCGTACGCAGCCCTTCAGCTTGCCGGCCGTGCAGATGTTATGGCGCAGGGCCTGCTCGAGCGTGCGCGTCAGATATACGGGCTTGTGATAGCGCTCGGTAAAGCTGCCCAGGCTGCGGATATGGTCGAAATGGTCGTGGGTCACGAACACGCAGTCGACCGACTCAAGGGCGATGTCGTGCTCGGCGAGGCGCTTCTTGATGGTGCGGGTTCCAATGCCGATATCGATGAGGAAGGACTGGCGGCCGTCGCTGAAATAGTAGCAGTTGCCATTGCTTCCGCTCGAGAGGCTCAGGAACCGGACCATGCCTATTTGACTTTGCGGAGATTCTTGATCTCGCGGGGCTTGAGAATGCCTTTTTCCGTGACGATGCCGGCAATCAGGGAGGCCGGCGTCACGTCGAACGCGGGGTTGTAGACGCGAACGTCTTTGGGGGCCATGCGCTTGCTGTAGTACATGTCGGTCACTTCGAAGGCCGGACGCTCCTCGATGATGATCTCTGCGCCGCTGCGGCAGTCCAGGTCGATGGTACTGGTCGGTGCAAAGACGTATATCGGTACTTTGTAGTATTTTGCCACGATGGCAACGCTGCTGGTGCCAATCTTGTTGGCCACATCGCCGTTGGCAGCCACGCGGTCGCAACCCACAAATACGAAGTCTATCTTGCCCTGCGACATGAGGGTCGCAGCCATGTTGTCGCAGATCAGCGTCGTGTCGATGCCCGCCTTGGTCAGCTCGTACGCCGTCAGGCGCGCACCCTGCAGCAGCGGACGGGTTTCGTCGCAGTAGACGCGGGGCGAGTAGCCCTGTTGCTGGGCGAGGTAGATGGGGCCCAGGGCGGTGCCATAACGCGAGACGGCCAGATGTCCTGCGTTGCAATGCGTCAGGATGCCGCAGCCCGGGCGAAGCAGAGAAAAGCCCAGTTGGCTGATCGCCTCACACATGGCGATGTCTTCCTCCTTGATGGAATGTGCTTCCGTGGTCAGGGCGTTACGGACCACTTCGATGGCATGTTTATCATCGGCGTCATCAAGCGACTTCGTAGCGGCATAGAAGCAGCGCTCCATGCGGTCGAGTGCCCACATGAGGTTGACCGCCGTAGGCCGGGATATATACAGGTAATGCTTGACGCGCAGGAACTCTTTCTCCAGGGCCTGCAGCGAACGTGTACGGTAGCGGTTGACACACATGGCCAGGCCGAAAGCCGCAGCAATGCCGATAGCGGGCGCTCCGCGCACTTTCATGCGGGTGATCGAATAGAAGATCTGCTCCGCCGTGGTCAGGTGGATGAATCGCTCCTGGTTGGGCAGCTGGGACTGGTCCAGAATGATCACCTCGCGCCCATTGGGGCTGAGTTCCACGGAATCATATGGGAATACGCTTTTCACGTTCAGATGCACGTTCTTTCCATTCAGCAATATTACTAAAAAAAAGGCATTTATCCAATTTTTCATTATCTTTGCTTAACAGACAATATGAATTTGTTCCAGAAAATCAAAACCTGGTATGCCGCCCAGAGCGACACGACGAAGGCCCTGCTGTGGATCGGGCTCATCGCCGTCATCGGCATCCTGTTCCGTTGGGACGCGGTTGTCGAAGGCATACAGCGTGGCTTCCATTTCTACTCCTCCAAATGAAACTTGCCCTCCGCCTGTCTATGCTGCTGATGCTGGCCACGTTTCTTGCAACGTGCCCGGCAGCCATCGCTCAGGAGCCGGATACCCTGCGGGGGACGGTGCTCTCTCAGGGACAGCCCACGGAGATCGAAATGACGGCCGAAGAAGTGGCCGACCGGCT
>Ga0265298_10011832_pt1 | contig 10169 bp, 6 predicted proteins | sample AusTroGonzalo_MG_3_FD_193486 | JGI IMG/M metagenome (GOLD analysis project Ga0265298, IMG submission 193486) | Bovine rumen microbial communities from tropical cattle in Woodstock, Queensland, Australia - Gonzalo_01 | ecosystem: Host-associated > Mammals > Digestive system > Stomach > Rumen ... | reverse complement strand
AAAAAGGCGACGGAAGTAATTTTCCGTCGCCGTAGAGTTTCTGGGAGTTTTTCTATTCTCGCCGATGGTTCCGGCTGAAAGGGTCAGACAACCCTTTTTGTTACTGCTTGCGGTAGTACTCCTGTGTGTGGTCGCTGAACTCCAGGATGAGGGAGTCGGGGAGGAGGAGCTTGATTTGTGCTGTGTCCGTCTCGGGGACATCGCCTTTTTGGGAGATGCCTGCCACGGTGTCGGCCTTCAGGATGAGTTTGCCATTATAGAAATACCAGTCGGTATAGCGCTTCAGGGTGGGATAGACTACGGGCGACATGTCATCGCTGGTGCGCTGGCGTCTGCCTCCTCGTGCTGTCACGGTGAAGTCGCGCTTCAGGCGCAGCGAGTATTCGCGGGGTGTCATCATCAGCTGGCGCAGCGAGTCGGTCATACGGCCAAGCATGCGGCGCTGCATGCGCTTCTGGATATGTTCTGGTAGGCGCAGGGTGGGCTGTACCATATAGCACCACTCTCCCTTCAGCATCTCCATATTGACTACGCTGAGTGCCTCGTCGTGGTCTTCAGGATTGACGATGACGGCCAACTCGTCGCCGATACGCGGACGGCCGTAGATGCGGTGTTCCTGAAAGGCATTGATGATGTCAAAGGTGTCGGGGTCGCCACCAGAGTAGGGTAGGAATACCAGTACGGAGTCGGTGCATCCGTCGCATGCCAGACCATACAGTGCCGAGTCGCCAGGCAGATTCTTCTGCAGGCTGATGGCATCGTCTGCTACACCAGATGGCGTTGGTTGCTCCTTTGTGCTGCATGCTGCTGTCAGCAGTGTTGCCACACATGCCAGAACTATCAGTTTTTTCATTGTCATTCAATTTTTACGCTGCAAATGTACGAAAAAATCCCGATACGTCGTATAGCATATCGGGATTTTTTTAGTATGCGAAGAATTTTAGTCGTGCAGGATGAATGCTGTCTGTGGTGCTACCGTTACCTGATTGCAAGGCAAAAAATCAATACCATTCACATCGATGACGCCATTGGCGCAGATGATGCGGTAGTTACGCTGTGGCACACTGATGGTCTGCTCTTGACGAGTGGCATTGAGCACCACGATGACGCGAGTAACGATGCAACCTACAGCCTCTTCAATGCGGTATGCCACCACACCCTTCGGAGCATTCAGGAACTGCACCTTCTGGCGCACCTGCTCAGCGCTGCCCAAATGGAAATGGGGATATTTCTTACGCAGCTGGATGAGGTTCTTGTAATACTCGAACACCTGCGGATAGCGTACCTTGTTCTGCCAGTCGAGCTGGTTGATGCTGTCGGGCGACTCAAAGGAGTTGTGTACGCCTTTCTTGCTGCGCAGCAGCTCCTCGCCGCTGAGCATGAAAGGTACACCCTGTGAGGTGAAGACGGCAGTCTGTGCCAACAGGTCAAGACGGATGAGCTCGTCATCAGTGATATTGGGGATGCTGGCCTTCAGTCTATCCACCAAGCACATGTCGTCGTGGCAAGAGACATACGACATCATCTGTGTAGGCTCCACAGCCCATGGCGCCTTGGAGTAGTTGACCTTTGACATATCGACCTGCGGATGGCTGATGCAGCCCACAATGCCATACTTCAGGCTCTCCTCGCAGTCGGGAGCGCCACCCAGCCAGCCGGTCTTGGTATCGTCGGAGAAGGGACCGCGCAGGGCGTCGCGTATCTCATCAGAGAAGGCGGCAATGCCTGGCATCTGTGGGATGTTGGCCTTCATACCCAACTGGTCGTTGGGCAGTGCACAGCTGCCTGCACTCCAGCCCTCGCCATATATAAATATGGTGGGGTCTATCTCGTTGACCATCTGGCGTATCTGGTTCATCGTCTCGATATCGTGGCAGCCCATCAGGTCGAAGCGGAAACCATCAATATGGTACTCATTGATCCAGTACTTTACCGACTCCATCATGAACTTGCGCATCATGGGCTTATCCGATGCCGTCTCATTGCCGCAGCCGGAGCCGTTGCTGTATGTTCCGTCAGCATTCTTGCGGTAGTAATAGTCGGGATATGTCTTCTGGAAATTAGAGTTGTCAATATTATAAGTATGGTTATACACCACGTCGAGGATGACGCGGATGCCAGCCTTGTGAAGTGCCTGTACCATCTGCTTGAACTCACGGATGCGAGCGGCAGGGTCGGCAGGGTCAGTAGAATAGCCACCCTCCGGAACATTATAGTTTACTGGGTCGTAGCCCCAGTTATACTGCGGCTCGTGGAGACGTGTCTCATCGACAGAACCATAGTCGTAGCTGGGCAGGATATGGATGGCATTGACACCAAGAGCCTTCAGATGGCTGAGTGCCCACCCCTCTGTCAGTGCGAGGAACTTACCAGGATACTTGGCACCCTTGCGAGCTATGGAGAAGTCGCGATGGTGCATCTCATAGACGATAAGATCGGTAGGCGACTTGCACTCTGGGCGCTTATCCGTCTCCCATCTCTTGGGATTGGTGGTGGACATGTCGAGCACATAAGCCTCCTTGCCATTGATGCCTACAGCCTTGGCAAAGACACCAGGGGTGTCACCATGACCAGCATTAAACACATAGGGCTGTCCCTGCAGGTCGCCCTTGACGGTAGCCGTCCACAGGCAGTCGCCCATCTTGGTCATCTTGACCTTCTTCTTGCCTACCTTGACATAACACTTGGCATTGTTGGGTGCAAAGAGCTTGAAGGTGGTTTGCTCTGGTGAGTAGGTCATCTCATCAAAACAAAAGTCCTGAGCCTGTATGCTTGTTGCCAGCGTCATCATGAGCAGGGTTGTAAGAGCTGTCTTCTTCATTTACTTGGCAATTAATGATACGGCGAAGCCACCACCAGGGGCTTCAGTGAGTTTCAGTACGTCGCCAGCCTTGACCACACGCTTGGTGATGGTATAGGCCTGAGGATTCTTCTCGTAGTGAGCATCCTTGGCATCAGCATAGATGGTACAGTCGTACTTCTTACCCTTGTCGAGGAAGTCGAGCTTGATAACGCTCTTATGACCGTTCTCGTCGCACTTGCCACCAATAAACCAGTTGTTGGTGCCCTTAGCCTTGCGGGCTACGGTGATATAATCGGCAGGTTCAGCTTCCAAGTAGATGCTGTTGTCCCAGTCGCATGCCACATCACGGATAAACTGGAAGGCATCGTCGAACTTCTCATAGTTCTCAGGCAGGTCGGCAGCCATCTGTAGGGGTGAATACATCGTCAGATAGAGAGCCAGCGAACCAGCCAGCGTGATACGAGCCCATGATGGGTTGTCGCTCCACTCAGAGAGTTTGGTAACGAAGATACCTGGCGTATAGTCCATCGGGCCACCCTGCAGGCGCGTGAAAGGAAGAATACAGGTGTGGTCGGGACGTGAACCGCCAAAGGCTTCATACTCCGTGCCACGAGCCGACTCATTGCCTACCATATTAGGATAGGTGCGGCAGAGGCCAGTAGGACGCGTAGCCTCATGGGCATTAACCATGATATGATGCTTGGCAGCCTCCTTTACCACATAGAGGTAGTGGTTGTTCATAGACTGCGAATAGTGGTGGTCGCCACGTGGAATGATATCACCCACATAGCCCGTCTTTACGGCATCGTAGCCATACTTGTTCATCAGTTGGAAGGCTTCCTCCATGTGGCGCTCATAGTTCTGAGTAGAAGAGCTGGTCTCGTGGTGCATCAATAGCTTGACATCCTTTGAGTGGGCATAGTCGTTGAGCATCTTGATGTCGAAGTCTGGATATGGAGTGACGAAGTCGAAGACGTCGCGCTTCCACATGTTTGCCCAGTCTTCCCAGCCAACGTTCCAACCCTCGACGAGTACCTCATCGAGACCGTTCTTAGCTGCGAAGTCGATATAGCGCTTCACATTCTCATTATTGGCCTTGTGCGTACCGTTTGGCTTCACCTTGCTCCAGTCTATCTTGTCGAGCTGGATGCTGGGGTAGTCGTTGGTATAGTGCCAGCTGCCACGACCAACAATCATCTCCCACCATACACCACAGTATTTTGTGGGATGAATCCATGAGGTATCCTCAATCTTACAAGGCTCGTTGAGGTTAAGTATCAGGTTGCTTGACAGCATGTCACGGGCATCGTCACTGACCATCACCGTGCGCCAGGGAGTCTCACAGGGAGTCTGCATAGCACCCTTCAACCCAGTAGCATCAGGAGTAAGATGGCTGACGAAGGTAAAAGGCTGGGGGAGTGGATAGTTAGAAGGCGTAGGATTGGGCGTATAAGTATTGCTGTTGCCCTCCAGCTTGGTGGTCATCGCCTTGGTCTCAGCATCCACCAGTTCCAGATGCATGGTAGCATAGTCGGCACAAGCTGCCTCGTGGATATTAATGTACAATCCGTCGGCGCTCTTCATCTGCAGAGAGGTCTGCACACCCGTTGGTGAGAAGACTGCTACAGAGGAGTTGCCCCAGTTGATGGCCTCCTTCATTTGGCTGCGAATCTCTGAGAGTTTAGACTCCTGCGTCTCCTGCTCCTGTGTGTCATAGTCGCCAGGCAGCCACCATGCCTTATGGTCGCCCGCCATAGCAAACTCGCTGCGCTCCTCCTTAATCAGGAAGTAGTTGAGCTCAGCCTGCTGTGGGAACTCATAGCGGAAACCGATGCCATCGTCATAGACACGGAAACGAATCAGTATCGTGCGACGATGTTGGCGAGGCTGCATGTGAATATTGCCCTTGGTCTTAGGAGGTGCCGTGCGCCACTGTTGAGACAGCGTAGCAGCATACTCATTGTAGTGGTTGCGGATGTCTTTCGTTTCGCCCCAAACAGGTTGCCACGTCTCATCGAACGTGCTGGTCTCTTCCTTAGCCAGCGTGAAGCCATCCATCAGGCTACGCTCGTTCATACCCATTGAGGCATGCTTATCCTTAGCCAGTTCGAGACCAAGGTGAGAGGGGCGCACCACCTCCTTACCTTTATATGTCATAGAATAGGTGGGGCGGCCGTTCTCTATGGTGAAGTTCAGCACGATATTACCGTTGGGCGACTTCACCTCTGTAGCCATTGCCGCGAGTGGCAACAGCAGAAATGCTAGTATGATGTTTCTGTGTTTCATGATCGTTTATTTTCTTCCACTTTGTGTTACGAGTGTCTTAATTGTTTCGTTGAAGTCATCCTCCTTGAGCAGCTGCTCAATGGTGAGATGCATACGATAGCGCCAGTAGTGGCGTGGATTAGCAGGGATATTGATGCGCTCAGCATTCTGGTCGGGCAGGCGCAACTTCTCATCAATGCTCAGCCAGTCTTGCAGTGACAGCAGACAGAGCATAGATGGTGAGGTAAGATGACGGCTCACAATGTCCTTAGCCAGCCAACCTGGCAGTGGATGAGGTGCGGCACCACCACGATAGAGCATATTGTTGAAGTAGTCTTGTGTACGTCCTTCATCCTCGTCCCACCACTGACGCAGTGTCGGCATGTCGTGGGTAGAGATGGTACATACTGAGCGGTATGGATTGCGGCTAAGATGTCCGAAACGTACCTTATCATCCTTTGGCATCGACTGGATTTCCAGCGAGAGAATGCGCAACTCATTCATCACCCAGGGCACGCAGTCGGGCACCATACCCAAGTCTTCTGCACAGCAGAGCATGCGGGTAGCCTGGGTCAGGCGAGGCAACTTCTTCATAGCCTCCTGATACCAGAACTGGTTGTTGCGACGATAGAAGTAGTCGTTATACAAGCGGTTGAAGTTATACTTCTCGCCCTCATTCAGCCTCTGATAAGGCTCCTGATACTGTACGGCAATGCGTGGATGCCAGCGGTCGCTACGCTTATGGTCAACGAGGAACAGGTCATCGTGACCATAGATGCCATAACCCTCTATCTCCTCACGACTCAGTCCTAAGGCAGGTGCAAACTGGCCTTCCAGACCAGACTTGGCAGGCATAGGAATCTCCCAAATGCGGAAGAAGCCCAGCACATGGTCGATACGATAAGCATCAAAGAACTGTGCCATCTTACGGAAGCGGCGCACCCACCACTGACAGCCGTCTTTCAGCATCTCGTCCCAGTTGTAGGTGGGGAATCCCCAGTTCTGACCATCGGCAGAGAACGGATCGGGTGGTGCTCCTGCCTGACCATTCAGGTTGAAGTACTTAGGTTCTACCCAAGCCTCTACACCGTCGCGCGAGATACCAATGGGGATGTCACCCTTCAAGATGACACGATGGTCGCGAGCATACTCATGGGCAGCGTGCATCTGTTTGTCGAGGTTGTATTGTACGAAGTACCAGAAGTCCTGACCCGTTGAACGTTGAACGTTGAATGATGAACATTCTTTAGGCCACTTGTTGAACTCTGCCGTGCCGTACTTGTCGCGATTGACGCAGAACTGAGCATAGGGCAGCAGCCATTCCTTATTATCTTGATAGAACTGCTTGTAGTCCTTGGTGGCCTTGACGCTCTTCCATTCCTGCTCGAACAGGATGTGCAGATAGTCCATCTTAGCCTTGAACATACGCTCATAGTCGATCTGTGGCAGTGCGTTCAACTCCTGGCGCAGTGCCTCAAACTCAGCACGCTTAGCGGCATCCTTAATCTCGGGCAACTGGCGGAAGTCCGTATACTGTGGATGCAGGGCATAGATGCTGATAGCATTGTAGGGATAGCTGTCCTGCCAAGAACCCGTCATATTGGTGTCATTGATGGGCAGTACCTGCAGGATGCGCTGGTTGGTCTTGTCAACCCAGTCAATCATCTTCTTCAGGTCACCAAAGTCACCGACACCAAAGGAGCCCTCACTACGCAGTGAGAAGATAGGTATCACCGTGCCGGCACCCTTCCAAGGATATACAGAGAAATAAGATTGTGGCAGTTCATAGATAATCACCTCGTTGGCGGCAATATCTGTCAGCTCTACCCTGCGGTTCTCACCCTCTTCCCAGAGAGGCTTGTCAATTCCCAGCAATACGAATTTGAACTCAATCGTCTTGGGCAGTTTGTCAGCATCCAGGCTGATAACCCATTCGTGATACTCATGCTCGAACATGGGCAGTGCCTTGTAGGCATCCCAGTTGCCGAGTTCCTCGCCAGTACCGACAATACCCAGCTGTTCGCCAATACGAAGCTGTGGGGCACGCACCTTCAGGCGAATGGTGCGCTGGTACTCTGTCGTGGCGCTCAACTCACGCTGGTTGACCATGATGCAGTCGGTCAGTGCCGAGCTATACATATAGGCATCCTCAGGAATGTCAATCCAGTGGTCATACACGGTGTAGCGCATACCCTTCTGAGCAGCAAACTCCAGACGATGAGGCTGTACGAGCCATTCGTGGCGCATCTCTTCGTCGCCACGCATCAGACTGTAGTAGTAGTCGATAAATGTGCCAGGCTTGGCCACCTTATTAATCTCTACGAACCAGTGATTGCCATCGAGTGTCGTCATCTTGTGCTGCGACACCTTAGCAGAATCTTCCGCAGAACGGATGTTTAAGACCAGATCCTCACCGAAGGTTGTCTGGTATTCAACATTAAATAGTATTTTCATAGTAGTATTTGGTATGTTTTATTATTTCACTTTAATCACCGTTACGCAAGCAGCGCCGACAATCAGCAAGACAGCAGATACAATCATCATGGTTGACTGGTGATGACCTACCAGCGACAGCACGATACCGCCACAAAGGGCTGCAACAATCTGCGGAATACAAATGGTGCCGTTGAAGAGTCCGAGGTAAGCACCCATGTGGCCGTAGCCCTGCAGAGCATTGGTGACAAAGGTGAATGGCATAGCCAACATAGCTGCCCAGGCGCAACCAATCAGCAGGAACGGAATGAACTGGAGATACTGGTCGTGCAGGAAGGGAACCATCATAAAGCCAATGCCACCGATGACAAGGCTGATGGCGTAGGCCAGCTTGGTATTCTTAAACTGAGGCAGCACGGCAGCCCATACTACAGAACCCATAGCTTGTACGGCAAACAACACGCCTACCCAGTTGCCAGCCTCTTGGAATGGTTCGCTAACAGGATCGGTAGTGTCCCAAACCACTTCGGCAATGGCTCCAGTGGTGTAGTTCCACATATAGAGGAATGCAGCCCAGCAGAAGAACTGTACCAGTCCCACCTTCCAGAAAGTGGTAGGTGCATTCTTCAGAAGCGTAATCCAGTTGGCACTCTCCTCTTTTTCTTCAGAAACGGGGTTATACTCTGCATACTCCTGTGGATTCCACTCCTTCACCTTCATGGTGGTATAGATAACACAAGCTATCAGGATGGCAGCACCCAGATAGAACGACCAGATGACGCTATCAGGAATGACGCCCTTCTCAGCTACGTTCTTAATACCGACCCATGTCAGTACGAAGGGGAATAGGAAACCTACCACCGAACCGGCATTGCAGAGGAACGACTGAATAGAGTATGCCTTAGCCTTCTGTTCTTCGTTTACCATGTCGCCTACCAGCATCTTAAAGGGCTGCATAGCCATATTGATACTGGTGTCGAGGAACATCAGTGCAACGAGTCCAAAGAGCATGGCAGCACCAATGCCCAGTCCCAGTGAACCTGAGTTAGGCAGCAGACACATCACGGCCACAGCTACAGCGGCTCCTATAAATAAATAAGGTATACGACGGCCCCAGCGTGTCCAGGTCTTGTCGCTCAGCGTGCCTACAATAGGTTGTACCAGAATACCCATCAGTGGGGGCAATATCCAGAAATAGCTCAGGTTGTGCGGGTCGGCACCCAGTGTAGCAAAGATGCGCGAGATGTTAGCCGACTGCAGTGCATAGGCTATCTGTACGCCAAAGAATCCAAAGCTCAGATTCCACAGGCTCCAAAACGGTAAGTTCGGTTTTTGTTTCATATTATCTCTTATCTATTTTGTTGTTCCTCTTACTACCAGTCGGGTGCGAACTACGCGCTTGACCACTTTATCTACAGGGATATGTCCCTCCACTTGGTCTATCAGTATGGCAGCAGCCTCTTCACCAACCTGATGGCCACGCTGCTCAACGGTAGTGAGCATGGGGTCGCAGGCCACAGCACGCTGACCATTGGTGAAGCCGCAGATAGAAATGTCCTCTGGCACACGGAATCCCATGTGCTTAGCGGTGTAGAGAATACCGATGGCCGTATCGTCGTTGATGGCAAAGAATCCGTTGGGAGGAGTATCCTTCTTCAATACGTCTGGCGTAATAGCCTCTGCATCAGCACGATTGTCGCAGATATAGGTCAGCTCAGGATCATACTCCAGCTGATGCTTGCGCAAGGCATCCTTATAACCATTGAAACGGTTCTTCGATATCTCCATGGTCATGGCCGAACCATAGTATGCAATGCGTGTGCAACCCGTTTCAATCAGATAGCTCACGGCATTGTAGGCACCCATGTAGTCGTCAACAACCACACGGCTCGCGTCCACGCCCGTACATATTCTATCATAGAACACCAATGGCAAACCGTTGTCCAACAACTTCTGGAAGTGGTCATAGCGGTGGGTGTCCTTGGCCTGAGAGACTATGATGCCACATACCTTATTCTCATAGAAAGAACGGCAGATGCTGACCTCACGCTCATAGCTCTCGCCACTGTGTGCCACCAGGATACGATAGCCGCGGCTGGATGCTTCCTCCTCTATTCCTGCCAGTACTGACGAGAAATAGAAATGCGTAAACTCAGGGATGATAACACCAATCACCTTTAGCGGTTGCACGCGAGCAAAGCGCAACGATTCTGCAATGACATTGGGTGTGAAATTGTGCACACGGGCATACTCCTGAATCAGCGCACGACGCTCCTGTGAGATACGTGGCGAGTCCTTCAGTGCTCGCGATACCGTGGCCACTGAAACGCCCAATTCACGGGCTATGTCCTTCATTGTCAGAGGTGCTGTTTCTTTCATCTTAGTTAGTAGTTGATGCCAAGTGATGCATGATCACTGTGCAAAGTTATTTAAAAGTTGAATACCTTGTGTTCTGTATTTACTCTTTTATGTCCAATCAGTAATGCAAACGTTTGCACATCATTAATAACGAATTTAACTCAAAAATAGTATGAACGAATTGAAACAAATCATAACTTTGCAACGAAAAATCTAACTGATACAAATCAGCGACTACTACCGAATTAAGATAAATGGGTTGAAAGCTAGCCCGTCTATACTACGAAATACATTAATTAATACTATATAT
>Ga0265298_10011831_pt1 | contig 10171 bp, 4 predicted proteins | sample AusTroGonzalo_MG_3_FD_193486 | JGI IMG/M metagenome (GOLD analysis project Ga0265298, IMG submission 193486) | Bovine rumen microbial communities from tropical cattle in Woodstock, Queensland, Australia - Gonzalo_01 | ecosystem: Host-associated > Mammals > Digestive system > Stomach > Rumen ... | reverse complement strand
GTCGTGCCGGAGCAGCAAGAGGAGGTTTCCTATTTTGAAAAGGAACTGCCCACGCTCCGGGTGAAGCGCGCCACTGACAAAGGGCTGTACCGACAAATCGTCCTGTCAGAAGAAATCATCAACGGCTACCTCATTGAGCATTTCAACCAGATTTACCGAGGCCGCCAGGTGCGTTACATCGACTCGATTCAAAGCACCATCAACAAGGAACTGCCCGACATCAAGTTGGACTACGTGAAAGCCCACAACCGCTATAAGATTGCTGCTATCCGTTTGGGTATCAGCGCCGACGGCGGAAAGAAAATCATTAAGGACTACTTCGACGGACAGCCTGTTCTTTACACTCAGAGTGCTTATATCGACCTGTTCAAGGAGTTGTTTGACGGCTATTTCAACAGCGCGTCGTACGACAATCACCTCCTGAACGATGCCTTTACCAAAGGGTATGCTGCCCTCAAAAAGTACCTCGACAGCGACCCGTTCATGGCCCGCAATCCGCAACTGGCCGAACTCATCACCATCTACAACCTGCAAAAGCTCTGCTACGGCGACCGCGACACACGCAAACTTGCACAGAACCACCTGAATCACATCAAGGAAAACACGAAATATGCCGAGCATAGAACCATGATTTCCAACTTTTTCGAGAAGTTCAACCGCCTTGCCGCTGGTGCTGCCGCCACCGATTTCACCTTGAAAGACAGCGAAGGAAAAGACGTCAGCCTCACCGATTACAGCAAGGACGTGGTGTTGCTCCAGTTCGTGGACAACCTTTCTACGACCCTTGAGCGACAACTCGCCCAACTGAAGTCCCTGCATCAGCAATGGCAGGATAGCGTGCAAATCATCACCATCGCCACCCGCGACAAGATGGCGACTTTCAAGAAGCAATTCACTGAGAGACAATACGATTGGCCGCTGCTTAATTTGGGCAGCAACATCCTCCTGCTCGAAGCCTACAACATCAGGATGTTCCCCGACTACATCCTCATCGCGCCAGGAACAAAAATCGCCGAAGCCCCAGCACCTTCGCCAGAAAGGTATTTGGAGGAACGAGTTAGGAAGATGTATGGGAAGTAAGTTCCCAAAAAACAGAAAAAGTCCTATTTTGGAAAAAAATTATGGGAAAAGCCCCTTTTTCTTGCAGGAATGAATTGATTTATATGGTTTTATAAAAAAAAAGCAATTCGATAGCCGTGACTATCGAATTGAATTACGAAGAATTCGTTCCTATCAGTTTTAGCTATCAAATCGTGATTTGAACGCTAAAACGGTAAAAAATTGACGGTTTTAGCAACTAAATCGGCAAGTTTTTGTATTTTTGCCTCGTTCTTTCGCGGCGCATTGTGCCGCAATAATGGAACACGAAGCGTTATGCTCATTCTGTCAGTAGGAATGTAGGAACTTCTATGAGTTGCAGAATTTGTGTAATGGTTCGCGCTTTAGCGTGGACTGTTTGCAACTTTTCAACTCAAGGTATTTCCTACAACCTCTACTGAAAGGGTAGTATTTCAGTACCACGCTTCATGTATTCAAGGATTATCCTTTGAAGGTGCTGGAAAGGAAATTAAAAGTTGCGCCCGATGACGTATTTAGGGAAAAAGAAATGAATAACGAAGTTCCTAAGCAAGAAAACAAACCTGCAGAAGCCCAACAAAACGAAACTTTTGGACAAAACAATTTTGTTGGATGGGGTGGAGCAATTTTAAGTTTACTAGGTGTAGTATTAGCGATGGGTGACACAACTATTCAAAATGAAATCTTTGCTATATCTTCATTTGTTGCTGGTGCAGCACTATCCTTTATATCCCTTCAATTTAAACCTCTTTGGATTGCCTTTGTCAGTTTAGGAATCTCATCGGTGGCATTTTTCTTCCTTATGAGTATTTTGGGGTTGATGTAGTACTGACAGAAAAAGGACTATTCATGACAAACCTTTGCCCGAAGAACTAAATCAATACCAATAACCCTACAAATAACCTGCATAATACACCGGCAAGCAAGTAACAACCTCGTCTTTCTGATAGTCTTTGGTATAAAGCAAGATACGTTGCCAATGCAATTTTCAACTTCTATTGCACAAAAACATACTTTTTTATGCAGTACAGCGTATTTATTGCATAAAATCGAAGATTTTTGAATAGAGGATTGTCTACATCGAATCGGATAGTTTGCATAATAGTTTTTCTGACTTTTTGTCGTATATTTCCCCCATTTCAAGGAAATTCCGTACCTTTGCACGAAATTTGCCCAAGGGCAAACCATTTAACTGCAAACTATTAACTTTTAACTACAAACTGAATATAAATGGGATTTTTCAAAAACCTCTTCGGCGACAAGGCCTCACGCGACAACAAGGCCTTGCAGCCCATACTCCAAAAGACCCTCAAGGCTTACGACGAAATCGTCAAGTTAGACATCGACAGCCTGAGACATAAGACACAGGAATTCAAGGAATACATCAAAAACAAGACTGCTACCGAGGTGGCCGAAATTGCTGCACTGAAAGCCAAAGCCGAGGCCGAATTCGACATGGACCCCGACGAGAAGGAAAAACTCTACGGCCAAATTGACAAGCTTGAAAAACAAGAGCTTGACCACATCGAGGAAGCACTGAACGAGATTCTGCCGCAGGCGTTCTCCGTCGTGAAGGCCGCAGCCAAATACTTCTGCGAACATGAGACCGTGGAAGTGACCGCCACCGAGCTCGACCGCGAATTGGCCGCCAAATATGAGCACGTCAACATCGTGGGCGACAAGGCCTACTACAAGAACAGTTGGATGGCCGGCGGCAACATGGTAACTTGGGATATGGTGCACTACGACTGCCAAATCATCGGCGGTATCGTGCTGCACCAAGGCAAGATTGCGGAAATGGCTACTGGTGAAGGTAAAACCCTTGTGGCTACCCTACCTGTCTATCTGAATGCTTTGGCGGGCAAGGGTGTGCATGTGGTCACCGTGAACGACTACCTGGCCAAGCGTGACTCCGAGTGGATGGGCGCGATGTATGAGTTCCTCGGCCTCACCGTGGACTGCATCGACAAGCACGAGCCTAACTCCGCTGCTCGTCGCCGCGCCTACATGTGCGACATCACCTACGGTACCAACAACGAGTTCGGTTTCGACTACCTGCGTGACAACATGACAGGCAATCCCGATGAACTGGTGCAACGCAAACACCACTATGCCATCGTCGACGAGGTGGACTCCGTGTTGATTGACGATGCACGTACTCCTTTGATTATCAGCGGTCCTACCCCACGTGGCGACCAACAGGAATTTGACCAACTGAAGCCTGACGTTATCAAGCTGTATGAAGCTCAAAAGCGTTATGTGACCACAATTTTGGCCGAGGCCAAAAAAATCCTCACCGACCCCAACGCCACCGAGGACGAGAAAAAACACGGCGCCGACCAGCTCTTCCGCGCCTATCGTGGTCTGCCGAAAAACAACGCCCTCATCAAATTCCTTAGTGAAGAAGGCATGAAGTCGTTGATGCAGAAGACCGAAGGCTTCTACATGCAAAACCGCAACGAAAACATGCACATCATCGACGACGAGCTGTATTTCGTCATCGACGAGAAACTGAATACCGTCGACCTGACCGAAAAGGGCATCGACACCCTGACTGCAGCCTACAACACGCCCGATTTCTTCGTCCTTCCCGATGTGGGTAGCGAAATTGCCGACTTGGAGAAGATGAACCTCAGCAACGATGAGAAGGTGCTGCGCAAGGCTGAACTCATGCGTAACTTCGCCGAGAAGTCGGAGCGCCTGCACACCGTGCGTCAATTGTTGAAGGCCTACACCTTGTTCGAAAAGGACGTGGACTACGTCATCATGGACAACAAGATCAAGATTGTGGACGAGCAGACGGGCCGTATCATGGAAGGTCGCCGTTGGAGCGATGGCCTGCACCAAGCTGTGGAAGCCAAGGAAAATGTGAAGGTGGAAGCTGCTACACAGACCTACGCCACCATCACCTTGCAGAACTACTTCCGCATGTACCACAAGCTGGCTGGTATGACGGGTACCGCTGAGACCGAGGCGGGCGAGTTCTGGGACATCTACAAACTCGACGTGGTCGTCATCCCGACCAACCGTCCCATTGCCCGTATCGACCAGGAGGACATGATTTATAAGACCAAGCGCGAGAAATACAACGCCGTCATCGACGAAATCCAAAGGTTGGTCAACGAAGGTCGTCCTGTGCTGGTGGGTACCACTTCGGTGGAAATCTCCGAATTGCTCAGCCGCATGTTGACCCGCAAGAACATCCCGCACAACGTGTTGAACGCCAAGTTGCACTTCAAGGAAGCCCAAATCGTCAAGGAAGCAGGTCAGGCAGGCACGGTGACCATCGCCACCAACATGGCTGGTCGTGGTACCGATATCAAGCTTGGTCCTGGCGTGAAAGAAGCCGGCGGTTTGGCCATCATCGGCACCGAGCGTCACGAATCGCGCCGTGTCGACCGTCAGTTGCGCGGTCGTTCCGGCCGTCAAGGCGACCCAGGTAGCTCTCAGTTCTATGTCTCATTGGAGGACAACCTGATGCGCATGTTCGGCTCCGAGCGTATCGCGGGCATCATGGACAGAATGGGGTTGCAGGAAGGCGAAGTCATTCAGCATCCGATGATTACGAAGCAAATCGAAAAAGCACAGAAGAAAGTCGAGGAGAACCACTTCGGTGTACGTAAGCATTTGCTCGAATACGACGACGTGATGAACGCCCAGCGCGAAGTCATCTACAAGAAGCGCCACCACGCCCTATTCGGCGAACGCCTTTCCATCGACATCAACAACATGATGATGGACTTCGGCGAGAAGCTTGTTGAAGAATATCAAGATGCCAAGGACTACGAAGGTCTCAAAATGGAACTGCTTTCCAGCATGGGTATTGATGCGCCGTTCAGCGAAGAGGAATTTGACCGCATGAAGACCAAGGAGTTGGCCGAGAAACTCTTTGACGCCGCCCTTGAGCACTACCGCGACAAGGCCCGCATCATTGGCGAAAAGACCTTGCCCGTCATCAAGAACGTGTACGAGAACCAGACGCATTTCGAGAACATCGCCATCCCGATTACCGACGGCAAGCGCGGCATGAATGTCATCGTCAACCTGAAGAAGGCGGTCGAAAACGGTGCCCGCGAAGTGAACCTCTGCATCGAGAAGAGCATCACCCTCGGCCTCATCGACAATGCCTGGAAGGAACACCTCCGTGAACTCGACGACCTGAAGGAATCGGTGCAGAACGCCACCTACGAGCAGAAAGACCCGCTGATCATCTACAAATTGGAGTCGTTCAACCTGTTCAAGGCCATGTTGGAGAAGATTAACGAAGACGTCATCTCCTTCCTGATGCGCGCCGACATTCCGACGCAAGACCCGAACACCGTCCGCGAGTCGCGCCCGCAAGGCATCGACAAGTCAAAGATCCGCGAACAGCGTCAAGACCTGTTGGCGCAATCGCACAGCGACACGCAACAGCGGCAAGTCACGCAGCCTATCCGCGTCGAGAAGAAAGTGGGCCGAAACGATCCCTGCCCCTGCGGTAGCGGCAAGAAGTACAAGAACTGCCACGGACGACTTGAGGCTGCTGAATAAGTTCCCATTAACCAATATGAATCGAGCGGAATTAGGGTTTAGTTCCGCTCGATTTGTTTTTCGTGAAAATACAAGTCTCAAACGCCATCAGAACGCAAAAACATCACATTATATACCGGCATGTACATCACGCCGTTCTTTTCCTCAACGGTGCCTTCGTTGCAAAAAATGATGGCATTTTTCACCGAATAATCCTCATTTTCAATAAAATGGTCTAAGGCACTATGCACATAATAATCCTTCCCCGACTTGACCTCCAATGGCAATACTGAAAGATGCTCATAGTCGTCAATGAGGAAATCAACCTCGCCCTTTTTCTTGTTGTCGTAATAGAATAGTTTGAAACCGTGAGCCTTCAGTTCCTGCGCCACCACCGATTCGTACACCGTTCCCAAATTCACGCTACACTCGTCATTCAAAATCGGGTTAATGTTGTTCCGATAAAGGATTCCCGTCAACATTCCGACATCGTTGAGATACAATTTCAACAAGTTTTTGCTCATCGACTCGACAAGCGGGAAAACAGGTGTCGAGATGGCTTTCACATCTAGGGCGATGCCCGAGGCAATCAGATAATCGAACTCATCCTGATAGTCCTTGAAACGCTTGCTGTCCATTCCTTCAATGTCGCGGGCAACGATGCGCTTCTTTTTATTTTCCAGTACCGAAGGAATCATGTCGTAAATACGCCTAATTTTCAAACGGTTTTCTTGGTCGTAGCGCGAAGCATCAATACCGTAATACTCATGGATTTGGGCTTGGATTTGGCGCACAGTGGCAATGTTAGTCTCATTCACAAACGATTGTACTGCTTCAGGCAAACCACCGACCAGCAGGTACTTACGGAACAAGTCCATCATCCGTCGATGAAAACTCTCTTGTAGGCTTTTTTTGGCCAAAAACACCTCGCGGCAATGGCTGATGAACTCATCACCTACGCCGTTCGCCCAAAGAAACTCCTCAAAATCAAGTGGATAAAGATGGCGAACTTCAATACTGCCCATCGGGATGGAAAGTGTCTTGAACAATGTGATACCCAACTCCGAGCCACTGGCAATGTAAGTAAAACGGTTGTCTTGATTGAGAAATTTGAGCAGAGTCAGTAGATGCGGATAAGCCTGAATTTCATCAAGAAAGACCAAAGTATCCTCCTTGCTGCCCAACTTTTCTCCTGCCAAGGCACTTAATTGAAGATGAAAACTCGAAACCGACAATGCATCGGCAAAATTTCTTTCATTTAGACTGTCATCCATCAAATTGATTTCCACATAGTTCTTAAACATTCGTTGTCCAACTTGACGGATGATGAAAGTCTTGCCCGTTTGTCGAGCACCATCCAGAATTAGGATTTTCTGAGGTCGTGGACCCAAAAAACTCTCAATATAAGCCTCAATTTTTCGCTTCAACATGTCCTTGATTTTTATTTTGCGGCAAAATTACACATTTTCACCGAATTACAAAACAAAAACTGCGTTTTCCTATAAAAACAGGCTCTAAAAAACTGCGTTTTCCTATAAAATTCACCCTTAAAAACTGCGTTTTCCGATAGAATCAGAAAAATCGCCATCCTATTCCATAAAATCCGTATCTTTGTCGCTTCATTCAAATTCATCATTCCAATGAAATACAACCGAGTATTACTGAAACTCAGCGGCGAGGCCCTGATGGGTAGCCAGCAATATGGCATCGACCCGCAAAGACTGAATGAATACGCCGACGAGATCATCGAGGCCGCTCAAGCGGGCGTGCAAATCGGCATCGTCATCGGCGGCGGCAACATCTACCGCGGCTTGCAAGGTGCCTCGAAGGGCATGGACCGCATCCAAGGCGACTACATGGGTATGCTCGCCACCGTCATCAACTCGATGGCCATGCAATCAACCTTGCAAAGTAAAGGGCAGAAAGCCACCCTGCTTGCAGGTCTTTACATCGACCGCATTGCCGATACGATGAGCAGTGCCAAGGCCATCCGCTTGCTTGAAGAAGGCCATATCGTGGTGATGGGCGCCGGCACCGGCAATCCTTTCTTCACCACCGACACGGGTTCCGCACTCCGCGCCGTGGAAATCAAGGCCGACATCATCCTGAAGGGCACTCGCGTGGACGGCATCTATACCGCTGACCCCGAGAAAGACCCAACAGCAACCAAGTTCGAGCACATCACCTATGACGAAGCCTACCAGCGCAACCTGAAAGTGATGGACATGACCGCCTTCACCATGTGCAAGGAAAACGACATGCCGATGTATGTCTTTGACATGAACACACGCGGCAACCTGATGAAAGTCTTGCGCGGCGAAAACATCGGCACTTTGGTGACGAAATGAGGACGAGGAAAAACCATCTGCGCAAGGTCCACAATGCGCCGAATAGGAGGATGGATTATATCCTCCTGACTGTTGTTATATTAGTCACGGCAGTGCTGAGGCTGTGGAAGTTAGGTCAAGTTCCCTTCATGCACGACGAGTTCAGTGCACTGCTGCGCACCCGCTTCGACAACTTCCACGACTTCATCCAACAAGGCGTGATGCCCGACAGCCATCCCATTGGGGTGCAAGCTTTTCTTTGGCTTTGGGTGAAGATTTTCGGTTGGAGCGAGTTATGGGTCAAGCTGCCCTTCGCCCTGATGGGCATCGGTTCCGTATACCTTATTTATTTGATAGGTCGGCAGTGGTTCAACCGAAAAGTGGGTTTGTTCTCGGCTGCGTTTTTTGCCGTCAGCCAATTCACCGTTTTTTACAGTCAATTGGCGCGACCGTATTCTGCGGGGCTGTTCTTCGTCCTGCTGATGGCTTGGTTTTGGTATAAGATTGTATTTGATAAGAAGCCAGAAATTGGCATTTACATCGGTTTCGCACTCTCGGCCTGGGCTTGTTCGCTGATACAATATTTCTCCATCGCACAAGCGGGATTGATATTCCTCACAGGCGTGTTTTTCCTGCCGAAAGAAAGGCGTAAAGCCTACTGGATCAGCGGGATAGCAGCAGTCATTTTGTTTGCCCCTACCCTGCCCATTTTCTACCAACAACTCTTCGTGAGCGGCAGCATCGGAGGATGGCTGAGTGCGCCAAAGGTCACTTTCCTCACTGATTTTCTGCATTATACGATGAACTATTCCACGCTGTTCATGTTCGCTGTGGGCATCATCATTTTGTTGCCGATTATCCTCGGAAAACGTGACAAAAGCCAGAATCCCCTTCGTTGGGCGGGCATGGCGTGGTTTGTCATCATCTTTGGCATCGCCTTCGCCTATTCCTTGTTCCGCGAGCCAATCATCCAGCATAGCACGCTGATTTTCAGTTATCCTTTCGTCATCATCGTGGCGTTTTCGCTGTTCAAGAACCGTACACTTTCCCCGTGGCAAACCGCCTTGGTCGTGGCCGTCATCCTGTTTGCAGGAACAAGTTCGCTCATTATGACACGTCGCCATTACGACCTGATGTATCACCAAGGCTTTGACCAGATTGCCGTTGAAATACAACAAGACCAAGCGCAATTTGGCGACCAAATCCAGTTTGTCACGCGCACCGAGATTGGTGAGGCTGCCGAGTTTTACCAAGCCCAAACTGATGTTGAGAACCGTGTCGTTTTCAACCGCTACAGCAATCTGGGCGAGTTCAACAAATGGCTGGCTGACCACAAGGAAACGCCCATGCTCGGTTTCGGCTGGACGGATTATGTGAACCCCGTTTGGGAAGTTACCGCTGTGGGAAATTATCCTTATATAATTGAGCAAAAAGACTGGTTTACATCGCGTTACCTCACTTTGAGCCAAACGCCGACCGAAAACAGCCGTTACGCCCTCCACACGCTTGACGACGAGCCGTATCCCTACGCCGAGGGCCAGGAATGGGGACGGGCGAGCGTTTTCTCCTGCGACTCGCTTCCTGAAAACGTGGAAGCATTAGGCATCGTAGCGCACATCCACAACGAAACGGAAATCAGCAACTGTAAGATTGTCATCGAAATACATGATTCCGAAACCGATTCCGTCGTCTTTTGGCATAGTTCCTCGACCGAAGACGGCCATTTCGCGGCAGGCGACAATGTCATTGCCGATGCCCTCGTCTTCGACAACAGCCTCTCACCGAAAGGAAAGACCGTCAAGACTTATCTTTGGAATCAAGGAATGAAGCCTTTGGTTTTGAACAAGATAAGCTACTATTTCACCCGAAAAGACCCTGTTTTGACGGGGCTGTATGAGCCTTTAAACTAAGGGAAAACCGTTTTGGCATGATTATTGCAAGATTTTCTTCTCGTAACCAATTAAATTATGTGTTATGAAAAAGACAATTTTGGCTTTTGCCATCGCATTAATGACCTTTACGGCATTTGCACAAGAAAGTAAAGAAACATCAATTCGTGTCCCGAGTGGATACACAGGATTTTTGGAAACAGGCCTTGGTGGCGTTTGGACTCAATATGGAGTCGATGGCTATCTTTACAAGATATCAACAACGCACGGCTATCATTTCAATGACAAGTTCTTCGCCGGTCTTGGTGTCGGATATGAAATCGGCATCTTCAACACTCCTAAACTCATACCATTTTACGGTTCGTTTCG
>Ga0265298_10011830_pt1 | contig 10171 bp, 3 predicted proteins | sample AusTroGonzalo_MG_3_FD_193486 | JGI IMG/M metagenome (GOLD analysis project Ga0265298, IMG submission 193486) | Bovine rumen microbial communities from tropical cattle in Woodstock, Queensland, Australia - Gonzalo_01 | ecosystem: Host-associated > Mammals > Digestive system > Stomach > Rumen ... | reverse complement strand
TGGCTGCAAGTTCAATTCCGGAGAGGCCCATATATTTAGGACTGAACTGAAAGAGAGACCGGGCAACTCCGCTGCAGAAAAAACGGTAGCAGAACTGCTCCAAATCCTGATTACAGGCATTGACGGCATAATCCAGCATGGCGCCCATTGCCTGCATGGAGTCCTCCAGATAACTGTTATTGTAAGCCGGGATGTTCATTTGTCCAGTGTTCATCTACAATTTGAGAAAGGTATACTCCGCATGTTTCAGGCTCTTCAAGCATTTTAAGATAGCCTTCCCTTGCTCTTCGGTCTCTTGACACTCTTTTCACGTGGTATTCGGATGCCTGAGCCGGATATGCACGCTCTTTCCATATAGAGTCAAATGCCAGAGGACTTCTAAGGACAATCTGGATTCCAAGGTTACCAAGATGCGTTGCCCGCGACAATTGCCCCAGGGTAATTGTATTGGAGAGGAATGCACGTGCAAATGAAAAATAGGAATCATCGGCCCTATAACCTTTTATGATGTCATAGTCCTGAAAATCCGGAAGGAAATTATCCAGCAGGTAGCGTTTACCCCGGGCGGCTATAGGATAGGATATTTCAAAAACCCTGTTCCTGACCAGAACAGCCATCCAATTAAGAATATTGTAATCCTTGCCGCTAAGATCCATACAGGACAAAGATCCTTCATCCAGCCTGTATTGATTGGCAAAACCATCACGCCCATCCGGACAAGCCCATTCCTTGGCCAGTTCCAGATCCTGCGTACAATAAAAGCCCAGGCCATAGTCGTTATGGGGATTGCCCTCTCCGAACATAGGCACAGATACAAGATATGGGGAACCGTGATATACAATCATAAGTAGTAACACTTTGGTGTTACCGCAAAGATATGAATATTGTTCCGTAATTACAAGAAAAAAGGAGGCAGCGTTGCTTCTTATGATTATAGTGTTATTGGGCCTTATCACCCGAAAGCTACACCTTGACAGACTGCAGGACATGGCCGATATTGAGTCCCTCAACCATGACCTTCAGGCACTTCAAGAAAAAAACACCTATTTCCGTAAAACTGCAGATACCGTTATTTTAGATAAGATTCAGTTTCTGCAACATTTGTCCGACTCTTACTTCTCCTGGACAGATGAGGAAGTAAGGAAGCGTGAGAAATATAATGGTGCTTTGACCAAGGATGAGATTATCTCCTTATTCCGGAAACAACTGGGCCAAATGAGGGCCGATAACAGCCTCATCCTTTCCCTGGAACAATCTGTTAATGCCACCAACAGCAACATTGTACTGCGACTGCGACAGGAATACAAGGAGAGTTTGAAAGAACAGGATTTTATTATCCTTACCCTCCTTTATTCCGGATTATCCATCAAAAGCATTGCTTACTATCTCAGAATGAGTGAACCGTCTCTGCGAACCCGCAAATCCCGATACAAGCACTTTTTTGAGGAACACCCTGCGCCCTCTTCACCAGACTTTATCAGGTTGCTAAACCGACAATAAAAGAGCGCCACCCCGAGCACGAAAAGTGCCTCTGAGGTGCTCGGACTCTCGATTTTGGGCACTCCGAGCACGTCTGGGGCCTCTGCGGTGCTCGGACCCACGATTTTCGCCACTCCCGGCGCAGAGGGGTGTGGCAGGTTACCCTATGCCCTTCGGGCGGCGTAGACGCCCGTGTCTTCGTGAACGGGAGGGGCCCGCTGGCTGTTGGGACGGTGGGCAAGCTCGCTTGGCCACCGGCACAATGGGCAGTGGGAGGGATAGGGCCGCAGGCCCGTACCGGCCCGAAGGGCATAGGGTAACCTGTTTCACCAATATTGCGTAAAGTGGAAGTGATTGAATACTAAACATATACAGGAATCCTCCCCAGTAAAAACACCCAGGAGGATTTTTGTAACTGACTATAAATCAAGCATATCCACTTCACGGCCGACAATAAAAAAAAGAGCGCCACCTCAGCTGAGGTAGCGCTCTAGTGCAATGATAAACGAAAACTACAGTTCATTCATCATCTCCATGGCGTCGGTCTTGGAGCCTACCACGATATCCTGGTAGCGGGCCAGACCGGTGCCGGCGGGAATGAGGTGACCGCAGATCACGTTCTCCTTCAGGCCTTCGAGGTTGTCTACGCGGGCGCGGATAGCGGCCTCGGAAAGGACCTTGGTGGTCTCCTGGAAGGAGGCGGCGCTGATGAAGGAGCCGGTCTTGAGGGCGGCGCGGGTGATACCCTGCAGCACCTGGGAAGCCGTTGCGGGCTTGGCCGGGCGGGCGGCGATGAGCTTGGCGCCCTGACGCTGCAGCGAAGCATTTTCTCCGCGCAGGTCACGTGCGCTGATGATATCGCCTTCCTGGAAGCGGACGCTGTCTCCGGGATCTTCCACATAGAACTTGCCGAAGATTTCGTCATTGCGGTCCATGAACTCCCACTTGTCCACCAGTTCCTCCGGGAGGAATTCGGTGTCGCCGGGGTCTCCGATCATCACCTTGCGCATCATCTGGCGGACGATGATCTCGAAGTGCTTGTCGTTGATCTTCACGCCCTGCAGACGGTACACGGCCTGGATTTCGTTCACGATGTATTCCTGTGCCTTCACAGGTCCCAGGATGTTCAGGATGTCGGTAGGGGAAGTGCCGCCGTCGGACAGACGGGTACCGGCCTTCACATAGTCGTTCTCCTGGACCAGGATCTGCTTGGTCATGGGAACCTCGTAACGGCACTCCTTGCCGCTGCGGTTCTTCACGATAATCTCACGCTTACCTCTCTTCACCTTGCCCATGATAATCTCACCGTTGATTTCGGAGAGGATGGCAGGGTTGGAAGGAGTACGGGCCTCGAAGAGTTCCGTCACACGCGGCAGACCGCCGGTGATATCGGAAGCCTTGCCGATGGCACGAGGGATCTTGATGATCACGTCACCCACCTTCACGGCGTCTCCGTCGTTCATCATGATGTGGGCACCCACGGGCAGGTTGTACTGGCGCAGGATCACACCCTTGTCATCCACGATGAGCATGGCCGGGCTCTTGGTCTTGTCACGGCCTTCGATGATCACCTTATCGGTATTGGTGGCGAATTCATCGGCACTCTCCTCACGGTAGGTGACACCTTCCACCATATTCTCGAAGCGGACGATACCGGCCGTTTCCACGATGGTGGTGGCGTTGTAGGCGTCCCATTCGCAGATGAGGTCTCCCTTCTTCACGGCGTCACCGTCCTTGAAGAACAGCGTGGAGCCGTAAGGGATATCGTACTGGGAATAGGTCATGCCGGTGCGCTCGTCCACGATGCGGAGTTCGGTCATACGGGAAACCACCACGGGATTCACGCTGCCGTCTTCGTTCACGCGGTCGATGGTGCGCAGTTCCTCGAACTGGAGCTTACCCTCGTACTTGGAGACGATGGTATTATCGGCCACGGAACCGGAAGCGGTACCACCCACGTGGAAGGTACGGAGGGTGAGCTGCGTACCGGGTTCGCCGATGGACTGGGCGGCGATAACGCCCACCACTTCTCCGGTCTCCACCATGCGGGAGGTGGCCAGGTTACGTCCGTAACACTTGGCGCACACGCCCTTGCGGGATTCGCAGGTGAGCACCGAACGGATTTCCACCTGCTCGATGGGGAGGGAATCGATGAGGGCGGCGGTGTCCTCGCGGATTTCCTCGCCGGCGGCGATGATCAGTTCACCGGTGAGCGGGTTGAAGATGTCGTGCACGGAGGTACGGCCCAGAATGCGTTCTCCCAGGGATTCCACCACCTCGTCCTTGTTCTTGATGGCGGTGGCGATGAGGCCGCGGAGGGTACCGCAGTCTTCCTCGGTGATGATCACGTCGTGGGAGACGTCCACCAGACGACGGGTCAGGTAACCGGCGTCGGCGGTCTTCAGGGCGGTATCGGCCAGACCCTTACGGGCACCGTGGGTAGAGATGAAGTACTCCAGCACGGTCATGCCCTCCTTCAGGTTGGACACGATGGGGTTCTCGATAATCTCGGCCCCGGCGGCGCCGCTCTTCTGGGGTTTTGCCATCAGGCCACGCATGCCACAGAGCTGCTTGATCTGCTGAGTGGAACCACGGGCACCGGAATCCAGCATCATGTACACCGGGTTGAAGCCCTGCTGGTCGGCAGAGATCTGCTTCTTCACGATGGCGGTGAGCTGGTTGTCGATGGACGTCCACAGGTCGATGACCTTGTTGTAGCGCTCGTTGTTGGTGATGAAACCCATGGAGTAGTTGGCCTTGATAGCCTCCACGTCCGAGTAACCCTTGTGGATAAGGGCGGTCTTTTCCTCGGGGATGAGCACGTCTCCCAGGTTGAAGGAGATACCGGCGCGGAAGGCCTGGTCATAACCCAGGTTCTTGATATCGTCCAGGAACTGGGCGGTACGGGTTACACCGGTGTGCTTGATCACGTTGGTAATGACGGTACGCAGGGACTTCTTGCCCAGGACCTCGTTCACGTACGGAACCTCCACGGGCATGTACTGGTTCACGATGATGCGGCCGGCAGTGGTCTTCACCATTTCGTAACCCTTGCCCAGGTCCTGCTTGTCCTTGGGAAGGCGCACCTCGATGGGGGCGTGCATGTCAATCACTTTCTCGTCGAAGGCGATGATCACTTCCTCGGGACCGTAGAACTTGAGGCCGGTGCCCTTGGCGCCCGGACGTTCCTTGGTAATATAGTACAGACCCAGCACCATATCCTGGGAAGGAACGGTGATAGGAGAGCCGTTGGCGGGGTTCAGGATGTTGTGGGAACCCAGCATCAGCAGCTGGGCCTCCATGATGGCGGCATTGCCCAGGGGCAGATGGATAGCCATCTGGTCGCCATCGAAGTCGGCGTTGAAAGCCGTACAGGCCAGCGGGTGCAGCTGGATGGCCTTACCCTCGATCATGCGGGGCTGGAAGGCCTGGATACCCAGACGGTGCAGGGTAGGTGCACGGTTCAGCAGTACCGGATGACCCTTCATCACGTTCTCCAGGATGTCCCAGATAACGGGATCCCTGCGGTCCACGATCTTCTTGGCGCTCTTGACCGTCTTCACGATGCCGCGCTCGATGAGCTTGCGGATCACGAACGGCTTGTACAGCTCGGCGGCCATGAACTTGGGCAGACCGCACTCGTGCATGTTCAGCTCCGGACCCACGACGATAACCGAACGGGCGGAATAGTCCACACGCTTACCCAGGAGGTTCTGGCGGAATCGGCCCTGCTTACCCTTGAGGGAATCGGACAGGGACTTGAGGGCGCGGTTGCTCTCGGACTTGACGGCCGACGACTTCTTGGAGTTGTCGAAGAGGCTGTCCACAGCTTCCTGGAGCATGCGCTTCTCGTTGCGCAGGATCACCTCGGGAGCCTGGATCTGGATGAGCTTCTTGAGGCGGTTGTTACGGATGATGACGCGGCGATAGAGGTCGTTCAGGTCGCTGGTGGCGAAACGGCCGCCATCCAGCGGAACCAGCGGACGCAGGTCCGGAGGGGTAACGGGAATCACCTTCATGATCATCCATTCGGGACGGTTGATGCCGTTGGACTCCTGGAACCACTTCACCACGGAGAGACGCTTGAGAATCTCGGTCTTGCGCTGCTGGGAGCTTTCTTCGCGCATAGCGCGGCGCAGCTCACGGCCCAGGGCCTCCACGTCAATCTCCTTCAGGAGGTCGTAGATACCCTCGGCACCCATCTTGGCCACCAGGTTCATGTCGTCTTCCCAAACCAGTCCTTCCTCCACCTTCTTGCGGCGGATTTCGGCCAGGCGCTCCTGGGCGGTGAAATACTCATCCTCGGAGAGCAGGGCCATCTTTTCCAGGCGCATATCCTCGGGGACCTCGTCGGTTCCCAGCAGGCCGGGATTCACCACGATATACTTCTCGTAGTAAATAACGGCTTCCAGCTTCTTGGAAGGGACACCCAGCAGGGCGCTGATCTTGTTGGGAGCGCTCTTGAAGTACCAGATGTGGGCAACCGGAACGGTGAGGGTGATGTGACCCATGCGCTCACGGCGCACTTTCTTCTCCGTCACCTCCACGCCGCAGCGGTCGCACACGATTCCGCGGTAGCGGATCCTCTTGTACTTGCCGCAGTAGCACTCGTAGTCCTTGGTGGGGCCGAAGATCTTCTCGCAGAAGAGGCCTTCACGCTCCGGCTTGTAGGTCCTGTAGTTCACCGTTTCCGGCTTCAGGACCTCTCCGCAGGAACGCTCGGTGATATCCTCCGGGGATGCGAGCGAGATGGAGATGCGGGAGAAATTGCTCTTTACCTTGTTTTCCTTATTATTAAAAGCAGGCATAGTTCGTTACTTTCTTATTGTCCACGATTAGTCCAAAGTGACCTTGAGGCCCAGTCCGCGGAGTTCGTGCAGGAGCACGTTCAGGGACTCGGGGATGCCAGGAGTGGGCATCGGGTCTCCCTTAACGATGGCTTCGTAGGTCTTGGACCGTCCGTTGACATCGTCGGACTTCACGGTAAGGATCTCCTGGAGGGCGTTGGCAGCACCGTAGGCCTCGAGGGCCCACACTTCCATTTCACCGAAACGCTGGCCACCGAACTGCGCCTTACCACCCAGCGGCTGCTGGGTAATGAGGGAGTAAGGGCCGATGGAACGGGCGTGCATCTTGTCATCCACCATATGACCCAGTTTGATCATGTAGATGACACCCACGGTGGCGGGCTGGTCGAACCAGTCTCCGGTTCCGCCGTCCCTCAGGTGCGTCTTGCCGAAGCGGGGCACACCGGCTTTGTCGGTATAGTCGCAGATTTCGTCGATGGAAGCACCGTCGAAGATGGGGGTGCTGAACTTCAGGCCCAGTTCGCGGCCGGCCCAACCGAGCACGGTCTCGTAAATCTGGCCCAGGTTCATACGGGAAGGCACACCCAGCGGGTTCAGTACGATATCCACGGGCGTACCGTCCTCCAGGAAAGGCATGTCTTCCTGACGCACGATCTTGGCGACGATACCCTTGTTACCGTGACGGCCGGCCATCTTGTCACCAACGGTGATCTTGCGCTTCTTGGCAATGTACACCTTGGCGATCTGCATGACGCCGTTGGGGAGTTCGTCACCCACCTTGATCTTGTCCAGTTCGCGCTTGGCGCGGGTTTCGGCCTCCTTGTGGGCAATGCAGTAACCGCCGATGAGCTCGCGCACCATGGCGCTGGTCTTGGCGTCGTTGCACCACTTGGCGGTGGAGATGTTCTGGTAATCGGCATCCTTCAGGCCCTGGAGGGTGAACTCCTTGCCCTTAGGGAAGATTTCCACGCCGTAGAGGTCGCTCACGCCGGCGCTCTTCTTGCCGCTCACCAGGCTCCACAGTTTCTCGATGAAGCCGGCACGCAGTTTCTCGGCGGCCTTCTCGAATTCCTGCTGCTTGATCTCGATGCGGGTCTTCTGGTCGGCCTTGGCGCCGCGCTTGCCGGTCTCCTTGGAAACCTTGGCATAGAGGGCGGTCTTGATGACGGTGCCGCTCAGGGAAGGATTGGCCTTGAGGGAAGCGTCCTTCACGTCTCCGGCCTTGTCGCCGAAGATGGCTTTCAGGAGTTTCTCTTCCGGGGAAGGATCGCTCTCTCCCTTAGGGGTGATCTTACCGATCATGATGTCACCGGGCTCGATGTGGGCGCCGATGCGCACGATACCGTCCTTGTCCAGGTCCTTGGTGGCGTCCTCGCTCACGTTGGGGATATCGGAGGTGAGTTCCTCCATGCCGCGCTTGGTCTCGCGGACCTCGGTGAGGTATTCGTCCACGTGGATGGAAGTGAGCACGTCCCACTTCACCATTTCCTCGGACAGCACGATGGCGTCTTCGTAGTTGTAACCCTTCCAGGGCATGAAGGCCACCATCAGGTTGCGGCCCAGGGCCAGTTCACCGTTCTGGGTGGCGTAACCCTCGGTGAGCACCTGTCCGCCCTTCACGCGGTCTCCTTTACGGACCAGCGGTTTCAGGCTGATAGTGGTGCTCTGGTTGGTACGGCGCCAGATGGGCAGTTTATAGACGGTCTCCTCGGGGGCGAAGCTCACAAACTTCTCGTCCTCGGAGCGGTCATACTTCACATGGATTTCGTTGGCGTCAACATAAGTGACGACACCGTCGCGCTCGGCGATTACCTGGGTGCGGGAGTCGATGCAGACACGTTCTTCCAGGCCGGTACCCACGATGGGGCTCTCCGGGCTCAGGAGCGGAACGGCCTGACGCATCATGTTGGCACCCATCAGGGCGCGGTGGGCGTCGTCGTGCTCCAGGAACGGGATGAGGGAGGCAGCCACGGAAGCCATCTGGTTGGGGGCTACGTCCATGTAGTTCACCTCTTCCTTGGAGACCAGCGGGAAGTCGGCCTCCAGACGGCACTGGATGCGCTCGTCCAGGAGCTGTCCGTCGTCGGACATGTTCACGTTGGCCAGGGCCACGTGCTGGGCTTCCTCTTCCTCGGCGCTCATGTATTTCCAGCCGGTGTCGGACAGGTCCACCTTACCCTCGTGCACCTCGCGGTACGGGGTTTCGATGAAGCCGAGGCCGTTGATGCGGGCATACACGCACAGGGAGGAGATAAGGCCGATGTTGGGGCCTTCAGGGCTCTCGATAGGGCACAGGCGGCCGTAGTGGGTGTAGTGCACGTCACGGACCTCGAAGCCGGCGCGGTCACGGGAAAGACCTCCCGGGCCCAGGGCGCTCAGACGGCGCTTGTGGGTAATTTCGGCCAGCGGGTTGGTCTGGTCCATGAACTGGGACAGCTGGCTGGTGCCGAAGAAGGAATTGATGACGCTGGAGAGCGTTTTGGCGTTGATCAGGTCAATGGGATTGAACTGCTCGCTGTCCCGCACGTTCATCCTTTCACGGATGGTACGGGCCATACGGGACAGACCCACGGAGAACTGGTTGGCCAGCTGCTCACCCACGGTGCGTACACGACGGTTGGACAGGTGGTCGATATCGTCTACCGTAGCGCGGCTGTTGATAAGCTGGATGAGGTATTTGATAATCTCCACGATGTCCGTCTTGGTGAGGACGCGCACGGCGGGGTCGATGTCCAGGGTCAGTTTTTTGTTCAGGCGGTAGCGGCCTACGCTGCCCAGGTCGTAGCGCTTCTCGGAGAAGAAGAGCTTGTCGATGACGTCGCGGGCGGTAGCCTCATCCGGCGGTTCGGAATTGCGGAGCTGCTTGTAGATATAGTTCACAGCTTCGATTTCCGTATTGGTCGGGTCCTTCTGCAGGGTGTTGTAGATGATGCTGTTCTCGGCGGAGACGGCCTCGTCCTTCTGGAGGAGGATGGTCTTCACGTCGGTATCGGCAATGCGGGCGATGGTGTCCTCGTTCAGGATTTCACCGCGCTCCACGATGGGGATGGTACGCTCAATGGGGATCACCTCACCGGTGTCCTCATCCTCGAAGTCCTCGATCCAGGTCTTCAGGACGTTGGCGGCCAGTTTGCGGCCTTCGTTCTGCTGGAGAACCTCGGCGTTGGCCTCTACTTCGTCGGCCAGACCGAAACGGTCCAGGATATCTTTGTCGGAGCTATAGCCGATAGCGCGCAGAAGGGTGGTAACGGGCAGCTTCTTCTTGCGGTCGATGTAGGCGTACATGACATTGTTGATGTCCGTGGCGAACTCGATCCAGGATCCCTTGAAGGGGATGATGCGGGCAGAATACAGTTTGGTACCGTTGGCGTGCATGCTCTGGTCGAAGAACACGCCCGGGGAACGGTGAAGCTGCGATACGATAATTCTCTCGGAACCGTTGATGATGAACGTACCGGCAGGAGTCATGTAAGGGATGTTGCCGAGATATACGTCCTGCACGCGGGTGTCGAAGTCCTCGTGCTCCGGGTCCGTGCATGAAAGGCGGAGTTTTGCCTTCAGAGGAACGTTGTAGGTAAGTCCTCTCTCAAGACATTCCTCGATGGAGTACTGCGGCGGATCGATGAAGTAATCGATGAAGGTGAGTTCATAGTTGTTCCGCGTGTCCTCAATCGGGAAGATTTCCTGGAACACCTGGTACAGGCCCTCCTGGCGGCGGCTGTCCGGAGTGGTCTCCAGCTGGAAGAAGTCCTTGAAAGACTTCAGCTGAACCTCCAGAAGGTCAGGGTATTCCAGAATTTTGGATGTTGCGAAGTTTACTCGCTGTTGGGTAGTCTTTTTAGACATGTTCTGCCTTCGTTATGGGGAAAATTTTAAAGACGGAA
>Ga0265298_10011829_pt1 | contig 10171 bp, 8 predicted proteins | sample AusTroGonzalo_MG_3_FD_193486 | JGI IMG/M metagenome (GOLD analysis project Ga0265298, IMG submission 193486) | Bovine rumen microbial communities from tropical cattle in Woodstock, Queensland, Australia - Gonzalo_01 | ecosystem: Host-associated > Mammals > Digestive system > Stomach > Rumen ... | reverse complement strand
TCTCACCTTGATCCTGTCCAGGTAAAGATCCCGTTTGATTTCCATAGCGAACCCTTTTCACTAAAAATTTTTGCCCCTGCGGACAAAAATTTCACGCAGATAAATTAGAAGAAGGAGAGTAGAATGACAAGGAATAAATCCATTTTTACTAAAAATTTTTACCCCTATGGCCCGAAATTTTTAGCAGGATTTTTAGAAAAAGGTCAAAAAAGAGACACAAGTTTTTGTGTCTCTCCGGGTTATATCAAAAACGGGTTACTTTTGAGCCAGAGTGTCCTGGTTGGCGATCCCTTTCTCCGTTTGTTTGGAGCGGAAGTTTTCCCAGGCTTTGCGGATCTCCGGGTATTTGTTGCCGAGGATGGCGGCCGCGAACAGGGCGGCATTGACCGCGCCCGGTTTGCCGATGGCCAGCGTGCCGACAGGGACTCCGCCGGGCATCTGCACCATCGAGAGCAGGGAATCCATCCCTTTTAAGTACTTGCTTTCCATCGGGACACCCAGCACCGGCAGGGGTGTTTTGGCGGCGGTCACTCCGGGCAGGTGAGCGGCACCGCCCGCGCCCGCGATGATGACTTCCAGACCGCGTTCCACGGCGCTCCCGGCGTATTGGAACAGGAGATCGGGGGTTCTGTGCGCGGATATCACCTTGATCTCAAAGGGGATGTTCAATTCTTCCAGTTTATCGGCGGCGTTTTTCATCACTTCCCAGTCGGATGTGCTGCCCATAATGATGCCAACGAGCGGTTTTGTTTTATCCATGATCCAAATCTTTTCTATTTAATAAGTTGTGTTAAAGGAGACTGATTTTTTCAACAGTGCCTGTCTCTGTGTCCAGAATGGCAAAGGTCGGTTCTCCCGTCAAGACTCCGCTGAGCTCGCCGGGGTTGATATAGCGGGTCCGGCCTTCCGTGCTGGTTTCGTAGCGGTGGTTATGTCCAAAGCAGACAACGTCATACCAGCCGCTGGCGATGATGGGCCGGGCGATATCGTCATAATGGATGACCGCGATCCGCTTGCCCTGCAGAGTGAAGTCCGCGAAATTCGGGATAAAGTGGATGTGGGGGAACTCCTTAGCGCGAAGCGACATGAGGTAAGGATCCCCGTCATTGTTGCCCAGGACGATGTAGATGTCCTTCGGATAGCTGGAACCTAACGCTTTGACGATGAAGGGGGAACACAAGTCTCCGCAGCATATCAGGGCATCGGTTTCCCGGATACGGTTCAAGGCGCGCCTGAGCAGGGGCAAGTGGTCATGTATATCTGAAACAACGGCTATTTTCATTTTATTTCATTCCGCGGGAGCAAAGAGTTTCTCTCCGCAAACAGGGTCATCATACTTCACGCGGGGCCATACGTCCATCCATAAAACTTCCCGGCGCGGGCGCATGACGGATGAACCAGGTATAGGCGATCCAAAGCGGCAGAGCGGAGCCGATCCAGGCCAGCGGATTGGCCATGCTGACACCGCAGAATCCCAGCGGTTCAACCAGCAATACAGCCGCCAGAAAGCGCATGACCAGTTCCATCACGCCTGCCACGGTCGGAACAAAGCTCTTGCCCAGACCCTGAAGGCTGTAGCGGTATATGAACAGGAGCGACAGGATCCAGTACTGTGTGGCGTTCATGGACATATAGACCTGGGAAAGCTCTTCGACCACAGGCTCGCCGCCTCCCAGGAATGCTCTCACGAACTGCTTGCAGAAAAGGATATTGATCCCGGCCGCGGCGATACTGAAAACAAGGGAAAGCCGGCAGCACTGGCGGACACCGTCCCGGATCCGGTCAAATTTCCCCGCGCCGTAGTTTTGCCCGACGTAGGTAGCCATCGCTATCCCGAAGGACATCAGCGGCATACAGGCGAACATATCTATCTTGTTGGAGATGGAATACGCCGCTACGGGGATCGGTCCCAGTTTGTTCAGATACGTCTGAACGATGACACAGCCCAGGGCGATGATGCTGCTCTGAAATCCCATGGGCAGACCGACTTTCATCGAGCGGGACAGATCTTTCCAGCGGATGATCCAGTCCCGGCGGCGCAGGATCAGCAGCGGCTGTTTATAGATGATATAGAAAACGCAGAGGATCCCGGACATCAGCTGGGCGATAACGGTGGCCGCGGCCGCTCCGGCAACTCCCCAGCCGAACCAGAGAATAAAAACATAGTCCAGAGTGACATTCAGTCCGCAGGCGATGATGAGGAAAAACAGAGGAGTCTTGCTGTCGCCCAGGGCTAAGATCGTGTTCGACAAGACGTTGGAAAATAACAGCGGCAGCATCCCCCAGAAGATGATGATCAAATAGCGGCGGGTATCGGCATAGATCTCATCGGGGGTCTGCATGACCAGGAGCAGATCGTCTATGAAAGTCACGCAGACGACCGTAAGGAAGACCCCGGTTATCATGGAACAAACCAAAGAGGTGCAGAAACTTTTGCGGACACCATCCAGATCGTTCGCTCCATAGAATTGCGAGGTGACGATGCCGAAACCGGCTGTTGCCGAAAAGGCAAAGCCAATGATCAGGAAGAGGATGCTTCCCGTGCAGCCGACAGCGGCCAGCGCGGATGCCCCCAGCGTTCGACCCACTATGAACATATCCACCACATTGTAAAGCTGTTGAATGAAATTCCCCAAAAGAAGTGGGATCGAAAACAGAACAATGAGCCGAAGCGGGCTGCCTTTGGTTAGATTTTTTTCCAAGCGATGATATTGAAACTGAACACTGCGTTCAGACCCGCTCACTATAAATGGAAACGGGAATAAATGGAATAAAATAAATAGAAAGTTGGACTTGGAAAGAGGTTTAGGGTACAAAAGAGAGGGATGTTGAGAGGAGACATGAGATTTTTACTGTTTTGCATGGCATTTATCTGGGCGGCCTGTTCCGTGAAAGGAGGAACCCCGGAGACAGATTTCTTGTGGGCGGATGTCCCCGATGGTGTGTCTCTGGTGAAATATATTGGATCGGAAGAAGATATCGTTATCCCGGAGACGGCCGGCGGTAAGCCCGTGACAGAGATCGGGCCATGGGCTTTTTGGAATTGTCTCCAGGCCAAAAAGGTCAAAGTCGGTTCGCGTGTCACCCGGATCCGTCAGAGGGCGTTCTGGTTCTGCACGGAACTGATTTCCCTGGAACTGCCGGCCGGTGTTTCGGAAACCGGGCTGGCGGCTTTTGATGAATGTGTTCAGCTCCAGTCTTTTACATTAGATCCTGAAAATCAAAAATATGTCTGCCGGGACGGGGTCCTGTTCAGCAGGGACATGAAAAAGCTGGTCCGTTACCCGGAGGGGAAACGGGGCAGTTATATCGTGCCGGACGGAGTACGGGGCATTGGGGAAGGAGCATTCCACGGATGCGCCTTTCTGGAAGGAGTGACCCTGCCGGAAGGACTGGAAGAGATCGAAGACCGGGGGTTTTACAGCTGCTGCAATTTGAAGGAACTCATTCTGCCGAAAAGCTTAAAAGTCATTGGAGACAATGCTTTTACCGATTGCAGCCGTGTAGAGAAACTGGTCATCCCGGCCGGAGTCGTCCGGATAGGAGAAGACGCGTTTTCATGGACAAACAGCCTGAAAGGGATTTGGTTTGAAGGAGATGAACCGGAAGCAGGCGGACGGCAGTTGGGTCATTTTGTTCCGAATTATCCGGTGGTGTACCATCGGAAGGATGCTAAAGGCTGGGCCGGTACCAGCTGGCGAAGCATGAAAGTGCAGGTTTACGAACAGGAATAGATAGTTGATTCACGAGCAAGGAGATTTTATACTTGGGGCGGAGTTATGGGGCAAGACAACAAGGACTTGATGATTGAAGTAAAGGGGCTGACGAAACGCTATGGGAATTTCATTGCGATCAGCAATTTGAATTTTTCTGTCAAACGCGGAGAGATCGTCGGTCTCCTGGGCCCTAACGGCGCGGGCAAAAGCACCACGCTGAGGATCCTTTCCACTTTTATGGCGGCAACGTCGGGCACGGCGCGAGTGGCCGGGTTCGATATTTTCGACCAGTCCGAAGAAGTCCGCAAACGGATCGGCTACATGCCGGAGAACAATCCTTTGTACACGGATATGCGGGTGAGGGATTACCTGAAATTCCGGGCGCGTTTGAAAGGGCTGGGGATCAAAGAAAGCCGCGAGCGGGCCGATACGGTCATGAATGAATGCGACCTGACGGATGTGTACCGCAAGATGATCGGTCAGCTTTCTCTGGGCTACCGCCAGCGTGTGGGACTGGCGGACGCGCTGGTCAGCGATCCGGAACTGATCATCCTGGATGAACCGACCCTGGGACTGGATCCGAACCAGATCCGCGCGGTGCGCCAGCTGATCAAGAACCTGGGCATCAAACACACCGTGCTGATCTCAAGCCATATCCTCCACGAAGTGGAAATGACGTGCAAGCGGGTCGTGATCCTGAATCAGGGAAAGATCCTGGCCTCGGATGATACCAGTCACTTGCAGTCCATCATGGGACAAGCCGCGCGCATCGTGGCGGAGGTCAAGGCACCGCTGGAAGAATTGAAATCCGCGTGGAAGGATTTCAAAGGAGTAGCGGCGGTGGATATATCCGCGGCATCGGGAGATTTTTACCGGTGCGTTCTTTCCTTTGGAGCCGAAGCGAGCGATCCGCGTGAGCAGATCTATGAAATGGCCAAAGAGAATCACTGGGGTCTGAGAGAGCTGACGATGCAGCGGCCTTCGCTGGAGGATGTCTTTGTTTATCTGACCCGTTCGCAGGAAGAAGAGGAAGAAGAGGAGGAAGAATAAAAAAGTATGCAGGTTTTTAATACATTGCTAAGGCGGGAACTGGGTATCTATTTCGGTTCGCTGAATGGTTATGTGATCGTGAGCACGGCATTGCTGCTGGTGGGAGTTTGTTTTTCCGATCTGGTGATGAGGCTGAATATGGAGCCGACGGATATGACGCTGACGGAAATGTTTTTCAGCTCCTGGTATTTCTGGCTGATCATGCTGCTGTCGGCGCCGCTCATCACGATGCGGTCCTTTGCCAGCGAGAAATCCAGCAATACCTACGAAACGCTGATGACGACGCCCGTGACGGACATCCAGGTGCTGATGAGCAAATTCTGCGGAGCCCTGTCGTTCCACGCGATCATCTGGCTGCCGGTGATGCTCTCCATGCTGATCATCCGCTTTTATGTGAACGACGCGAAAGTCGTGAATATCCCGGCTGTCTTTACCACCTACTTCGCGATCCTGCTGGTGGGCGCGCTTTATATGGCGATAGGCTGCTTCAGCTCGTCCATCACCCGAAGCCAGATCGTGGCGGGAATGATCAGCTTTACCCTGGGGATGGGTATCTTCATGCTGAGCTATAAGGCGCTGTACATCATGCCGGATACCGGGCCGATGCTGCAGCTGCTGACCAAGCTGTCCCTGGCGGATTATATGAACGACAGCTCGCGTGCTATTTTGGATACGCGGCCATTGATTTTTATCGGGTCGCTGACCTTTTTCTTTTTATTTGCGACATACCACATTTTACAATGGAGGAGATGGAGATGAGTCATTCGGAAATGAGTTTTTCAAGTGAGCGCCGCCGCCGGATAGGGCTGAGCGTGCTGGGCGCGATCGCGGGCATGATCGTCATTATTCTGCTGCTGAACAGTCTGGGGATGCGGCATTTTTCCCGCTGGCACCTGGATTCGGAAGATATCTCCATTTTGTCGCCCATGACGAAATCCGCTTTGAAATCTTTGAAGCAGGATGTTCACGCGGTAGTACTCTTCAAGTCGGATTCACCGCTGTTCGTTTCCATTGACAACCTGCTCAAAGAGTATGAGGATGTCAGCTCGCATATCAAAGTCGAGAGAGTGGATTACACACAGGATCCGCAGGCGGCGGAACTCGTCAAAAACAAATACCGGCTAAGTCTGCCCGCGCTGGAAGAGAAGACATATTTTCGAGATCTGGTGATCTTCCACACCGAGGGAAAATCACCGCGTGTCATTTATGAAAAGGAATTTTCCGATTACGATCCCAGCGGCATAATCAACGGCTCGGAACAGAAGATCAAGAGATCGACTTTCAAGGGAGAGATGCTCTTTACGGCGGCGATCGTTTCGCTGATGGAAGATAACGAAAAGGTCGCGTATTTCTCGTCCGGGCACCGGGAGTACAATCCCAAAGATGATTCGGAGCTGGCAGGCTATTCCAAGTTCGCGGAGATCCTGACCCAGAATAATATTCAGATCAAAAGTCTGAATATCTGGAACGAGAAAAAGATCCCGGAGGATTGCAGTCTGCTGGTGATCAGCGGGCCGGGTGATCCGTTCATGGAAGATGAAGCCAATTACATCGGCGAATACCTGGATCGCGGCGGACGAATGTTCCTGTTGATGCCGCAGAGCCGGGAAACAAATCTGGAAAAGCTTTTGGGAAAATGGGGAGTGAGCGTCACCAATGGGATCGTGTATGACCCGCTGTCCGTGCTGAACAATAATTTGATCGTCACCAATTTCAACACGCAGAGCAAAATTTCACAGGCTCTGGTCAATTCGCAAATGTTCATGCCCCTTTCGCGTGAGGTAAGCAAACTGGAATCCAAAGATCCCGCGCCGGACGCGCCGCAAGTGGTGGAACTGTTGCGTTCCAGCAAAGAAGGCTATCTGATGAAGCTGAGCGAGGAAGGGAAATATGTGAAGGCTTCGCCAAGTGAAAAGGGCGAAGAACTCAGCATGGCCGTCTCCGTGGAAAGAGGCGCGTTGCAGGGGATCGGTGCCGGCAAAGGAACGACGCGCATCGTGGTGACCGGGAACGCGGATTTCCTGGATAACGCGCGGATCGACTCCGCGTTCGGAAACAGAGACTTTGCGGTGCTGACGGTGAACTGGCTGCTGGACCGCACGGCGCTGGTGGGCAATCTGGGGCCGCGCCCCATCCGGGAATATCAGCTGAACATGAGCCAGACCCAGATCCATCTGCTGATGTGGATCATGCTCTTCATCATACCGGGAGGCGTGCTGGGAGTCGGGTTTGTTATCTGGGTGCGCAAGCGCAATTAAAAGGATCGCTTCATGAAACAAGGATCGACATGGTTGATTATTTCGCTGGCAGTAGTGCTGGGTGTGTTCGTTTTTTGGATCGACCGCACGCCGATGAAAACGGTCGTTTCCAAGGGTGAATTTCTATACCCGGATTGGGATCCCGGCAAAATAGTAACGGTTGATTTTTATTATACGCCCGATAAATGGATAAGCGTTGCCAAGGTAAACGGACATTGGAATTTGACAGCGCCCATCAAATACCCGGCGAATGAAGCCGTCATTGAAAAGATCATCGCGTCCGTTAAAAACCTGACAACAGATGACTATATTTCCAAAGAGGAATTAGAAAAAAACAAGAGAACGATCGAGGAATACGGGATCAAAACAGATACCCAGTTCCAGAGACTGACCCTGCGTGAAAAAAACAGCGTGACGGAATTTCACCTGGGGAATAAAACGGTGGGCGAAGATGAAGTGTTTTTCAAGATCACCGGCAAAGACGAGGTCTATCTGGCCAGGGCTGACTTTTTTGACCAGATCCCCAAAGATGAAAACGGATGGAGAGATTCACGAGTCTTTCAGCCGAACAGACACCATGTAGAAAAGATCAATTTCAAAGCTCCCGCTCCTTACGGATTCGAGCTGGCGCGCAACACTGTCAATCCCAACCGCTGGGATATCCTCAGTCCGACACCGTTCCGGGCGGATGAAGGAAAAGTGCTGGAACTTTTTAATGATTTTTCAAAATGGCATGTGGAAAAATATGTCGGGGATGATCTTTCCAAGAAGATGATCGAATACGGTCTGGACAGACCCCAGGCGCAGATATCCTTTGATTACAAAGATGAAAATGATCCCGCACAAAAGAACACACTCATTCAGTTCGGGAATATCGATATCACTCATACCAATCTGGCCTATATCGGCCTGATAACGGATATGAACACAAATGTGGTACTGGCAGAGGGAGAGTTTCTGAAGAAGTTGATGAGACCCTGGCAGGATTTCCGCTGTATGAAAATTTGGGATGTTCGGACGAACGACATCCAGTCGGTGCTGTTCAGCGCATTTCCGGAAGAGAGACAAAGAAACAATGCGTTCCTGCTGGAAAAGAAAGGGGATACCAATATATGGACAGCGACCGGGCTGAGTACCAATTCTCTGAGCGGAGAACAGACTTATCAGACAGATCCGCAGATGGTGAGCGATATCCTTCAGGATCTTGCTAAAACAGAGGTATTGGACGTAACCAAAGAAGTGGTGAATGATTTTTCGGAATACGGTCTGGACAAACCATTCCGGAGGATCGTGACAACGGGTCCCAAAGGAGATCAGCAGATAGTGGATTTTGGTCTCGTAGTCACGAATGAAGATCCGCCGGAGCAAAAAGTTTACATGCGCTGCAAAGAAAACGGAGGATTGGCACTTCAGACTTCCGTGTACGAAGTATCCGCGAGGGACGCTCTAAAATTCCCCATGGAAGCGTTCCAGCTGTATCCCAAAGATATCATGACTTTCAGCACGAATGATTTCAGGCAGATGAAATTCCGGCTGGGAGATCGTGAGCGCGTTATCAGCCGTGAAAAGAAACGTGTCAAAAACGTAAATGGCAAGAAGGTCGAAGAATTTTCATACAAGATCAAAGGCTATGATGACACGAAGGAACCGATCCCGGAGGCAGTCATTTTACTGATGGATGAGTTTGCATTCCGTCTGGGGGAATTGCGCGCTGACGATTGGCTCTATATGGGGAATGAAGTTCCTGCCGAGTTTGAAGTGAAAGAGACCAGTCGCTCTTTGCTGGTGGAATACAAAGTCAATGGCAAGAACGTGGAAAAGGAGATCCTTTTTTCTGATCTCAAAGTGGATTGGATGCCGGTCGGGATCATTAAGATGAACGGGAAAATGTGGATCTTCAGATTTCCGCCGGCGACGTATGAATACTACGCGGATCTGCTGGCTATTTTGATGGGAAGGGAAGGACTTGGAAAAAAATAAACAGATGACTCCGGATAAACCGGAAGCGCGAAAAGGTTTTTGCGGTTTCGTGTGCCGGAAACGGAAGATGCTCCGCTGGATCTTTTATCCGGTGTGGGGCATAGTCCTTCTGTTGTGTTTCATTTTTATCTGGCTGGCGACGATTGGATTTCCTGATTTCGCGACCCGAGAGATCACCCGGGAATTAAAAGAGCGCGGTTTTGATTTTACCGCGCAGAAATTGAAGCTCGCCTGGAATCTGGGAGTACAGGCGCACGGACTGAATTTGTCGCAGGATAAGGAAGGCTCCGCCAAGTTTTATCTGGCATCCGCGCTGTTGAATTTGGATTTCTGGGGATGGATGCATGATCAGGAGTTGATTGATTCCATCACGATCCAGGAAGCCAACTTAAGCTGGCCGTTGGGTGACAGTCCGGAAGATTCGCTGAAGATCGAGGAGATATCCGGCGCGATGGCATTCGATGAGAAAGAGAAAAATGTCTGGACTCTCCGGGATCTGCGGGGGAAACTTTTGAATACCCAGATCCAAATCGGCGGTGAGATGATCCACGCGAATATGCTTTCTTTTCAACAGCAGAAGGAAAGAGACCCCGAAGCGCTGGAAAGAACACGGCGATTCATCAAAAGGATCCTGGATACCTTGCGGACTTTTGATACACAGATCCCGCCCAAACTGATTTTGAATATCCATCTGGACGCGGCGGACTGGCTGGCATCCAGCGCGGATATCGTTTTCGATCTGCAGGAGGTGCGGAAGAATCAGGGAATGGGCAAGCACTTCCAAGTCCAGCTGGCATTGGATGATTTTCAGGATGACTCCGCGCAGCGTACTTTGAAGATCAATGCCAGCCTGCTGCAGGTGCAGGGGCCGCAGATGAATCTTTATCTGGATCAGATCACGCTGGACGGTGCGCTGGTCTTCACTACTAAAGATATGATCCCGCAAAAGTTCGATTTGACCGGCAACGCGCGATGGATCTCGAATCAAGTTTGTCTGGCAGAGGATCTCCATTTTGATTTGACGGCAAAGCGCATCCCCGAAGAAGAAAAGAAAATTTCCATGGCGCTGGATTTGAAAACGGATAACTTCCAGATCCACGACATCGGCGGCGCGAAAAGAGTGGACTTCCACACGGACTGGGTCGGGAACTGGGATTTTGAAAAAGA
>Ga0265298_10011825_pt1 | contig 10173 bp, 5 predicted proteins | sample AusTroGonzalo_MG_3_FD_193486 | JGI IMG/M metagenome (GOLD analysis project Ga0265298, IMG submission 193486) | Bovine rumen microbial communities from tropical cattle in Woodstock, Queensland, Australia - Gonzalo_01 | ecosystem: Host-associated > Mammals > Digestive system > Stomach > Rumen ... | reverse complement strand
ATATCCTATTTGGTACGATAATTCTTCACTAACTCCGTTTCAAAATTTCTCATCTAACACCGGCAAGGTGATAGGTCAAATCGGTTATTCAGGCAATTATCCGGCAGGACAAAGTGGAGGAGAGTATTATTATGGATCTGCTTGGAGTACCAATTCAGGAAACTCACAAAAGAAACTGAAATCCGGTACTATTAATGTTGCCGACGGTTGGTATGGTCCGTACATTACAGGTAGTTCTGTCAAAGATATTAGTGGCAATACAATAAATATAACACTCGGAACGCCTGCATATACTCTTACCCTGAATAGAAACAACAACTCTTGGGGAACTGTCAGCGGCGCCGGCAGAAAGCAGGGAAATACAAATGCTTCAGTGAGTGCCACTCCTAATACAGGGTATCATTTTAGTTCATGGTCTGATGGCGGAAACCAAACTCACAATGTGACTATGAATAGTGACAAGACATTGACAGCCAACTTTGCCGCCAACACATACAATGTGGTCTTCAATAAAAACGGCGGCTCGGGAACGATGAGCAACCAGTCGCACACCTATGGTTCAAGCAAGGCTTTGACCTCCAACGCTTTCACCCGTTCAGGCTTTACGTTTGCAGGATGGGCAACTTCTGCCGTAAGAGCGAATGCCGGAACCGTGGATTACACCAATGGTCAAAGCGTTACCAATCTTACCACAACCAATAACGGAAACTTTAACCTCTACGCCGTTTGGACGCCTGTTTCCACTTTCACCCTCACCCTTGATGTTTCCGGAAACGGAACAGTGACGGCGTATAGTGACAACAATGGTGAATTTGTCACTTTCACGAACAACGAGGCGGAGATCGAGAATGAGGACAACATCACCATCACTTATACACCGGCACCCGGTTATCATGTAGCTTCGTTTAACGATTCCGAGGACGGGTCTATGCCTTCGGGATATGATTTCTTTATGGAAGGATCGCGCACCATCACTATTGTCTTCGAACCGGATAATATCACTACTTACACACTCACCCTTAATGCGGGCGCACACGGAACAGTGACGGCGTATAACAATACCAAAAACTACAATGTCACTTTCACGAACAACGAGGCGCAGATTGCGGAGGATGACGAAATCGTCATAACTTATTCACCGGCAGCTGGTTATCATGTAGGCACGCATACGGATTCGGAGCAAGGGTCTTTCGATTCGGGTGATGGAATCTTTATGGACGGAGACCACACTATCACTGTTACTTTCGAGCCGGATGTTTACAACATTACCTACAAGGACAAAGGCAATCAGAATTTCACCGGCAACAACCTCGCCAGCCTGCCCGCCACACACACCTACGGCACGGCGACCAATCTTGTGAATGCAACACGCGATGGCTATACTTTCGGCGGATGGTACACCAGTCAGAACTGCACGGGAGCGGCTGTCACATCGCTCGGCGCGACGGCTTATACGTCCGCACCTACCGTTTATGCAAAGTGGAGAGGCGCGATTACGACATCCGTTTCGCCGTCAAACTATGGAACAGTAACGGCAGGTGGTACGTATGATTTGAATACCAACGTTACGCTGACTGCGACCTCTAACAACGACCGTTATTACAAGTTCGACCATTGGTTGAAGGATGGCAACAACTATGCCGGTGGTGCGACCATCACCCCGACCGTGACAGCCAATGCTGCCTATACCGCCGTATTCCGTGACGCTGCTGCAGGCGATATCACTGTCGTATCCAACTACGGTACGGCTACCGGTGGTGGTCATTATACAGGCGGTGCTGCTGCTACCCTTAGCGTGACCGCCAATGACGGTTATACATTTGAGCAATGGTCTGACGGCAATACAGACAACCCGCGTACCGTCTATGTCGATGGTGACAAAACCTATACCGCACAGTTCAGAGACCTGAACACGCCGCTTCTGGCATCCTTCTCTTGGGATGATGACGAAATTGGGGTAGAGCAATACGGTGATGGCAATAGCCTATGTAATTCATTCTATTCGCCCGCAGGTAAGAACTTCTATCTTGTATATGCAAAATCGAACAGTCGCAACACAAAGAACTATCTGCAGGTGAGCATCCAAAGTTCGCAGTCCCAGATGTGGGGAGACCTCTCGTTCTTCAAGGTGGGTGATTATCCGGTATTAGATCCGGGATTGACGACAGGAAGTTGTGGCTATGGTACATATTGGTACTGGACACTTAGCCAGACAAATGTCTGTGTGGCATACGATTATGACACTTATGATTTGGGATTGAACATATTGGGTTCATATCTGTGCGACAAGAGCGGAAATGCTGACGACGCTTCCGACCAGTCGAACTATCTTGGTGTTTCCGAAGGTATGACCTGCAAAATCACCGTCGGCAAGGGAGGCGATCCGTATATCCGCCTTGTGCGTAATTCCGACCAGCAATGTCTGGTTTCTGTCGGTGAAGCGAAGCCCAAATACAACGTCAGCATCACCGCTCCGGAGAATGGTACAGTCACCGTCTCCTACAACGACGGCAGTGCGCAGTCGTTCACTTCAGGTAGCCGTAGTATTGAGGAAGGCACAGTGCTAACCGTTACCACCACTCCCGCTGCTGACTACCACTTCGGCGCTTGGACCGGTAACGGCGCGGCATCCGTAACCGTGAACGGCGACAAGACCATCGGAGCAACCTTCGCGCAGAACGACTACTTCCTCAACGCCACCTACGGAGCAGGCGGAGCAAGCGTGACACGTGACGATAGCGGCAACAATGAGACCGTGAAACGTGCGGGCAATACCGTTACCCTCACACCCAACGCCGCAAGCGGATATAACTTCCTCGCTTGGGCAGGCGATGATGCGGCCAAGGTAAGCAACAACATCTTCACCTTCCCGTCCAACGGCACGCACAATACCACCTACAACGTGCAAGCCACGTTCCAGACTGTAACCTACAACCTCACCTACGAGGGACTGTACGGCGCGACGAACAGCAACCCTGCCACCTACACCATTGAAACGGCGACCATCACGCTTGCCGCTCCCGGCGCACGCGAGGGTTACACCTTCACCGGCTGGACCTGCGGCGGCAGCCCCATCACGCAGATTGTTCTCGGCTCCACAGGCGACAAGACCCTCACCGCCAACTGGTCGCTGAACAGCCACCAGTTGACATGGGATGCCAACGGCGGCTCATTGACCGGTGGCACAGCAGCCGGAACAACCAACTACGGCACAGCCCTTACTGCTCCGGCCGCCACACGCGAAGGCTACACCTTCAACGGCTGGAACCCCTCTGTTCCCGCCACCATGCCTGACGCGGACGCTACTTATACGGCACAATGGAACACCGTTGATTACAATATCACTTTCCACGCCAACGGCGGTAGCGGTTCCTTCATGCAACTTACCTACACAATCGAAGATGATGCTATTGATTTGTGGACGGAAGATGATATAGAGAAAGAGGGTTATACCTTCGCAGGCTGGTATGCCAATAGCGACCTGACAACAGGAGGCGTTGTAACCACCATCCCCGCAGGCTCCACCGGCGACAAAGAGTTCTGGGCTGCTTGGACAGCCAACACCTACACCGTGAGCCTGAACGCCAACGGCGGCGCGTCCGACCAGACGACCACCGCGACCTACAACAGCGGCGACCTCACCTCATGGACGGCTCCGACCAAGAGCGGCGGCACCCTGACCGGCTACTTCACCGAAACCACGGGCGGCGTGAAGGTCATCAACGCCGACGGCATACTGGTTGCCGATGTGGATGGTTATACCGACGCTTCGGGCAACTGGATTTATGACGACAACGCGACCCTTTACGCGCAGTGGGAAGATGTTCCGTCCGTGCTGGAACTGGAGGACAACCACAATTCGAGCGACGCCTGGTGGACGGACTATGACAACCTGCGGACGGCTCTTGGCGAGGGAACCATAACGGTGCGCTACATGCGCGAGCTGCCGGCCGACAAGTGGTGCGTGTTCGCCCTGCCGTTTGGGTACTCGTTCCGTTCGGGCAGCACGCTGAAAGGCTGCGTGTATGAACTGGGCAGCGCGGAATACACCGGCGACGGCCAGCTGACGTTCTACTTCGCTCCCGTGACCACAAAGATAGAGGCGAACCGCCCGTATCTGTACCGCTCCGCCACGGGGCACACCAACCCCGAGTTCGCGAACGTACAGCTGCAGGCAGTGGCCGACGGCAGCTATTCCGTGGACAACACGAACACCACGGTGGGCGGAACAGTGACCCTCCACAACACGACAGCCAGGATGTTGCTTACCAAGGAGAAGAGCGTCATCTACATCCAGAACAACAGGCTGTATTATCCGAACCTCACGAATGACACGTGGATGCGCGCGTTCCGCGGCTACTTCACGCTGGACGGCATGGCAATCAACCATATCGCTCCGCGCGTGCGGATTGTGGTGGCGGGCGAGACGGCGACCGAACTGGAGGTTGTACAGGAAGACGGCACTGCCACGAAAGACAATGTGCGCAAGTACATGAAGAACGGCGTGCTGGTTATTGAGCGCAACGGCGTGCGCTATGACGCCACCGGCGCGCGGATAGATTAAGACGGAACACGGCGGGTTTCCGGACGGCGGCGGCCGCTGTCCGTCCGGAGACGCCGCAGAGTCGTCTTTCCGCCCCCGCCTCCCGGTGAAGCGGGAGCGGGCGGGAGGACAAGGACAACAAACAAGAAACAAACAAGAACAAACAATTACCAATTATGACGCGGACGACCCGCGCACAAGAAATCATGAGACATACAACCATGACACGCCCCTATCTCCGTCCCGAGACGCACGTGCAGCTGCTCGCACCGACGGTCTTCCTGGCCGCTTCCGGTCTTGTTCCCGGCCCCACCGATAAACCTACAGAGGGGACCGACGACGAAGTATAATCATCTCCGGTATGCGGCATCCGCCGGCTCGGAGGGAGGGCCTTGATTCCCGCGCCGCTGCAGGGCATAGAGCCGCTCCGGTGATGACAGGACGGGCCGCCGCACAGGGCGGCACAGGACTGCACAGAGAATCCCATAGAGAATAACCATAGAGCCATAAAGTGTTATGGCTCTATGGCTTGTGTTACTCTATGGCATGTATTATTGTAACAGGAGGCTTCCGGTTCCGCTGCTTTTGCCTCCATTCTTTTTGAGATTGAGAACCGCAATATGTTACGGCTCTACGCTGTGTGTGAAGATGATTTGTGAAACTGATAATGAGGAAGATATGAAAAAAAAGTAGTATAAGGTGCATTTTTTTGTATTATTAGTGATAGAAAAACATGATTTTTTGGTATATATATGGGGGGCAGAATAATTTATAAACAGAAGGGGAAATGAACAGAGTATAATGCAATGCGGAAAAATACCAGAAAAACCGAGAGAACTTCCAACGGAAAACAAAAAATGCGAAAAGTCTTGCACGGGTGAAAAAAAAGCAGTATCTTTGCAGCCGCAAATGCGGCATTAGCACATCGGTAGTGCATCAGCTTCCCAAGCTGAGGAGGAGGGTTCGACTCCCTTATGCCGCTCTTTTTCTGTCTAATATGGCAATTTCAAACTATAACAATACAATGAAACGCACATCACTTTTATTTATCCTTATGCTTGCGGCGGGCATGCAGGCTTACGCCTATTCATACCGCACCGTCCCCAACGACCCCATGCAGGCACGCGAGTACACCCTGAAAAACGGTCTGAAAGTCTATATGACGCAGAACGCCGAGAAACCGGAGATACAGACCATGATAGTGGTCCGCGCCGGCAGCCAGAACGACCCGCTAAACTCCACCGGCCTCGCCCACTACCAGGAACATATCATGTTCAAAGGCACACAGCAGTACGGCACCACCGATTATCAGCGCGAGAAACCGATACTCGACAAGATTGACGACCTCTACGAGCAATACGGCGCAACCACCGACCCCGAACAGCGCAAGGCCATATACCACGTGATAGACAGCCTGTCCTACGAAGGTTCGAAGATAGCCATCGCCAACGAGTTTGACAAACTGATGTCTGTAATCGGCGCGACAGGCGTGAACGCCTACACCTCGACCGACCGCACCTGCTATCACGAAGTAATCCCCTCGGGCGAATTGCGCCGCTGGGCGATGATAGAGAGCGACAGGTTCCAGAACCTCGTAGTGCGCGGCTTCCACACCGAACTGGAGACGGTGTACGAGGAGTTCAACATGTACAGCACCATGGACCAGGACAAGGTGATGCTCGCCGTGGACCAGATGCTCTACCCCGACGTCCCCTACCGCCAGCACACAGTGATAGGCACACAGGAACACCTGAAAAACCCGTCGCTGAAGAACATCAAGCAGTTCTACCAGACATGGTACCGCCCCAACAACGTAGCCATCTGCCTTGCGGGAGACCTCGACTTCGACAAGACAATAGCCATCATTGACGAATACTTCGGCAACTGGCAGCCCAACAACAACCTGCCCGCCTTCAGCATGCCGGAACAGAAACAACTGAGCCAGCACAAGGACACGGTAGTATATGGCAAGGAGTCGCCCGAACTGTGGATGGGCTGGCGTTTCCCCGCCATCACGGACAAGGACATCGACGCCATCGAAGTGATGGCAGCCGTCCTCAAGAACGGCAAGTGCGGCCTCATGGACACGGACATCGACCAGAAGCAACTGCTTCTTGGAGCCGCCGCAGAGCCGATGGAAAGCAATGACTTCACCACCTTCTTCCTCATCGGCGTGCCGAAAGAGAAGCAGTCGCTGGAGGAAGTGCGCGGCATACTGCTCGCCGAGATTGAGAAACTGAAGAAAGGCGAGTTCTCGGAAGAACTGCTGCACGCCATCATAGCCAACCAACGCCGCTATGAGATGCAGCGCATGGAGTCGAACCGCGCCCGCGCCAACATGTTCCTCACCTCCTTCGTCTATGGCATCCCATACGAGGACATCGTCACCGAACTGGACCGCAAGGCGAAAATAACGAAAGAAGACATAGTGCGCGTAGCCAACAAGTACTTCACCGACTCCTACGCCTGCGTGTTCAAGGAGCAGGGACCCGACGCCAACCCCGCCAAAGTGGAGAAACCCGCTATCACGCCCATCGAGATGAACCGCGAAGCGCAGTCGGCCTTCTTCGCCGCACTGGACAAGATGCATGCCGAGCAGCTGCAGCCGCAGTATCTCGACTTCAAGAAAGACCTGTCGCGCATGCCGCTTGCCAAAGGGCAGACGCTCTACTACGTGCAGAACAAGGAGAACCAGCTGTTCGAGCTTGACTTCATAGCGGAGAAAGGCACGAACACCGATCCGTCGCTGTCGCTCGGCACCGACCTGCTGGACTATCTCGGCACGGACAAGATGTCGGTAAACGAATTCCAGGCAGCTCTCTACAACCTCGCCGCAGAAGCAAGCGTATATACTTCGGGCGACGAGACACACTTCACCATCTACGGACTGCAGGAGAACTTCGACGCCACACTGCGCCTCCTCGAAGACTGGCTGCTGACAGCGAAAGCGGACGAGGGCATCTACAATGAACTGGTGGCAGACCGCATCAAGAGCCACAATGACGCCAAGCTTGACCAGCGCTCCAACTTCAACCAGTTGTCGGGACTCGGCTTCTACGGCAAGGAGACATGGAAGATGCTGACCCTCACGCCGAAGCAGATGAAGAAACTCAGCGGACAGACCGTACTCGACCGCGTGCGCGGCATCGTGCCTGCGGTGAGCCGCGTGACCTACTACGGCCCCGCCGAAGGAATGAGCGTGCTGAAGAACCTCAACGCCAACTCGCGCATCGTAGCGAAAGGCGACCTGTCACAAATGAAGAAGGCTCCGCGCCTCAAACGCCAGCAGGTGATGAAGAGTGAGGTATGGATGGCCCCCTATCAGGCGAACAACCTCTATTATATCGGCTATGCCAACTGGGGCGAGGCCTATACACCCAAAGACGAGGCTATTATCCGTCTCTTCAACGAGTACTTCAACGGCTCGATGGGTTCCATCGTATTCCAGGAGATGCGCGAGTCGAGGGCATTGTGCTACGCCTCGTCCGCCAACTACCGCATTGCGGGCCGCGCCGACGAAAGCAACTGGTTCATGACCTACATCATCACCCAGAACGACAAACTGCGCGAGTGCATGCAGACCTTCGACTCCATCTGCGACTACCTGCCCCGCTCGCAGGCCGCCTTCGACCAGGCGAAGACCTCGCTGCTGAAGAACATAGAGAAACGCCGTTATGTGCGCTCGGCACCCATCGACGCATACCTCAGCTTCATGGAGAAAGGCTGGGACCACGACATGTACGAGGACATCTACAAGGAAGTGCAGCGGCTCACGCTGGACGACGTGGCGGCTTTCGCCAACGAGCGCGTGGCAAAACGCACCTACCGCTACTTGATTCTCGGCAACGAGAAGGAACTGGACATGAAGTACCTGAAGACGCGCGGCAAGATCCGCCGCTTCAAGCAGAAAGACACCTTTGTATATTAACCGCCCGGAAGCCTGTTCCCATGTCTGACAGCCGTCCATACACACCAGCCGGATACGCCCTCGTGACGGGCGGCTCGTCCGGCATCGGCAGACAGTATGCCGAGCAGCTGGCGCGGGACTACGGATACAGCCTCTTCCTTGTCAGCAACCAGGAGAAGGAACTGGCGGATACCGCCGCCGAACTGCGCGAGCGCTACCGGACCGAAGTGCATACCCTTTGCCTCGACCTGGCGGCGGCAGACGCGGCGCAGCAGGTGTTCGACTATACAACAGAACACAACCTTGACGTGCGCGTGCTTGTCAATAACGCGGGGCTGCTGATTTTCAATCCGTTTGTGAACACGCCCGCAGGCAAGATTAACACACTGCTTGAAGTGCATACGGTGACGCTTACCAAACTGTGCCACCTCTTCTCGCAGCACTGGATTGACACCGACCCTGCCAATCTGGGCAGTTGGTCGCGCCGCCGTCCATCGCGCTTCATTCTGAACATGTCCTCCATGTCGGCATGGATGGCGATGCCCGGAATCCAGTGTTACAACGCCACCAAAGCCTATGTACTCGCCTTCTCGAAGGCGCTGTGGTACGAGTTGCGTCCCTACGGCATACGGGTGCTGGCGGTCACGCCCGGCTCCACCAACACGGGGCTGCTGCCTTTCCCCGAAGGTTTTGCACGCCTGCTGCGTCTTGCGGGCATCACGATGGAGCCTTCCACGCTGGTGCGCCGCGTGCTGCGCACACTGTTCCGCTCATGGCGCAAGAAAACCATGCCCGGGGCGTGGAACCGCATCATAGTCCCCATCATCAACCATCTACCTGACTGGCTCGTCTTCGCCGTGATGAAACGACTGCCTCTGTTCGCACTCAAAACGCAATAAATAACACACCTTAAATCTCGCTGGACAAATGGCCTATCCTGTCAAATATACCGCCTCTGACGTGCAAAACGCTATCACCACCACAACCCGGGAACTGCAGAAACAGCAGGTTCTGCATGCAGATGTCCTCTATGTGGTCATGCTTAACGGCGGCATCTGGTTTGCCTCGCATGTGTTTGACTGTCTCGGAGCCATTGACAACGAGGTGTGCTATGTGAAGTGCCACTCATATAAGGGTAAGGAGCGGCACGAGCTGGTGTTGGACTATCTGCCCGCCATGCAAGTGCAGGGTAGGGAGGTCGTCGTTCTTGATGATATCTGCGACTCCGGGCAGACCGCTACAGCCCTTGTCCACTATCTGCGTGAGCAGGGGGCAAGCCGTGTCTCGGTGTTCACCCTGCTCAGCCGCACTACAACGAAGATAGAAGAGGATATACCCCTTTATTCATGTATCATTGACCCCTCTGCCGACTTTTTTGTCGGCTGCGGTCTGGACGACAACGGACGTTCACGCCTGCTGCCCTATATCGGCATCATCGGCTGATTTCTTCAGTCTATAGTTCTCTTTCTTATCCCTCTCTTTCCGCTGTCAATCTTATGTGATTCTTATGTGATTCAGCGGAAAGTCCATACTGATTACTGTGTCTTGACCTCCAATTTGTTGATTGGAAATTCTATGCCCTGTTCGTCATCAGATGGAGGATGTGCTTCGTTTAATTCGTTCAATTCGTTGTTCATAAGAAGTCCCGACACCGTTGTTGTAGAGAAATGGCACACCCGTTGGCGCGACCGCGAGACCGTCCGCACCGACACCGTGCAGGTGG
>Ga0265298_10011824_pt1 | contig 10173 bp, 7 predicted proteins | sample AusTroGonzalo_MG_3_FD_193486 | JGI IMG/M metagenome (GOLD analysis project Ga0265298, IMG submission 193486) | Bovine rumen microbial communities from tropical cattle in Woodstock, Queensland, Australia - Gonzalo_01 | ecosystem: Host-associated > Mammals > Digestive system > Stomach > Rumen ... | reverse complement strand
GTCTGAGCCCACTTCCAGGTTGGGACATAATGTTTCCTCGCCGGTATCTACAAAACCGCACTTTTCCATCACGCGACCAGAAGCCTGGTTTGAAGGAAAGTAGTCACCCCAGAGTGTAGTGAATCCCTTTTCATTAAAACAATAGTCGATGACCATCTGAAGTACTTCAGTACAGATGCCTTTGCCCCAATACGGACGGGCTATCCAATAACCGACCTCTGCATGACCTTCTGCAATCTTCAGGTTTGATGCGGATGCCGTGAGGTAGCCCACACAGCCAATGGGTTGACCAGACTCTTTCCATATCACTGCCCACATTCCTTCAGCATTGAGGACAGTCCGGATAATCTCCAGACTCTCCTCAACGGACTTATGTGGTGGCCATCCGGCACGAGGCCCAACATCGGGGTCGCTGGCGTATTTAAACAGCGTCTCGGCATCACTCTCCTGCCAAGGGCGTAATAGTGTTCTTTCTGTTTCCATCTTCTTTTTTTATCTTTTGACGATGCAAAAGTACAGATAGTTGCGGATACGGCCAAATATCTGGGATGTTCTGCATGTTTTTGTGACGAATGGCACGCTTTATGTGGCAATTAGAAAGAACAGCCGATGCTTGCTGTGATGGCATGGCTACTGATTTCCTCGACATATTGGGTGAGGAATATAGTGTTTTCGAAGCTTGCTAACTGGTTGTACTCTTGGTGATGGTAGCCAACGGCGAGCGACAGGCTTTGGCCGCCTTTCAGCTTGTAGCTCACTCCAACAGATGGCGACAGGTAGAAACTTCCGCTAACGTGTTGCTTAGGGGCAAAGGCATGTCCGATGTTGCACGACAGGAAAGGTGTAAAGAGATGATGTCGGGTGATGTCCCAGTGGAGTGTAGCGTATAGGGGAATCATCAGGTGTTCGCACTTGGAGATACCTGTACCTAAGCCTGCCGAGAATCGCGGATGTAGCTGGTATTCGGCCGAGGTTTAAGAACGTTAAATACGTTAAATCTTCATGCTTTTGAGACACCCAAGAATCCCCAATGCCACTTTTCTATCGTTTAATATGTAATTCTTTGAATATTAATACTTTATATATACGCGGGCTGGCTATAGGGATTCTTGGAAAAGAAGAGTTTTAATTTTAGCAGATAAACAAAGCGTATGATGGCAAAATGCTCAAAACGTCTTTTTTGTCTTTTTTGTCTCCCGTCTTTTTTGTCTCTCGGCTCGTCGGCTTATAAAAAATCTGCAGAATATTTGGGATTATCGGATAATCTCTTTATCTTTGCTCCCACAAAAAGGAACTCAGTATGAAAGCAAAGTATAGAATAGCACTATTGTTCGTTGCATTATCGGCGACGATGACCTTGGCAGCCCAGTCGTTCCAGCTCTCGCTGAACAAGGAGAGCGGGGTGTATGGCAAGGGCGAGCGGGCGGTGATTATGTGCCAGATGGATTCGCTGACGGCGGATTCGATGACGGTTCGCATGTGGGTAAATAACCAGTTGCAGCGCGAGGAGCAAATCTTGCCGCAGCAGCAGGCGTTTGCACTCTTCGATGCAGCCATCGACAGCACTTGCGCCGTAAGCGTGGAAGTGAGTGGCAAAGATGCTCCTGAGGGCATCGGCTTTGTGGTGGCGCCCGAGGGATTCAGGACGGGCTATGAGGAGCCTGCCGACCTGATGGACTATTGGAACAACCAGAAGGCGCTGCTGCAGGCACTGCCGATGCAGGTGAAGACGACGGCGCTCGAAGTGGCTGAGCCATATCGGGGGAAATACGTCTGCGAGGATATTGAGATCAACTGTCTCGGCCCTGCGCCTGTGCGGGCTTATATGGCCAAGCCGGTGAAGGCCGGGAAAGGTTCGCTGCCGATAGTCATCCTCTGTAGGGCGGCGGGCGTGAGCGGTGCCTGGTGCCGGTGTCAGGTGGGCGAGTGTGTGGGCAATGCGATGCTTGGCAATGGTGCCCTCAGCCTGGATCTCAATGCCCACGGCATGCTGAACGGACAGACTGACGACTACTACTGCATGCTCGAAAACGGGCTGTTGCGCGACTATTACGAGCACAACGCTGCCGACCGCGAGACCTATTACTTCCGAGGGATGTACCTGCGCCTGCTACGCGCCATAGAATATATGACGCAGCAACCTGAGTGGGACGGCAAACGCATACTCGTCATCGGTGAGAGTCAGGGGGGTGGACAGGCTGTGGCGGCAGCGGGACTCGACACGCGCGTCACGGCTGTGGTGCTGAATGTGCCTGCCATGCAGGACTGGGGCGGCGCGTTAGTGGGACGGCGCGGGGGATGGCCTCATCCCATTGAGAACCACAATGACCTGAGTGCCGATATGCTTAACGCCACCCTGCCCTACTTCGACGGTGCCTTGCTCATCCGTCATTCGAAAGCGGAAATCTATTGTGAGATAGGACTTATCGACACTACTTGCCCGCCTTCTGCCGTCTGGTCTTCCCTCAACGGCGCACCTGGCAAGAAGACTGTCAACTGCGTGCCCTTCCGGACTCACGCCTGGCCTTCCGGCCGTTTGCGTCCCTATTGGGAAGCACATTTCCTACATCCCAGAGAGCAGTTTATTGCCGATTACCTGAAATAAAAACGAGAAAAGATTACCGTCTGCTGCGGATTGGCGTGTGACGCTGGTAGTCGTAAAGCGTCAGGCGGCGCAGATGGTAGTAGGCGAGCCAGTAGTTCTGAAGTGAGGCTATCTGGTTCTGCCGGGCTGTCTGCCAGTGGCTCTGGGCGAGCGAGAGATCGTAGGCGTTGGCCTGGGCGCGGATGAAGCGCTGAAGGGTCTGGGCGTAGGCATCTTCGGCGATGGTGAGGGCCTGGCGCGAAATCTCTACGATGGTCTGGCGCTCGTTGAAGTCGGCTACGGTGAGCGCCACGTCGAGCTCGGTATCGCGGGCGGTCTCCTGCTCGGCGCGCTCGCTGGCGTCGACCATGCTGCGGGCGGCGAGGTAGGCATTCTTACGCTTGCCCCAGTCTTTCAGGGGTACGGAGAGCTTGACGGTGGCCATATCCTGCGAGAGCAGATGGCTGTAGGCATCGGCAAAGCGGTCGGCCACCTGGTTCAGACCGATGCTGGCGTCGAGGCTCATGCTGAAATTCTTCTCCACGCGGGCGCGCTCGGCATTGCGGCGGGCCTCAGCAGTGGTCTGGCGGACTTCTAAGTATTTGGGATTGTTCTCGCGGGCCTGCTGGATGGCCTCGGCAGCATCGACGCGCAGGGTGCCGACCACCGTGGGGATGACGAGTTCAATCTCCGTCGACCGATCCATGCCTAAATAGGTTGCGAGCTGCTGCGCGGCACGGCTGCGGGCGATGCGGGCATTGGCAAGTGCGGTGCGGGCATTGGTCTTCTCGAGTTCGAGGATGCTGAGCTCGGCCTTGGGGATGCTGGCAATGCGGTAGCGGCGCTCGGCAATGGCGTAGATGGTATCGCACGAGGCAAGATATTCCTCAGCCATGCGCTGCAAATCCTGCGCCAAGGCGAGGGTGAAGAATTTCTCTACTGCCTGCTCAGAAGCGGTCTCGATGCCATAGACCAGCTCCTTCTCGGCGCGGGCCAGCCTGAGCGGCTCTATCTGACGGTCCCACTTCAGGGGATTGTAGAAGAGCAGGTCCTGCCTGTAGCCGACAGAGATGGGGATGGTCATGAACTGTGTCTGGTTCTGGTCGCCGAACGTGCGGAGGTAGCCGAGCTTGGTGGAGCCGTAGAACTCACCACCCCAGGGTTCCATCACCTGTGAGGCGGTGATGCCGGCCTGCGAGTAGAACATGCGCTGCTGACGGTAGACATCGATATCTTCCTCAGAGAGGTAGCGCTGGGTCATGTAACGCTCGTACATCACGGGCGTGGACTCGAGCGAGAACTGTGGTTTGCGCGAGGCCTGCCACGACAGGTACTGATAGCGCGAGGCATCATAGACGCTCTGGTACTTCCGCGCCGAGAGCGAACTGTCGGTGGCGAGCCGCACCGTGCGGTCGAGATCAAGCGTCACGCGCTGCTGCGCCACAGCAGAGAATGTCACTATCAGAAATGCTATTAATATTTTATACTTCATTCGTTGTCTTTAAGATTACTTCCACGTTCATGCCGTCGAAGAGGTCCGGGGCAGCGTTGGTGAGGCGGGCACGGAGGGTGACGGCACCCTGCTGGTCGACGATGGGATTGATCTCGCTGACTGTCGCATCATAGTGCTGCGACTTGTCGGCCACAGGAATGATGCGCACCGGCGTGCCAACCTTATAGCGGCTGAGGTCGGCCTCCATCACACGAAACTCTACGGCCATACCGCCCGAAGCTATCACCCGACAGACGGGCTGTCCGGCCTGGGCTAACTGATGGGCCTGCACGGCGACATTCGCCACCACACCATCGAAGGGGGCGGTCAGGACACCGCTGCGCAGTTCGTGCTGGGCGGCGGCCAACTGTGTCTTTGCCGAGGCGAGCTGACTCTTTGAGAGGGCGTAGCCTGATTTCACATCGGCATTATGCATCACGCTGGCAGGCACCTGAGCGGCCTTGTCGGGATCGTAGCCTTGGGCAATGATCACGTCCTGCATCTGCAGGTGGGCCTGTTCCATCTGAAGCTGTGCCTGTTCGATGGCGCGCTGTTGCTGGGCGACAGCATGACGGAGCTTAAACTGGTCGAGCTGGGCCAACACCTGTCCGCGGCGCACGTGCTGGCCATTGCGTACGAGTACCCGCTCGATGGGCAGCGCCGTTTCGAACGACAGGTCGGCAAAGCGCTCTGCCACCACCTTTCCCATGGTCTGCATGGCGACGGGCCCTCCGACAAGCTCAGGGGCCGCAGCTTTCGCCGGTGCTTTCATCGTGTCGTTTACTGACCCTTCGACAGGCTCAGAGGCCGGTGCCTGAGGCTGTCGGGGGGTCTCTCCTCCGCAGCTAACCAGCATCGCAGCTGCAGCTATCATCATGATTGTCTTTCTCATATTAACTCTTTATCTTTAAGCACAATAACGTCAGGTCGTCGTTAGGTGTGGCGCCGTCGCGGTGAACCTCAACAGCCTCCTGAATCTTGGTGATGACCTCGGTAGAGGACATATTGTCGGTAGCAGACATCAACCGGAGGATGGCGGCATTGCCAAAGAGCTTCTGCTGCTGGTTCTCGGCCTCGTTAAGACCATCGGTATATACCAGCATCAGCCTGTCGCGGATATCGTCGACCGACTCTCCGTAGAACGGATCGTCCTCCCAAAGACCTAACGGCTGGTTGTCGTATTGCAACGGCAGGAAACAGGCCTTTGCCCCTGAATGGTCGACGATGACCGGAGGATTGTGGCCGCAGTTACAGAAGTCGAGACGGCCGGTCTTGAGGTCGGCCATACCGATGAACATCGTAACGAACATGCCGCGGTCGTTGTCTTTCGAGAGGAAGGTGTTGATCTGCGTAGCTATCTCCTCCGGTTTGTGACCCTGCTGTGCGATGATGCGGAACAAGTTACGTGTAACGGCCATGAACAGCGAGGCAGGAATACCCTTGCCGCTGACATCACCGACACAGAAGTAGAGCCGCTCATCCTGCACAAAGAAGTCGTAGAGGTCGCCACCCACCTCCTTCGCGGGCGTCATCGAGGCAAAGAGGTCGATGTCGTTGCGATTGGGGAACGGCGGGAAGATGCGCGGTACCATGCCCATCTGAATGTCGCTGGCCACCTTCAACTCGTTCTCGATAGCTGCCTTAGAGGCTGTGGTCTCCTTTAGGATGTCGATATAGTTGACGATGAAGAACTGCATGTTGCTGAACGTCTGGCAGAGCTGTCCCACCTCGTCGCTGCGTGTGGTGGGAGGAATGGTCTCCTCGAAATGTCCGGAGGCGATGGTCTCGGCCTGGGTGGCAAGCTCCTTGAGGGGATTCAATTCCCTTGAGATGAAACGGCTGAAGAAGAACAGCATCAACAGCAGGCCGACAATGACGATGCCGAAGATGACACGACGCAGACGGTCGTAGCCGCTGAAGATATCGCTCTCAGGACAGACGAGGGCCACACTCCAGCCTGTGGTGCCGAGGGGCTTGTAGAACACATAGCTGTCTTCGCCATTGATATTGAGCCGCTTCATGCCTTCCTCGCCATTGAGCATGGCGTGGCCGAGGGATGTGCGGGCGGTGTCTTCCTGCGCCAAGGTCTCGGTGAAGATGGTATGGTAGAAGAGCTTCGTGGTGTCAGGGTGAACGAAGTAAGTTCCGCCGACACCAACCATGATGCTGTAGGAGTTAGGATAGGGCTTCACGGCAGAGATGGTGTTCGAGAGCCAGCTGAGGGAGAGATCCACGGAGAGGGTGCCGATATATTTGCCTGTATTGTCCTTCATCGGCTTACAGTAGGAGGCAATCATGTCTTGCGAATAGATGCCTTCGGGGTTGAAGTCGACAAAGGGCTCCGTCCATACGGGACGGTCGAGCAGCTTTGCCAGCTGATACCAGTCCATGGCGAAGTATTCATAGTGGTCGTTGCCCTCCTGGATGGTCTCGATGGTCTTGCCATCATTGTAGCTGAAGGCAGAGAAATATTTGCCGCGGTCTTTGAAATAGTATGGCTCGAAGGCGATGGAACAGCCGTTGAGGTCGGGATTGTTCTTCAGGATGTTATGACTATAGACGAACATGGAGTCGGGTGCGTTAAGGTGACGGATGATCAGCCATTCGGTATTGTCGGCAGCCACTTCCACGCGGTCGAGGATGTTGGTCACACGCTGCACCGTATTGTCGAGCACCTGAGTAGCACGGTTCATGGCCTCCTCGTACACAGCGCGGCGCGACTCATAGAACATATAGCCGAGCGCAGCCAGGAAGATGATGGAGGCAAAGAGCACTATCCAAAGGCTGAGCCTCGTGGAGAGCGACTGGCGGATGTAGGTCATAGGATTCTTCATAAGTCTATTTGGCTATGAGTTGTTCGTAAGTAACTTCTTTCTCGAGCATCATATTCTCCCGCATCAGCTGGCTGGCCTTCTTCACCATATCGGGGCGCAGACGGTACTCACGCTTGCCAGACTCGCGGTCGACAAGCAGGCGCAGCACTTCTTTGAGCATCAGCTGCTGAAGGATGCGGTTGGTGCCGATGCGCTCACGGCGTACGTACTGCATCACAATGTCGATTGTCTCGTCGGGATGTTCGGCAGCCCACTCCCAGCCCTTCTTGCTGGCCTCAGCAAAACGAAGGGCTTCGTCGCGGTGCTTATCGTAGTATTCACGGGTCATATAGAGACCGTCTTCCTGCACATTGTAACCATGGTCGCAGAAGCGATAGACGTTCTTTTCAGATAGTTTGACCCCAGCCTGAGCGAGCTGGTAATACTCGTTATAGCTCATGGCTAATGTGGCATCGATGGCTCCGGAGACGAAGAGGTTGATGGACGAGGCAAAGCGTATCCACTCGTAGTTGAGGTGATCCTTGATGCTCATGCAGATGGCGAGCTGTCCGAAGCCGGCATTCCAGATGCCGACCTTCATGCCCGGCTGCTTGAGCGGGTCTTCATCGCGGCGGGAAACAATGACCATCGCATTGTTCATCGACGTCTGGAGGATATTGACCAAGGGGATGCCGTTGTCGATGATCTCCAAGGCCTGACAAAGCTGGAGCGTGGTGGCCTGACTCTCGTTGTTGCGGACACGGGAGACGGCCGACTGGGTGACGGAGGGGTGTACGATTTCCACGTCAAGCCCAGCCTCGCGGTAGAAGCCTTTCTCCTGGGCTACATAGTAGCCTGCGAACTGAGCCTGCGCTGTCCACTGAGGCGTGAAGATGATCTTCTTCTGTGCCTTTGCCGGCAGTACTGCCATCATCGCTGCCGCGATGGATATCATCACTATCTTTCTCATATCTCTGTAATTATAATTGTCTTTGTGCCATTTCGTAGAACAGTCCTTTATTCTCCATCAGTTCCTCGAAGGTACCTTGCTCCGCAATGCGGCCGTGGTCGAGTACGATGATACGGTCACAGTGTCGGATGGTCGAGAGTCGGTGGGCGATGACCACACGTGTACACATCAGCTCGTCGAGGTTGTCGCTGACGGCCTTCTGGCTGATGTTGTCGAGTGCTGATGTCGCCTCATCGAAGAAGATAATATCGGGCTTTGAGATGAGTGCCCGTGCAATGAGGATGCGCTGTTTCTGTCCACCGCTGAAGCCTCCGCCGCCCTCTGAGACTACGGTGTGCAGTCCCATCGGCATCCGGCGCACATCGTCTTCGAGACAGGCCATACGCAAGGCCTCCCAAGCATCGTCGTGGGTGGCCCATGGGGCGGTGATGGTGATGTTATGGAACAGGTCGCCGGTGAAGAGACTGCCGCTCTGCAGACAGCAGCCGATCTTCCGTCGGAGACTGGCCTTGTCGACTTTCGCAAGGTCGTAGTTGTCGTAATATATACCACCCGTCAACGGTTTCTCGAAGCCGAGCATCAGACGCATGAGCGTCGATTTGCCGCAGCCAGACTTACCCACGATGCCGACATACTCACCAGGATCGATCCTCAAAGACAGGTCGTCAAGTATCAGTGGTCCGTCCTCCTGATAGCGGAACGATACGCCCGACACCTCGATGCCGCCGAAGAGATCCTCTACCTGCGGTGCCTTATCCTCCATTTCGGGTACAGCCTCCAATATCGGCTTCACACTCTCAAGCATCGGTTTGATCTGAGCTAAGCTCGGCACCACGCTGTTGAGCTGTACGATAGAGGCCGTGATCATACCAAAGGCAGAACTGAAAGCGATATAGTCGGAGGTGGAGACACCATTGGAGAGCGTGCTCCAGAAGATGAGCATCGAACCTCCGAGACCGAGGATGGCGCTCAGTGCGGGGTAGAGACGACCTGTGAAGGCAGGATTGTAGATGAAACGCACGGCCTCGCCATAATGGTCGAGCCAGCGGGCAAAGGCGCGGTTCTCACTACCCGTCAGCTTTAATTTCTGAATGCCTGCGAAGAGGTTATACTCCAGTCCGCTGAGCCGCATCGTACGCTCTGTGTATTTCTTCAGCACATTGACCGTGCGACGGTAGTTCAGCACGAGTACCACAGCCTGCGCGATAATGATACCGAGAGCCGGCCAGAGCAACTTACCGCCATAGATGTAGACCTGCACGAGGTAGATGATACTCAGCACTGCCGAAAGCAGAGCGCCGACGATATTCTCGTTGACTAACGAACAGAGCGTCGAGACGTTCTGGAGCTTCGCCGACAATTCACCGCTGGAGTTTTTACTGAAGAACGTCGGGGAGAGCAGAAACGTACGAGCCATCACAGCGTTCTGCACATGCAGTTCCACGATGTGCTGTATCCTTATTATATATAGGTTACGCGTGAGAGTCAGCAACAGCGTGCCGATGGTGGCACCGATAAGCAGTCCGGTTATCGGCAACAGGTCAGCGACATCGCCCGTAGGTATCACGGTATCGAAAATGAGCTTGTTGGCCATTGGGGTGAACATGCCAAGGAGCACCACCACAAGGGCGCACAACACAAGCAGCAACGCATTCGGTCCGGAAACCACGCTCCACGTAAATTTGATGAGGTCTTTCAGCTTCAGCGGTCTCAGCGGCAGTGCCTTGGTAAAGGTGATGGCTGTGGGTTTCAGTTCATCGGCCATCTCGCGGCGACCCACCTGACGGATGCTGCCATCCTGCTGGCGATACTGGTAGCCGAGGCCGGTCTTCGTAGGTGTCAGTGCCACAAGTCGGCCGTCCTTCGCATAGCCCAAGAGCGGCCCGACGCACTCACGCCACCATTCGCCAGTAAGACGAATGTCGCGCATCATAATGCCTCGGGGACGGAGGATGCCGGTCAACTGCTCCTCTGGAGTCAGCATGTCGTCATCTTCCAACTCATAGTCGGTGATGCCGAGGGCTTCGAGCACCTGGCGCAGCGCACTCTCATCATCCTGCGGTACGACGCGCTTCTTATCCAGCAGACCGAGCCGTTTGCTGGTATTCTCGTTCACCTCGGCTAATGCAGCCTTCTCAGCCGCCCGCCGCTTGTTGATTTGACTTATATATACTGCCATAGTCGTTATTCACTCTTCATGAGGTCACGATACATGCCTTCTTGCTCGATGAGCTCGTCGTGCCGGCCGCGCTGAAGGATCTTACCCTGATCCATGACAATGATCTCGTCACAGTCGCGGATGGTCGACAGACGG
>Ga0265298_10011821_pt1 | contig 10176 bp, 7 predicted proteins | sample AusTroGonzalo_MG_3_FD_193486 | JGI IMG/M metagenome (GOLD analysis project Ga0265298, IMG submission 193486) | Bovine rumen microbial communities from tropical cattle in Woodstock, Queensland, Australia - Gonzalo_01 | ecosystem: Host-associated > Mammals > Digestive system > Stomach > Rumen ... | reverse complement strand
GCTCTTCGGACGCTTTTTTGCTATACTACCTTCCATGTCCGAAGAGCAAGATAGGAAGCGCGCAAAAGACGCGCCGTCCGCAACCAAGAAGCCACGGTCCGCTCCCAGCGCGGCCCGCGTTCCGAACGGTCGCGGAGGATGGATCGTCTTCGTCGTGATAGCCGCATCGTTCCTGGCGATGAGGCTGATGAATCCCGAGTCGAAGCGCGCAAGGGAGATTTCCCAGACAGAGTTCCGCACCGCGGTGGAGGCGAACCAGGTGGAGCGTGTGGAGCGCGTGCGAAAGCTGGAGAGCGGAAGCACGTACCTTGTCGGACGCCTGCACGGCGACGATATCGACTTCCGCGTGAACCTTGTGCCCAACGAGAACGAGCGACTGATGGAGTTCCTCTCCGAGAACGCCATAAAGTGCCCCATCCGCGAGGAGGAGCCGATCGTCGGGCCGTTCATGCAGCAGCTGCTCATCTTCGGCGTGTTCGCCGCGCTCATGTGGTTCCTCATCTACCGCAAGATGCTGGGGGGCGGATCGGGCGGCATGTTCTCGTTCGGCAAGTCCAAGGCGAGGCTAATGGACGAGAACAAAGGCAAGGGCAAGATCACCTTCAAGGACGTCGCTGGCGTAGACGAGGCAAAGGAGGAGGTGCAGGAGATTGTGGAGTTTCTGAAGGATCCTGGCAAGTTCACGAAGCTCGGCGCGCGCATCCCGCGCGGCATCCTTCTCGTGGGGCCGCCCGGCACGGGCAAGACGCTCCTCGCCAAGGCCATCGCCGGAGAGGCCAAGGTGCCCTTCTTCTCAATCAGCGGCAGCGACTTCGAGGAGATGTTCGTTGGTGTAGGTGCGAGCCGCGTGCGCGACATGTTCGAGCAGGGCAAGAAGAACGCGCCGTGCATCATCTTCATCGACGAGATAGACTCCGTGGGGCAGAAGCGCAATGCAGGCGGCTTCACCGCGGTAAGAAGCGCCGACCAGACGCTCAACGCAATGCTAGTGGAGATGGACGGCTTCGGCACGAACGATGGCGTGATCGTGATCGCCGCCACCAACCGCCCCGACATCCTCGACCCCGCGCTCCTCCGTCCGGGACGCTTCGACCGCCAGGTCCACGTAGACCTGCCAACACTCAAGGGCCGCGAGGAGATACTCAAGCTGCACGCCTCCAAGGTGAAGCTCGCTTCCGACGCCGACCTCTCCCGCCTGGCGCGCGGCACCTCCGGCCACTCCGGCGCCGATCTCGCAAACATCATCAACGAGGCCGCACTCCTCGCAGCGCGCAACGGGATGACCGAGATTCCGCACGCAATCCTCGAGGAGGCGCGCGACAAGGTGTTCTGGGGCCGCGAGCGCAAGAGCGCCGGCTTCACCCGCAAGGAGTACGCGACCACCGCATGGCACGAGGCCGGACACGCGCTCCTCCAGCTGCTCGTTGAGAACGCAGACCCGCTGCACAAGGTCTCGATCATTCCGCGCGGGCGCGCGCTCGGCGTGACGATGACCCTCCCGGAGAAGGATGTCCTCAACCGTTCGCGCACCTACTTCCTCGACGAGCTCGCCGTCCTCTGTGGCGGCCGCATCGCCGAGGAGATGCACACGCACGACATTTCCACGGGTGCCGCCTCCGACATCGCCGTCGCCACCGACATCGCACGAGCGATGGTGTGCCGATACGGCATGAGCAAGTCCTTCGGCTTCCAGGCATTCATCGAGCCGAACCAGTTCTCTGCAGCGGAGGCCCCGCCGCCGTATTCGTCCAAGACGGCAGAGGCAATCGACGCGGAGGTGCAGGAGCTCATCTCGACGGCCTACGCCCGTGCGAAGAAGCTGCTGGAGGACAACTACGCCAAGCTAGAGCTCCTCGCCACCACGCTTCTCGAGAAAGAAACCATGGACGGCCGCGATGTGGAGAAGCTGCTAGGCCTCGAGAAGAGTGAAGAGTTGATAGTGAAGAGTGAAGAGTTGGATAAGAGTGAAGGATTGGAAACGAATAGCCCAGAAGAAGAGAAGGGCCAAGAGTGATCTGGACATGCCGACAGTTTAAGACCGACCTTTCCCAGACGCGCGTCATGGGAATCGTCAACATCACGCCCGACTCGTTCTCGGACGGAGTGCGCTGCCTGCGCACAGAGGCGGCCATTTCGCGCGCGCGCGCCCTCGCACGCGAGGGTGCCGACATCATGGATCTCGGCGCGGAGTCCACTCGCCCTGGCGCGACGCCGATCTCATGGCAGGCCGAATGGGCACGCCTGGAGCCGGTGCTGCGCATCCTCGTGCGAGAGATGCCGACAATGCCGATATCCATCGACACGTACCACCCCGAGACTGCCGAGCGTGCGCTTTGCCTCGGTGCAGCCATACTCAACTGCGTCTACGCGAAGTCCGTCCCCGCCATGCTTGAGCTCGCAGGCAAGACCCGTTGCGGCCTCGTGCTTCCTGCGAGCGTCGTTTTCGACATGAGCCAGCCCCCAGCCGCCGCCAACTCTCAATCCTCTATCTCCAATCCTCAATCTTCAATCCTCAATCTTCAATCGCAAATCCTCGTCGATCCCATGATCGGCTTCGGCACGACGCGCGAGGAGGACGTTGCGCTTCTGGGGGGAATCCGCCGCATGGCGCAGAAGATGCCGGTGCTGGTGGGCGTCTCGCGCAAGAGGATCGTCGGCACGCTCACGGGCGCGGAGGATCCGCACGATAGGCTTGGCGGCAGCGTCGGCGCCGCGGTGTGGTGCGCGATGAACGGCGCAAGCGTCGTGCGCGTGCACGACGTCAAGGAAACCGTACAGGCGCTCAAGGTCGTGAATGCGCTCGCGAAAGGAGGCGTGGCATGAACGTGCACTGGCATGACATAGTCACCAACGTAATGACCTACCTGCCCGACGCCGTGCAGATACTCATTCTGTACATGGTCATCTACGCGATCCTGAAGGCGGCGCGCGGCTCGCGCTTCGGTCAGCTGCTCATGGGCATCGCGATCCTCTTCTCGCTCCTCATCGCATTCACGCAGTTGTTCGACTTCAAGGTGCTGTCCGCCGTCGTGCGCTGGCTGCTCATCTACCTCGCGATGTCAAGCGTCGTCATCTTCCAGCCGGAAATCAGGCGTGCTCTCGCCACGATGGGCTCTTTCCTCTCCGACCGTCACCGCGCGCATGGATTAGGTTCGCACACGACACCAGAAGAGATCGTCTCCATCGTCGTAAAGCTGGCAAAGTCGAAGACCGGCGCGCTGATCGCCTTCGAGCGCGGCATCTCGCTCCGCGGCTACGAGGCGACCGGTGTCTCTCTCGACGCGCTTGTCTCGCCAGAGCTCTTCTTCGCGATATTCACCGAGCCCATGCCGCTCCACGACGGTGGAGTCATAATGCGCCACGGCCGCATAGCCGCCGCGCACTGCCTCTTCCCCGTCTCCAGCATAAGTGACCTTTCCATGTCCGGCATGCGTCACCGCGCGGCAGTCGGCCTCAGCGAAGAAACCGATGCCCTTGTGCTCGTCGTCTCCGAGGAAACCGGTCGCATATCCGTGGCGCACAACGGCAAGCTGATTCGCTACGAGGATGTGGGCGACGTTTCGCGTACCGCCATACTTCGCTGGGTGCGCAAGGCGATGCCGCGCCAGAAGACCACCGCCGAGGCCTTCGCCGAATGGCTGCGACGTCGAAGGGAGAAGCATCCGCGTATTTTCGGGAGATCCACGCCGCCTGCCCAGCAGGCCGAGCAAGCGCGTAAGACCGAGGAGAGCACAACATGAATTTTCCCCCTTCAAAAGGCAACCTGGGCTTGAAGATACTTGCCCTCGTTCTCGCCATAGTCATATACTTCGCGATGAAGGACGCGCTCCGCGACAGGCCGTCGTTCACCATGAAAGGAAACATCACCGATGAAGCAACCCGATAACGCTGGCGGAAACGAAATAGGCATCCGCCGTCGCCTGATCGGATTCTTCATGTTTCCGATAGCGCTCTTCCCGTTCCTCGCGCTCTGGTCGTACGACTGGCACCGCATTTCCGACCTGTGCATTCCCCCGAACGCCCTGGCGTCAAACCTGATCGGCGTAGCCGGAGACTGGTTCGCCTACACCGGCTACCAACTGCTGGGGCTAGGCATATGGGCCGTTCCGTTCATCTGCGTATTCTGCGGCCTTCGACTCGTGCTCGGGCACTCGTTCCATCCGGGCCGCCGTACCATCGGCGTGATGCTGTTCCTGCTGGCAGTCACCTGCCTGCTGCAAATCATCGGCATGCGCTCCTCCGGAATACAGTCTATCCTGACGTCTCTCAACATAGTGCCAAACGCGGGCGGCGCCGTAGGCTACCTCCTGATGACACGATGCCTGGCACGACTCCTTTCTCCATTCGGTTCCGGCGTGCTCATGGCAAGCCTTGCCATATTCTCGATCCTGCTGACCGTGGGCTTCCGCAACATCATCGGCGGACTCGCCCGCCTTACGGCCTGGGCAGCGGATCGCGAGCGCGAGAAGCTCGACGATACCGCCAAAGACGAGGCGCTGTCCGCCGCCGAGGCCGCGCGCGAAGCGGCGAAGGCCGAGCGCGAGGCCGAGAAGCAACGCATCGCAGACGAAAAGGCCGCCGCAAAAGCCGCGAAGGAGGCTGCCAAGGAGGAGCGACGCAGAGAACGCGAAGCGGCGCAGGCCGCCAAGGATGCGGAACGCCAGGCCAAGCTGGACGCGCAGCGCCGCATCCGAGAAGCCGCAGAAGCGCCTAGAGACTTCTTCCCAGCCAGGGAAGACATCGCCGCGCCCACGCCCCAACCTGTGCCTGCCAAGCCAACACCCACTTCTCCTAAGCCAGCAGCCCCCCAGCCCATTTCCGGCGACCGTCCTGAGACGGCGGCCATTCAGGCAGCCGTCGAGGTCAACGTCGAACCCGAGGACAAGGGCCCCTACATTCTGCCGCCCGTCACCCTTCTCAACGAAGTGCCGCCGAAGCATGGCGGCCCAGGCGAAGACATCGAGTCTATGGCACAGCGGCTCGTGGACACGCTCAAGGTCTTCGACGTCAATGCCGAGCTCGCCTACTACGTGGCCGGCCCCGTCGTGACGCAGTACGCGCTCACGCTAGACCTCGGCACGCGCGTGGAAAGGGTTGCCGGACTCGCCCGCAACCTGCAGATGGCGCTTCAGGCGAAGAGCCTCCGCATCGAGGCCCCAATCCCCGGCAAAAACGCAGTCGGCATCGAGGTGCCAAATGCCTTCCCGGCTTCCGTATGCTTCCGCGAGATCATCGACGGCGAGCTTTGGCAGAAAAACGCCCAGTCGAAGTTCCAGCTACCGCTCCTCCTGGGCAAGGACGCAGCCGGCAACGACCTCGTGGCCGATCTGGCCAAGCTCCCTCACCTGCTAGTCGCCGGCGCCACCGGCCAAGGCAAATCCGTCTGCCTCAACTCCATCATCAACGGACTCCTGATGTGCCGTACGCCCGACCAGCTGAAGTTCATAATGGTGGATCCGAAGCGCGTGGAGTTCACTTCCTACAACGCCCTTCCCCACCTGCTCGTGCCCGTCATCAACGACACGAAGAAGGTCATGTTCGGCCTCCGCTGGGCCGTCGTGGAGATGGAGAAGCGCCTCAAGATGTTCCAGCGCGCCAAGTGCCGCAACATCGTGGACTTCAACAGCCGCAAGACAATCACCCAGCCCGACATGCTCGGCGGCGAGGAGACGACAGTCGGCGGCAACCCCGACCTGCCGCGCACGATCCCCTACATCGTCATCATCATCGACGAGGTGGCCGACATCATGCAGGCCGCACAGAAGGAAGTCGATCCCCTTATCGCCCGACTCACCGCCCTCGCCCGTGCCGCAGGCATCCACCTCATCCTCGCAACCCAACGCCCGGACACCAAGGTCATCACGGGCACCATCAAGTCCAACATTCCCGGACGTGTCGCCTTCAAGACATCCAGCGCAATCGACTCGCGCACCATCCTCGACGCGCAGGGCGCGGAATCTCTCATCGGCAAGGGCGACATGCTCTTCAAGCTCTCTGACGGACGCCTTCTCCGCGCCCAGGGCTCCTACATCGCCGACGACGAGATCGAGCGCATCCTCGCCTTCATCGGCGAACACTCCAACCAGCAGTTCGACCAGAAGTTCAAGGAACGCCTGGAGAAGATCAAGGAGGCCGACCCAACAGAAGGACTCGACGGAGAGGAGTCCGAGGAAGAAGGCTCCTCGGATCCGCTTGCGGCATCTGCAGGCGGCATTCCCGCACCCGCTGGCATGACGCAGAGCAAGGACGACCAGCTCTATCGCCGCGCTCTAGAGGTACTGCAGGAGACGAAGCGCGCATCCACCTCGCATCTCCAGCGTCGCATGGGCATCGGCTACAACCACGCGGCACGCCTCATGGACCTGCTGGAGGAGCGCGGTGTTATCGGACCGGCCCGCGGCGCAGGTCCACGCGAGATTCTGCTCGACCCAGAAGCCCTTCTAAATGGCGGCGGTGCCGCAGATAGCGAGGGCGTACCCGTCCATCCCGACAGCCAAAATCCTGCCGACACCGGCAACCGTCCTGACTCCGACGCCCTTCAGGCGTCGGAGGACGACGACCCATTCGGAACCACCCTTTAACCAGAACAACGAACCACGAGCCACAAACATGAACACCTCATTCGGAGAAACCCTCAGGAAAGCACGCGAGGCCAAGGGCCTCACCACCTCGCAGATCGCGGCAAAGACGCGAATGCTCGTCCAGATCGTAGAGGAGATGGAAAACGAAGACTTCCACCGCATAGCAGCGCCGATCTACGGCCGCGGATTCGTCAAGCTCTACGCCGAGTGCGTAGATCTCGATCCGTTGCCGCTCGTCAAGGAGTTTATGGACATCTACGAAGGACGCCGTGCCCCGATCGTCCGCACGAGGGACGTCCCTGTGCAGGAGCAACCACCAGCACCACAGGCCGAACCTCCGCCAGCCGTCACGCAGCCACCAGAACCGGAGCCGACCCCCGAACCTCCGCCGGTCATCGCGCAACCGCCAGAGCCTGAGCCGATTCAAGAGCCACCGCCAGTAGTCATGCAGCCGCCAAAACCGGAGCCGATCACCGAACCGCCGCCAGTCACCGCGCAGCCGCCAGAACCGGAGCCGATTCCAACCCCTGTGCAGGAGCCTCCGCCGGTTGTCCGTGGACTAGAGCTCTTTGAGACACAGGGCGCAAGCCAGGCACAAGACGCCAATGTCGTTCCTCCGCCTGCCACAAGTCCAAAAGTCCAGCCGCCGGCCGCTAACATGGCCGACATCTTTTCCGGGTCTCCATACCTTTCCACAGAATCCTCTTACAGCGCAGAAGGGCCATCTGCCGCCGAGCGCTTCAGGAAAAGTCTCTCCAGCGTCTCTCACGGCGTAATCAAGACGGTACGTGATATTCCGCGTAGCGTATGGCGCATCTCGCTCCTGTCTATCACCGCACTCGTCCTTCTGGCGATCCTTGCCTGGGGATGCATCAAGCTCTACAATGCAACCAGCATCAAGCCTATCCAGCAGCCCCAAGCCATTGACACCACCCAAACACCCACCGGCACCAAGGATCCTAAGGTTTCTAAGGACTCTAAAGACCTTAAGGACCCTAAAGACCTTAAAAACCCTAAAGACCCCAAGCCTACTGCCCAATCCCAGTCCAAGCCCGGCAACCGTCCTGCCCCTGCGGCCATTCAGGCCGCAGGGAAGAAAACCCCCGCCCCCACCCTCCGTACCACAGGCCAGAAGGTACCGCCCCTGTACGCCGACTAGCAGTCCGCCATGAAATGCGAAATATGCCATGAGGCCGATGCGGCGGCCGTGATCCACGTGAAGAAGGACGGCGAGGATCGTGAGCTGTACGTCTGCAAGGCATGTGCGGCGAAGTCGCGGCACAAGAAGAAGGATTCGAAGCCTAAGGGCGAAGGTGCGCCAACCCTGGAGTTTAAGGATGGGGAAGAACCGCCTGAATTCGTGAAGAATCTCGTCGAGGCGACGCTTGGCTTCATGAAAGGCGTCGTGGAAAGCGAACAGAACGCGCGCACTTGCCTTGCTTGCAAGACGACCTGGGAACAGGCCAAGGAATCCGGACATCTCGGCTGCCCGAACTGCTGGAAGGCATTCGCGAAGAACATCCGAGCCAACTTCCTTTCTGGTCAGTATGGCCCCAAGCATGTTGGCTCGATGCCGCCCACCGTCACCGGAGAGGCGTCGCGCGCCTACCTCGAGCGCGAGCTCAAGGCCGCCGTGGCCCGAGAGGATTTCAAGCGCGCCGCCGCACTCAAGCGTCTGATCGATGCTCTCGGCGGCAAGGAGGGCCAATGAGCGCCCGTCGCGGTCCGAACTCTCAGTTCCAGGCGGCACACGTCATAACCGGCGGGTCGATGTGCCTGTACCGAAACGACCAGGATCGCCGTTTCGACGCCGATGACCAGCATGTGATAACAGAGCTGTGGGAACTGCCGTCGGACATTCCCGACGCCTACACGCGCCTTGAGGCCGCAGAGCGCCGTCTTGCCGCAGAACACGTATTCGCATGGCATCCCGAGTTCGGCTACCTCTCCCCATTTCCCGATCATTGCGGCACCGGCCTTCATGTGTGGGCAGAGTTCCACCTCGAAGGGCTGAACCTCATCGGCGACCTCCAGCCGGTTCGCGCCGGAATCGAGGCCATGCGCATGACGTTCCACGGCGTCGATGCGGACGGCATCCACAATGCCGGACACATCTTCCGCATCTGGAACAACGCCACGCTCGGCCTGCCAGAACGCAAGCTCGTCCGACGCGTTATGCGCACGTTCGAGGATCTCGTGACGCAGGAGCTCTACGCCAGGCAGATGCTCATAGAGGATACGCCGCGCATCTTCGAGGACTCGATCATGCGCGCGCTTGCCATCCTCAGGTCGGCCCGTCTGCTGTCGCCCTGGGAGCTTTTCGACCTTCTCTCGCCCATCCGCCTCGCGGCAAACATGGGATACATCGCAGGCATCACCGGCAACGAGGTCATCTCGCTCATGGCCGCGCAGGCAAAAAAGCCGGACCTCCCGCCGCCGCAGTCCATTGCGGACGAACGGCGCCGCGACAACCGCGACGCCGCTCTCGCGGACCGCATCAACAAGCGGTTCGCTCGCGTGGAGTTCACATTCTAGGTCAGTTGTTGTCCACCCACCAGCCTGGCGGCACCTGATTGTTGAGATGGCCGGTGTCGAGGTAGTCCGTCAACTTCATGTCGTGCCCGACCAGGCGCAACGCATTGCCGAACGGAGTGTCATACATCGGCGGACGCGGAGGGACAGATGTTCCCCATGCGGCGGCAGAAGCGAACTTGTACATCTGCACCCAGTCGCTTCCGCGCAGGTGGTGCCATGTCGTCTCGATGAACCCGAATCCGCCGATCTTGGATACGTAGTCTGCCATGGGCTTCATCGCATTGAAGTTCATCCACGGACATCCCGCCACCGGGAACCCCTTTTCCTTGAAGTACGCCATCGTGGGCCAGTCCTTGCGGGCCTCCTTCATGTTGCCGTAGGAGTACTGCCAGTCGCAGATGATCACGTCCTTCGGCAAGGTGTCGGCAAGCGTAGCCGTGGTCTTCGTGCCATGGTGAACATACCCCTTCCAGCGGGGATCGCCGCGCTCGAGAAGCATGTCGTGCCATATCATTGCGCGGGCGCCGCGCGACTTCACGAAGTCGGCGAGGCCGGTGATGTGCTTGCACACGAGCTCGGCGTATGGCGTCTTGCGGCACTCCGGGCAGGACGGCGGCTGGGCCTCGTCGCAGCCGAGGTGGAAGAACGGCGGCCGGCCGAAGTCGTCGTGCATCTCCGCGATCAGGTCGCGCAGGACGCGCTGCGTCTCCGGATTGGAGACGCACCAGTTCCATCCGCCAGGCTCGAAAAGCGGCTCGTACTCCGGCTGGAGGTCGAGCATGGCGTGCTTGATCGTGCAGCCGCGGGAGGACGTGGCGTGCCCGTAGGCGTTGATCTGCGGTATGAGCGTGATGCCGAGATCAGCGCCGATCGCAGCGAGCTTGCGCACTGTCTCCTTCGTCATCGTAGGGTTCGGCCAGTGCCACCACGGGTGCTTGGCACTCGCGTACATGCCCCACGGCTCGATGATCGCGTAGTTGAACTTCATGAGCGCCGCCAGGCGTATCGCGCGCTCCATCTGCGCGGGCCGCACCTCCGGGAACCAGCAAAGGTGCACGGC
>Ga0265298_10011820_pt1 | contig 10177 bp, 10 predicted proteins | sample AusTroGonzalo_MG_3_FD_193486 | JGI IMG/M metagenome (GOLD analysis project Ga0265298, IMG submission 193486) | Bovine rumen microbial communities from tropical cattle in Woodstock, Queensland, Australia - Gonzalo_01 | ecosystem: Host-associated > Mammals > Digestive system > Stomach > Rumen ... | reverse complement strand
GGAATCTTTCCGCGGCAGAGAATGATTCGGTATGAGAAGGAATGAGTACAGATGAGAATTGCGATCTACGGCGCAGGTTCCCTGGGAACCGTCATGGGTGCCTACCTGACAAAGAACGGTGTCCCGATGGACCTGATCAATCATAATAAGGCCCATGTGGAGGCGCTGAAAGCTTCCGGTGCACATATCACCGGCACCGTGGATTTCACGGTTCCGGTATCCGCCCTCCTGCCAGAGGAAATGTCCGGAAAGTATGACATCATCTTCCTGATGACCAAACAGCTGCACAACCGGGAAGTCGTCACCTCCCTGAAGGAGTTCCTTGCGGAGGACGGCCTCATCGTCACCCTGCAGAACGGCATCCCGGAGGACGGGATCGCCGAAATCGTAGGTCCGGAGCATACCATCGGCGTAGTCGTGGAATGGGGCGCCACCCTGGCCGGCCCGGGCGAAAGCGTCCTGACCTCTGAGCCGGACAGCCTTTCCTTCCATATGGGCGGCATGCCCGGTATCGGGGACGAACAGCTGAGCCGTGTGAAGGACGTGCTGGAAAAAATGTGCCCCGTGGAAATTGAAACCAATCTTCCCGGCGCACGCTGGTCCAAGCTCCTGATCAATGCCACCTTCTCCGGCCTGGGTACCGTCATCGGCGGCACCTTCGGCGATGTGACCGGTGATCCCCTGGGCCGCGAAATTGCGGTCCGCTGCATGAAGGAAGTTATCGACGTGGGCCATGCAGCCGGCGTGGAATTTGCCCCTGTGCAGGGCAAGAATATCACTGTCCTGTTCTACTGGAAGACCACAGCGAAGAAAGTCACCGCCAAGCTGCTCCTGCCCATCGCCATGAAGAAGCATGCGGCCATCGAGCCCTCCATGCTGCAGGACCTGAAAAAGGGCAAGCCCTGCGAAGTGGATGCCATCAACGGCGTTGTCTGCGACTGGGGAAAGAAAACCGGCGTTCCCACGCCGGTCAACGACAAAATTGTGAAGCTCATCCGGGAAATCCAGGACGGCAAACGGAAAACTGGAAAGGAAAACCTGAAGGAGTTCTGATCAGGATTCCCTTCAACCGCATACGAAAAAGAGCCTGTGCATAAGCAAGGCTCTTTTTTCATTACCGGATTCTGTGGTCCAGCCGGCGGGTCAGCCGGGTTCCGGTAATCGCGATCACCTGGACCATGATCACCAGCACCGCGCTGGCCGCGTACATGAAATCATAGTACTTCTTGCCGCGCTGGTATCCCTTGGTGATGGCGTAGGCGCCGATACCGCCGCCGCCCACTGCGCTGACCATCGCGGTATATGCGAGGATCGTCGTGACAGCCATGGCCGCACCGGTTACCAGGGAGGGTACGGATTCGGGAATCAGCACCTTCCGGATAATCTGCCATGTGGAGGATCCCATGGCTTTTGCAGCTTCGATCACGCCGCCGTCCACTTCCAGGAAGGACTGCTCCACAACCCTGGCAATATAGGGGGTGGCGCTGATCACCAGCGGGAAGACGGAGGCGGGTGTTCCGATCGCCGTTCCCATGACCGCCCGGGTCACCGGAATCAGCATGGCGATCAGCAGGATAAAGGGGATGGAACGCAGGAAATTGATGATAGCGCCCAGGATGGCGTTGAAGGTGGGTGCCGGTTTGATCCCGTCTTTCCGGGTGATCACCAGCAGAACCCCCAGCGGCAGGCCGAGAAGATAGGAAATGGAAGACGCGATCACAGTCATCATGCAGGTTTCCAGGAAACCCTGCCAGATCAGTTCCCAGTTCACAGCGGATCCACCTCCTTCACAGTCAGTCCCTGGCTTTCCAGGTAATGGATTGTTCTCTTGCGGGCTTCGTCATCCTTCGGGGTTTCAATCAGCATCTGTCCGTAGGATTTTCCGTTGATCCGCTTGATATCCGCGGAAAGGATATTTACTTCCACGCCGGCTTCCTTTACAAGCCCGGCGATAATGGGCTGCGTTTCCTTTCCTTCCTCAAATACAATACGCAGGGCGGGAACCTCGGGGATCGCTTCTTCGTCATCACCGGTGGGCACGATGCCGAAAAGCCTGCGGCCGGCCGCGGAACGCGTATGGACGAACACATCGTCCACCGTGCCTTCCTCGGCGATTTTGCCGCCGTCCAGGATAGCCACGCGGCTGCAGATCTGCCGGATCACCGCCATCTCGTGGGTGATCAGCACCACCGTGATGCCCAGCTCCTTATTGATCTTCTGCAGCAGTGCGAGAATGGACTGCGTCGTCATGGGATCCAGGGCGGAGGTGGCCTCGTCGCAGAGCAGCACCTCCGGGTTGCTGGCCAGTGCCCGGGCGATGGCCACGCGCTGACGCTGGCCGCCGGAGAGCTGAATCGGATAGGCGTTAGCCTTGTCCTCCAGCTGGACAATCCGCAGCAGCTCCATCACCCGCTCGTTCGCCTTTTTCTTGTCCACGCCGGCGATTTCCAGCGGATAGCGGACATTGCGTGCCACGGTTTTCTGCATCAGCAGGTTAAACTGCTGGAAAATCATGCTGACCTTCCGGCGGGTCGCCATCAGCTGCTTTTCATTCATCGCGAGGATGTTCTGCCCGTTGATCAGGATCTGCCCTTCCGTGGGCGTATCCAGCCGGTTCATGCAGCGGATGAGGGTGGATTTTCCGGCGCCGGACATACCGATGATACCGTAAATCTGCCCGCGCTCAATGCTCAGGTCGATTCCGTCCAGTGCTACCACTTCGCCACCGGGCACCGGATACACTTTTCTCAGGTTTTTAACTTCGATCAGCAGATCCTTCTCGGGCAATGCAAACCCCCCTCTTTGGGTTCCTTCAGCTGAAAAACCGAGCTCCGAAACGAAGCCCGGTTTGTGGATCCTGAAACAGGTTTCCCTATGCGGCTTATTCCGCGGCCACTTCGAAGGTCGGGATCACGCCGCCGGCAAAGCCTTCATTCTCCAGGATGAAGTTCTTTACCTTTTCGGTCGCCAGCACGGATTCCAGCGCCTTCAGCCAGTCGGCATCCACGTTCTCCGGCTTCACAACCAGGTAGTTGATGTAGGTCTGGCCGGTAACGCTTTCCGCTTCGGTGAACAGCGCGTCGTCACGGACGGTCATGCCGGCATCCAGCACGTAGTTGCCGTTGATGATGGCGAAGGCCACGTCATCCAGCGTCGCGGGAATCTTTTCAGCGTCCATTTCGATGATTTCCAGGCCGTTGGCTTCCACGATGTCTTCCTTCTGCAGGCCGCTGTCGGGATTGGCGCCTTCGGGCAGGGTGATCAGTCCGGCATCCTGCAGCAGCAGCAGGGCACGGGTTTCGTTGGAAGGATCGTTCGTCACGGCGATCTTATCCCCGGGAGCGATGTCCTTCAGGTCCTTCTTGGTGCCGGGATAGATGCCGTAGGGCTCGCAGTGCACACCGAAAGCGGCAACCAGCTTATCCGCCTCATTGTCAACGCTGTCATTGTAAGCATTGAGGAAAGGCAGGTGCTGGAAGTAGTTCACGTCCACTTCGCCGGCAGCCGTTGCGGGATTCGCAACAAAATAGTCGGTGACTTCCATAATCTCCAGGTCGTATCCCAGGGCAGCCAGGTCGTCCTTGACGAACTCCAGGATGATCGCATGGGGCGTGGTGGTCGCGGCGACGCGGATCTTCTGATTTTCAGCCACAGCCGCGGCGGAACCCAGAACCAGCAGTGCGGCCAGTACCAGGGCCAGAATCTTCTTCATAACAGTTTCCTCCTTTAAATCTCCTTCTTGCCGCCCCGGAAACGCGTCCGGAAACGGAATAAGCGTATTATAGTCAGATTCTGCTCGCCTTGTCAATGAAAAAACCACTGAAAAACCTTTGAAAAGCGCTTGACAATCCTCCGGAAAGGGATTATGATTGCATCAACGATTAAACGATTGTTTAATTGTTAAATGAAAAGGCCGTGGAAAGGGGTATGGAACCATGAAAAAAACTTACAAAATCGAAGTGGACTGCGCCAACTGTGCCAATAAGATGGAATGCGCCGCCGCGAAGGTGTCCGGTGTGGAAGCGGTAACCGTGAATTTCATGACCCAGAAGATGAATGTGACCTTCGCGGAAGGATCGGATCCTGCCGCTGTGATGCAGAACGTGCTCAAGGCCTGCAAAAAAGTGGAAAGCGACTGCGAAATCGAGCTGTAAGGACTTTGGATGGATATGACGAAGAAACAGAAAAAGATGCTGGTGCGCATCTGTGTGTCCGCCGCGCTGCTGATCGCGCTGCATTTTCTGCCGGAGGATTTCCCGCACTTCGCGGGGGAGGAAGGCGGTTTCCTGCAGCGGCTGGTCCGGATGCTGCTGTACGCGGTTCCCTATCTGGTCATCGGGCACGATATCCTGCGGAAGGCGTTCCGCGGCATCCTGAACCGGCAGATGTTCGATGAGAACTTCCTGATGGCTGTAGCCACTGTCGGTGCCCTGGCCATCGGCCTGGCGAAAACCGGGGATTTTGCCGAGGCGGTTGCCGTGATGCTGTTCTACCAGATCGGGGAGCTCTTCCAGAGCTATGCCGTTGGGAAGAGCCGGAAGAACATCAGCGCGCTGATGGATATCCGTCCGGACTTCGCGCGGATTGAAACGGAGAGCGGCCAGGAGGAAGTGGATCCGGACGAAGTTCCCGTGGGCAGCGTCATTGTGGTCCGGCCCGGGGAAAAAGTACCGATTGACGGCATCGTCCTGGAGGGGGAATCCTCCCTGAATACCAGCGCGCTGACCGGGGAAAGCGTGCCGCGGGATGTGAAACCCGGTGGCGAAATCATCAGCGGCTGTATCAACCTGAACGGACTGCTCCGGATCCGGACCACGAAGGAATTCGGTGAATCCACGGTTTCGAAGATCCTGGAACTGGTGGAAAACGCTTCCTCCCTGAAATCCCGCTCGGAAAACTTCATCTCCCGCTTTGCCCGGGTCTATACGCCGGTGGTGGTGTTCGGCGCCTTGGCGCTGGCTGTTCTTCCGCCCCTGGTGCGGATGATTTTCATGGGCCTTCCGCCGGAATGGGGCGACTGGATCTACCGGGCCCTGACCTTCCTGGTCATCAGCTGCCCCTGCGCGCTGGTGATCAGCATCCCGCTCACCTTCTTCGCCGGCATCGGCGGCGCGGGTAAGGCCGGCATCCTTGTGAAAGGTTCCGTCTGGCTGGAGGAGCTTTCCCGCACGGGCGTTGTGGTTTTCGACAAGACCGGCACCCTGACCCAGGGGATTTTTGAGGTAACTGCGGTTCACCACTCTCCCCTGTCGGAAGAGGACCTGCTGGAATATGCCGCCCTGGCTGAATCCTCTTCCTCGCATCCGATTGCCGTCAGCATCCGGAAGGCCTGCACCCGCCCGCTGGATCTTTCCCGGATCGGGAAAGTGGAAGAAATCAGCGGCACCGGCGTCCTCGTGGAAATCGACGGGAAACCTGTGGCCGCCGGCAATGCCCGCCTGATGGAGCACCTGAACATTCCCTTTACGGAATGCCATGAAGCTGGTACCATTGTCCACATGGCGGTGGACGGCGCCTATGCCGGTCATATCGTCATCTCCGACCGGGAGAAACCCGAATCGAAGGAAGCTGTTGCCGCACTGAAGAGCGCCGGTGTCCGGGAAACCGTGATGCTTACCGGCGACCGGGACACTGTGGCCCGGCAGGTGGCGGAACGGCTGGGCATGGACCAGGTCTACAGCGACCTGCTGCCTGCGGATAAGGTTTCCCTCCTGGAGGAGCTGCTGAAATCAAAGCATCCGAAGGAAGTCCTGGCTTTCGTGGGGGACGGAATCAACGACGCACCGGTGCTCACCCGGGCTGACCTGGGAATCGCCATGGGCGCCATGGGTTCCGACGCCGCCATCGAGGCGGCGGATATTGTCCTCATGGACGATAATCCCCTGAAGATCCCCAAGGCCATCCGGATCTCCCGGAAATGCATGGGTATCGTCCGCCAGAATATTGTTTTCGCCCTGGCTGTCAAGGCCGCCTGCCTGGTGCTCGGTGCCCTGGGCATCGCCAACATGTGGCTGGCCGTTTTCGCGGATGTGGGCGTGATGATTCTGGCTGTGCTCAACGCCATCCGCGCCCTGTTTACCCGGCGCCTGTAAGGAGGAATCACCGATGCCGCAACTTCCCCACTCCCACGACGGGCACAGTGAAAAGCTGTTCGGGCATATGCCTGCGCCGGAAGAATTCACCGCCTCTGCTGATCTGTTTAAGCTCATGAGCGACGGTACCCGGATCAAGCTGTTCTGGCTTTTGTGCCACTGCGAGGAATGCCTGCTGGATCTCTCCGCGATGATGGAAATGTCCAGCCCGGCCCTTTCCCATCACCTGAAGCTGCTGCGCGCCTGCGGACTGATTGTCTCCCGCCGGGATGGCAAAGAGGTTTACTACCGCGCCGCGGACACCCGCCAGGCGGATGCCCTGCACCACATGATCGAGGAAATCGCAGAGCTCGCCTGCCCGGATTAATCAAAGGAGGAACCGCTGATGTTCACCTGCTGCCGCCCCTTCCCCGGAGTCACTCATATTACGGATGCCATGGGCGTCTCCTTCACCCTGATTGAGGGAGAGGATTCCGCCCTGCTCTTCGACGCCGGTTACGGCACCGAGGATGTGGCTGCCTATGTGCGTACGCTGACGGACCGTCCGGTGGAACTGATCCTGTCCCACGGGCATCATGATCATATGCTCGGAGCCCGCTTTTTTGACCACAGTCTCATGGATCCCGCGGACCTGGAAGAGTTCCGCCTGCGGGCCGGCCGCGAACAGCGGGAAAAGGTCAAAAGCCAGGCGGAAGGCCAGAAGGTTCCCGTACCGGAGGATTTCCTGTCCGCCGCGATTCCGGAGCCGCTGCCCATCCGCTACCTGGACCGTATCGGGGATTTTGACTGTACTTTCTTCGACCTGGGAGGCCGGGAGGTCTGGCTCCTGCATGTGCCCGGCCATACCGCCGGCAGCGTCGTGCTGTACGTGCCGGAACTGCAGCTGCTCCTGACCGGGGACGACTGGAACCCCTGCACCTGGATGTGGTTCCCCTGCTCCCTGCCGGCAAAACAGTGGCGGGATACGATGCTGCGCCTGGTTGCACAGCTGGAGGAGGAAACCGGTGAGGAAATCCTCGGCATCCTCTGTTCCCACCAGGCTTCCCCGCGGGAAGGCCGGGAACTGAAGGCTTTCCTGGATTACATGACCGACCCCCGGATGCAGGCCGCGGAAAAGGTGGATATGGGATCCCCCATCGACACCCGCCAGGTCACGAATCCGGAAAAAGGCTGGGTGCTCCTCTTCGACGCCGAGAAATAAAAACGTTAAAAAGCACACAGGGCTTGTGCCCTGTGTGCTTTTTCATTAGCCGGTCATTAACGGATCAGCTCAAACCCGGCGAACTGCAGGTGCCCCTGCCCTGCGAAGGTGAAATAGAGGGACTGCACGCCGTCCGGAACCGCGATTTCCGCTTCCGTGTCATGCCAGACATTCGCATAGCCGATCGGAACGGATCCGATGGCGTCTCCGTCCCAGGCTGTCCGGAGCTCCATCTTTCCGGTGGCATATCCCTTCGTGCGGATTTTGACTTTCCGAACGCCTTTGCAGTCAAAGTACCGGAAACCGGCAGTGGCAGAATTCCTCATATTGGCGATATAGCCGATGCCCTTTCCGCCTTCCTCGATTTCCTGGGTAATCTTCGGGAATCGGTCGTCCATCCACCCGGACCAGGGCACATAGACCACCTCTGTATCCGTAAACAGATGGCAGGCGATATAGGCGGGATAATATCCCTCGCCCCGGAGCGGACGTACGCTGCCGCAGGAGGTCATCTCCGCCTGCCGCACAGTTCCGTCCTCGTTGAACACCAGCTTCTCAAAGCAGCCCTGGCGGGAATAGTTTGTACCGTTTGTATGCCGGTGATAGAAGATATACCAGTCGTCTCCGATCTTTTCCATGCTGCCGTGGTTGTTGGCCGTATAGTACATGGGTTTTTCCGCCGGCTTGTAGGAATCGATGCCCATGTCGCAGCTGCTGATCATCACGCCTTTGTACTCGAAGCCGCCGGTGGGCTCCCTGCTCACGGCATAGGCCAGCTCATGGAATTGGATGGAGGAATAAATAAAGTAGTACAGGCCGTTCCGCTTCCGGATGGAAGGCGCTTCGAAAAATTCATGTCCCTCAAAGCCGGTGCCTTCGCTGTACATAACGCCGGGGGCCACAAACTTCGGCGCTTCCACAACCGTCAGCATATCCCTGTCCAGCACGGTTGCCATGGCGCCGTGGCGGCTTCTGTCGCCATAGCCGCAGAAACCGGTATACAGGTAGGTCCTGTCCCCTTCCGTCAGCACGCCGGGGTCAAACTGGGGCTCGTCCCCCTCCTTCTCTCCCAGCTTTGTTCCGTCCGGATAATGCACATAGCCATAGAATTCATACGGGCCGGCCGGCGTATCCGCCACAGCTACGGAAACCACACCCCAGCTGCTCAGCACATAGTACAGGTAATATCGCCCGTCCGGTCCCACCGTCACGTCCGGCGCGTAGAGGTTGCCCTGCAGGTCCGTATTGTGCGGATCCTGGTCCTTCCGGTAAATCACGCCCTCATAGCGCCAGTCGCCCAGGTTGTCCTTCGGCGCGGACCAGCAGACGTAATCGCCCATGCAGTACACATCACCGCCGAAAAAGTCATGGGATCCGTAAACATAGACCCGGTCCCCGAAAAGGTAGGGTTCGCCGTCCGGGACATATTCCCAGTTCGGAAGATAAGGGTTGATCACCTGTTTGCCGTTCATCGTTCTGCCTCCCGTTTCATTCTGTTTCCGATCATAAACAGAAACCCACCGCCTGTCAAACATTTCCGTTTCCAAAAATATTTCCGGAGACTGTTGACATATATTTAAGTATGTGTTATAAAATAATTGTTGTCGATATTATTTCTAAAATAATATTATGAAAAAGCAGGAGGAAAAGAATATGTCAGCAAGAAAAACCACTGAACACAAGCACCCCATCACCGTGGAAGACCACAAGGAACTGAATCGGATCCATGCCGCCCGCAAAACTACCGCCGTTTCCGACGCGCTGCAATTCCCGGACGGGGATCAGTTCGAGGCCGATCTGAACGAGATTTTCAGCAGCGACGCCGAATCCTCCGGTGAAATCATCGCCATCGCGCTGACCGACTCTGACAAGTTCGATCACATCAACCGTGATTTCGGCGTGGAGGAGGGAGACCGGATCCTGATCGCCACCGGCAAATATATTGAAAGCTGCCTGCCGGAAGGTGCGAAAATCTACCGGATCGGCGGCGATGAATTCGCGATCCTCTTCCGCGGCTCCATGGAACGGGAGGAGATCTTCCTGCTCCTGAACGATATGAAGAACAATTACGACGTGAAAACGCCCGACGGAGTTCCGCAGACCATCACCGTCGGCCTGGCCACTGCTTTCGAGGATGCGTCCCGCACCCCTGAGCTGATCCGCAAGGCCGACAGCGCTCTCTTCCGCGCCAAGATCGCCGGCGGCAACCGGGTTGCCCTGGCCAGGGAAGAAAAGATGGTGCCTAAAACCAGCCATTACACCCAGGATCAGCTGCAGCGCCTTTCCCGCGCCGCGAAGCAGGAGGGCATCGGTGAAGCCATCCTCCTGCGTGAAGCGCTGGATATGCTCCTGAAGAAATACGACGTGTAAGAACCGGGGCAAATCAAAAAGCCATGCGAAACCGCATGGCTTTTTTGAGTGGTTCCTGATCAGGTCTGTCCGCGGCGGATAATGCTGTGGCGTTCCTGCCCGACAGAAATCCACTTAACAACCACACCGGCCGCCTCTTCAATCCGCTTTACGAAGTCCTGCGCTTCCTGCGGCAGGTCCCACCAGTTGCGGATCCCGGAGATATTGCACTGCCATCCCTTCATTTTCTCATAAACCGGCTCACACTGGTCCAGGATTGCCGGGAAAGGCATGTCTTCAAAGATCTGGTCCTTGTATTTATAGGCTACACAGATCGGAATCTCTTCCAGTTCATCCAGGATGTCCAGCTTGGTCAGGGCAATTTCCGTCGCTGCCTGGATCTTCACGCCGTAGCGGGTGGCCACCAGGTCAATGGGCCCGATGCGGTGGTGCATCTTCTCGGTTTCTCCGCAGGCTTCCCGCATTTTCTTTTCCTCTTCGCCGGACAGCTCGCATACGAACGGGCCCTTTCCCA
>Ga0265298_10011818_pt1 | contig 10178 bp, 7 predicted proteins | sample AusTroGonzalo_MG_3_FD_193486 | JGI IMG/M metagenome (GOLD analysis project Ga0265298, IMG submission 193486) | Bovine rumen microbial communities from tropical cattle in Woodstock, Queensland, Australia - Gonzalo_01 | ecosystem: Host-associated > Mammals > Digestive system > Stomach > Rumen ... | reverse complement strand
CCATGCCTTCATTGGCTGCAAAGCTTTGACGTCGTTTACATTCCCTGGCCACGTGACGAGCGTAGGCCACCGAGCCTTCGACGGCTGCACGAGCATCAAGTCGCTGAAGTTCGAGCCAGGAACGGAAAAGCTGTCACTTGGATTGATTAACTATTACGACGACGCAAGAGCAACCAGCAATAACCGAGGGCTTTTCAACGACTGCCCAATCGAGAAAGTCGAGCTGAACAGGGAACTGAGCTACACTTCAGGAGCCAACTATGGATACTCTCCATTTGCCAACATCAAATCAATCAAGGAGATAATGATTGGTACAGGAGCTGTACGTTTAGGCAACTTCCTTTTTTACAACAACAAAACTCTTTCTATAGTTAGTTTGTCTGATGATGTCAAGGAAATAGGAAATAGTGCTTTTTGTGGTTGTGACTCCATTACCTCAATATCACTCCCCAACAGCTTAGAAACTATTGGCGCTTCTGCCTTTGAAGGTTGTAAGCAGCTAACTGGACTTATCTTCCATCCTGCCCTAAAGAGCATCGGCAACTATGCCTTCAAAGGATGTGTCGCCTTCAACAACTTTGCCATTGAGGAAAGCGACGAGACACTGACTTTGGGTAATGGCTCTTCTGAAGGTGAGAAGACCGGTTTGTTTAAAGATTGTCCAATAACATCCGTCTTTATCGGACGTAACTTAAGTTACAATTATTCGCCATTGGCCAATATGAAAACACTGACCGAGGCACGTTTTGGAAATCCCGTTACACGAGTACCAAATTATATCTTCCAAGGCAACACGGAATTGATCAGCATTGTATTTAACAGGAACTGCGAACTGCAATCAGTTGGTAAATATGCCTTTGATGGCTGCACCAATCTGCCAACGCCACAATTCCCGAACACAGTTACTGTCTTCGATGAGGGAGCATTTAAGGGGTGCGTTAGTTTTACCGACTTCGACCTGCCAGAGAATCTTGTGACAATAGACAGCTACACTTTCCAAGATTGTACAGAACTAACTAAGTTCATTATCCCAGCCACAACTACCAGTATAGGTAATTACGCTTTCTCTGGCTGCTCAGGCGTAAAGCTGGTAGATTTTGCTGATGGCGAAGAAACTTTAGCTCTTGGCTACGGTGCTTCTAAAGGAAAAAGCTACGGTTTGTTCAGCGACTGTCCCTTAGAGGAACTCTATCTGGGGCGCACGGTCAGTTATGAAGAAAACACCAAAGGCAACTTTGGCTACTCTCCATTCTATAAGAAGGAGACTCTGGCAAGAGTGACAGTAGGCCCTAAGGTAAAAGAACTGCCATATTGTATCTTCCAAGGAACAGCCATTCAGGAACTCTATATTCCCTCGTCGGTCCGTAAGATCCATAGTTCGTTCGCAAGCCTTTGTCCGAATCTTAAACAAGTGATAATACTTGGCTCTACACCTCCGAGCTTGGACACCTACAATACCCTTATAAATGGTTCAGCAGAAGACAGCAAGATTTATGTATTTTTCCCAGATAAATACAAGTCCACAAAACCTTGGAACAACTATGCCGATAAGATTGATGCCTGTTGTGAAATATACAGCAATCTCACCTATGGTGGTGACAATCATTTGATTGCGTATAAAACTGATTTTCCGATAGTCCTTGAGAATATGGAGACCGAGGCCGTTGATGCAGGATCATATCAGAAACCTATTGACGTTACCTATACGACGAACGGGTATAGCCTGAAGGATGTTCTTAATTATGAATATACTATCAAGAAGGCACCTTTAACCATTACTGTGAAGTCATATTCCCGTAGCTATGGGGAAGAGAATCCTGCATTCAAATTCGACTTCGAAGGATTTGCGAATGGTGAGGACGAGAAGGTATTTACTAATGATCCTATAGCAACGACCAAAGCCACCGTTAAATCTCCTGTTGGTGAATATGATATAACAGTTGCGGGTGCAGAGGCGAAGAATTATGAATTTACCTACGCACCAGGCATCCTGACCATCACCAAGGCTCCGTTGACCATCAGCGGCGGTGAGTACACCATGAAGCAGGGAGATGAACTGCCGACGTTCAAGGCCGTCTATACAGGGTTCAAAAACGAGGAAACGGAAGCCGTTCTGACCAAACAGCCGATGCTGACAACTACGGCCACATCGGCCAGTAATCCGGGAGACTACAGTGTGGACGTCAGCAGCGCCGAGGCCCAGAACTACGACATCACGTATGTCAACGGAAAGCTGACCGTCACGCAGGCAGATGCCGTGACCGTGACTGCTAAGAGCTACACGATAACATACGGCGACAAACTGCCGGACTTCGAGTTCTCATCGGAGGGAGCTGTGTTGGAGGGCACGCCGGAAATCGTCTGCGAGGCTACGGCAACATCGCCAGTCGGCGAATATCCAATCGTCATAATGAAGGGCGGCGTGACGAACTACAACGACACATACGTCAACGGTACTCTGACCATCACCAAGGCACCGCTGACCATCAGCGGCGGTGAGTACACCATGAAACAGGGCGATGAACTGCCGACGTTCAAGGCCATCTATACAGGGCTCAGGAACGAGGAGACGGAAGCCGTGCTGACAAAGCAGCCGATACTGACGACTACGGCCACTTCGGCCAGTGAGCCGGGTAGCTATGAGGTAACAGTGAACGGTGCCGAAGCCCAGAACTACGACATCGGATATGAGAACGGCACTTTGACGGTGACGGAAGCTGACCCTGTGACGGTGATGGCCAAGAGCTACACGATAACATACGGCGACGCTCTTCCAGACTTCGAGTTCTCATCGGAGGGTGCAGCGTTGGAGGGAACGCCGGAAATCGTCTGCGAGGCTACGGCAACATCGCCAGTCGGCGAATACCCAATCGTCATCATGAAGGGCGGCGTGACAAACTACAATGACACATACGTCAACGGCACCCTGACCATCACCAAAGCTCCACTGACCATCAAAGCAGGAACATATAGCCGTGAACAGGGTGAGGAGAACCCAGAGTTCGTGCTGACATACGAAGGATTCAAGAATGAAGAGACGTTAGCAGTACTGACAAAGCTTCCATCGGTCACCACCACAGCCACTGCAGATAGTGAACCTGGTGACTATGAAGTTATCGTCAGCGGTGCCGAGGCCCAGAACTACGACTTCACGTATGTCAACGGCAAACTGACTGTGACTGTACCAAGCGGAATATCCGAGGTAACAAATGGTGATGTGTTTGATGTTTATACGACTTCTGGCAGAATGGTCAAGAAAAATGCCACGACATTAAAAGGACTTGCTAAGGGCGTGTACATCGTTAACAGACGAAAGGTTATTGTAAAATGAGGATAGGAGTTCGTTCTTGTTGACAATGAAGGCGCTTAGTTACTGGGTATCTTCGAGGATGTCAGATACCCTTTGGATGTCATTGCGCCTTATCTTTCAAAGAATGTGAGAAAACTGATTAAACAATAACATTAAGAAAAACAATTAAACAACAAGTTACTATGAACTTATAATACATACTAAATGATACCCAAGTCGGTCTTATTGTTATGAAATACGTGGAGAATCTCGAGGGGGAATTGGCTATCCCCTCAGAGCACGAAATAAGGGGAAAGGTCTATTCTGTGACAGAGATTGGAGAAAAGACTTTTTGGGGCTGTAAAAATCTTCCTCAATAACAATCTGATTCAGTGACATAAAAATAGTAAAAGTGATCATGAAGAAAAGCATAAAAAAAAGAATCAGTCACAGAAGTGTCATATACTCCTTGTGGAATAAAAAGGTTTATTATTCACATGGCGTGGGTATTCCTGTTTTTGATTGTCGCATTTTTGATGGTTATCATCGTCTGCAACTTAGCTGTGACAAATGCAGCAAAAGGAAGATTGTACACAGATTCGAGCAAGATTCCAGCCCGGCCTGTAGCTCTGTTGCTGGGCACATCTCCAATAGGGCGCAGCGGTAGACCTAACCAGTTCTTTTTGCGCCGCATTGATGCCACCGCCAAATTGTACCAGGAAAGAAAGTTCAGTCGGCTAATGATTGGTCTCCGGGTTCTATAAGAGAGGCTTTCTGGGTATTGGCCAAATTCAAATATCCCACCCATCAGATTGTATTTTGTACTCAAAATGCGTTAGGGGCTTTAACCTATGAAAGGAGTATAAGCTTATGAAGAATGTGTTTTTCCCAGATGAACAGGTGACGACGGATGACTTGTACTTTGTATGCTATATGATAGAGCGTGTGGCAAGGCAATTGAAGCAACCCAATTGTTATGTTGCCAATACCGTGGGACATGATGAGTTGGCAAAGAAACTATCACTGGCAGACGTCCTGCATTCCGAGAATCCTTTGGCGGTTGCTGCCAACTGGATTGATGAGTTCAAGTTGAAGAAGGGTAATTACGATGTGGCGAATGTCGACCCCAGTCTTTGTTCGAAGATCCCCACAGCTACCCAAATGGGCAAAGTGTACAAACGCCTCATCCTCGACACAATACAACCAGGAGAAGATTATGCTGATGCCATCCTGAGGGTTTATAACAATCCCATTTGCAAGACCATTGACAACTACAACTGCAGTGCTTATTACGAACCCTCTCCATATATAGCCCGTAGCTTCTTCGCCAGTGGTTTCTAAATCAATTATGTATAGTTGATTACTGCTTCAGCTTGAAGGAATTCTCAATGCTGCTCAGTTCGGCCTGGAAGGCCTTGTCGACTTTCAGCCGTTCCTCAATGGTGGAACAGCTGTGAAGCACTGTCGAGTGGTCGCGGCCGCCAATGAGCTGGCCAATGCGCGAGGCGGGCATCTTCGTGTACTTCTGAGCCAGATACATGGAGACCTGACGCACCAGAACGTAGTCGCGCTTGCGACTCTTGCTGAAGACTTGCTGCTGGGGAACGTTGAAATGGCCGCATACTTTCTCCACAATGTCGTCAACGGTCAGCGGATGGTTGTCAACCTTGACAGCACGCTTGATGACGCGCTCGGCCAAGCGCATATCGACCGACTTGTTATAGATGATGGAGTTGGTAAGCAACGAGTTGACCACGCCCTGAAGGTCACGAACGGAACCATTGGCCGACTCCGCAATATACTGAATGACGTCAGCAGGAATCTTCAGACCGTCATGACGGCACTTAGCGTTCAGAATGTCGATTGAGAGTTGTACATCGGGCTTCTCCATCTCGGCAATGAGTCCGCACGAGAAACGCGTCAGCATACGGTCGGTCAGCCAGTCGAGGTCGACGGGCGGACGGTCGCTGGCCAGAATAATCTGTTTGCCGAGGCGGAACAAGTGGTCGAAAATATGGAAGAAGGTGCTGACGGTCTTCTCAGCCGTAGCCCACTCCTGCACGTCATCGATAATCAACACGTCAATGGTCTGGTAGAAGTTGATGAAGTCATTGACGGTGTTGCGGCGGCTGGCATCGGTGAACTGCACCTGGAACAGACGCGCCGAGACATAGAGCACGCGCTTCTGCGGGAACATCTCCTTGATGCGCACGCCAATGGCGTTGACGAGGTGGGTCTTACCACACCCCGACGGTCCATAGAGGAAGAAGGGGTTGAAGGTTGACTTTCCCGGGCGATCGGCAATAGCCAGGCCGACGGTACGCGGCAGCTTGTTCGAATCGCCCTCGATGAAGTTGTCGAACGTCTGGTATTTGTTAAGCTGGGGATTGAGGTCACACGGTGCGGTATCGAGGACTGTCGGCGAGAGGTTGGCACGATTGCTCGGCTGCGGCTCGTCAATGTCGGCGGGTTTGTCGGCCTCTACGTCCTGTGTCAGCTTGTGTGCGCTGTCTGTCACGATACGGTAGTTGAGTCTGACCTTCGCCTTGAAGCCGTTGGTCAGCGCCCAGTACATCAACCGGATGTAGTGCTGCTCCAGATATTCACAGAAATAGGCGCTGGGAACCTGCAACAGCAAAGTGGCATCGTTTTCCGAATAAGACTCGAAAACGATGGGCTCGAACCACGTTTTGTATTGTTGCTCGGTGACGTTCTGTCGAATCAATTTCAGGCAGTTGTCCCATAGCGCCTTATGACTGTTCTGCATCTGGCGTTTTAAGTTAATTAATAATAATGTTATAAGATTTCTCTTATGGTTTTAATTTCCGAGTGCAAAGTTCGCCTTTTTTTTTGAATTATGCAAATACGCTTTTTTTTACACCAAAAAGTTTCCCACGTAACTAACTATCTTCACGACATTTAGGATGTTTCACGGTTTTTCGGAAAGCGGGGCTATTGCAAATCTTAAACCTCCTATTATTCAGCACTTTGCGGCTCTCTCAATCGGACTTTCAGGAAAATTATTATTTAGACAAAATTAAAATTACTTATCCTTTTTGCCAAAAACTGAGAAGTGTACATAGCGCTTCGGATGGCTCTTTAAATCAATCATCAACGAGTCGGCGTGCATCATCGTCGCGTTCAGATTGTTATACAGACCAGGGTCGCGCATGAGCAGTCCTAAGGTGCCTTCGTTTGAGTTCAGACGGGCCGTCAGCTGCTCCACGTTGTGCATGGTCTGGTCGACCTTTGCCATCGTTGAGGCGATGTCGAGTGTTGTCAGGCTATGGGTCAGGGTGTCGGCATTGGCCATCACGCCGTCGGCCTTGCTCATGATGCTGGGCAACTGGCGGTTCAGGCTCTGCGACAGCAGGTGCAGCTGCTGGGTGGTGGAGGTCAGTCCGGCGGTGATATTCTCAACGTTATGAAGCGACTTGGCAATGGTCGGGTCGGCCAGCAGCGTATTGACCGAGGCCAGTATGGAGTCGAGCTTGGGCAGCATCTGCTCTATCTGGGGCATCATATCAGCAGCCTTTGCCATCAGCCCCGAAGCAGTCTGTCCGACGATGGTGTCGCCGACGGCCATCTTGCCGCCCAGCACGTCGCCCAACTTCAGCTCAAGTCGCACGTTGCCAAGCAGGTCGCTGGCAATCTCGGCCGACGTTCCCTGCGGCAGCACCAACTGCTCGTCAAGCCCGACGGTGGCAATGATATGGTCGGGCTGGGCATAGTTGCAGTCGATTGACTCTACGGTACCTACCTTCACACCGTTGACATAGACGGGACTTGAGGCCGACAGTCCTGTGACATCGTCGAACAAGACCACGTAGCTGTTGCCTTCAGATAACATGCTCAGTCCCTTCAGGAACTTCATGCCAAAGAACAATATTACCAGACCAAAAATGGCCACCAGTGCAATCTGTACTTCCTTCGTAAAGAATTTCATGACAATCTTACTTCTTTTATATTTTTACTTCTTACCTTTTCTTTTTTTATACTCGCGTATAGCCTCGTTGACGTCCATCTTCTTGTCGCCTCGGAAAGCAATGATGAAGGCCTCCGGGAACTTCGGGAGCACCTGCTTGCGAAGCTGGTAGATTTCCTGGTAGTTGGTCGACGCGCCGACGGTGTACTTGTAGATACCGCCCTCGCGATAGTAGGCAGCATCGGTACATCCTTTCAACAGACGGTTGCCCGGCTTCAGCACACTGCCGCTGGTCAGAATCTGGACTTTGAAGACAGGCGCATCGTCAGCGGTGGCAGGCTCAGCGGGCTGCTCGTCGGCGGCAGGCTGCGGCAGCAGCGTCTGCGGGGCAGGCTGCTCCGTCGGCTGTTGCTGATTCTCGACGGGTTGCTGCGGGTTCTCGGCAGGCTGCTTTTCTTCCACCGGAGCAGGTTCTGGCATCTGAGCTATTGGCTTGTAGGGCACCTTGATGTTGGGCGACACCTTATTCTTATATGCCACAAAGGCGTTATAGAAACCACGCGAGTACTGTTGCAGGGCACGGTCGCTGTTCATGTACTGCTCCTCGTCGGACGTCGAAATGAATCCTAACTCCATCAGACAGGCAGGCATCGATGCCAGACGCAACACGGCGAGGTTATCCTGATGAACACCCTTGTCCAGACGCCCGGTAGCTGAGCAGATGTTCTTCTGCATAAACTTGGCCAACTGAATGCTGTTCTCCATGTTCTTGTCCTGTATCAGCTCGAAGAGGATGTTGCTCTCAGGCGATCTGGGGTCGAAGCCCTCATAATGCTGCTGGTAGTCCTTCTCGTAAAGGATAACGGAGTTCTCGCGCTTGGCCACCTCCAGGTTTTCGATGTAGCCCTGCTTATTGCCGTCACGGCGGCTTCGGCCCAAGGCATAAGTCTGGTAGCCACGGGCAATGTGCCCTTTAGGCAGGGCGTTAATATGAACAGAAACAAAGAGGTCAGCCTTGGCTTTATTGGCAAACTCGGCACGCTGCCAAAGTTCTATAAAGCGGTCTGTCTTTCGGGTATAGACGACTTTCACGTCAGGACAGTTCTGCTCGACGATTCGTCCGAAGGCTAAAGCGTAACGCAAGGTCAGAATCTTCTCCTTTGTGATTTTGCCAACGGCACCGGCATCATGGCCGCCATGTCCCGCATCAATGCACAACGTAAAAGTCTTCGTCGCACCGTCCACCGACAGCACGAAACAGAGTAATATAGCGAGTATGAAAGAATATCTTTTGTAAATCATTTGTGCAAAGGTACGGCTTTTCAGTAAAAAAAACTATAAAGGCGGCTCAGTTTTATCATTTATTAAGTGTAGCTCAACCCCGGCACCCTCGCAGTCGGCTCCCATCGGAGGGCAGACTTTGGTCAGCCACAGGTCGATGGAGACTATCTGGGGGAAGTCGCGAAGGAGGGCTTTCACGATACGCCCGGCGACATGCTCAAGGAGCTGAGATGGCAAAGCCATCTCACGCTCGACGAGACGGTAGACGGCGGCGTAATCGAGGGTGTCGTCGACGGCGTCGGTCTCCATTGCCTGCTCAAAGGGGTAGCCGATGCGTAGGGTGACGACGAAGTCGCCACCGACGGTACGCTCCTGCGGCAGCACGCCGTGCAGCGCCCTAAACCTCAGCTTCTCCAGTCTGATGTACGTCTGCAGTTTCATCGACAGATTCTGTTACGTCGGCAGCTCCGCCGGCATACTTCTTCAGGGCGCGCTCCACGCCGATCTTCCACGTATTGATGCTCTCGCTCTGCAACTGCAGCGAGGCCACGAGCTTGATGACGTGGTCGATGGGCATACGGTAGCGCAGCACGCCGGAGATGAGCTTGGCGTAGTTCCAGTATTCGGGGTTGAACTTCTCGCTCAGTCCCTCGACGGTGGTCTTGTAGCCGCGCTTGTTCTCGAACTGGAAGTCGTAGCGCTTCGTACCGTCGGGGTTCATCTGCTTCAGGATTTTTCCGCGAGTAACGGTCTTGGGCAGTACGATGCCCTCGTCGTCGTCCTGAAGACCTGTAAAGATTTCGTAGGGACGACCGTCGAGCAGCCCCACCAAGGCTACCCACTTCTCCTTGTTGTTCTGGAAACGCACCACGTCGCATTCCAGCTCCTGCGGTCGCACCTCGGTGACTTCGGGATGCCGGTTCCCGATGGCGTATTCGAGGGCCTGGACCGACAGCTGTGTCAGCGCTTGTGCCTCCTCCGGACGGAGAGCCTGCATACAGCGACTGAGCATGTCGGCAATCACATCCTCTGCCATCGGGTTCTCTCCCTTCTCACTGATGCGTGCCAAAGCCCGCACCACGTCGTTCAGATTCTGTTCCTTTGTCATACTATATGATTAAATGATGCTGCAAATATCGGTAAAAAAAGTGAAACAACCAAATAAATCCGGGAAAAAAGTAGCCTAAGGCTTGCTGATATCATCGAACGGCAGACGGTAAGTGCAGCCGTTCTTCCACTCCGAACAGCCATAGGCCGTCTTGCCCTTGATGATATGGCCCTTGCCGCAGAGGGGACAGGGCTGGCCGACGACAGACGCTGTCTCTGTCTTCTGACGCGGTGACTTGCTCTTCGGTGCCGACTCAGTCTTCGGCGACTTCACTTTCTTCAGCTCTGCATCTGTGAGGACGGTGACCCGGCGGTTTGATGAGTCGCTCATCACCTCGCTGACAATCTCAGAGACCTGGGCCTTGAGTTCCTCGATAAACTGCTGGGCATCGTATTTCTGGTGCTCTATGTCACGCAGTTTCTTTTCCCAGATGCCTGTCAGCTCGCAGCTTTTCAGCAGTTCCTCGCGGATGAGGTCTATCAGCTCGATGCCCGTCGGCGTTGCAATAAGCCGTTTGCGGTCGCGCTTGATGTAGTGGCGTTTGAAGAGTGTCTCGATGATACCGGCACGCGACG
>Ga0265298_10011817_pt1 | contig 10178 bp, 7 predicted proteins | sample AusTroGonzalo_MG_3_FD_193486 | JGI IMG/M metagenome (GOLD analysis project Ga0265298, IMG submission 193486) | Bovine rumen microbial communities from tropical cattle in Woodstock, Queensland, Australia - Gonzalo_01 | ecosystem: Host-associated > Mammals > Digestive system > Stomach > Rumen ... | reverse complement strand
GGAAAAGGTTCGTCTGGAAAGGGAGCGGATCGAGCAGGAACGCATCGAGCTCGAGCGCCGCCTTGCTGAAGAGCGCCGGATCGCTGAAGAAAAGCGTCTTGAGGAGGAGCGGCGCATAGCAGAAGAAAAGCGCATTGCCGAGCAAAAGCGCATCGAGGAGGAAAAGCGCATTGCCGAAGAGAAGCGCCTCGCGGAGGTGCGCCGGATCGCCGAGGAAAAACGCAAGGCCGAACAAAAGCGCAAGGCTGAGCAGGACCGCATCATCCAGCAGATGCGCCAGGCCGAGCTCGCCCGCATTACCGGCGCCCCCGTCACCCGCGATGGCCGGGTCGGATCCCGGAATGGCAATCCTGATGCGCTCATCCAGAACCTGCGCGGCACCGTGAGCGCAAGCTATACCGCAAGAGTTGTCTCCTGCATCCGTCCCTACATCATCTACCAGGTTCCGGCCAACACGCGCCGGGGCCAGCATGTTGCCGAGTACCGGATCCACCTGCTGCCGGACGGCTCCAAGGCCCGGCCGCCCGAGAAGCTCAAGTCCTCCGGGCTGATCGCCTACGACAGAGCTGTCGAGCGCGCAATCGGACGCTGCGATCCCTTCCCGAGACCCTCGGGCGGAGCGCAGATTCCGCGCTCCATGCAGATCCGGTTCGATCCGGTGGACGACAAGTAGCTCCCGACAAAACGGCCTCGAGATCGCAATGATTCGAGGCCGTTTCGCAGCATGCGCTAGAACGAATTACTGCTCAAGCGCGCTCAATCCCCGCTTCACTCCACATCGTAAAAGACAACCTTGTTTCGGCCCGCGCGCTTGGCCCTGTACAGAGCCTGGTCAGACTGTTCAATCAACGCATCCAGCGACTCCTGCCCCGTCCAGTACGTGATGTCGCTCACGCCCACGCTCACCGAGAGCTTGGTTGGGCATTGCTCAAGGAACTTCGGATGCATCTGGCGCACGCATTCCCTGATGCGGTTTGCCAGCTCGCGGGCCAGATCCTCGGAACTCTCCGAGAGCACCACGCAGAACTCTTCGCCGCCGTAGCGGAAGACCTGGTCGCGGCCCCGCAGCTGATCCCTGATCTCCCGGGCGATCTCGCGCAGAACCTCGTCGCCGAACCGATGTCCGTAGGTGTCATTGAAGTGCTTGAAGTAGTCGATGTCCACCATCATCACGACGACCCGCCCGTAGGCCGATCTCGGTTCCTGCTTGAAGAGCTCGAGCGCCCGACGGTTGGCAATCTGCGTGAGCGGATCGGTAAGCGTCTCACTGCGAAGCGCATCGCGCTCGACGGTCATCACCGCATTCCTCTCCTTTTCCGACTGCATGTCGGTGAAAAGAAGTGGAAGCACGCTCTGCAGCTCCTGGAGCTCGAAGATGGGCGACTTGGGCAGCTCCTTCGGAGCGATTCCCTTGGCGCGGAACTCCCGGATGCTCTCGGCCATGCGGGTCACGGGTCTTACGATGAAGAGCATCGCGACCGTGAGCAGGATCGCAAGCGCCATGAATCCCCCGAGGAAAATCACGATGAGCTGCTTGCTCTGGTTGGCGTGGGAAGAGATATCCGTAATCTCTTCCAGAAAGCCGTTGATTTCTACCTGGGTGAGGGTTCCCATCAGCGTCTCGACGTCCGAATCGATCACCTTGCTCACGCGAAGGAAATCTCCGCGCTCCTTGTCAAACTCATTGAGCGCACGACGAAAGCCCGCGATGGATCCCCGGAGTCGTTCGCAGGCTTTCTGCGGTCCTCCCTGTGCCATGCATTCGAGCGTGAACATCGTGCGGTATCCGGCAACGATCTCCCTCAGCTCATCGGTGCCGGCTTCGGAAATGTCGTAGACAGCAGCATGCGTCGGCCGGAACTCATGCAGCCGCACGTTCTTGACACCGTCGCGCACGAATGTGAGCTCGGCGTCGGAGTACACCCGGTTCCATGCCCGGAAGAGCTCCTCCTGCGCAGCATCCAGCCTCTGGCGAGCGGTCCACATCGTTTCGACGTTGTAGAGCGTCGTGTAGAAGAGTTCGTTGTTTGTGGAAAAGCGGTCGAGAACCGATTCGGCAAGGATCGACCATGCGTCGATATAGGCCCGCCGCGCACTGCGCTCGTCAGTCGTGTAGCGCATCAGGGTGAGGAAGTGCTTCAGGTTCTCGATGTTGATGAGCGAGCGCTGCACCCGGGTGATCTGGGGGCCGGCCTGCAGCACAATGTTCGCGGATGCCTGTTCGACCTGACCCACCGTGCGCAGATAGAGCGAGCCGCACATCATGAGGATGAACAGAAGCGGCACTCCAACGACCATCAGAAAGCGCCCCAGCGAGATTCCGCGCCTGCGGCGTCCCGGCCCGGCCGCTGGAGCCGGCGATGCCCGATGCTCTTCAGTCATTTCGCTTCGCCTCCCTAGTAGTTCATGAACGCGAAGTACGTGAGCGAAATCTGCTGATAGCGCCCCGTGAGCTTGGCTTCATCCACCGCCCGGTTGATTGCCGAGAGCAGATCCCCTCTGTCTTTTCGCACCGCGATGCATCGTTCGGAAAACTCATAGGCGAGCCCCGGAAGGAGCCCCACGGGATTCATCGCGAAGCCCTCCGGGCTTTTCAGATGCGTGTAGGCAGCGTACCCCTCGACGTACCCCACGTCGACATGTCCGGCAGCCACGGCATCAAAGATCTCCCGGTTGTTCATGAAGGTGCTGATGACCGCCCCGCGCGACGCGCAATGCTCGTTCACCGCCTTCTCGCCCGCGGTTTCGCTCAGCACGCCGACGGTCTTGCCGGCGATCGTAGTCGGCGAGAGGCGCGTCTGACTGCTGTCGGCGGTGATGAACACATCGCGTGAGCGGTAGTAGGGGTGGGAATAGAGAAACCCAGCCTCGGCATCGTCGATTGACGTCCAGCCGTCCACGACAAAATCGACCGTGCCGGCCTTGAGCTCGTGCTTCAAGTCCCATCTGGACATCGGCTTGATGCCGCAGACGCGGTTCATCTGCTTGCAGATCGCCTTCGTGATGTCGACATTGAACCCCTTGAGCTCATTGTTCTCCTTGTACGCAAACGGACGGTCGTCATCCTGCACGCCCACGATCAGCGCGGGAACGCTCTCACGGTCGGCACAGACGGCCGGGCCGCTCAACAGTCCGGAAATCGCAGCAAGGCAGCAGGCGCCGGCTGCAAAACGTCTCACCGCCCCCATGCCTTCTCCTTCCAGGATGCGGCAAGGAACTCGAGGAACTCCCCGCTTTTCATCGGCTTGCCGAAGAGATATCCCTGGTAGATGTCGCAGTCCATCTCGTCAAACAGCCTGGCCATCTGGCTGTCTTCAATGCCCTCGACGCAAACCTTGACGCCGAACCTGCGGCAGGCCGCGATCACGCTTTCCAGGAACTCGCGGCTCGAGACTTGGTCCATGGCGCTGCGCGACAATTCCGCGCCAAGCTTGACAACGCTGAATTCCCCGGAGAGCAGCCTGCGGATCGAGCTGTAGCCCTCGCCGAAGTCATCCACCGCCGTGCACATTCCGAGCCGCCTGCAGCCATGCAGGAATTCCGTGACCACCTGCTCTGACTCGACTCCGTATGACTCGGTGATCTCAATCATGAAGTTGCGGCCGCTCAGATCGTTCACCTTGAGCGAAGCCTCAATGAAGGACAGCAGATTGGAGTCGGACATCTGGGCGCCGCTCACATTGATGCTCATCAGGAAATTCGGATCAATGGCGATGCATTCCTTGGCAAGCCGCATGGCCAGGTCCACCAGGTGTCTGCCAAGCGGCACCATGAGGCGCGAGTTTTCAAAGATGGGCACGAACTTGTCGGGGCCGAGAGGCGTCTTGGCATTGGACATGCGCATCAGAACCTCGCCTCCGATCAATTTTCGGCTCGCCTTGTCAACGAGCGGCTGGATGACGATTCCAAACCCGCTGAAATCATTGAAGCAGGCATCCCCGAGGATGAAAAGCTCCCCAAAGGTAAGGCTCTCAAAGCCGCCCGGCCCCATGATGCCCCGGTCATCAAACTCCACCCTGTCCCGAAGATACTTCACAACATTGCGCATCACGCCGCCAAGCGCGCTACCGGTGGCGCAGCCCATGGCGCTCACGCCCGCCTGCTGCCCGAAGGCAATTCCAATTCTTTCACAGGTCTGCTCGAGAACCTCCGCAGCCGCAGACTCTGCCTCGCCTTCCGGAAACAGCTTGGGATCGCTGAAAACGATGCCAACATTGTCCTTGAGGCGGAAAAAGCGCATTCCGTCGATCTTCTGGCTGCCCAGGGCAAGAGAAAGCGTCGTCCGCATGAAGTTCTGACCCGACGTGTTTCCGCCCTCATTGCGGCTCATGTTCGGGAGCACGTAGCAGCCGACATTCCATCCGTTGAACCGGTTCAGGAGCGCGACCAGATCACGCAGCATGACGCCGTAGGCAAAGTAGTTGCTGGCGTCATAGACAAGCGCCATCGTATTGAGCACGCGCAGCGACCCGGTCACCATCACCGGATGAATGCTTGAGCGGAAAACATCAACGGACGCCCAGATCCAGACGAGATTGCCCTGGAGATCCCGCACTCGGAAATACCATTCGCGGGAGAAGCGCGTCTCGGTCGCTTTCTTGGAGAGCAGGTACTTGATCGCCTCCGTGTGGATCATCTGGTCTTCAACCCGGCACATGCGCTTTGTGACGACATACGGGAAGTGCGCGATTTCGTTGTCGTCAAAGCCGAAGAAATCCCGGATGTAGTCGGACACGAAGTACTTGCCCCGCTTCATGTCTCCGAAGAAATATCCAGGCGAGATGGAATGCAGCAAGAGGGCGCGACGAACCGCGACAAGCTTCTTGCTGCCCTCGTCGACACCTTCGAAACGGCCGCGCCGGACGATCTGAAGCAAATTGTCAAAATCGCTGTTCGGCATCTTTCAAATCCAGCTCTACCATGAGTCTCAAAAATTACGGTCCTTGCAAACGAAAAGAGTTCCAAAGATCCGTCAGAACCTCGGCCTGTCTGAGAAATCAGTACCGCATGTTTCTTGATTCGCAAACACGCCAAGATTTTAGGGTCAGCGCCCACCCCGGGCAAGTCTTTGCCTTTCAGTCTGCGTCATTAATTCCTCAGCGAACAAGCGGAATGCCGTCCATTTCCTCAAGCCATTGTCGAAGATCGGGATTGTCCTTGGCGAGACGCCGCAGCGAATCAATGCTGGCAAAACGCTCCTCTCCCCCTTCGATGGTGCTCACCGAATCGATTTGATCGGCGTTCACCCCCAGGGCTTTTGCAAGCGTCTCCAGCTCCACATACCGCACGCCGTCCTTCTGCACGACGCGAACGGTGCCCTTAAGAGCGGGAAAGTCGTCATCCATCTCCACGAGCGCAGGATCCTTTCTGAATCGCAGATACGCCCAGAGCAGCGGCCAGGCCGCAAACATCAGCCAGAAGGGCCCCGTGAGGATGAGCGAGAGCCAGCCCGTGCCGCCCGCCGTGTCTTCAAAGAGAAAGATCGAGCCGAGAACGCCCCAGGCGCACCAGGCGAGCCACATCGTGCGCGCCCTGGCGCGGGAAAGCTTTTGTTTGCGTCGCGTCACCGAGCAACCTCCGTATTGACAATTGTCCTGTCCTGCCTGGTTTTGAGAACCCGGGCGCGCAGCTGCCCGCAGCCGCCCTCGACATCCTGCGCTGCGCTCATCCGGAGCGTCGCCACAGTGCCCCTCTTTCGAAGGATCGTGATGAGGTCCTCGATGTGCTGCTGCTCAGGCCGCGTAAAACTGCTCCCCTCCACGGGGTTCACGGCAATGAAGTTCACCATGGCGTAGCGCCCGGCGATGAGTTCCGCGAGCCGCTCCACCTGAGCCTCGTCATCGTTCACGCCGGCGATGAGCGTCCACTCGATCTGGGCCGGATATTTCGTCGCCTCGGCATAGTCGAGCGTGCGCTCAAGGAGCCGTTCGACCGGGATGGGGCTCGAGCGCGGCAGAAGCCTGCGGCGAAGCGCGTTGTCCGTCGTGTGGAGCGACAGCGCGAGCGCCGGCTTCACATCGCAGTTCGGAAGCGCATCAAAGAGTCTCTCATCCCCCACCGTCGAGACGACGATGTCCTTATGCGCAAGATTGAGCGTCGTGCCCATGAAGTGCACGGCCTCGAGCACGGCAGCCAGATTGTGGCTGGGCTCGCCCATCCCCATCAGAACGATCTTTTTCGTCTGCGGACGGATCGCCCGGGCCTCGGCCACCTGGGCGAGAATCTCGGCGCTTGAGAGCTGCCGCACGAGGCCGCTCCTGCCGGTCATGCAGAAAAGGCACCCCACCGCGCAGCCAACCTGCGTGGATACGCACAGTCCGTCGCGCGGCAGCAGAACCGCCTCGACGATCTGTCCGTCGGCAAGCTCCACGATGAGCTTCATCGAGTGCGCCTCGCTGCTTGGCACAGCCAGCACGCGCGAGAGCCCCTCGAGCCTTGCCCGGATCTGAGGCAGCTGCCCGGCCAGCGCCTTGGGGAACCGGTCGCTTGAACGCTCGCTCCAGGGGCTCAAATGCATCCAGGCCCGCATCACGCGGCGGATGTGCGCAGGCTTTGCGCCGAGCGCCTCGAGCTCGGCCACGAGCTCGCTCAAATGCGGCCCCCGCGTCACTCGTCGCCTCCAAGTCCCAGCTCCTGGAGCTTGCGGGCAAGCGTATTGCGCCCGACGCCCAGCCTCTGCGCCGCCTCGACCTTGCGCCCGTGCGTATAGGCAAGCGCCGCCTTGAACACCGCCGCCTCAAACCGATCCGTGAGGCGGTTCATGAGGCCGGGACGCTCCTCTTCGAGCATCTCGGTCACAGCGTCGCCGAGCGCGTCGGTCCAGTCGCGGGCGACAGCCTCGCCGTGCAGCGCGTCGCCTGCCGACTCGTTCATTTCGGGCGGAAGATCCGCCACGCGGATCGTGCGGGACGAGGCCATCACCGTGAGCCAGTTGCAGATGTTCTCAAGCTGGCGCACGTTGCCGGGGAACGGATAGCGCTTCATGAATTCCAGCGCTTCAGCCGACAGGTACTTCCGTTCGGTCTTGAGGCTTGCCGCGGACTGGGCAAGGAAATAGTTTGCGAGCGACTCGATGTCCTCGGGGCGCTCCCTGAGCGGCGGAAGCCTCAGCCGAATCACATTGAGCCGGTGGAAGAGGTCCTCACGGAACAGCCCATCGGCCACGCGCTGCTCCAGATTTTGATTCGTCGCGGCGATCACGCGCACGTCCGAGGCGATGAGCTGCCTGCCGCCCACGCGGTAGAAACTGCCGTCCGAGAGCACGCGCAGGAGCCTCGTTTGCAGCTCCATCGGCATGTCGCCGATCTCATCCAGGAAAAGCGTGCCGCCCTTGGCCTGCTCGAACCGGCCGATCTGCGTGGCGTTGGCGCCGGTGAATGCGCCGCGCTCGTGTCCGAAGAGCTCGCTCTCAAGAAGCTCCCGGGGGATGGCCGCCGTGTTGATGGCGACAAAGGGAGCATCCTTGCGAAGGCTGTGCCGGTGCAGCGCCCGCGCAACGACCTCCTTGCCTGCGCCCGACTCGCCCGTGAGAAGCACGGTCGCATGCGACTGCGAGAGCCTGCCGATTGCGCGAAACACTTCCTGCATGGCGCGGGACTGCCCGATGATGTCCGGGCGATGCTGATGGTCTAGCTCGACCGTCGCGATCTGCTTCGGAGCTGCTTTTTCGGACTCCTCGCAGGCGCGCCTCAGGAGGTCGATCGCCTGGTTGATGTCAAAGGGCTTTGCAAGATATTCATACGCACCGCCCTGGAAGGCGCTCACGGCGCTGTCCAAGTCGCTGTATGCGGTCATGATGACGACGGGAAGCTGCGGCAGGCGCTTTTTCACAATCGCAAGAAGCTCAAGTCCGGACATGTCGTGAATGCGAATGTCGGAAAGAAGCACCGAGGGCGAGTCCGTCTCAAGGGCCAAAAGCACTTCCCCGGCCTGCGCGAACACCCGGCAGGGCATCTGGGCCTTGGCAAGCGCCTTTTCCAGAACCCATCGAATCGACTTGTCGTCGTCAACTATCCAAATCGGTTTCACTGTCTGGTCTCCTTTCAGCCTTCGGCCCGAACCAGGGGAGCGCCAAGGGGAAAGAGAATGGAAAACTCCGTTCTCCCGGGGGCGCTTTGCACCTGTATCGAACCCGCATTCTGCTCCACGTAGGTCTTCACGAGCGACAGGCCCAATCCCGTTCCATCCGCCCGCCCGGTCACCAGAGGATAAAAGATCCTCTCGCGAAGATCCGGCGCAATGCCCGGACCGTTATCCGCCACCGTCACGCAAAGCGCCATCCGGTAGCGGTTCGATTGAATCGTGACCATCCGGGCGATGCGGGTTCGCAGGACAATCTCCGCCGTCCCCTCCCGAATCCGTCCGTCAAGCGCCTGGGCGGCGTTCTTGACAAGGTTCAGAAACACCTGGATCAGCTGCTCGGCATCCCCCATGATTTCAGGAAGAGACACGTCGTAGTCGCGCCGGATCACAAGCCCTTCGCGGTATTCGGCAAGCGTAAGGCTCCTCACGCGCTCGAGCACCTCGTGGATGTTGATCTCGCGAATGCGACGGTCAGTCCTGTAGGGCACGAGCATCCGGTCGAGAAGCCCCTGAAGCCTGTCCGCCTCATGGATGATGACGCCGGTGTATTCGCGCAGCTGCGGATCCTCGAGCTCAAGCTCCAGAAGCTGCGCGGCGCCCCGGATGCCGCCCAGAGGATTCTTGATTTCATGGGCAAGGTTCCGGAGCATCCCCCTGGCTGCGCCCGAGAGATCGGACTGATGCTCCTCGCGGAACTGCTCGATTGCCTGGTGGACGTCGGACACTTCCACAAGATACCGGTCCTCGTCCCCGGCAGGCGCCACTGTGACGCACATGCGGCGGGCGGGCCGCACCGGTGTTGCGACCTCGGCAATGAAGCTGCAGGGGGCTGTCTGGTCAGCCTGTGCGCCAAGCACGCAGATCAACTCCCTGAGCCCGTCGACAAGCGCGGAAAGATCGGTCCCCGCAAGCGCTCTTCTGGAAAAGCCCAGGAGCATTTCCGAAGCGGGGTTGCAGCGCAGGATCCGGGCCTGCGCGTTGACGAGGATCACTCCGGTCGAGAGCGCTTCAGCCGCCGACCAGAACGTCTCGTCATGAGTCTTCGCGGAATGCGGGACGGCGTGTTTCGCCCCGCCCCGCACCGCCAGGCGAGTCACGGCTTAGCCGGCGTAGTACATCTCGTACTCGATCGGCTGCACCTGCATGCGATAGCGCTGAACTTCGGCGCGCTTCACAGCGATGTAGCCCTCGAGCATGTCCTCGGAGAAGACGCCGCCCCGGGTGAGGAACTCGTGATCGGCTTCAAGGGCGTCAAGAGCCTGATCAAGGCTGCTCGCCACCGTCGGGATCTTGGCGTTTTCCTCGGGCGGCAGATCATAGAGGTTCTTGTCTGCGGGCTCGCCCGGATGAATCTTGTTCTGGATGCCGTCAAGACCGGCCATCAGAAGCGCTGCGAACGCCAGATAGGGATTGGCCTGCGGATCGGGGAAGCGCACTTCCACGCGGCGCGCCTTGACGCCCGGAACGTGCGGGATGCGCAGCGAGGCGGAGCGGTTGCTGGCCGAGTAGGCAAGCTTCACCGGGGCTTCAAAGCCGGGCACGAGGCGCTTGTAGGAGTTCGTCGTCGGGTTGGTGATGGCGTTGAGCGCCCTGGCGTGCTTGATGACGCCGCCGATGTAGTAGAGGGCGAGGTCGGAGAGACCCGCATAGCCGTTGCCGGCAAAGAGGTTCTTGCCGTCCTTCCAGATCGACTGATTGACGTGCATGCCCGAGCCGTTGTCGCCCGGCATGGGCTTGGCCATGAAGGTTGCGGTCTTGCCGTAGGCGGCGGCAACGTTCCAGACGGTGTACTTCAGGATCTGGTTCCAGTCGGCGCGGGTCGTCAGGGTTGAGAAGCGCGTGCCGATCTCGCACTGGCCGGCGGCGCCCACCTCGTGGTGATGGAGTTCAGTCGGAACGCCCTGCTGCTCAAGCAGCGTCACCATCTCGGCGCGCACGTCGGTCAGGCTGTCAACCGGCGGCACCGGGAAGTAGCCGCCCTTCCAGTTGGGACGGTGTCCAAGGTTGCCGCCCTCGTACTCGATCTTGGAGGACCAGGGAGCCTCCTCGGAGAAAATCTTGTAGAAGGAGTGCTGCGGCTCGGTCGAGAACGTGAT
>Ga0265298_10011816_pt1 | contig 10178 bp, 10 predicted proteins | sample AusTroGonzalo_MG_3_FD_193486 | JGI IMG/M metagenome (GOLD analysis project Ga0265298, IMG submission 193486) | Bovine rumen microbial communities from tropical cattle in Woodstock, Queensland, Australia - Gonzalo_01 | ecosystem: Host-associated > Mammals > Digestive system > Stomach > Rumen ... | reverse complement strand
CGACCAGATCGAGTGCGAGTCCAAGGGTCAGACCGAACCCGTTGCGGACAACAGCACCGCTGCAGGCCGTGCCCAGAACCGCCGCGCTAACATCAAGTTCCTGTAATAAGAAGTGTAAACGTGTACGGCCTGACGGCCTGTGTAGCCGCGTACACAACGAAGTGATACACACAAAAAAAGCGTCCGCATGGACGCTTTTTTCCTTTCTCTCAACCCTCGTTCACTCAACTCTCACACCTTTGGCGTCGTACAAACGACCGTCATAGTGGAGATAGACTTGTCCACCGTGCAGGAACTTGTGGGCAGCAGCTTGTTGTTCGGGCGTCAATTGCTCCACATTGGTCGTGATCTGCTGTGCGGCAGCGATGTGGAAGGTCTGCATGATGACCGTTGTGGGCAGGTAATTGTGGTTGCCCGGGTGATAAGCGATCACGGTCACTTCACCCTCGTTCTCCGGTGTGATGAGGCCGTCCTCGATGCTCAGCAGACACGCCGTATAGGCGTACGTTATAGGCAGACCGGACGAGAGGGTTGCTGTGGAAGCGACCAGTTGACCTACGGTCAGTTCGGTCTCCTGCTCTTCCCACGTGATGGTTTGTACGGCTTTGTTCACGCGCAGCGTCACATCCAGCGTTCGCAGGTTGTAGATACCCGTATCCGTCGGCGTGAAGAGCACCTGCAGGTTGTAGTCGCCGGCATCCAGAATGGTGTTGGTGTCTATGTTCTTCCAACTGAGCGTACCCGGCACAAAACCGTTGTTCTCGTGCAGCACGGCTTCTTTCAGCTTTTGACCGTACGTCAGGTCTTCCACGCTTGCCAGCACATTCGGATCCGCCTTGTGGATAACGAGCGTTTTCTCGATAGGCTGTGCGGCGTTGAATTTGTAGTTACCCGGCTGGGTAGCCGTCAGCGTCACGGTGCCCGAACGACGGATATGCAACTCGTTGTTCTGCACTTTGGCAATAGTGGTATCGGATGACAAATAGACTACGTCCAAACCGGTCGCACCCAATTTGGAATTGGTAGTATAGGCATTGAATGACAATTCATCGGTAGCCAGGCATTCGCTCAATGTTTGATTCCAAACCATCTCCTGATCATATTTGGATGTTGTTCCGCTCACGGCGATGCGTGCCTCGCGGCCTTCGCCGTAAATAACGATCTCACCGCTGTGTTCTCCGGCTGCAGCATGGGAATAGAAGATAGTGATAGTGGTCTTCTGGTCAATCAGGTTTTTCTGACCCACCGACTCAACCGACGCGGTAAACTGCGGGTTGGTAGAGGTGACAGAAGCGATGACGTTGGTCCATGTGACCGTGATATTCTTGCTCACGGTTGCGTCATCCACCATACCGCTCTTGGCTTCCCATTCATCGATATTGACCGCCAAACTCTTCAACTCCGTTACCTTGATCTTGCGGAAAGCAACGGCTGTTTTACCTGTAGCATAGAATTTCAAGTAGCGTGTGGTGGTGGCCAGATTTTCCTCTACTTTCGTGTCTGTAGAGATGGTGTTTCCTGCGGCGGTATAGACCAGCGACCAGTTGTTGTGGTCAACCGATTGATACACGCTGAGGGTTCCGTCGCTACCGCCCTGCCATTGAAACGAAAGCTTCTCGGCGATACCGGTTTGCGGCAACGCAATAACGCATTCGTCCTCGTAGGGATCTTGACCGATACCCCAAATATTGAGAATGATCTTACCGATTTTCAGACCACCGCCTATACCCACCACAGAGTTGTCGTAGTCTACATTCTCCGTTTTCGATATGACGGTTAATGCATTTTTGTAGTCTGATTCGCTGAACTCCGTGTCCCAAGCCAGTTGGGCGTAAGAGCTCATGGAAATTGCCAATATGGCAACAAGTGAGAGAAGTTTTTTCATATACCGATGAAAATCTTTTTTGTACAAAATTAGCATAATTTTGCGCAAAAGTATATAATTTATGCGAAATGAACAAAAAAACAGGTATTTTTCTTAATAATCGTCAAAAAAATGCGAATTATGATACGATTTTGTCAAAAAAAATGCACGTATATGTTGCATATGTCAAAAAAAAGCTGTACCTTTGCAGTCGCAAAGGTGTGAAAACGTAAAAGCATGAAACGCTACAAAGCCATATTTCTGGATTGGGACAATACCATCGGCGATTGGACGACCGCAGAGCACAAGGCACTGGAGGAAATCTATGCCATGTATCAGCTGGATCGGTTGTATGCGACAGCAGCGGACTACGTGAACGCCTACAAGCCGTATAATCTGGAACTATGGGGCATGTACGGCCGCGGCGAGGTGACGAAAGAGTGGTTGCATTTTGAGCGCTTCTTGAGGCCGCTCAAAGGTGAAAGGTTAAAGGTGAAAGGTGAATGGAAAGATCCGGAAGACCTTGCGCATGAGATGGGCGCAGAGTTCTTGCGGTTGACCAACAAGTATTTCTGCCTCATGCCCGATGCGGAGAAAGTGGTGCGCAGCCTTGCTGCCAAATACCCGCTCACCATCATCAGCAACGGACTCAAAGAGGTGCAGTACTACAAGTTTGAGCACTCGGGTTTGGCCAAATACCTGACGCACACGCTCATCAGCGAAGAGGTGGGCATCAACAAACCCCAGCCGGAGATTTTCCGAATCGCACTGGAGCGCAACGGCATCACGGCCGACGAAGCCGTTATGATAGGTGACAGCTACTCGTCCGACATAGCCGGTGCCCAAGCGGCCGGAATAGATCAGATATGGGTGAAGGGTGACGAGCTGCCGGTGACGGGAGAAACGGCTACCTATATCGTGCCGAAATTGACAGACGTACTGAAAATCGTATAACGTAATATTAACCCTTAAAATTTACGATCATGAACAATTTATTCAAAGGCGCAGCGCTGTTTATCGGCGGCGCAATCGCAGGAGCTGCTGCAGCTCTGTTGTTAACTCCCAAGACAGGAGAAGAAGTTCGCAAAGAGATTGCCGATTTGGCACAGGATGTAAAAAAAAGCGCACAGGACTACTGTGAGCAAATGAAAAAAGAACTTACGGACAAGGTGGCTGAACTGAAGGCTCCCAAAGAGGCAAAACCGCAGCCGGAAAGCAAGAAAGCGTCCAAGAAAAACACGGAGGCATAAGTATGGAAAACGAGTTGTATGACAAAATCAAGACGGAGGCAGCAGCTTACGGCAAAGCCGTAGGTCAGGTCTATCGGTTGCGTCTGATAGGTCTTATCAGCCGTCTTCTGGGTTTGTTCCTGTTGATTTTTACGGTCGTTCTGTGTGCACTCGCGATATTCACCTTCGGCGCTGTAGCGGCGATCGATGCCATGTCGGTGTATATGCCCGTGTGGGCAGCTGCGTTGATAGTGAGCAGTGCGTATCTGCTGATCATCGTGGTGGCTGTTGTTTGCCGCCGACCGCTGTTTATTCATCCGTTCATTGCATTGCTGTCCAAGCAGCTTATCCGCACGCAGGAAGAGCTGGATATGGAGACGCTGAAAGCAGAGAACGATGTGAATCTGCAGAAGGTGCGCATCGAGACACGTATCGAGAATGCCACCCGCGAGTTGGATTTCTACGTTTCTCTCTTCAACCGCGTCTGGAACTGGCTCGCCGGCAAACTGCGCAGATAATGACCATCATTCTGCCTTTCGCAGTACATTTGTGTGCAATTTAATATTCTATTAATATGCTGACCAAAATCTATAGTGCCGCTCCCGTGGGGATAGATGCCGTGCCCGTGACGATAGAGGTGCACTCGGTACCGGGTTTCGATTTCACACTGGTCGGACTGCCGGACAATGCCGTCAAAGAGTCGCACGAGCGCATCATGGCCGCGCTGACCGTCAACGGGGTGGAGACGTTTCGCCGTGCGTTCACCATCAACATGGCTCCGGCCGATATCAAGAAAGAGGGCGCCTCGTTTGACCTGCCGCTGGCAGTAGGTATGCTGGCCGGTGCAGAGAAGCTGAAAACGAAGGAGCTGGGGCACTATATGATCATGGGCGAGTTGTCGCTGGACGGTTCGCTGCAGCCTATCCGCGGCGCGTTGCCGATTGCGCTATGTGCCCGAAAGGAGGGCTTCAAGGGGCTGATTCTGCCCGCAGCGAATGCCGAAGAAGCAGCGGTGGTGGAAGGCCTGGACGTGTATGGGTTGAACGACCTGCAGGAAGTGATCCGTTTTCTGAACGGCGAGCAGAAGGACGAACTGAATCCGGAAGACAAGTTCGCGCCGACACATGTGGATACGCAAGCCTTGTTCGACGAACTGGCGTTTCCGTCCGACCTGGATTTCTCGGACGTGCGCGGACAATTCAAGGTGCGTCGTGCGGTGGAGATTGCCGCTGCGGGCGGGCACAACATGATCATGGTCGGCCCTCCGGGAGCCGGCAAGTCGATGATTGCCAAACGTATCCCGACCATCCTGCCGCCGCTCACTCTGGAGGAAGCGCTGGAGACAACGAAGATTCACTCTATCGTCGGCCTGACGAACAAACGCAAGGGCGTCAGCAGTTCGCTCATCGTGCAGCGTCCTTTCCGCAGCCCGCATCACACGATAACGGATGTGGCACTGGTCGGCGGCGGACAGAACCCGCACCCGGGAGAGATCTCCTTGGCGCATAACGGTGTGCTCTTTCTGGATGAGCTGCCCGAGTACAAGCGTTCGGCGCTGGAGGTGATGCGTCAGCCGCTGGAGGACCGCAAGATAACCGTTGCGCGCACGAAAGAGACGGTGGAATACCCGGCGTCGTTCATGCTCGTGGCGGCGATGAACCCTTGTCCGTGCGGCCATTACGGCGAGAACAACCCTGCCCATCCGTGTACCTGCTCGCCCGCACAAGTGCATCGCTACCTGAGCAAAATCAGCGGTCCGCTGCTGGACCGCATAGATATCCAATGTGAGATAGAAGCCGTGCCGTACGAGCAACTGCGCGACACGCAACCCGGAGAATCGTCCGCCGTCATGCGCGAACGCGTGCTCCGTGCCAGAGCCATCCAGAACGAGCGCTTCCGTCGCAGCCGTCTCGTGCATTGCAACGCGATGATGAACTCGAAGATGGTTCGTCAGTACTGCGCGCTGGATGACGAGTGCGACAAACTGCTGGAGCTCACGATGAGCAAACTGGGGTTGTCGGCCCGTGCGTACGACCGCATACTGAAAGTAGCGCGAACGATTGCCGATCTGGAGGGTGCACCGGATATCCGCAAGCAGCACCTGCTGGAAGCCATCTCCTACCGTTCGCTGGACCGCAACAATTGGGCGGGCTGACGCTGGCGCTACTCGGTCTGCAAGAGTTCTTTCTCTTTGTACTCCTTGGCTGTGATGCCCGTGACGCGCTTGAAGAAATGGTGGAAGGCCGTGGGCTCGCAGAAGCCGAGGTCGTACGAAATCTGCTGAATCGTTCGTTTGGGATCTGCTTTCATCCGTTGTTTGGCCTGCGTGACCACGTACTGCTCAATCCATTCGGCGGGCGATATGCCGTTGGTGGCGATGCGGATGAGTTTGGTGAAATGTTTGGGCGACAGGTGCATTAGTTCGGCGTAGAATTTCACTTCGCGCGATTCGTGGTAATGTTCCACTACCAGCTCGCAGAAACGTGAGAACAGCGCTGCGTTGCGGTCTTGTTCCCAACGGCGGTCTTGTTCCTTGCGAAACAGGTTGAGCAACGCTTGCCCTACGGCCAGTTGGGCTTTCAGTAGGCGGTAGCGTTGCGGCAATTCTTCTTCCGTGCACTTGCTCAGAAAATCCAGTTGGTCGAAGATGGAAACATGTTGCACCACTTGTTCGTCCGTCAGGTGGCATACAGGTGCTTTGTCGAATTTCTCTCTGTTGTAGCCCCAAAATTGTGCTTGTAGTTCGTGGAACATTTTTGCTGAGATAATCAGACGCGCAAACGTGAAATCCTCGCTGCAGGATATGGGGCGCATGACGTGGCCGGGCATGATGACTCCCAGGTCATTAGGGCGCTGAATCAGCTCCTGCATGTCATACAGCGCGCGGGCCTCACCGCGCAGACACAGCGTGACGATGACGAAGGGAAAAACCAAGTCTACGTTAAACACGGAGAAGCCGTGCGTCTCGCGCTCAACGAATAGTCCTACCTGATCGACGGACTGTTTCAGTTGCTCAAAATCGGGTGCCGGTTTCATAACAATTTGCCTAAATTTCCATTTCTGTCTGCAAAAGTACTGCTTTTTTTTCGTTTGTGCAAGAAAAAGCGACTTTTCTTCACTAAATAATTCGTTTTCGTCACTTGCTATGTCAAAAAAAAGCAGTACTTTTGCGCCCAAATTTGATAAAGGTATTATTCTGTTACAAAAATGAGCCCGTTATGCAAACGCAATATGTTTACATAGAGACCCAAATGGAGCACCTGCGCATCCTCATTCAGTCGTCCTCTTTAGCTCCGCATATGAAGGAGGAGTTGATCGAGCGCCTAAGTTTGCTCCAGCCAAGCCGCGTGGATAACTTGTGTGCTTCTGCCATCAAGCCCCTGACGGCAACCAATATCCGCTACTTACTCATTTTCCTCATACACATGGAGGTAACCGACGTGGCCGGCCTATTCCACGTCGATACCGCTTCGGTCTATAGCGTGCGTTATCGTCTGCGGAAACTCTTTCCGCCGATGCCCGTTGCGCCGTTCTGAACCGGCCTCTCATGCAAAAAAGCGCCCGATGGACGCTTTTTTTTGTGTATGTGAATTATTTTTTGTACCTTTGCAGCCGAAATGGACAACAGCCGAATCATAGAGCAGGAAATCATCCGCCGTCGTGACATGCGCGACGTGTTCACCTTTACCATCGACCCCGCCGATGCCAAGGACTTCGACGACGCCCTGTCGTTTGCCGTGGTAAATGATGAAGACCAACGAGGCCCTGCCTGGACCAACGACCAATTACCAACCTACCAAATCGGCGTCCACATAGCCGATGTCTCGTTCTACGTGCGCCCTGGCACCAAAGAGGATGAAGAAGCCTACCAGCGCGGCACATCGGTTTATCTGGTGGACCGCGTGTTGCCCATGTTACCCGAGCGGCTCTGCAACGACCTCTGCTCGCTTCGTCCGGGCGAAGACAAACTCTGCATGTCGGTCATTTTCACCATGAACGCCGCTGCCGAGGTGCTCAAATATAAAATCTGCCGCACGGTCATCCGTTCTGACGCCCGCCTCAACTACGATGAGGCACAGGGCATCATCGAGGCAACTACGAGGCAACTACGAGGCAACTACGAGACATTGTCGAGAGTGAACCCCCTCGGAGGGGTACCACTCAACGAGGCGATCTGTACCCTCAACGCCCTCGCAGCGAAACTCCGCACCGCACGTTTGGCGAAAGGAGCACTTGCCATCGAGCAGGACGAAGTGCGTTTCCGTCTCGACAAGAACGGTCACCCTGTGGACATCTATTTTGACCCACCCAACGAGGCACACCATCTGATAGAAGAGTTCATGCTGCTCGCCAACCGCACCGTGGCTACGGCTGTAGGCAGCGGACGACCGTTCGTCTATCGCGTGCACGACCTGCCCGATGGAGACAAACTGGAGGAAGTGGAGAAATTCCGTCGCCAGTACCGCAGCCGCGCCCGCGACAACGAAGCCTTCCGTCGAGCCATCGACCTGCTCACCATCCGCGCACAAGCCAAGGCCGTCTATTCGACACACAACATCGGTCACTACGGCCTCGCCTTCTCCCACTACACGCATTTCACTTCGCCCATCCGCCGCTATCCCGACCTGATGGTTCACCGCCTCGTGGAGAAATACATCCTCACGGGCAAGAAGGAAACGATGAATCGCGAAGAGATGGAACTGATGTGCGAGCATTGCTCCGAATGCGAGCAGGAGGCGCAGCAAGCCGAACGCGAGTCGATCAAGCTGTTCCAGGCCATGTGGATGGCCGATCATCTGTACGAAGATTTCGACGGCCACATTACCGGTATCACCGAGTTCGGATTCTTTGTCCAACTGGACGATACGCATTGCGAAGGACTCATCCGGATGGAACTGATCGAACGCCCCGACCGCTACACGCTGGGCGACGCCGTACGTGTCAAAGTCATCCGTGCAGACATCAACCGCAAGCAGATAGATTTCGAATTAACCGAGCAATAAGTGCTGTTTTTTTGGACAAAACACGAAAAAAAGCAAAAAATTCCCTTTTCCATTTTCCACTTTCAATTATTTTTTGTACCTTTGCAGCGAAAATGAAAAACCATCTAATACATAAGTTCACACTCTCCCTCCTTTTCTTGGCTTTTGCGGCAGGTTTGCACGCGGAAATCATTGTGCTCAAGACCGGCGCACAGATCAAGGGAACGGTGGTGTTTGAGAACGAAGAAGTCTTCATCTTCCGCGATGCGGAGGGTACGCGTTACCAATATCCGCGTTCGGAGGTAGTTGGTGTGTTGCCGGACAAAGAGCCGACCGAGCAGCAGGAGGATCAGGATGACCAGAAAATCCGTACGGCCAAGAAAGCCTCTATCCTCTTGGAGGCAGGTGGCGGAGTAGCGTTCAATCCCAACAGTACCGTCGGCGGCGGCTTCAGCGTGGATCTGCTGTTCGGTTCCCACCATATAGGCAGCCGGCACATCTTCGTCGGTGGCGGTTTGGGTTACCACGGCCTCTTCCTCGGCGCAGCGAAGTACAATTTCCTGCCTATCCAGGCGGCGGTTCGTCTTCCGCTGACCGAAGAGAAACATGCGCCCGTATTCGGTGCCTCGCTGGGCTACGGCATCGCGTTGAGCAAGGATTATCTGGGCGGTCTCTACGCCGGCTTGGATTTCGGTTATCGCTGCCGGTTGAATCCCAAAACGGCCATCTCGGTGGTGGCTTACGGCCAGTTCCAGCAAGCCTTTGTACCCGTGACGGAGATCATCGACGGCAATGAGTTTGTGCATAAATCCGGACGCAGCCTCGTTACCACCGGTGTCAAACTAGCCCTCTATTTCTAATGGCACGCAAGCAGCCTCGCGAACATAGGGTGAGTATTCTGCTCAACGAGCAGGAACAGCGTGCGCTCGACCGCTTCTGCGAGAGATACGGTGTCCGCAACCGCAGCCGCCTCATCCGCGAAACGCTCATGCGCGCCATCCTTAGACAAATCGATCATGACCAACCGACACTGTTTGATTGAATCAAAAATCTGCAATCTGAAATCACAAATAAAAAAGCGTCTCCCCTGTGGGAGGCGCTTTCCGTTTCACCTGTTCGTGAATCAACCCAGATAGGTCATCAGGATGTGACTGCGTTGACCGCTGTTGAGTTTCTTAATGGCTTTCTCCTTAATTTGACGCACGCGTTCGCGCGTGAGGTGGAGTTCGTCACCGATTTCCTCCAGGGTCATCTCCGTCATGCCGATACCGAAGAACTTGCGCAGGATGTCTGCTTCACGCGGGGTCAGCGTAGCCAGCGCACGGTCGATTTCCGTGGATAGCGACTCGTTGATAAGTCCGCGGTCTGCGTTAGGCGAATCTTCGTTCACCATGACATCAATCAGGCTGTTGTCTTCGCCCTCAACGAACGGTGCATCCACACTCACGTGGCGACCGGACATCTTCAGCGTGTCGGCAATCTTGTCCACCGGCATATCGAGTTCTTCGGCCAGCTCTTCGGCTGACGGCTTGCGCTCGTGCTCCTGCTCAAAACGCTGGAAGGCTTTGTTGATCTTGTTCAACGAACCCACCTGGTTGAGCGGCAGACGCACAATACGGCTCTGCTCGGCGAGGGCTTGCAGGATCGACTGGCGAATCCACCACACGGCATAGGAGATAAACTTGAAACCACGCGTTTCATCAAATTTCTCGGCAGCTTTGATCAGTCCCAGGTTGCCCTCGTTGATCAGGTCGGGCAAACTCAATCCTTGGTTCTGATACTGCTTGGCTACCGACACTACAAAACGTAGATTGCTTTTGGTCAGTTTCTCCAATGCGGCGCGGTCTCCATTACGGATACGGCCGGCCAGTTCCACCTCTTCCTCCACCGAAATCAACTCCTCGCGGCCTATCTCTTGCAGATACTTGTCCAGCGATGCCGATTCACGGTTGGTGATTGATTTTGTGATTTTTAATTGACGCATGTATAATAAGTATATACGATGTTTCGTTTCTGTACCTTCCCCTTTTATTGGGGTCCCCGCAAATTTTAATTTGTGGGGAGAGCGGAGGCACAAGTCGTTCCATCGATTTAGCGGAGCGG
>Ga0265298_10011815_pt1 | contig 10180 bp, 7 predicted proteins | sample AusTroGonzalo_MG_3_FD_193486 | JGI IMG/M metagenome (GOLD analysis project Ga0265298, IMG submission 193486) | Bovine rumen microbial communities from tropical cattle in Woodstock, Queensland, Australia - Gonzalo_01 | ecosystem: Host-associated > Mammals > Digestive system > Stomach > Rumen ... | reverse complement strand
GACGTCAAATCCAACTTCATCAATGCATCAACTGTCTGAGGGGTTGGATTAACAATATCTACGACCGCTTTATGATTGCGGATTTCGAATTGTTCACGTGATTTTTTATCAACGTGTGGTGAACGGTTCACTGTAAATTTTTGAATCAATGTCGGCAAGCGAACAGGCCCAACGACATCTGCGCCAGTGCGCTTTGCTGTCTTTACAATTTCATCAACAGATTCCATCAAATTACGATGATCAAACGCTGTTAATTTAATACGAATTTTTGATGCTGGTACCATTGTTCGTTTTCCTTATCGTTATTCAGGCCGGTAATCATTGGAGCTTTAATCCAATTACACCGGCCTGTTTTGTTACCATTATTTAATAATCTTGGATACAACACCTGCACCGACTGTGCGTCCGCCTTCACGGATAGCAAAGCGGCGACCTTCGTCCATAGCGATTGGTGCAATCAATTGCACTGTGATACGGACGTTATCACCTGGCAGAACCATTTCTTTGTCTGCTGGTAATGTGATTGTACCTGTTACGTCTGTTGTGCTGAAGTAGAACTGTGGACGATAGTTGCTAAAGAATGCAGTATGACGGCCACCTTCTTCTTTGGTCAAGATATAAACTTCAGCTTCAAAGTCTGTGTGTGGTGTAATAGAACCCGGTTTGCAGATAATCTGACCACGTTCTACTTCTTCCTTCTTGGTTCCACGCAACAACAAACCTACGTTATCGCCGGCTTCACCCTGATCCAACATTTTGCGGAACATTTCGACACCGGTAACAACTGTTTTCTGTGTTGGACGCAAACCAACGATTTCACATTCGTCACCAACTTTGACGACCCCAGATTCAACACGGCCTGTAACCACTGTACCACGACCTGTGATTGAAAATACGTCTTCGATTGGCATCAAGAATGGTTTATCGACTGGACGTTCTGGCATTGGGATGTATTCATCGCATGCTTTCAACAAAGCGTCGATTGATTCTTTGCCCAAACCATCAGATTTGCCTTCCAATGCGGAAACGGCAGAACCACGAATAATTGGTGCATTTTCGCCATCGAAGTCATTTGCAGACAACAATTCACGAATTTCCATTTCAACCAATTCCAACAATTCTGGATCGTTTGCCAAATCGCACTTGTTCAAATAAACGACGATTTTTGGAATACCGACCTGACGTGCCAACAAGATGTGTTCACGTGTCTGTGGCATAGGACCATCTGTTGCAGCCACAACCAAGATTGCACCGTCCATCTGGGCCGCACCGGTAATCATGTTTTTAACATAGTCCGCGTGTCCTGGGCAGTCAACGTGAGCATAGTGACGATTTGCTGTTTCATATTCAACGTGTGCAGTATTAATTGTAATACCACGTGCACGTTCTTCGGGTGCGTTATCGATTTGGTCAACACCTTTTTGTGCGTCGATACCAACACCATAGTAGTGAACGATAGCAGCAGTTAATGTCGTTTTACCGTGGTCAACGTGGCCAATAGTACCGATATTAACATGCGGTTTGGTTCTTACATATTTTTCTTTTGCCATAATTTTCTCCTTAAGGCTTCGTTTTGTTAATCTGATTTTCGATTTCCGGTTTTGGATTTCAAGGAATAATCATAAACCAGAAATTTCAAATCACAATCTTTTTTTTGTTTTATTTTGTCAGTTTTTTAATTACTTCGTCTGCAACATTCTGCGGCACTTCGGCATAGTGTGACAATTCCATATACGGATTTGCACGCCCCTGTGACAAAGAACGCAATGTCTTGACATATCCGAACAGGTTTGCCAACGGCACAAATGCAGAAATCAATTGATTTCCAAATTGTGTTTCAATTCCGTTGATTTGACCACGACGGCTGTTCAAGTCACCGATGATGTCACCGACATATTCTTCCGGTGTATTGACCGAAAGTTTCATAATCGGTTCCAACAACTTTGGCGCAGCCTTCTTCATCGCTTCGCGGAAGCATGCACGCGCCGCTATTTCAAAGCACAACACATTAGAGTCAACTTCGTGATATTTACCATCTACTAATGTTGCCTTGAAATCTACTGTCGGATAGCCAATCAAGACACCTGTCTGTTGTGCTATCTTTAAACCTTTTTCTACACCCGGGATGTATTCTTTTGGAATCGCACCACCGACAATCTTGTTTTCGAATTCGTAACCTTTGCCTGGTTCCAATGGTTCAAATTCAATTTTCACCTGGGCGTACTGACCCGAACCACCAGATTGTTTTTTATGTGTATATTCTTCGGTAATTGGTCTTGTAAATGTTTCACGATACGCAATACGTGGTTCGCCAACATTAACATCAACCTTAAATTCACGTGACAAACGATCGACCAAAATTTCAAGGTGTAATTCACCAACACCCGCCAAAATGGTTTGACCAGATTCTTCGTCCACAGACACGCGGAACGATGGATCTTCTTTGGCCAATGCCTGCAAGCCCAACGCCATTTTTTCAACGTCGGCCTTGGTCTTTGGTTCAACCGCAATCGAAATAACCGGTTCTGGAATATGAATGTTTTCCAAGATAATTGGGTTTGCTTCGTCGCACAACGTATCGCCAGTAATCGTTTCCTTCATACCGACCAGTGTCACAATGTCGCCTGCGGACGCTTCTTTAATTTCTTCACGTTGATTAGAATGCATCAACAACATACGACCAACACGTTCACGTTTGTCGCGGTTAGAATTATAGATGTATGATCCCGAAACCAATTTACCCGAATAAATACGGATGAACATCAGGTTTCCAACAAACGGATCGTTTGCAACCTTAAATGCCAACGCAGAAAATGGTTCTTTGGCATCTGGATGACGTTCTGCTTCGGTCTGTTTGTCTAACTTGGTCCCCTTAATTGCTGGAACATCCAATGGTGATGGCAAATAGTCAACAATCGCATCCAACAATGGTTGAACACCTTTGTTCTTAAATGCTGTTCCGCACAATACTGGGTTAAAGTTTTGATTAATTGTTCCCTTGCGAATTAATTTTTTAATTGTGGCAACGTCTGGGGTTTTACCTTCCATGTACGCTTCCATAATTTCATCGTCTAATGTAACGACTTCTTCGACCAATTTATTGTGTAATTCTTCGGCTTTGGCTTTTAATTCTTCGGGAATTTCAATAGTAATTGGATGTGAACCAGTTTCGTCTTCCCAGATTAAGCCCTTCATTTCAACAACGTCAACAACGCCTTTGAAATCTGCTTCGGCACCAATTGGGAAATTGATAACCAATGGATTTGCACCCAAACGTTCACGAATCATATCAACACAGCGAAAGAAATTTCCACCAATACGATCCATTTTATTAATAAAGCAAATACGTGGCACGTTGTAACGGTCTGCCTGACGCCACACTGTTTCTGTTTGTGGCTGAACACCCGACACAGATTCAAACACAGCCACCGCACCGTCCAAAACACGCAATGAACGTTCCACTTCCATTGTAAAGTCAACGTGTCCCGGTGTGTCAATCAAGTTAATACGATGATCACGCCAGAAACATGTGGTTGCCGCAGATGTAATTGTAATGCCACGTTCTTGTTCCTGTTCCATCCAGTCCATAGTGGCGGCACCGTCGTGCACTTCACCAATTTTATATGTTTTACCGGTATAGAACAAAATACGTTCTGATGTTGTGGTTTTCCCCGCATCAATGTGTGCCATAATACCGATGTTACGGTACATATGTAAAGGGGCAGTTTTTCCAACAGACATTGTTTAGTTTCCTTTTGTTTTCTTTCGTTTAAATTACCAACGGAAATGAGCAAACGCCTTGTTCGCCTCTGCCATCTTGTGGGTATCAATCTTTTTCTTGAATGCACCGCCCTGACCTGCTAATGCATCACGCATTTCTGCGAACAATCTTTCTTCCATGCTGCGTTCGCCGCGTTTACGTGCGAACATGATCAACCAACGCAATGCTAATGTCTGTTGACGTTCTGGGCGAACTTCGACTGGAACCTGGTACGTTGCACCGCCAACACGACGACCCTTGACCTCAACACTTGGTTTCAGGCTATCAACTGCTTCTAAAAATGCAGCCAATTCATTGCCGTCTTTTGCAACTTTCTTTAATTTATCCAGTGCACCATAAACAATGTTTTCGGCAACTTCTTTTTTGCCGTCCCACATAACAACATTAATACATTTTGCAACAACCAGATTGTTATATTTTGAATCTGGTAAAATTTCACGTTTTGTTGCCGCTTTACGTCTTGACATTTTATTTCCTTATTTTTTGCTTCATTCGTTTCCGAATTACTCACATGGGTTTTACCACGTGTATTTGGTTAATTACTTTTGCACCTTGGCCCCATACAAAGAACGACCTTGTTTTCTGGATTCAACACCCTTGGTATCCAAGATACCACGAATGATGTGATATTTCACACCTGGCAAGTCCTTTACACGACCGCCGCGGATCATAACAACACTGTGTTCCTGTAAATTATGCCCTTCGCCTGGGATATATGCCGTAACTTCACGACCATTGGCCAATTTAACACGGGCCACCTTACGCTGGGCAGAGTTAGGTTTCTTAGGCGTGGTTGTGTACACACGTGTGCAAACACCACGTTTTTGCGGATTTTCCATCATATCAGGTGCCGTAGATTTGCTGACAACCTTTTTACGTGGTTTCCGAATCAGTTGATTTACTGTTGGCATTCAAAATCTCTTTGTTTTTTGTCCATTTTTTGTCCACGTCGAACCAGCCACTCAGACTTATTTCCATGGCACGCCATGGGTTATAAATCTGTCAAAAGTCCCGGTTTTCTGTGTCTTTTTTACTTTCCCTGTTTACGTAGAAAGCGAATTTATTATAACCGCAAACGCCCGATTGTCAAGGAAAAACCAATAAAATAAAGTCAAAAAGCCCAAGAAACCTGTTCGGTCCGCCTGGGTGTACCGCTACGAGTACAGTTCGGCGTCCGCTTGTGCTTCGGCCTGTGCGTACGGCTGCGGTTACGACGTTCGGAACAACTCGTCCTTCTGCGGGGGCGTTTTCGGGTCGGCCGGCAATAGCCGGACGACATTATTATATATTGTCTGCGACGCAGACTCACCTGCCCCCGGGGATACCCACAAAATGCAACGCATTTTGCGGGGCCCAGCAGTGGGGCGGGATAGAGTCGGCTTACGAGTATAACGAGTTAGCGACTCTTAGGTGGGGGTAATAAAAACATTGTCCGCACACCCCCACCCAAGATTTACTAACTCATTATCATTCGTAAGTAAATCTGTCCCGCCCCGCGGCAACGGGGGCAGGAACACACCTGTTCGGTCCGCCTGGGTGTTCAACTTCGAGATCAGTTCAGCGTCTGAATGTGCCTCGGCCTGTGCGCACTACTGCGGTCGCAACGTTCGGAACCTCTCGCCTTTCCGCGGGGGCGTTTTCGGGTCGGCCGGCAATAGTCGGACGACTTATTATTATATATGCACCCTCCCCGCCCAAAAGTCGATAATTATATTAGTCTTTCATGACCAACTTCATTAGTTATTCTGAAAATCCCATTGATTTCAAATACAACTTTTCTTTCTCAAACACTGTCGAACATGTAAACTCATTTTCAGCCGGAATATTGCGTGATTCTGATATATTGATCAAACCCAAACTATCCGATACAGAAACAACGCATGAATCAACCACCTTTTCACCGAAACGTTTTGCAGTTTCATCCAAAACTTCGTCAACCGTCAGCAAAACTCTATCATAATTTTTAACATGACAACCCGGACAATTTGCATTTCCCGAACATCCAGTACCTGTATCTTCATACCCCTTTAAAGTGCCTTTGGCGTACATATTGGCAATATACTGATCTGAACCAATCTGTTGTGCACATGCTGACAACAATGCTACTGTTGCGATTATATATTTTCTCATATCTTTTCCTTTCCTTTTGATAGTTAGTGAATCAGATTTAAATCCGACACATCGTTATATTAATATGTATAAAATCTTAAAACAAGAATAAATGCCTTCTATTCACACACAATACGACATGTCGACATCGTTGACATATAAAAAAAAACCGCCCGATTGGGCGGTTTTTTATTTTCAAATGGTTCGATTAGAAATCAATACCGAATTGAACACCGAAACCATAGCCACGATCGCCAATCCATTCGTCAGCTTTATCGCCACCATGGTGATTCATAGAACCATTGATATATGCACCAACATACTTGGTTGCATCAATGTTATAGTTCACACCAAAGTAACCAGTCCAAATACCAGCATTTTCAACTTTTGCTGGATCTTCCACGTCCGCATATGCCATATGGTCATTGGTTACACCGGTATATTCAGCACCCGCAACCAAGTTCCAATTGGAATCGATTACAAATTGACCGTCTAAGCCCAATGCAACCTGGTGCAAACCTTTTTCATTCCAGTTAAACGCTTCGGAATTCAAATAGATGTATTCTGCATGACCGGCAATTGTGAATGCACCCGACGTATAGCCCAAACGTGCACCCGCGGTCCATGTGTAACCAGTCAAGTCTTTATCAAACCACCAACTTTTATCTGCGGCTTTGTTATGATAGAACAAACCACCGCCCGGAATACCAGCCATCGCATTCCACACTGCTGGGTTACCTGCAACTTCGAAACCGCCATAGATATCGGCAACAATGCCACCCTGTTCAAATGCACGGAATGTCGCCTTTAATGCCAGGTTGTTCCAACCATAGTCATCAAAAGATTCCCATTCTGACAACGATGTACCCAATTCAATTGCGAATTTATCGGTGATACCAAAACCAAACTGTTCGCCCAATGTCCAATCTTTTTCTGTTTCAGAATGTGAAGACAGTGATGATACGCTGTAAAAATGACCCGCACTTGGCATATATAATGGATTACCGTCAATAACGTTTGCTGCGTGTGCACCAGACACCGCTGCGACTGCCAATAAAGATGTTAAAAATAATTTTTTCATATTTTTTCCTTTCCTTTTGATAGTTAGTGAATCGGATTCGATTCCGATACAGATTCATGTTAGTATGTATAAAATCCCAACACAAGAACAAAGATTTTTGCATCACATATAAAAATATGATATAATGCCGTCAATTCGCTTTTCGTACATGTGCGAATCGGGAATTTAGTCCGCAGTTCTGCGGTATTTTTTATTCTTACAACGTTTTTATTATTGAAATAAATTATTATATTTTTTAACAAACCGCCGACTTTTTATTTTTTATTGCGTGATTTTTTTATCTCACGCCAGTCAGCATGATGCTTTTGATGTTCATCATATGATTTAGAGAAAAAGTGCCCACCCCGGCCATCTGCCACGAAATAAAGGTAATTCGTGTCGGCGGGTCGCAAGACTGCACGAATCGCTTCGACCCCAACATTGGCAATTGGTGCCGGCGGCAACCCATTGTGGGTATATGTGTTGTATGGGCTGTCTATTTTCAGATGCCCACGTAACAAGGCCTCGCCCCGCATATCGCCATATCCATCGGTCAACGCATAAACAATTGTCGGATCGGCTTGCAGCCGCATTCCCTTTCTTAAACGATTAATATACACACTTGCCACGACCGGCATTTCCGACACACGTGGCGTTTCACGTTGAACAATTGATGCAAGTGTTACAACATCATTCCATGTTTTTAACGGCCGCGGTGTGATATAACCCGCCTTTTGCCACTGTTCTTCTATCCGCACCATTTTTTTATGTGCTAAATCCAGCACAGCCAAACGTGCCGTCCCCTTGGCCACCCGATAAGTATCAGGAAAAACATCACCATCGTGCAAATTACAAAATTCTGCCGTATTACCCGAAACACATTCAACATCGCCAGACAACCGCGGGGCATTAGACAATAATACCTTTATCTGTTTAATGGTTAAACCTTCGGGAATAACAATATCAACCGTTGCAACGCGACCATTTGAAAACATACGGGCGATTCGCCAAATACTTACCCCGCGTGGAATATCATAGTCCCCACGCTGCACGCGTCCGCCCATCCGTTTAATTGCGAATTTGAAAAGATATTCCGAATACACGATATGATTTTTGTTCAATCGACTTGCAACCGATGACACACTGTCGCCGTTATTGATAACAAATGTAGTATCACGCCGCACCGGCGACCAAATACCCATAATATAAACACAAATTGCAACTATAACCGCAATCAACGCAATACAATTATTGCGGTTACGTTTACTTGGGAAAATTTGTGTTAAAATATTTTCTACCCGTCTCATCCACACCATTATTGCAGATAAAAATCTAATTGCAAATGCGACAACTAAAAAAGGTTGCTTTTTTAGGTAATTCGTTTCATAATCGGCGGTGTTCAATGTTTGCGGAGTGTAGCTCAGCCTGGTAGAGCGCTACGTTCGGGACGTAGAGGTCGCTGGTTCGAACCCAGTCACTCCGACCATAGATTTAAACCGCCCAATGTGGCGGTTTTAATTTATAATTAGTTTTTTTATTTTACATTTACACTTGTAAATCGCGATTTATATGCCATATTTATAAGTAACACAAACAAAAGGAAACAAATGTTCGCCCTGCACTTTTTGAAAAAGCAAAAGTTCGACAGTTATGCTGACTATTTGGAAAACGCAATCCCAAGTGTTCCCGAACACTTTAATTTTGCATATGATGTTATTGATGCATTGGCGGTTGAATCCCCAGACGATATTGCTGTTTTATGGACAAACGATTCGGGCGAACGCAAGAAATTAACATTTCGTGATTTGTCTGAAATGTCATCGTCGGTTGCAAACTTTTTACATGCACGCAACATAAATCGTGGCGATACCGTTTTATTATTTATGCGTCGTCGCTGGGAATATTGGGTATTGATGATGGCAATGCACAAATTGGGGGCGATTCCAATTCCATCAACAAACCAATTAAAGGCCGAAGATATTCGTTTTCGTATCAATGCCGCAGAATGCAAAAACATTATCGCATTTGATGATGGACATATTGTAAATGAAATTAAATCTGCTATTGGCGACCGCGATGATATTCAAATGATTGACTGTATGGAAATTGATTCGGCGATTGAACAATATCCAACAACATTTGAACGCGTGCCAAATGAAAACGACGATACGATGGTTGTGTATTTTACATCTGGCACAACCGATATGCCGAAAATGGTCGCACATAATTTTGCATATCCATTGGGACACATAAACACTGCGATATTCTGGCAGCGTCTGCATGACGGCGATATTCATTTTACATTGTCTGAATCGGGTTGGGCAAAATGTTCATGGGGAAAAATGTATGGTCAATGGCTGGCGGGTGCAACGGTATTTGTATTTGATTTTGCAAACAATGCAACCGCACACGATTTGCTGACCGCAGTATCTGAAAATCGTGTTACATCGTTCTGTGCACCACCGACAGCATACAAAATGATTATGCATGCTGATTTATCTAAATACGATTTGTCCGTATTGGTCAAGGCAGACGTTGCCGGCGAAGCATTAAATCCTGCACTGTACGAACATTTTTTGAAAACCACCGGCGTAAAAATGCGTGAAGGTTTTGGCCAAACAGAAACATGTATAATGTTATTTAACAATCCATGGATTGAACCAAAACCGGGATCAATGGGAATGCCTGCGGCGGGTTGGGACGTTGTGTTGCTGGACGAACGCGGTCGTGTTGTTCCCGATGGAACGGTTGGTGAAATATGTGTTAACATAAAAAACGGAAAACCTGTTGGTTTGTTCAATGGTTATTATAAAAATGAAAAATTAACCAATTCCGTATTTCGCGATGGTTACTATCACACCGGTGACGTTGCCTATCGCGACAGCGATGGCTATTACTGGTTTGTTGGTCGCAACGACGATTTGATTAAAACAACCGGTTATCGCGTCAGCCCGTTTGAGGTTGAAAGTGTTATGTTGGAACATCCCGCAGTAGCCGAAGTTGCCGTTACCGGCATTCCCGACCCGGCACGTGGCCAGGCGATTAAGGCAACGGTTGTATTGAATAAATACTTTGTTGGTTCGGACATTTTGGTTCGACAATTACAAGACCATGTTCGTTCACGCACCGCGATTTATAAATGCCCACGCGTTATTGAATTTGTGGACAGTTTGCCCATGACAATATCGGGTAAAATCCGTCGTGTACTTATCCGCACACTGGACAGTGCA
>Ga0265298_10011814_pt1 | contig 10181 bp, 11 predicted proteins | sample AusTroGonzalo_MG_3_FD_193486 | JGI IMG/M metagenome (GOLD analysis project Ga0265298, IMG submission 193486) | Bovine rumen microbial communities from tropical cattle in Woodstock, Queensland, Australia - Gonzalo_01 | ecosystem: Host-associated > Mammals > Digestive system > Stomach > Rumen ... | reverse complement strand
GCTCACGCAAAGAACTTTTCCGTGCTCTATCGCGGGAAAAACATCCAGCTTGCTCCCGTTTACGATCTTCTGTGCACAGAGATCTACGATTCACTTGCCCATGAAACGGCGATGTCCATCGGTGGGGAAACTTCATTTGTCGGAATCACCCGAGAAAGTTTTTCCAAGATAGCACGTGAGTGCAAGATCCGTCCCGAAATTGTCATGTCGCTGATCGACGAAATGCTCGAAAAGATCACCGTTGCCTCGAAATCTCTTGCGGGTGAACTGAAACGGCAGTATCCGTCACCCGTTTATGCGGAGATCTGCCGGGTCATCGGGCGGCAGGCGGCAAGAATGGCTGTAAAATGACACTATCTGCTGAAATCAACCGGATCATTGTCCGGCAGCTTGAGCGGCATAAGCAGAAAGGGCAATCCCATGAGCATACCGAGATTTGAAAAGATCTTGATGAAGGTGTTGATCGGTTTGGTTGCCGGGTTGGGAATCCTGTTTGCCGCCGGGATCGCTTCGATCATCTACACTTCATATCGCAATCCGCGGGATCCGATCTACCAAGCCGACATGACCGATTTCGAACTCCTCGTGCCGGGCGGCAGGGATGCCGGTTCCCGTGCCGAAATGCAGCGCGAATTGCAGAGATCCGTGGAGAAGTTCAAGCTCGAAACGCTCCGCTGTTTTCTGTTTCGCGGGCACGCCAACAGGCCGATCTACTGCATTCTGATGGTCGGCAGCATTCCTCCGGATGCGGATCTTTCGGAATATGAGCCACAGACGATCCAACTGAAGAATCCGTGGGTGCGTTCCGCCCTGAAACTCTCCGGAGCCGAAGTGCGGGAAGATGATGTCTGCCGGGAATTGGAACATTATCTCCTTGACAGACGCGTATTCGTCTGGCGCGACCGGATCGTATTTTCCACGGTGGCGGCAAATCCGACGTTTCTGCTCAAAGAAGCCGACAAACGGGCGTTTTTGGAGAAATATATTTCCCCGCGAAAGAAATGACGGCAACCTGAAAGCGCCCCCCGCAGTTCAGAAAACTCTACGGCTTCCCTGTGCGGTGATCCCCGCCACAAACTGGCGGCAGGAGAAATCTTGCCGTCTTTTGTGTTTTGGGAAAAGAATGAACACTTTTGCAGTAAACAGCATTTTTGTTCAATCACGACTTGAAAAAAGCGATCCGGGAATTGCATGTCGGCGAGGTCCGGATCTTCAAAAAACTCTCGCCGCACTGGTATTATCTGAGGTGCCGCTAAAAATCATTTGTCCTGCCATTTTCCGATATTTCGATTTACGGCAATTCAAACCGCAGCCATATTGGGGCCCAGACTGTTTCGGTGTTTCCTGCGGCATCCCGAGCGAACTGGATCTCGCGCCCCATATGGAGCATTGGCAATTCCGCCCGATGCAGTGTTTGACCGTCTTCGTTCCGGATAACGTAAATGCATCCGGCCTTGTCGCTGCCGCCGCCCGGCATCGCCGGCACGAGGGCTTCCCGCAAATAGTAGTAGATTTCGACGCGGTATTTCCCGCAAGGAGAGGCGATGGTGTCGAAATGGATCTCGCAATGATAAACCCAATACGCGAGGGCGGCGAGAGCGCCGAGAAACACGAGAAGGGCGATCAGGCATCCGCTTCGGTTGTGGAGAAAATCGGTTTTTTTCACGCTATTCCTCCCGAAAACAGCAGTTGACCAGCGGCATCCACGGGAGCCATGCTTTCGGATTGTGGTTCAGGAGTCCGATTTGAACCCCTGGCGCATCGGAATCGTTGTAGAGACCGATCTGCAGACCGCCGCAGCGCTCCTCATCATCGCGGTGTCCGCTGTCGATCAGGTTCGCCAGCCCGAGCTGGACGCCATAGTTGGCTCCGACGCGCGACACAAGGGCAATGCAAAGTCCGTAATGTTTCCCTTCGACGGAGGAAGTCAGCCCGATGGTCAACCCGCCGACGTCGTCCTCGCAGGAGTTGAACGGAGCGAGCGTAATCCCCCAGACTTCCCGCCGCTGGCAGGTCAGGATCAAATTCAAGTTGAGTCCCATGACCTTCGCTCCGTCGTCGAAAAGCAGAAATGGCCATACGCCGATCTGGATCACGGTCCATCGCGCATCCTTCACGACCGGGACCGCGCCGATCCCGTGGGCGAATACATCCGTACTCAAGGCGCAACATAAAAGCAGCAGAACAAATTTAGTTCTCATCCCAATTTCCCTGCTTCATCTTCGTAAATTTGCGATAATATACCGCCTGCCATCCGTGAAATCAAACTCAAGTCTCCGAAAAACGGCGTAGAACCGGTTGACATCTCAACCAATGGTCCCAATCCGGCAACGGCAAAAGCTCTCCTGCCATTTTGAGATCATCGAACTTTTTCTGAGGAAAATATGCCATTCGCACGAGATCATTCCGCATGCAGATAATACCAGTGCGGGGAAAGTTTTTCCTGGATTTCGACTTTGCCGCAAAGTAAATCTTCGGCTGTCGGGGGTGTATCCCATTCCGAGTAGACCACACTCCAGCTTCCGCTGAGCAGCCCCGACGTGACCGGAAATTCCACCAGAAAAATGTCCCCACGACAGAAGACCTTTGCCGTGCCGTTACAGGAAAGCCACCAATGGGGCAGTCTTACTGCTTCGGATACGGACGTCTTGCTGTTTCCGATATCTTTTATAAAATTCATCCGCTGTCCTTTAAAAAGGTGATGATCGGTCCTGACCTTCCAGTCCTGAAGAGGTAGAAACTGTGTTGTAATCGCGAGGGTGATGAACAGAACGGGAAGCAGGGAAAGCCACCGTTTTCCCCGTTCTTTCTCCGCTCGGAAAACTTTGACCGGAAACCAAATGGAATGGATCAGCCCGGCGAAGATCACGACCGCGAACGGGATCTGCAGCAGGGAATCGAACCACAGCAAGCCGAACCATACCGGAAAAACTCCGGCATATATGAAAATGATTTTTTTCACGGCTTCGCTTCGTCCCTTGCTTTTTTTCTGATCTCGCCTATGCCAAGCCGATCGAAGTCCTTCGGCCAGGCGTTAGAGCCGGAGATCATTCGGGATGATCCGTCGGAGAAGGTGATCTCCAACTGCCATTGGGTTCCGTCACGGACATGGGGTGCGGAATATCGGTCTTCCCATCGGGCTGTGGAAAAACCGGCAAGTTTTGCCTTGAGAGCCTTTACTGTTTTGGGAGGAATTTCCCGTTTTTTATATCCTTCCTTGCCGATTTTCCCGATAGTATAACTGAATTCATAACTGATCTTTTCATTTTCAAGGTCGATCACGATTTTTTCCGTCGGCGGAGCAAAGCCGAATTCAAGGTAAATAATCTTTGCCGTTTCTTTCCCTTCCGGCGGGCTCCCGGCCGGGCGAAGTTTTTTCAGCGCGTCTTCGATTTTCTTCTCCGACTCGATTTCCGAGCGCCGGTTTTCGTAGGAATAACGGAAATCTTTCAGATTTTCGGCGATCGAATCCGCCATCTGCCGGTCGGTCACGCCCTCCGTCCTTTTCTGTTCGATCAGACCGTAGACATGTTGGCGCATTTCGTTATGGACCTTGATGCTTTCGCGGTCTTTTGTCCGGGCGCAGACGGAAAAGGCGAACTGCGTCATGATGAAAGCGAAGATCAGGACGCCCCAGCTGTACCAGCGGATCTTCCGCCAGGCGAACACCGCCCCGGCAATGACCGCAGCGGCGGCCAGGGGCGTCAAGATCACACTGGGAACATATCCCGGAAGTTCCAAAAACGCCCGATGCACGGTTCCGGCAGCCAACTGCTGCTGCAAATTCTCGAAGAAATGTTGTGCGCGCATTCCCGAAGCAATGTTTCTATTGATCCAGCTTAATGAAGACAAAACGAGCGCGGCAAAAAGATGCATGGAGATGCAAAAGAGGTAGATCCCCAGCCGCCACCGGCGTGGAATACGATTCAGAAAAATCAGAAACACCACCGGACCGATCAGCGCGATGAAAGCGAACAGCAGGATCATGGCATCATTCAGAATCATTGTTTTTCCCGTAATACAGAGACATCAGACAGACAAAATTCCGAATGGAACGATACCCGGATTCCGGACGGGTGTTGACATTCAGATTCTCGGCGCAGTCCAGATCGGGATCGATCGCGAATACCGGACAGGACGATGTTTTCATGGAGTTCAGCCGAATGACGAAGAGAGTGTCATCCGGCTCGTCCTTGCCGATCACGATATAGGTTTGTCCTCCGACCTTGACGAATGCCAGGGCTCTTTTATCCAGAAGAGCGACTTCTCCGATTTTCAGAAAATCGTATTCAGAGAAAAAATCCGCCAACTCCTGGGGAAGGTTTTCCCGCAATGATTCCGGGATCTCCTGCGATTCCGGATATTTTCCGGCGAACTTGTCAAGAACGGCAAGCCATCGGGTCTGCAATTCTTCTGGGGACGCATTTCGAAATTCTCTTTCCTGCTTCAAGCATTCCTTTTCATCGCGGGAAAGAAAGGCGTTATTGAGTTTATCCAGCAACGAACCAAGAGAACAATATCGAAAGAGAAAATCGACGAGGGGACGCTGGAAAACAACACACAATGTCCCGATGAACAGAATAATCAGAAGTATGATGATGCCGGTATCCATATGGGAAACAGAGCCTTCAGAAAAGAAGCATTATTCGCTTCCAGGTTCGGATTTCAAATATTCCATAAAAACATAATTGTCGGGATCGCCGCCCAGAAAGAGCAGTTCCAGTCTGTCATTCGCCCATCTGAACCATCCGGTCGCAAAAACAAAGCCGCCCTTCCCATAGGAGAAATCAATTGCTTTCGCAGGCATAAACAAAAGACCTCCGGCATTTTCATATCGGCTTCCCAGTTGCCATACGCCGGTGCGCGGCATGGAAAGCAGCGCTTCAGTTTCGCCGACATCATTCCAGTTCAGGTCAAAGAATTCAACAGTCCCATCTTTATGCAGACTGATACATTTTGAAGGTGACTTGCAATCCTTGGGAACCCATTTGCCGTAACAATCCTTCGGATCTATGTCTTTCCGGTCACAAGAGCAGAGAAAAAACGGAAGGAGGAGAGCCGTTATCGCGACGAAGAATATCAGTAATTGCTTTTTCAAGGCCATCCTATTATCTCCTTCCCCATCAGTGCCCTGCTTCATCTTCGTAAATCTTCGATAATATACCGCCAGCCATCCGTGAAATCAAACTTAAATCTCCGAAAAACGGCGTAAAAACGGTTGATATCTCAACCAATAGTCCAGGTAAATTGGTCTTTCGAAGTTCATCATGTCACCTGCAAATGGAGAATTTTTGTCCTTGTTACCGGTTTTTCTTCATTATTCTTGGAGAAGTGTTCATTTTCCCCGGAAACGCAAAAAGGCGGCAAGATTTCTCCTGCCGCCAGGCGGTTCCCACTATCACCGCGTTGGGAAGCCGTAAAGCCGCCGCTGTTCGTTCCAGTCTTCCGGGATCGGCTGCTCGACGTTTGGGAGTTTTTTATCCCCGATTACGGGTTGCAAAATACAGCGTGAGCAGGTAAATTATGAGAGGTGATTATCACCCGATGAAAGTGCAGGACAGGGGGGCAGCATGAAAAGGACGTTGCGGGATATCATACGGATCGTCCTTTCGCTCCCGTTCCTTGCCGTCTGCGTTTTTTTTCTTTGCATGGAGCCTGTTTTGTTTTGTCGGAGGTCCGGGCGGCCGGATCGGGAGTCCGGAATCCATTCTGTGGTGTTCCGGCTTCATGCTGTTCGCCATTTTGGGCGGAGTCGTGTTTCTGCGGCTGAACCGGATGGCGCGCTGGGCACGGGTAACACTCACCATCCTTTATGTCGGGCTCCCGGCTTTCCTGGCATTCATTCTTACGATCACTTTTTTCGCCATGCATTTCGAGCACGATGATTGGAATCTTCCTCTGCTTTTCACGGCGCTTTTCCTTTGGGGCATCAGTCTTGCCGGAGGATACGGTCTCTTCCGGCTGTCGAGGAACGCGGGGGTGCAGAAGAAATGACTTCCGTCTGGTTCGACTTTACGGGCTTTCCGGGGAAAGTGGCGGAATTGAACCGTCTGCACAAACTTGTCTGCGAAACGAGCGAGCTTCGGTGGCGCACGCGCAAGGCGGAGGATGTTGCCCACTGGGAGGACGCCGTGGCACGCTGGAAGAATTTTTCCGGATTCGGACTCGAAAAGTTCTACATCTTCGAAAACAATCGGTTCCTTGCGGCGCTCTCCGGCGGGGAGGCCGAGGCCAGAGCGTGCGCGGTGACGTTTCTCGAATTCGACCCGTATTACTATCGCAGCGGGTATATGAAAAGCAAACTGCTGGTCCGGCTGAAGCATCTCACATTGAGGGAGTCGGAAAAAAAACGAATGCGGAAGATCGTCCGTGATGCGATCCTTTCGCCGCGCCCCAAATGCGAATTCAAAGATTACGCCCGCTTGTTGAAAAACATCGGGACGCCGGAATTTCGGCAGGTGATCCGAAATCTGCCAGTCCCCGATGTTCCGTATCTCTCGGCCCGCCGTTCGTGCTGTCTGCTGGATGTTTACTGGAAATCGTCTTGAAATCGACCGTGTTCGAATGGAAAAATCATTTTAGAAGCATGACAGGCGGCAAGATTTCTCCTGCCGCCAGTTCGTGGTGGGGTTACCGTTCCGGGAAGCCGTAAAGCCGCCGCTGTTCGTTCCAGTCCTCCGTGATCGGCTGCTCGGTGAGTTTTGAGATGGACAGTCCGTCCGGTTCGATCCCGGCGTCGCTGGAATCAGTGCCGTTTCTGTGAATTTGATACTCAGAATCGCGTTGTGGTAATTTTAGTTAAGAGAGTGCCATCGGCGTTTTTCGTCGTAAGTCGGCATTTTTACGCAAACGCTCTTTTCACAAAGAGGGTAGGTAGTGCTGTCCGTGTTCTGACAAAATGTTGCTTTTGTTGGTAGGCTGTTCTTCTTGTCGCAAGTCGAAGCGTCGATTGTCGCCCGCGCGTCGCGCGTCGCGCGTCGCACCAGCCACCACATCGCAAGTCGAAGCGTCGATTGTCGCACGTCGCCAGTTTGTCAAAACCGCTTTACGGCTCAATTACCTACCCTCATGGGGAATACAGCGTACGCAAAAAAAAAGACAAAATCGAAAAGGGGCTCAAATTCCCGAATGCACCGCCATATTTTCTTTTCTATTCCCCGCAAGGCGTATCAGGGTAAGACAGTCCTTTACACGTCTGTACGCGACAGGAAATCTATTTCCTTACATTCTTAATCATACAACTCTATTCTTCCTGTCAACAGTGCCACACCTGCGTAAAAAAAATGGCGGATTTGTCACTTTGTGTCATGTTTTTGCGGTTTGATGAATGGCAATTCGGGCGTTTAAGCATTAAATTATGTCCTTTTCCACAGAATTGAACTCATTGATATTTGGAGAAGGCTACAAATGCCCAGATTACACCCATTGGCCAGTGTCCGCAACATCGGCATCATGGCTCACATAGACGCCGGCAAGACGACTTGCACGGAGCGCATGCTGTACTATACCGGACGCACGCACAAGTTAGGCGAAACGCATGACGGCAACGCGACGATGGATTTCATGATCCAGGAGCAGGAGCGTGGCATAACCATCGCCAGTGCCGCGACGACCTGCATTTGGGCCGACCACCAAATCAACGTCATCGACACCCCTGGACATGTCGACTTCACCGTGGAGGTCGAGCGTAGCCTGCGCATCCTGGACGGAGCCATCGGCCTGTTCTGTGCCGTTGGCGGCGTGGAGCCGCAGTCTGAGACGGTCTGGCACCAGGCCACGAAATACAATGTCCCTCGCATCTGCTTTGTCAACAAGATGGACCGCGCGGGGGCTGACTATTTCAAGGTCGTGGAGCAAATCAAGACCATCCTGAAGGCCAACGCCGTGCCCATCGCCATCCCCATGCTGGAAGGCCCTGATTTCCGTGGCATCATCGACCTAGTCAAGATGTGCCAGGTGCGCTACGTGGAAGATGTCAAGGGGACATATCCTGTTGACGAACCTATCAGCGAGGAGTTCCGCGAATACGCGGAGAAATGGCACAAGAACCTGGAGGAAAGCGTCGCCGAACTCGACGATGCGCTGTTCGAGAAATACTGCGGTGGCGAAGAACTCACCGAAGAGGAAATCATGGCGGGAATCCGCAAAGGCACCCATGCCCAGAAACTCTTCCCCGTCCTCTGTGGAAGTGCCTTCCGCAACAAGGGCATCCGCCGCCTGCTCAATGCCGTTGTCAACTACCTGCCGAGTCCCGAGGATGTGGAGCCGCCTGTCGGAACCACGCCCGACGGCGAGGAAATCACCTGCCACGCCGACGACGGCGAGCCGCTGACCGCCCTCGCCTTCAAGGTCGTCGCCGACAAGCATGTCGGCAAGTTAGTCTACGTCCGCGTCTATTCCGGTGTGCTGTCGGCAGGAACTTACGTCATCAATGTGAACAAGAACAAGCAGCAACGCCTGGGACGCATCTTCCGGATGCACGCCAACCACCAGGAAATCGTCGAGAGCCTCTATGCCGGCGAAATCGGTGCTGTGGTCGGCGTCACCGATACCGTCACCGGCGACACGCTCTGCGACCCCGCCCGTCCGCTAGTCCTGGAGTCGATCGACTTCCCTGAACCGGTCATCAGCATCGCCGTTGCCCCCCAGAAGCGACAGGACAGAGACAAACTCCAAGCCGCCCTGGCCCGCCTCGCCGAGGAAGACCCGACATTTACCGTCCATGTCGACCCCGACACCGAGGACACCATCATCTCCGGCATGGGCGAACTCCACCTGGAAATCATCCAGGACCGCCTGAAGCGCGAGTTCAACGTCCCCGTCGACAGCGGGGCGCCAGAAGTCGCCTACCGCGAAACCATCAGCAAGGAATACGAGCACGAGGAGCGCTTCAAGAAGCAGAGCGGCGGTCATGGCCAGTACGCGCACGTGATCATCAAACTCGAACCGCTTCCGCCGGGCGGTGGCTTCGAGTTTGTCAACGAGGTCAAGGGAGGAAACATCCCTAAGGAATACATCCCCGCCGTCGAGAAAGGCATCAAGGACGCCATGTTGCGCGGTCCAGTCGCCGGTTATCCCTGCGTAGATTTCCGGGTGACATTGCTTGACGGCTCCTACCATGAGGTTGACAGTTCCGACATGGCGTTCCGCACCTGCGCCTCCATGGCCTTCAAGACCGCCTTCCTCAAAGCCGCGCCGCGCCTGCTGGAGCCCGTCATGCGCCTGACCATAACGACCCCCGAGGAGTTTGCGGGCGGCATCACCGGCAACATCTGCGGACGCCGCGGACGCGTCCTGGGGCTGGACAACAACGCTGGTACGCAGATTGTCCACGCCCTCGCACCGCTGGCCAATCTTTTCGGCTATTCCAGCGACCTGCGCAACATGACCCAGGGGCGCGCAGGATTCAACATGCAGTTCGAGTTCTGCGAGCCCGTGCCAGAAAGCATTGCCACCACCGTCATCGAGAAACGCCGGGAAGCCAGAAAAGCCGGGCAATAATGGAATTTTCCACAAAATATAGCCATTCTTCATCAACAAATTCGCAAAAAACGAGTTACTGGCTATATTAATAGGAACGCCATTTTCCGGCAGTCACTAACATTTTCCCTCAAAGGTTTCTTATGGAACTGATTATCAATGCCTTGATTATTACCGTGGTCGGAATGGGATTCGTTTTCTTCTTCCTGGCCATTCAAGTATTGGTGACGCTGCTTTCAGCCAAGGTCGCCGGCAAGTTCGCCTATCTCCTGCCCGAGCCGGAAAAGAAGAAGCCAGCGCCCAAGGCAACCGCCAGCGACGACAGCGAAATCGTCGCCGCCATCGCCGTCGCCCTACAGAACGCCAGATAGACGTTCGCCCTCTCCCCTCCCTTATCGTCTAAGCCATTTTAATATATCCCTACCCAGGAGCATCCGCAATGAAGAAAATCCGTTTCATGGACACCTCGTTCCGCGATGGTTTCCAGTCCGTCATCGGCGCCCGCGTCGTCACCGCTGATTTCCTCGACGCCGTCATGGCGGCTGTAGAGGCCGGTTTCACCCATCTCGAAGTCGGAGGCGGTGCCCGCTTCCAGAGCCCCTTCTTCTATTGCGGCGAAAGTGCCTTCGCCTCCATGGACGCCATCCGCATGGCCGTCGGCCCCGATGTCAACCTCCAGACCCTCGCCCGAGGCGTGAACG
>Ga0265298_10011812_pt1 | contig 10182 bp, 23 predicted proteins | sample AusTroGonzalo_MG_3_FD_193486 | JGI IMG/M metagenome (GOLD analysis project Ga0265298, IMG submission 193486) | Bovine rumen microbial communities from tropical cattle in Woodstock, Queensland, Australia - Gonzalo_01 | ecosystem: Host-associated > Mammals > Digestive system > Stomach > Rumen ... | reverse complement strand
AAAAAAGTCTATAGCGTGGTTTTTAGTAAACGGATACTCCTTTACAGTAATAGCGTCCCCTCGTTTACTTTTTGCGTAAATTTTTGTTTTAGCCATGCTCGTTTAATTTAGGTTATAAAACTCTTTAGTATCTGTATCTAACTTAAAATACTTACCGCATTTACCCATAATTTTAGTAAACATCTCCTCGTACATATAAGCTATAGGCTCTCCGTTTGGCTCTACGCCTACCTGGTTTAGCATTTCTATAACGCAATGTATAAGCTCATGTACTAAAGTATTTAAGTTATAATCTCTTAACCGTATAACGTTACAATTATTATCTGTATCAAAATAATAAAATCAGCTCGTTAAATCGTAATCAAAATCTAAATCGGCGTACTCTTTGTTAAAGTAACTTTTAGTACCTCCTACCCTTAGCTCTAAAGTTCTCCTAAAAGTCCCTACGGATATATAATATGTTTTAACTTTTGCCATCTATTCTTTTAATTTAATATAAACTCATTCTACCATTATACCCTTACTATTTGGATATTCTTTTTTATAAATCTTTTTTAAGGCTTTCCTCATTCTTTCGTTATCCTCTTTTAACGTTTTATACGCAAATAAAAGCCTCGTCGTATGCTCCAAAAAGTCGCTAGTAGTTAAATCTGTATCCCATAAACATTTTACCATTTTGTCCGTTTAGTTAAGTTATAAATATTGTAGCCCCGTAGCGCCTTGCTAGATATAAGCGCTACAGGTACAGGCTCTAGCATACCTTACTACAAGGTAGCTACTAAGGTTACGCCTAGTTTCTCTCTACCCGTGTAGAGGCTCTAATCGTACATCATGAGCTAAGCTACCATATAAAGCCGTCCGCCTCCGGCTATTGAGAGTTAATATGCTAGTCCATTTTTATATTTTATTATTTATACCTATACAGGCGGTTATAGGCGCCGGGTTTCATGAGGGGCAAATCTTTGTAACCCCCCTATAATATCTCTATTATAGGCTACCGGTCTGCCAAACTTTTTACCTCTCCAGGTGGGCTATGGCTCTCCATTTTTTCCCATGTAATCGGCTACGAGTATCTTAGCTATCTCTATCGCTCTAGCTTTTACTATTTCGTCTAGCTCTATACGTGGGCTTATTTCGTTTAGTTCGTTTATCAGCTTGTCCCTTTCGGTTTTCTCCATGCTAATAATATAAATAATAAACTTTACCTCTTAGGGCGTTATATTCGCCCGTATAAATCTTTTTATATCCTTTATTTTCTAGCTCTCTTTTTTTCTCGTCCCTTTCCCTTTGGTTATCAAACGAAAAGTAGTTTTTATCTTTAGTTACCCCCCCCCATAAATTAACTGGGTATTTGTCAATATTGCCATGATGTTATAAAATAATAAGTAAAATAAGTATTACGGCTATCGTACTATCTATTATCCCGGCTATCCGTAGTATCATTACGCAGCCTAAACAACCTACGCTATCTTTATCCATGATGTATAAAGTTATAGAATAAATCAGCCTTTATCTTTACGTCTAGCCTCTACTTTAAGCTCGGCTAAATCGCTCTTTAGTCTACGTATCTCGGCGTCCTTTTCCTTTATAGCCTCTTTTAGGCTTTCGTTTTCCATCATTACTACGGATATATCCGCCTGGTCTACGCTAAAGTCTATATTTTGCTCCGGTACGGGTACCGCTAAAGTTATCCCCTTTAACGGTCCCTTAAATATTACCTTAGCCGGTTTTACATTCTTAATCTGCGGTATAGATAGTATAGTACCATCTGTAGCGGGTGCGCCTTTAGTAGTTATAGTAGTTATTTCCTCCATGGTATACTAAATAATACAAGTAAAATAAATAAGCTACCTAGGATAGCCGTAATAGCTCCGGCATTTCCTCGCCATGCGTAGGCTAGTAAAATTATCCCTAGTATTATCCCTAGCATGATAAAGGCTACTATTATCCCCGCCATGATGGTAGCGCAACCTACCAAAAAGTATTTTTTGTTATCTTTCATTTTTAGAATTTATGAGAGTTAAAACTTGCTTTTATAAGCTCTATTAAATTTCCTAAATAGGCTTTTAGATGGCTCCTAACCTCCTTAGGCATTTCCTTATACATATCGCTAAACGCTATACTTTTCTCCGTATCCTTAGCTAATTGTATAAAGTCCTCTAAATTTTCTAGCTCCATATCTAGGCTTTTACATGTTAGGATATACGTATTTACTACGTCCTCTATTCTCATTAACTGTTGTATAAGTATCTCCTCCTTTACTTTTTGCTGCTCCTCGGGCGGTAGTTTTCTAAAGTTTTCTATAAACTCTTTACTAGCCTGCTCCGCCTCTATCTGCTCGTTTTCCTCGTCGCTACGTAACCTATCAAAAAGATTAAACATGCTATTACTTAGTTAAAAATTAAATATCTCCTTTAGCCTTTCGCCTAGCGATAGCCTTAAATACCGTATTAGCTTTTAGGTTATATTTAGTAGCTATATCGTGTACGTCCGCTCCGGCTTTATAATCTTTAATAATTGCTTTTTTATAATCGGCTGTAGTAGCTCTCTTAAATAATTGTCCCTCTACTATAACCTTTTTAATTTTCCTTAAAGGTACGCCCTGTACTACTTTATCAGCTCTCATTTTCTCGGATATTTCGTAACCGCTTAGCTTACTTTTTAACTTTAGGTTATCGTCTATCAGCGCCTCGTTTTGCTGCCTTACCTCTTTATAACCTTTATAAATTTCTCTATTACTAGCGTCGCTAACCTTTAGCTTTTGCTGTAAATCGCTAATTTTAATAATTAGCCCGGCTATACCGCATATAAGTAACGCTATAGCTATAAGTAGTCGTAAAATAGTGTTTTCCATGATGTATAAAGTTATAGGATAAAAGTAATTACTCTAGTATCGTATACCTGCTATCTACATAGTCGGCGCATTTCATACCCTTAGTAGCTTTACTTACTCTACCAGGTCCGTAAAATGGCGTCCCTTGTTTTCGTTTACTGTAGCAGTATTCTACCGCTACCCTCCAGTCCGTAGTATAATCGGCGGGTATATCCTTATGGTATAAATCGTTTATTTGGCATAACCCCCGGGCGTGTCCTTTATCTCCTTTAGCTTTTAGGTTATAGCTCCCGTTTTCGCATTCTAATACTTTAACGAAATCTAAACCGCCTAGCTTATAAGCGTAGTTTACTATATCCTGTACTACGCTATCTACAGGTCGCCCCTCATGATATATACTACCCTGGTAATTAAATGGATAGTCGGGGTTATCATTCTCTACGGGTTTTATTATGGGGTCTATTATTTCCTCCGCCCCGGTGGCATTTTTAGGGGCTACCTCCCCAAAAGAAAACCCTGTAGCTCTTGTATCTCCGCTCTATACTCCTCCGCCTCTTTATGGGCTTTAGCTTTTTGCTCGTCCCGGCTCGTTATACATTCTTTTTTACTACTCTCGGCTATCTCATAACTAACCTTAGCCTCGTCTATTAAAGTATTTAGCTCTTGTATACGCTCTTGCTTAGCTATAACCTCTTGCGCCGCTTTAACTTTTCCCTGGGTTAGAATAATATAAAGTAATAATATTAGCATTACGGCTAGAAATACCGTATAAATAATTTTTTCTCTTTTATTCATGATGTTAAATTAAAGGGTAAAATCAGATTTTTTATGTAGCTTTACTACGTTTACCAGGTCGTTAATAACTCCGGCTCTTTGGTAAAGTAGCTCGTACGTATTCTTTAGGGTGGTCTGCTCTAAATCTTGCTCGTAATATTCGTTTTTAATAAATGCCTCTATCATTTTATCAGTATTAGCTTTCCCCGTATCCGTTTTCTCCATTTTTAGCTCTATAATCTTTAGCGCCTTATCCTTATCTAGCGCTAGTTTATTTTCTAAATACTCGGCTTTCATGTTACTACATACTGTAATAATCTCGTCCATTAAACTTAACCAGTTAAACAAGTCCTCGTCGGTTAATTGTAGCCCTTTAGCCTTAAAGTCCTCGTGCCTTTTTAATAACTCGGCTACGTTGTACTTAGGCTTTAGCTCCTCCGTATTCTCTACGGCTGTTAGGTTTTCGTTTTCCATACCTGTTATTTATTAGAGGGTAAAATTGCCTATAGGCATAAATATTTGAGTTTCAAAACCATCTTTTAGATAGTTTAGTATTTTCCCATGCTCTAGGATATTAGAGGCGGTAGTTTTAAGAGTATCGCCCGCCTCTTGCTTTACTACTATGTTAGCGTCTAACCCTAAACTTTTAATTAGGGCTAGGTTAAAGCCGTAGGCGTTAAATTTTCTAAAGATATGCTCCTTTTTACGTCTAATGTATAGGTTACCGTCCTTTAATACGCCTATTTTGCGGGTTTGCTGTTTAGCTTTTAGATGTATATAAACGGTACCGCTACTTACGTATAACTGGTTACCGGCTTTATCCTCCGCTAGTATCATGTTTTTATTTAGGTTAAGATGTAAAAGGTTTATTTAACCGCTGCTCGTATATCTGCTATCTCTCTCTTTTTATCTCCGGAAATTCTAAACTTTTTTAGCAGGTCATCTATAAGGTCGCTACTCTTTTCAAACTTTTTTAAGTATTCAGTAGCTCCTTTTAGCTTTTCTATTTCCGGTTTATTAAATCGGGGTAACTCCTCTTTAGTATCCTCCGCTTTATCCTCCTTTTTAGTACTCTCTACAAATTTCTTAGTATTCTCGGTAGTATCAAAATCTAAATCGTTGCTTACTATTCAATACGTTAAACTTAATAGGTACCTATTCGTATACGTGTAGCAGCCTCCTATTTGCTGCGCTACGTTAGTAGCTTTTATCTCGGGTATAGCGGTAGCTCATTCTACCTCTATAAACTCTCCAGTATCTACATCTATTACCTTTAGTACTCCGTAAACTCCAAACTCGTTACGTTTTAGGCTAAATAAGTTTAGTAGTCCGTTTTCGTTACTTACGCTCTGTACTAGGTTTTGTACCTGCTCGGGCGTAAAGTAATCGTAATTACTAAACGTATTTTTACCCTCCTTTTTTAGCTCTGTATTAGCTATCATTTCTTTAGCTTTCGCTAGTTTTCCGTATATACTCATGATGTAATTAGTTTAATAAATAAATATTAACGTCTGCTTTTAAGTAACCATCTTAGGTACTCCTTTTCGCATATTTTCTGCTCCTCTCTAGTTAAGCGGTTTATATACTCGCTATAACCATGTACGCCAAACTTAACTAAAAATACGTTAAATCTGTCGCTATACTCTCTAGGTTTATCCATTTAGTCTATCTATTATGTTATGTAAAACGTCTAAATTTAACCTAGCGCCCTCTAATCTCCTCTTTTTTACCTCCGCTTTTACTCTCTCCCTTAGGCTCTTATCCTCTATATGTAATATCTCATTATCTACCTCGTCTATCTTATAAGGGTAAATTTGCTTTATGGCGCTTTTGGCTAACATGCTGTTACCTAAATCTAAAGCGTTAGATTTATCATTATAGGCTTGCTTTACCGCCTCGTACGGCTCGTCTAGCGCTATAATTTCTCCATCGTGTAGCTCTATATAGGTAACCTCTTTATAAACCTTTAGCTCTGTACTCATTTCGTCCGTTTAATAATCTAAATAGCTTTTAATTTAACTTTACTTACCTTTCCGCCCTTAAATTCGTCCTCGCATACCTGTAATAAACTCGCTAGGTTATAATATATCAGCTCCGGGCTACCTAGCTTAGCGCTATGGTATGGGTTATTTTTTACGATGGCTAGTACTTTTAGTATATCCTGCCATGTATAACCGCCCGACGTTACTAGCTCCGTTTTTTGTAGTTTTGCGATTAAGTTTTTAGCGTATATACGCTGTTTTTTTTCCGCCCCGTTTATTATTCAGCCGTTAAACCCTTTAATAATTTCTATACATTCGTTTATATTACTATCCCCGTACTCTTTCGGCGTAGCCTTACTATCTGTTAAGATAGTAATAGATGTATTACTATTATTATTTTCTATTTTATTATTTTCTATTTTGTTACGGTTGGCTTTTGGTTGGGTTTTAGTTTGGGTATCGGTTGGGTTAGTAGTTTGGTTAAGGTTGGGTTTTTGTGAGTTTTCGTAGTTCTTAAAGTCCTTTTTTGGGCGTCCTCACTTAGTCCCGTTTATTATCTGCGCCCTCCCTTTATCTATCGCTAGCTTTATTTGGTTAAATAATGCTACTACGATAGGGTTAGTATTTTTTGGTGGTGGCGTACCATAAATACCATACTGTATTATCCGGTAGCTTAGCTCCCCGGCTATGGCTTTATCTCATGTATAAAGCGTTTTTATAGAGTTAGCGTAGCTTTCAAGTACCGGAAAATGTTTTAACGTTTCCATCTGCTCGCTACTCTCTTAAAATAAAACCTTTAAGCGGCGCTCCTATAGGCTGTAATCATGTACCCATGATGTATTTAGCTAAATAGTAGCGCCCCCTAACTTTTATAACCTCTACAGGCTCCGCCCTTTCCTCGGTATACCCGTAGTAGTTATAACCGTTGCCTTTACTGGTAATTAGTTTTACCATCTTTTCGGTTGGTTATGAAATAAAAGGCTTACTCTTACGTTAAGCCTTTTATCGTTAACCAGTTGCTAAAAGACGCTTAACATAAAGAGTACTATAGGGGGTTTGCTAACCTATAGTACCGTTTATGTTAAGAGTACTATAGCAAACCCTAAATAGTCGTATTTGCGCTTTTTCGTAGGTATTTCCTGGTAGAGCCTTAATTTGTGTAGTTTGGTTTTTTACCTGGGTTAACGGAAATAAGAAATTAAGAAAAAGCCCGCATACTAGCTAGTATACGAGCTGTTTATATGGTTTGTAATGGGTACATTGTGCGAAGTAATTTTTTATATTTTTTGGCTACCATGATGGTAACCTTAGTAATAACTCCCACACTTTTAGATAGTTACTACTTATAAATTATTACATCGTTAATTATATCCCGTTAGCAAACCTATATAACCGGTGGGGTAGTTCGTTGGTAGCAAACTCTCCCGCTCCGTATACTAACGTAATTTAAGTATAGTCAATTAAAATTATTTGTCAAGTTTTTTAATAGAAAATTTTATACTAGTTCGTATCTAGTATTATTCTATTTTTTTGGTACCATTTTTTCATATTAAAAAATTTAGGTTTTCAAAAATCGTAAATTTTCTATCTAATATTTATGGCATAATTTTTGAGTATGGCGTAACTCGTCGTTAAAAGCCGTTAAATACGTTTGGGTGGTCGCTAGTGAGCTATGCCCTAGTAATTGCTGTATATGGTAAATACTGGCTTTTCCTTTAAGTAAATTAGTCGCAAACGTATGGCGTAATAAATGAGGAAAAACTTTTTTATTTATCCCGGCGGCTTTTCCTCCATCTCTTATTATATTTTCTATACTTACGTTACTTAGCCTTTTACCGATACAGTTAGGCGCTAGGCTTATAAATAAATACTCGCTATCTATATTTCTACGCATGTATAAATATAAATCTATTAGCTCTAAATCGTCCTTATATAAATTTACTACCCTACGCCTACCCCCTTTTCCTATAATCTGTACCTCCTCCTTTATATCGGATACTTTTAGGTTAGATAGTTCGGATACTCTTAAACCTGTATAAATTAAAAGCTGTAATATAACTAGGTTACGGGTTTTAATCAGCTCTCCATATTTTCCTTTAGGGGTTTGCGTTCTAAAGTACTTAAATAGCCTTTTTACCTCCTCGTCGGTTAGGGCGTCTATCTTTTTCTTAGGCTCTCTAGCAAACATAACCTTACGGTAGTCCTCTACCTCTTTATCATTTATAAGGCAAAACCTTAAATATAATTTAATACATGCTAAATAATTATTACAAGTACGTACATCTTTACCCGCTAGGCGTTGCGTTTTAATATAGTTATCTATCAGATTTAGCTTTATTTTCTCGCAGTTATTAGCCCCTCGGGTATTTAGGCTTATTTTCTTTAGGTATTTATCAAATCTTACCATCGTACGGTTATAATTTTTACATGTATTATCGCTAAAGCCTCTATTAGCTTTTAATCGCTCTATATATTCTCTAATCATTCTAATATACATAAAAAAGTAAAACCGTTAGGCTCTACTTTCCCCTACTACACATTTACTTATATATTGATTTACTATTAAAAGTCAATATAATTTATAAATGTCAATATTTAGTTATTAGTTAATACTTGCGTTACCGGTTATACTCCGGTAATACTGTATAGTATCGTCTAGTAGCTTTTGGCGTTCTTTAATCTTAGCTAGTACGTAGTTTTTTTCCTCGTTATATATTTTAGTTATCGGCGCTCCTCTTATTCATGTATCGTAAAATCAGAATTTATAATCTTTTATCCTTATGGCGTTCGCTCCCTCTCCGTTACCGCTGTTTTTACCGCTACCGTTTTGCTCTAATACCCATACTTTACCGCCTGCTACTCTATCCACTATAGCTACGTGTCCGTATGTACCATCTGTTTTTACTACTATATCGCCTTGCCTTAGGTTAGTAGTAGTTATTTTGAATTTATCCCGCTTTTTGAAATACGGGCTATTTGGTATAGCTTTAGCATTTCCTAGGCTACCTATCTTACCCATGCCTAGGCATTCCTCCATATACTGCTTTATTAAATCTACGCATTGGTAACCGTAACAATGGTCGTAATCTACCTTATTACCTACCCGCTTATTTTTGAAATCTAAAAATTTACGCTCGCTCATTTAATTAAAGTATTTATTTATAAAAGCTATAAGGTCCTTTTTATCCATATTGTATTGGTGGTTTTGCTTAAATACTACTTTACGTAACATCGTATTAGCGAAATTTAGGGCTTTTTTTTCGTCCTCGTTAGCGTATTGCCGTTGCTCGCTTAGAGTATTTATTACGTTTAATATTTTAGTTTTATATAATAATCTATTAAAGTTTTCCGTATCGTCGCTATCGTATACTACTAGTATCTGGTCTATATAATCGTCCATCTCGGCGTATTTCATATAAAAATACCCGTTATCTCCTCGCTCATTTCCTCGGCTATTTACCATCTTAAATAGTCCATTTTTAGTATCGTAATCTACTAACGCTACGGTATGGTTTAATCATGCTTTAGCCTTTTCCATGATATACGGCGCTTTTTTAACCTTTTCCTTATCTCGTCTATTTATAACTATCAAAAATAAAAAGCCCGCCTCTAATAAGTTAATAATCTTAGCAGGCGTTAAATCTTTAATAAAAAGCTGTTTATAAAGGCTTATATACCCCATCTCCTTAGCGTAAATAACCGCCTGTATAGGTGCTAAAGCCCCTTTTAATTCGTCCGGATATTTACTATTAACTAGCTTAAAAAAGTCGCTACCGTTTATAGCCTCCCGTTTTAATCATGCTTTTTTATACTTAGGCTCCTTAAAACCGTTTATAATATTTACCATTGCGTAGGCGGTACAACTACCCTCTTTACCCTGGTCGGGTATTTCATTAAGCCCCTCCCGTTTGTATTTCTCTTTTTTTGGCATTTTCTTTTATAGTTACTATTGCTAAAGTTTTAGCCTTTATAATTTTGCCTAGTTTTGCTAGTTTATTCCGGGGTACAAATTTAGAATTTGAAAACTCAAAAACTAGAGCCTCTAGTTTATCTATCTCCGCCTCCAGTTTTTTTATTTTTTCTTTTTCAGCCTTTAATAACCTCGGCTCTGTAAAATACATCATTTGGCAAACTTAGAATATCTAATAAAGCCTTTTTTACTCATGTACTTAATACGCTCCCCCATCGGTTATATACCATATATTCAAGCTGTTTTTTTGGGTTTTGTTTATCCTTAAAGAATTGGTTAAGGTTATCGTGGTCTATTACTTTAACCTTTATTTTATTATGGCTATCATGTACGTTAAACTCCCTATTTTCTTTTCTACTAATTACATGGTGTATATTAGTAGCGGTTTTATCTATTACCCTACGTAGCCTATACTGTATACCGTTAATCGTAGTAATATTAGTAATATTACGCTCTTTATTATCCATCTCATGCTTTAGGTTATAACAAGTAAAACTATTCGTTTACTTTTTCTACCCCTAAATCTCCAAAAATGTTAGTATTTATCCATTTAGTAATAATGTTTAGGATAGGTACTCCTAACCCTACGGCTATTACCTGCCATTCTCCGATTACATTTCCTA
>Ga0265298_10011811_pt1 | contig 10184 bp, 10 predicted proteins | sample AusTroGonzalo_MG_3_FD_193486 | JGI IMG/M metagenome (GOLD analysis project Ga0265298, IMG submission 193486) | Bovine rumen microbial communities from tropical cattle in Woodstock, Queensland, Australia - Gonzalo_01 | ecosystem: Host-associated > Mammals > Digestive system > Stomach > Rumen ... | reverse complement strand
TTTCTTGCTTTCCATAGCGTTAACCGCCTTCCCCATTCCACATGAAAATACAAAAGTCAAAAGCAATATGCTGAATAAAAACCGTTTCATTTTCATGACTATGCGCCTCTGCTTTACTCTACCATCATCAATAACCGGATTTTATTCTTCCGAAAAATCTTCTTTCGGTGCAGAGCATAAAGGGCATACCCATTCTTCCGGAACATCTTCCCAGGCAGTGCCAGCCGCTACGCCGTTATCGGGATCACCTTCCGCCGGATCATACACATAACCGCACACGTTGCAAACATACTTTTTCATCTTGGTTCTCCTTTCTGCATTCCTTTTAATAAATTATTTTTTATAAAAGAACAACATTCTTTATAAATTATTATATCATAGAATTCCAAGCTGGAAAATGATTCCTCTGGATTATTTACGTACCAAATTCAGATTTAAAAATGGCCAAGTTATAACATATATGCCAGTTTCCTGATTTCCTGCTGCCGCTCCCGCCACCGGGGATAAAACCGATCCATCCGCGCCCTGAACTGTTCGCCATGTCCCTTTTCCCACAGGTGGGTCAGTTCATGGATCACAATATAACTCAGATACTCCGGCGGAAGATGGCTCAGGGTCAGATTGATGCAGATGCGTCCTGTCTTCGTATTGCATGTACCCCAGCGGGTTTTCATTTTTCGGACATACCAACTGGATGCCCGTTTTCCTACCAATGAGCCGCAACCCTGAAAAATCGCCGGAAGGAACGCTTCCAATTGCCGCTTCATCCACAGGTCAATGCATTGTTCCCGCTTAGTCGCATCATAATCCTCCGGACAAGCTAACAATAGTTTTGTGTTTGCAATTTTAACCGTAGCCGCACCGTGCTTTTGCAATGCTTCCGCCGGCTTTTCCCCGCATAACTGCCGCACCATGTCCAAATCGTGGAGAAGCAGAAGCTCATAATCCTTGCCCCACACATACACGGTTTCCCCTGTTTCATAACGGCGGACAGGCTTTTGTACCATCTGCAGCCGTCTCTTCTTTTGGCGCTCAATCCACGCCAGGTTACGGGAAATAAACTGTTCCACCTCAGACAGGGCCGTGTGATAAGGCGCGGTTACAAATACCTTTGCTTCCGGTCCTTTCAGCCGCAGGTACATGCGGCGTATCGTTTTATATTGTAACAGGTACTCCAGATCTCCTAAACGATATGCTTTTACTTCGCTTTCCCTTCGTATCAATTGGTTTCTCTTTATCCTCGCCGGTTCCTCACATATTTCAGCCAGAACGATAAACTACATCTTATTCCGTTCCTTCAGTACCCGCTGCATTTCGCGCTTTGCATCTTTATCTGCCATATCACGGCGCTTGTCGTAAATCTTTTTGCCTGTGCAAAGAGCCAGTTCCATTTTGACGAAGCCGTGTTTAAAATACAGCTTCAGGGGAATCAGGGAATAGCCTTTTTCCTTTACCTTGCCCAGCAGCCTGTCAATTTCCCTGCGGTGCATCAGAAGACGCCGGGTCCGCAACGGGTCATGATTATTATAATTGCCAAAATCGTAAGGGCTGATGTGCATATTCATCACCACCAGTTCCCCTTTTTTGGTAATGCGTACAAAGCTGTCTTTTAAATTCACCTTACCGGCCCGCAGGGATTTCACTTCCGTACCCACCAGTTCCATACCGGCTTCCATAACTTCCACAATGTTGTAATCGTGGCGGGCTTTGCGGTTTTCCGTAATAATTTTAGTTTTTATCTCAGTCATTGTTTTTCTCTTTATCTTCTTCTCCGTTTTTTCTTGTTAAAAGAACCGGCATATTTGTTACCACCTATACCGCCCTTGCCCCGTTTGGCATAAGGACGCATCACCCCATTGACCTGTTCGTGGCTGCCGTGCCGCCGCTTGTTTCTCTTTCCTTCCCTGCTGCTGTTCAGCTGGGTCTTAAGATAATCCTGCACGGCGTCATTTTCCCCGGCCATGATAAAATCAATGCTGCGTTCCTCCAGATTCACCTGCAGCACTTCAATCTGTACCGTATCCCCTAACCGGTAGGCATGGCCGTTGTGGGTTCCTGCCAGACAATAACGGTCTTCGATGAATTCGTAATAATCATCGGTAAGGCTGGACATATGCACGAGGCCCTCTACCCCGTTGGGGAGTTCCACAAACATACCAAAGGAAGCCACAGCGGAAATCACGCCTTCATAGGTTTCCCCGATATGATTCAGCATATACTCCGCCTTTTTCAGGTCCAGAGTCTCCCGTTCTGCTTCCGCCGCGTTGCGTTCCTGCACAGAAGAATGCTCTGCCATACTCTCCAGGCTTTCTTCCGCCAGCGCAGGCAAATGCTGTGTCAAATCCGGATCTTTCAGCCATGCGTGCAGGATCCGGTGCACCAGCAGGTCCGGATACCGGCGGATCGGCGAGGTAAAATGACAATAATAGTCTGCAGCCAGCCCGAAGTGACCGATGTTCTCTGTCTGATACACTGCCTGACGCATGCATCGCAGGGCTACCGTATTCACCAGCCGCTCCTCAGGCCGCTCTTTCATCTCCGCCAGCGCATCCTGCACATCTTTGGGACGTACCATTCCGTTTTTGCCAATGCGCAGTTTGATGCTGAAGCTTTGCAGCAGCTTGGCCAGACCTTCCATTTTATCCTCTGCCGGCACTTCATGAACACGGTACACACAAGGCCACTGCAGCATGTTGAGATGCCGTGCCACCGTCTCATTGGCCGCCAGCATGAACTCTTCAATAATCGATTCCGGCAACCCGTGGATACGCTGCCTGATTTCCAGCGGTTTACCGGTTTCGTCCAAAACCACCTTCTGCTCCGGCAATTCAAACTCAATAGCGCCCCGCCGGGCCCGTTTTTTCTGTAAAACGCGACACAGTTCCCGCATCTCTTCCAGCATGGGAACGATGTCTGCAAACTGTTTCCTTGCTTCCTTGTCTCCCTCTTCCAGAATCGCCCGGACCAGATTATAGCTCAGTCGGTGGTGGGAATGGATTACAGCCGGGAATATATTATATTTCGCGACTTTGCCCGTGTCTGCCTCGATTTCCATCTCGCAGCTCATGACCAGACGGTCTTCCCCTTCGTTGAGACTGCAGATACCGTTACTTAACCGGGACGGCAGCATGGGCAGAACCCGGTCCACCAGATACACACTGGTGCCCCGCTCCTGCGCCTCCTGATCCAGCAGTGTCTTCGCTTTCACATAATAGCTAACATCTGCAATGTAAACGCCCAGCAGGTACCGTCCGTTAGCCAGCCGCTGCACATACACCGCGTCGTCCAGGTCCCTGGCATCCTCACTGTCCACCGTCACCACCGGATAGTCCCGCCGATCCTCCCGACCGTTCCAGTCCTTTTCCCGAATCTCCCCGGGTACCCGGTATGCCGCGCTCTTAACATTTTCAGGAAAATCCAGCGGCAGGTCATGCTGTTTGATGATAGATAAAATTTCCAGCCCCGGGTCACCCACGTAACCCAGAACTTCCACCACACGGCCTTCCGCACTGCGCCGTTCCGCGTTCCGTTCTTCCGTGGGCCACTCCGTAATTTCCACGACTACTTTCTGGTTGTTAGCCGCTCCGCCGAAATTTTTGCGCAAAATGAAAATGTCGCTGCCGATCCGTTTGTCATCCGGAGTCACAAAGGCAAAGTCCATGGTCCGCCGGAACACCCCTACGATACGGGGGTTGGCATGTTCAATAATCCGGATAATCTCCCCTTCGGGTCGGCGCCCCGGCGCATGACTGTCGATACGAGCCATGACCCGGTCATTATTCATGGCGCCGTGAATCTTGCGGGGGGGGATGAACACGTCCGGCTTGTTCCCTTTGTTATCTGGAATCAGAAATCCGAAACCTTTACCGCTCAACTGGAAGCGGCCGGCTACCAGCCCCATCTTTTCCGGCAGCCCGTAGGTTTCAAAGCGTGTCTTGACGATGTAGCCTTCTTTTTCCAGCTCCATGATGGCATCCCAAAACTCATGCATGGGCTCTTCTTTGACGGGAATTGCAAAGATCATTTCTTCCGCCGTCATGGGGGCGTAAGATTCCCGCTGCATGAAAGCCATGATTTTATCTTTCAGTGAGAGTTTAACCATAACTGCTAATCAGTCCTTTTACCACTTTGCATTTTGGCACTTGTTACTTCTTTTCCAGCATCAACGTACTGGTGGCTTCCGCCGCCACAGTTCCGTCCGGATTGGTGATAACGCCTTCCATGATCACCAGGCGCCCCTTCCGTTTTACTTCGTGCCCTTCGCAGCGAATGGTATCACCGATCTGCACCGGTGTACGGAAGCGCAGGTCGATACGGGCCGTATAAGCAGGCACGCCTTCTTTCCGGAAAAGATAATTGCCCATGATCTCGTCCAGCAAAACAGTGATAAGACCACCGTGCATCCGCCCGTCGTAACTCTGATGTTCCGGTTTCGGAGTAAAAAAAGCCAGCACACCATTAGGAATCCAGAAAAAATGCAGATGAAGCCCGATGGGGTTTTCTTCTCCGCAGGCGAAGCACATATCATACTTTATATCTTTTTCAATCTCTTTCAGTTCTCCTCCGTATTTTTCCGCTTCCGCAGCCAATAACGCTTTTTCCTTTTCACTTAATTGCAATTCTTCCGGCAAAACCGATTTCTTAACCTGCAGCATTTCCAACAAATTCCTTTCAAAATAATTTTACTGCTTCTATTTATTAATTTTCCATGACGTCATTTTGATTTTATTTTTACATCAATATTAATTTTCAAGTTTATTTTTTATCTTTTAAATATTTTCTTTTAACCATCTCTTTATCAAATCGCCTGCTTCCTGAAACCGCAGGTCCAGATGATGATTGTCGCCTTTCATATAATGTAATTGCTTGTCGCCACCCGCCAAATCAAAGTTTTCTTTTGCCTGATCTGGCGACACGATGCAATCATTTTCTCCGTGAATGATCAACAGCGATCCGTTTTCCCAGCGTTTTAGCAATACCGGAATATTATACTTCATCAGGTCTGCAACAAAGGCAGGAGGGATCTCATCATGGCCCCGCTCGTCATCCATTACAATAGTTTTTCCCTGCTGGGCTTCCTGAAATGCTTTTTCTCCCAGCACCTGCACAAAAGTACGTTTCAGACTGTTGGGCGCAGACCACAACACCATTCCGTCAGGGCGGTAAGCAGTACCCCCGCACGCTGTAATGATGCACGTAGCACCGCCGAAACTGCGGCCTAGCAGGAACAATTTTTTCGGCTTCAGCGTATTGCGGACATAATCCAGGACGCATTTCAGCTCCGCCACCTGGTTGCTCAGCATGGTACACCTGGTGAAATTGAAACGCACTACCGAACAGATTGATTTACAAATCTCATCTGCCAGCTGCGCTGCCCGGCCGCCCCCGTCCATGGAACCGCGGAAGCCGTGAGCCATCACCAGCACTTTATCCCTGTTCTCCTCCATATCGCACAAATGAAGTACACCTTGCAGCCTGCTAAAAGGCCCTGCAATCGTAATATTTTGTTTCATAAAGCCTCCGCATTTTAATCAATCTACACACTGCGAACAGTTTCTGATTATTGCTTACAGGCTCCGTACCTGTATTAATCTTCCTGCCCCTGGCTAATCTCACGCAAAGCAGCCGCTACGCTTTGGACCTTGGGACCGATTATGACCTGTACACTGTTCTGCCCCGGCCGGATCACGCCTTTGGCTCCGGCTTTGAGCAATACTTCCTTACGCACGGCTTTATCGTCTTTTACTTCAATCCGCAGCCGGGTCACGCAATTGTCCAGCAATAGAATATTCTCTTTGCCACCCAGTCCGGCTAAAATGGCTTCCACGTCAAAACCCTCGATCCTTTTTGACCTGCTCACAAAGTTATCCGTATTTTTTGCGGTACTTTCTTTTGTTTCATCCTGTCCTACTGTTTTCGTACTGTTTGCAATGGTTCCTTCTGTTTCATCCCGTCCCGGCGTTTTCATATCAAATTTTGTAATGAGGAACCGGAACACAGCATAAAAAATTACAAAGGCCGCCAGTCCCAACGGCACGATCTGCCATGTTTCCTGTGCCGCCGGCAAAGATGCAGAAAACAACAGGTCTGTTGCGCCGGCAGAAAAAGCAAAGCCCGCACGGAAACCGGACAGCGCTACCACATAACTGAAAATTCCGTAGAGCAACGCATAGGCCACGTACAACGCTGGAGCCGCAAACATAAATGCGAATTCAAAAGGCTCCGTGATACCGCAGACGAAAGAACACAGCGCGGCAGATGCCACGATGCCCGTCGCATAACTTTTCCTGTTCTGTTTGGCGCATTGCACCATAGCCAGCGCCGCGCCGGGGACACCGAACATCATGCAGGGAAAGAATCCAGACATGTACATTCCCAGAGACCAGGAAACGTCTGCTGAAGTTTTTCCCGCCCAAAAGTTAGTCAGGTCACCTAAGCCGATGGTGTCAAACCAGAACACGTTGTTCAATGCGTGATGAAGACCCAGCGGAATTAACAGCCGGTTGAGGAACGCGTACAGTCCCGCGCCGGGCGCGCCGGCTCCCGCAATCTTCTGTCCGGCCTGGATCAGGATCGCAAACAGTACCGGCCAGATAAACAGCAACAGCGCGGCAGCCAGAATCGAAGCAAGGCCCGCCACGATCACAGCGCTGCGTCTGCCGCTGAAAAATGCCAGCCATTCCGGCAGCACCGTATTTTTAAAGCGGTTATAACTCAGTGCGCCTATCAGACCGGCCAGTATACCGATAAACGGATTCTCAATCTTCGCGAACGCCAGCAAGGCGGAGGCATTTTCCGCCACAGAAGGCAGCGCCAGTTTCACCGTATCCGGCTGCAGCAGCGTCGTCAGCATCAGCCAGGAAACAAGCGACGCAATACCGGCTGCCCCGTTTCCGTCATCCGCCATACCGACGCCAATCCCAACTGCAAACAAAAGTGCAATATGGTCAATCAGCGCACCGCCGGCTTTCACCAAATACATTCCCACAAATGCCGGTGTGCCCGTTATGGAGCCGCCCTGCATGGTAGCCGGGCAAAGCAGATAACCGATGCCCATCAGAATCCCGCAAAGAGGTAGGCAGGCTACCGGAAGCATAATCGCTTTTCCTAAATTCTGTAAAAATTTCATTCTCTGTTACCTCTTCAATTCAGATTTTACACCTGTATTCCGTCAACTCTTTCAGTAATTCCGGTGTCACCGTCTTTTCAGAATACACTTTCACTCCGTGTTCCGCCAGCAACGCCGCAGTAATCCCCTGCCCTTTGATTTTACAACCGGAAAACGTGCCATCGTATATGTAAGAGCCTGAACATGACGGGCTGTTAGATTTCATGATTGCAACAGTGATTTGCTGCCGATTAACCATCTCCAATACCTTTTCCGCACCCAACAGGAACTGCGCCGTGACATCCTCACCAGCTTTGTTGACAACACGCCGGTTTGTAAGAAAGTCTCCCGAATCCGGTTCCTTTGACTGAATCTCCGCCGGAAGACGCGGCGTAGGCAACCCGCCCATTACCTCCGGACAAACAAGAGCCACCTGTTCTTTATGCCTCTCTATCCACCGGCAAAGCCATGGAACGGCATTATTTCCTCCGTTATATTTTACATTCCTGCCTGCCAGACAGGCGCTGATCAGAATCATGATTCTGCCCCTTATTTTTCGTTTAATCAGTAAAATTTGTTCAATACAAAGGCGGTGATATTTTTTCCGGTCTTAACCCGGTGTGGGGATCCACATAATATTCCACCGCGATATCGCGATTCCCCGCACAGATCATACGGATGATCTTATCTGCGTTGTCCTGATCTTCCACGACCAGGACAACAGGCTTTCCTGTCCCATAATCCAGCCGGATTTTAAAAACCGGGATACCGATGCCGCATCCTCCTCCCCGGAAACGAACAGCGGAAGGCTGGCTGCGGACACTTTTTATCTGTGAGAAGGGCAAATAACGCCCTTCAAAATAAACCGCTTTCTCTGAAATATCATACCCTTCGATCATAACAGAACATTTACGGTCTTTTGGTACGTCCTCTATTTCGCTTCCCTCAGCAACACATTTCCACTCATACCCGCAAGCAATGGTATCAAAGAATTTCTTAAGATCAGAATACGTAAACATCATACCTGGTCCTCACACATACTGTTCTTTGTTTTCACCGTAAAACATATTTTTCACTTTGATTCCTTCAAAGTGAACCGTTTCTATTATATCAGCCAAGCGACGGACAGTCGCTGATTTATGACTATTCTACAGTGTTATATCCCGCACCGGCTTTCTGTAATCTGAGGATTCCGGGGAAGGGCACATGCATGCCGGCCACAGGAATATGTTTCTCGCTAGCGTAATCAAAGATTCGTTTACGGGCCTGCACGGCCTTGACAGGATCCACATCATATCTGACCGCTACGTCAGGCAGCGGGAGCTGAATACGGGTAAAGTGAATTAGGTCGCCGATAACCAACAGCTTGTCTTTCCCGCTTTTTAGCATAAATGACACATGTCCCGGCGTGTGCCCGCTGGTATCCAGTGCCTTCACACCGGGCATCACTTCGTCGCCGAAATCGAACACATGAACCCTGCCGGCATACTGCGCAAGCGCACGGATCACATTCTGGTCCTTCTTTTCATCGACCCAGTAGGCACTCTCTGCCCTGCTGACATAAACAGCCGCGTTGGGGAAAGCGGCATTGCCTGCAGCGTCAAGAAGCCCTCCGAAATGGTCGCGATGCAGGTGTGTCAGCAGAATGGTCTTCACGCCGCTGGCAGCTACCCCGTTTTTCTTCAGTTCCGCCGCAATACGACCGTCCGGCAGACCGGTATCAAACAATATCGCACGGCCTTTCATCTTTACGAAAAAGGCAAGGATATTTCCGTCAAGCTTTCCGTCCGGGTAATACCTGGCTTTCTGTTCCGCGTCCGCTCCGATGAGCAGGGACGTATCCGGGTTCGTCTGCTTGTCGAAAAGGGTAATAGTTTCAATTCCGCGCGCCCAGACAGAAGAAGATACGAAGAAACACAGTAAAAAAACGACAAATAATTTTTTCATAAGTTACCCCCCTCATTAACACTTGAACAAAAATATTAAATTGACATTTCCGTAAACCCGTTTTGTTCCAGAATTTTGCAACCAGCTGGCTGACGTTATAAAACAATATGTCGTGCCTGCGAATTGTACTCATCTGTATAATCCATCATTTTCATTATCCGCCTCTGCAAATTCCTATGATTTATTATATCAGAACAGATGTTGAAAAATCTACAGTAAACGCATTTTTGGTATTAATCCGTCTCATAGTTTCTATCGCAACTACAGGTTTTCTTTTTACTAAAACAAAATCAGCCGAGGAAGTTTCCACGGCTGTTGAATAACTTACTGTTAAAAACAGAGATTTATACGTTTATAGATTCATCCAAAGCGCGGATGTACTCCCACAAAGACTATTTAATAAGGTCTTCCAGTATTTTAAACAACATATCCGGTTCAACAGGCTTGGTAAGATGCGCGCTCATACCTGCCTGCATGCTCCGCTTCACATCCTTGTCAAAAGCGTTCGCCGTCAGTGCGATAATGGGAACCGTCTTTGCGTCTTCCCGGTCTATGGCGCGGATTCTTCTTGTCGCTTCCAGACCGTCCATCTCCGGCATCCGTATATCCATTAAAACAGCATCGTAATATCCCGGATCATGTTGCGCAAACTTCTCCACCGCAATACGCCCGTTCAAGGCATGTTCCACTTCTATCTTTTTCATGGACAGCAGCATCTTAATGATTTCAGCGTTTACCATGACATCTTCTGCCAGCAGCACTCTTCGCCCAACAAGTTTTGAAATTCCGTCTTCAAGCGCCGCTTTCTTTTCCCGGGGTGAAGGGCTTTCTTCTTCCGGAATTTTCTTTTCTGACTCAGGCAATGTAACGGTAACAGTAAAAGAGGAACCCTTCCCCTGTTCACTTTCAACAGTGATATTCCCGTTCATCAGTTCCACGAAACTTTTGGCAATAGCCATTCCAAGCCCTGTACTCCCATATTTGTTGGTACTGGAAGAATCCTCCTGACTGAAAGCGTCAAAAATAAACGGCAGATAGTCCTTGCTTATGCCGATACCTGTATCGCTGACCAAAAAGCGAAGAGTTGTTTTTCCGCTGAACCGGGCGGTTTCCTCTACAGTAAATGTTA
>Ga0265298_10011810_pt1 | contig 10185 bp, 8 predicted proteins | sample AusTroGonzalo_MG_3_FD_193486 | JGI IMG/M metagenome (GOLD analysis project Ga0265298, IMG submission 193486) | Bovine rumen microbial communities from tropical cattle in Woodstock, Queensland, Australia - Gonzalo_01 | ecosystem: Host-associated > Mammals > Digestive system > Stomach > Rumen ... | reverse complement strand
CGGATCCTCCCCGCTCGCCTTCTCGACCGTCGGCATCGACCGCGTTTCGGACATGCCGCTTTTCGACGCGGCGAAAAAGAGGCGGGAGGATCCGCGATGACAGACAGCGAATGGTACGAACTCGTCAAGGCCGGCGGAGACGACGGCTGGAAGCCCGTATGGGAGAAGGTGATCGTCCCCGAGACGCAGAACAAGAAGAACGCCGAACTCATGCGGAAGTACTGCATAACGGACGGCGACCTGATGGGCATGCTCTACGAGGAAATGATCGGCAGAAAGAAGATCGAGCTCTACCGCAACGACGGCGGCAGCCTGCAGGGGTGGCTGCGCAAGTACGTGCGCGGCTACATCCTCAACGCCGACCCGAACAGGCACGGGGAGATTTCCATGGAAAACGCCCACCCGGACTGCGACGGAGACGGCAGGACGGCGCTCGAAGTGCCTGTGCACGACAACAGGATGGCGCTGAACGAAGCATGGAACATGACGCACCTGTGCTTCAAGGACCTCTGGAACGAAGACCCCGAACGCGCGTACGTGATGCTTCTGAAGACGAGGTTCTTCTTCTCCAGCGAGGAGATACGCGACTTTCTCGACGTCTCCTCCGCCGCGAACGTGGACCAGATATTCTCGCGGTCGGTGAAGTTCATGCGCAAGGCCTGGGCAGAGCACGACAGAAAGGGTCTCTGAAGATGATTGTGCTCGGCGTGGACACTTCCCTGCGCTCCACCGGCTTCGGCATACTCGAGACGCAAGGCAGCCGTCTCGTCGCGAAGGAGTGGGGGAACATTCCCAACGCACGCGGCCTGCCGGTGTCGCAGTGCCTCGCCAACATTCACGCGAAGATAGCGGAGCTCGCGGAAAAGTGGCATCCCGAAGTGGCCAGCGTCGAAAAGGTGATCTACGGCAAGAACGCCAACACGATGATGGTGCTAGGCGAGGCGCGCGGAGCCGTGATAGTCGCATGCGCCGCAGCCGGCGTGCCGGTGTACGAATACGAGCCCAGGCGCGTCAAAATGTCCGTCTGCGGCAACGGCATGGCCGAGAAGGAGCAGGTGCAGCGCATGGTGAAAACACTGCTTTCGCTCCCGGAACTGCCGCAGAACGACGCGGCCGACGCCCTCGCGCTCGCCATCTGCCACGCGAACACGAAGACGTTTCTTTTCAAGGGCGACAATCTCGTGTGACGACGCGCCGGCGCGGTCAGTCGCGCCTTACGGCGATGTCGCCATGGCCGGGGAACCAACCCGTCCCGCGCAGCTCCAACTCGAGCACGGGCTCCGCCTTCAGCATGAACTTGCAGCGCCACGCGTCGCCGCCGATGAAGTCGCCGGCCGGGCACCCCCTGAAATGCACGTTCCGTATCTCGGTGCCGGGGGCGCGCGGACGGAACTCCACGATATACGTCCCGGGTCCGTTCAGCGAGCCGGAGCAGTCCAGCACGGCCTTCTGCAGGCGCGGACGGTTGTCGCGGCTGAGCCACTTCATCCCCGAAAGCTTCACGGGGCCGGTGTAGTACGCCTTCATGTTGCGCATCGCCTCGGCCATCGTGGTGTTGGGGTCGAGCGCGATTCCGGCGTCCAGCGCGGCGAGCGCGGGGCCGAGGTCGCCCTCCTGCCCGGCCGCGTCCAGCCGCGCCTTGAACCGCATCGCGTGGATCATCTGCTTCTGGACAGGCAGGAGCGCCGGCTTCTCGAGCCAGCCGGACGTCATATCCTCTATCTCCGAAGCGTCGCCCTCGAGGATTTTCGACTCCACTATGGGCAGGTAGGTGAACGAATACTTCATCGCCCACCCGTCTTCGTCCGACGGATCGGCCGCCTTTATTTCCTCGACCATCGGCGCAAGTGCGCGGTGGACATCCTGGAGGATGCGCTCGGAGTATCCGCCCACGACAGGGTCCATGAGCGGCGAGAGCGCCTTGCCGAGGGCGGCGGCCTTCTCGCGGCCGGGCCGCATCTCCCGCGCGGCGTCGAGCGCCTTGTCGCGCTCCCTGCGCATCTTGGAGAGCTTCGCCGCGATTTCCCCGAGCTTGGCTACGCCGGCTTCCGTGATCGACTCGCGCACGAACAGCGGCACACCGTGCGCGTCGCGGTAGATCGCGGCCGGATAGCCGTACACGGAACACGGCAGCCAGCCGAGGGCGTTGCGCTCCTCGCGCGTGAGCCCGGCGGGCCTGTCGTAGACCGCGAAGACGGCGTCCCCGGAATACCCGCGCGCGGCGGCGGCGAAAGCGGACTTGATCTTGTCGCAGTCCGCCATCCAGCCGCTTCCGACGCAGAGGATCATGATGTCCTTCTCCTTGCCGGAGGAAAGGGCATCGGCGTAGGTCTTCACGTTCGCCGCGCGGCACGCGACGGCGAGGAGGACGGCTGACAATGCGGCGGCGCTCTTCACTTTCACCTCCCCTTCTCGAACACGAGTATGTTGCGCAGGTGGAAGTAGTCCCCTGCGGCGGAAATGCGCTCGACCTTTATCCAGCGCGCCCTCTGCCCCCCGCACTGCACCCGCCACTCGGACGGAGTGTCTTCGCTCTCCGCCACGGGCAGGAACGTCGCGCCGTCGACGCTGCGAAGTATGCGCATGTGCTTCGACCGGCTCTCCCAGCCGGAGTTCTTGACGATGATGACGGTTCCGACCGAACGCTCGGAGCCGAGGTCCACAATCGCCCAGTTGAGCGGTTCGCGGTCGGTGTGGAACCTGCCAGGCGCGTCGCGCAGGACGTTCCTGTGGTCCACCGGCCTGTCCCAGACGGAAGTCGTCGAGATGGTCAGGAACCCCCTGTCGGAGACGAGCCTCTCGCCGGAGGGCATCTTGATCTTTTTGCCGGGGTCCCATCCGTCGGAAAGCCCCTTCTTCTCCGCGAGGTCCGTGAGCGCGTTCACGGCGATGGGGCTGCGCGCGTTCTCCGCCGCTATGATCGCGCCGCCGAACGCCTTTCGCGCCGAGTCCGCGTCGCCGCCGGCGGAAGAGTCCGCAGGCGCGCCTTTCGTCGCCTTGGCCTTCGCTTGGGCCTTCGCCGCGGCGGCCTTGAGGCCTTCGGACGCGTACTCGAACAGCCTGCCGAACGTCGCCTCGCGTCCGCTCTTCACGTACCGCTCGATCGCCCATTCGAGAAGTCCGCCGAACGCCTGGTCGTTCTTCGCGCCCGCGTAGACGCCGAAGAGCTTGCCGACGTATGCGGTCTCCGCCGCCTCGCCCATCCCCGCGATCTGCTCCTCGACGATCTTGCCGGTGTCCTTCGCGGCCCAGCTCGGCGGCGTACCGGCGATCGCCCCGTGCACGGAGAGCCGCCACTTCGCGAGCCCTTCGCGCCCGAGTTCGCGCTCGATGTCGTCCTCGAACGGCTGCGAAAGCCGGTAGAGCGCGAAGCCGTGCTCGGCGTAGGCGGGCAGGAGTATCTTCTCGAAATGCTCAGAGACCTTGCCGCCGGTCGCCTTCAGGTTCTTCAGGAACTCCTCCTGGACGTGCGCGTTGTGCGGCCAGGCCTTCGCGAGGTACGCGCCCGCCCCGGGGACCTTCAGCCGCCAGAGCGCGAGCAGCAGCACGCACCTGTCGACGAGTTTGTCGTCGCCGAAAGCCCTTTCCATCAGCCGCGTCATCGTCGGGGCGACCCCGGGGAATATCCAGTTGTGCGGGTTGCCGTCCGGGCCCGCGTTGCCGCCGATCCACTTTCCGCGCTCCGGCCTGTACGCGTATGCGCAGTGGCCGGGCTGCCCTACGGTGTAGGCGGGGATCCCGTGCGCGGCGGCGGCGTGCGCGCCGGTATGGCTCAGCGCCCCGCAGACTCCGCCGTGGACGACGGCCTTCTGCGCCGCGCCCATCCACGCCGGCGCCTGGACCCAGTAGAGCGCGCCCTGCACCGTCGCGCCGAACGGACTGTACCCAGCGTACCGCACGGCGTTGCACGCCTCGTCGTACCCGTCCCAGGGCAGGTTGATCCTGTGCCTGAGGTACCAGAGCGACTCGTCGGACCAGCTGTTGCCCGCGATGAAGCGTATCTCCCACGGCTTGAGGTTCTTGTATCCCGGATGGAGCAGGCCCTTCTTCTCGCCGTCCCTGAAGAAGAAGTAGCGCCACACCGGATCGCACCTGTCGCCGTCGTCGGTCCCGAGCGTCTCGCAGTACTGGAGCCGATCCGACTGCGGTCCCGCCCCCCAGCACGCGGCGATCCCCGCGGCGAGCCGCTTGTCGAAATCTGGCGACTGCCCGTCCCTGGCCCAGATGTCGGCCATGACGCGGAAGCCTTCCGCCGTATCCGACGGCACGAGCCCGGCGGAAGCGTACAGGCGCAGAAAATCGGGATCCGACAGGAACGCCCTGATGAACGCCGCGTACTTGGGAGCCTTCGCGGCGAGGGCGTCGAGGTTCGCCGCGCCGGCGCGCCTGATCGCGTCGAGGGCCATGGCGTTGCGGCAGAAGTCGCGGTCCTTCACGAGAGTCTTCAGCGGCGTCGAGCGGGGTTTCGCCGCGATGAGCGAAGCGAGGCGGCTCTCCATCTTCGCGCAGTCCGCCTTCGCCGAGGAGAAAGTCCGCTCCGGCGGCAGCGCGATCCCTTCGACGGCGCGCGGAACCTTGCCGGAAAGAAAGAACTCCGCGTCGTTCTGCGTGAGAGTCTCCGCAGAAGCCAGAAATGCCGCGAGCGCCGCGGCCGTTGCCGTTGCAATCCGCATGGCCGCCCTCCTACTCCACCGGCGCCGCCGGATTGCCGTGGACCGTGACGCCCGGCGGCACGTCCAGAAACACCGTGGAACCCGCGCCGACAACGGCGCGGTCGCCGATCCTGCGGCGCGGCGTCACGACCGAGCCGGGATACACCCGCGCGCCTTCGCCGACGACGACGCAGCCGCCGATCGAGCACTGCGCGTAAACGTGCGCGAAGTCGCGGATCGCCGTGTCGTGGCCGACGGACGAATTGTGGAAGACGTCCACATGCCGCCCGACGCGAACGTCCGCCGTCAGCGTCGCGTTCGGGGCGACGAACGAGCCTTCGCCTATCGAGACGTTCGGACCGACGGTCGCCGTGCGGTGGACGACCGTCGCGAACTTGGCGCCGCGCGCCGCGAGAGCCTTCGCGCACCTCATGCGGGAGTCGACGTCGCCGAGGGCCGTTATGAAAACGTCGCCCTCCGCAGGGACGTACGTATCGGGCGAGCCGACAATGGGCGGATAGCCCGAAAAGCCGTCGAGCGCGCCTGCGTTCGCGTCGAGGAACGCGAAGGCGCCGAAGTCGCGCCCGAACCCGGCGGACTCCCTGGCGGCCGCGAACATCTCGCGTCCGAAGCCGCCTGCGCCGACTATGACGAGCCTGTCCATCCTGCTCCGTCAGCGGTCCGCCTTTTCGCGTGCGAACCTGCGGGTCTTCATGACAAGCTCGCAGACGCGCTTGACGCTCTCGCGCATCTTCGAGACGGAGACGTATCCGCGCGAGTAGGCGCGCATGCACTCCTTCACGCCGTCGCCGCCCTTCGCGAACTTGTTCGTCGTGTCCTCGAGTTCGTCAGGCATCTTCACGTCGTTGCCGGCCCCGAACTCGCGCCACATCGGGACGGTCGTGCTCCAGTCCGTCATCGCGACGCCCTTGAAGCCCCATTCGTCGCGGAGTATGCCGGTCACGAGCCCGTAGTTCTCGCCGGCATTGTAGCCGTTCACGCCGTTGTAGCTCGTCATGACAGCCCAGGGTTCCGCCTCCTTGATCGCGCGCTCGAAGCCGCGCAGGTAGATTTCGCGGAAGGCCCTTTCGGACACGACGTCCTTCTCGATCTTCCGCGTCGTCTCGCGTCCGTTGCCAGCGAAATGCTTGACCGTCGCGCCGACGCCGTTTTTCTGCACGCCCTTCACGTATTCGGCGGCGCACACGCCGGAAACGCACGGATCCTCGCTGAAGTACTCGAAGTTGCGTCCGCAGAGCGGATGGCGGTGTATGCACAGCCCCGGCGCGAGCAGTATGTCGAAATCCACCTCCGCCGCCTCGCCGCCGATCACGTTGCCGATCTCGTTCAGGAGCGCGGGGTCGAACGTGCCCGCGAGGAGCGCCGCGCACGGGAAATACGTGGACTGCGTCGCGCGCCTCACGCCCGCCGGCCCGTCGCACGTCTGCGCGGCCGATATGCCGAACTTGGCGAAGTCGCCGATTGAGCCGGTCCCGGACGGGTCGTGCTTCGGGTGCCCGAAGAGGAGACGCGCCATCTCCTCGAACGACATCTGGTCCACGAGCTCGTCGAGCGTGGCCTTGCCGTCCGCGACGTCGAAGAGCGAGACCGCGGGGTTGCCCACCGGCGCGATGCGGACCTCCGCCGCGACCGGGTTCTCGGCGTGTCCGGGATATGCGCTGGGGAACGCCGAGAACGTGCCGTTTGCGCGCAGGCGGTTCGCGAGGCGGTCGGTCTGGAGCTTGAAGCCCGGCGTGGAGAGGACCGCCTCCGCGTCGAGCGAGAACGACGCCGCCTCGACGGTCTCGCGGACGGACCCGCCCACAAGGATCCTGTACGTGCCGCTGTCGATCACCCACGAGCCGATCTTCGCCGAAGACCCCTCGTCGTCGAAATACGCGAGATCGGACTTGCTGAAGGAGAGCGCGACCTCTTCGGACGCGCCGGGGGCGAGCACGGACGTTTTCGCGAACGCGCGCAGCTCGATCGCGGGATGCTCCGCCCTGCCGCCAGTCTGCGACGTGTAGCAGAGGACGGAGCGGCGACCCGCGACGGCGCCGGTGTTCGTCACGCGGACGACGACCTTTATGTCGCCGCCGTCGGCCGCGAACCGCGACCCGTCGATACCGGAGACCGAAACCACCTCCTGGGCGAAAGTCGTGTACGAAAGACCGTGGCCGAACGGATAGACCACCTTGTCCTTCGCGCCCGGGACGGTCTCGAAATAGCGGTAGCCGACGAAGATGTCATCCTCGTAAGGGACGTACCAGCGCGATTCGAGGAAACCCTTGTCGGACGGATAGTCCGCAACGCGCTCCGCGAACGTGGACGCGAGGCGTCCGGACGGATTGACCTTGCCGGAGAGGATGTCGCCGACGGCGGCTCCGCCCTCGCCGCCGGGATACCACGCGAAGAGTATCGCGCCCACGGCCGGGTCGTCCTCGAGAGGACGCATGTTCATCGCGTGTCCGCTGTTGAAGACGACGACGATCTTGCCGAAGCCGTCGGCTTTTATCTTCGCTATCGTCTCCTTTTCTTCCGCCGTGAGGTCGAAAGACTCGAGCGTGCATTCCGCGCCCTCGTGCGACTTGCGGCCGATGACGAGCACCGCCGTCGAGCGGGAGGCTTCGTCGATGGTGAATCCGGCCTCCTTGATTCCCTCCGGAATCGACACGGTGCGGACCGGTTTGACATTGGACGAGCCGCCGCCGCCCGGACGGAATTCCTTGAAGTCGCCGAATATCGCCACGGACGAGCCTGCGGCGAGAGGCAGCGTCCCGTCGTTCTTGAGAAGGATCATTCCGTCGGCCGCGGCGCGCCTCGCGACGGCGGCGTTTCTGCGCACGGTCTCCTCGTCGAGCTTCGGCGTCGCGCACGCGCACAGCGGCAGCACCGCCGCAACGGATAGGAACAGGTTCTTCATGGACATCATCGTCGTCTCCCTTGTTTGTCTATGCGCGTATTATACCAAATCCCGGCTTCTCGCGTCAATTGCGCCTGCGAACCGGATGCCGGCGGGTTGACCTTGCGGGAAAAGTTTGGTAAAATATCCGCAATCTGCACAAGAAGTACCGGATGGTAAAGAATGCGAGACACGTCTGCGCGCGCACATTGCCTGCGACGGCATGCATGATTGCGTTCGCGCTCGTCTCGGGGTGCGCAACCCCGAAGCCGCCGCTTTCCCGCGAAACGTTCGCCACCGATCCGGTGAAAGTGTCCCCCGACAGCGGCGTGTGGGACTCCGAATACGGCAAAACCGACGGCAAGAGCAACCTCTCGTACACGTTCCGCCTCGTGCGCTACGCCGACGGCTTCGGCGTACGCGCGACCGTGCGCGACGACTCGGTGGTGACGGACGACTGCCGAACGGGCAGCGTGACCTGCCCGTCGTGGGACGACGACAACATCCAGTGCTTCTTCGACGGCGACAACGACAGGTCGCGCGACTCGCGCGCCGCCGGCGGCGTATATTACGGCGGCGAATACACCCTCGTCGCGAACGGCGCGGCGAACAGCGACTATTCCAGCTGTCCTGGCGGCTTCGGACGCGACTGGTTCGGAACCGTCGCGCGGGCCGAGCGGCCCGGAGGCGGCTGGAAGATCGAGTACGACCTGCGCTTCACCTGGAGGTGCCTCGGCCGGGCGCGCGACCCGCTCCCGGAGGAGGATGTGACGTTCGGCTTCAACATATGCGTCCACGACGACGACGACGGCGGACGCGCCGACCGCGCGCTCTACTGGAAGGGCAACCCCGAAATGCCCTACCGCGACGAGAGCATGTTCGGGACTGTGGTCTTGAGGGGAGAAAGAGACAAAGAAAAGAAACACGGAAGGAAAAAGAAATGACAGCAAAAACAACGACCCTCGTCCGCGCAGGCCTCGCCGCGGCCGCGGCCGCGATACTCGCGGCGGGATGCGGAAAATCCGGAAACGAGCCCGAGAAGTCCGAGGCGGAACGCTTCGGCTACAAAGGTGAAGACCTGACATTCGACACCAACCTCACCTATCTCGTCGTCGGGCCAGACACCACGAACTGGGTTCCGGAGCGCGTCATAATCGTCTACGAGGACTACGACTTCTCCGATGCGGAGAAAGGCGTGCTCGAAGAGGCGGGGACCCTCATCCCCGCGCAGTCGTACAAGGACGCCTTCCCCGAAGGATACCGGCTCGAAACGAAGGAGCCGTGGTTCCAGGTCTGGAACCGTCCGGCCGAGAGATTCGGGCTCAAGGGCGTCACCGGCGTCATGACCCACTTCAACGAAGAGACCGGCGAGTTCGAGACGAGCGAAACCTACTTCTCCTCCTACTGGCAGAACCGCGACGAGACGCTCGTCGCGCTCGCCAAGATCAGGAAGGTGATCGAAGAGAAGTACCCGCCGCTCAGGTTCCACGACTTCGAGGGCTGCTGGGTCGCCGAGTACCGCCGTCTGTTCGTGATGGGCGTTTCCGGACAGAAGCCGGACGGCACGTGGACGTGCATGTTCGACCTCCGCGACAAGAAGCTGCCCGGCTGCGGTCCCTGGGAGCCGGTCGACGAGCAGCAGGAGCGCCTCGAGTACCACGAGTACACGAAGGCCATGCGCTTCTGGCGCGAGGAGACCAAGCGGATCATCGCCGCCAACCGCGAAGCCGTCGCCAAAGCGATAGAGGAGCGCGGCATACCGGGCTTCCCCGAGGCTCACACCTTCGAGCGCCGCGACGGCCGCACTGCGCATGTGACGGGCGGGCAGCTGCCGTACCTCAAGGACGGCGACGACATCCTGGAAGCCGCGAAGAGGTGGTGGAAGGACCGCGCCGAGGCCGCGAAAACCGCGCTGGGGGTCGATTTCGGCGAAGCGCCCGCGGCCTCCACGAACGAGGACGGATACGTGTTGATGCACGTCGACGCGGAGAACGAGGTCTACAAGGCCAGCCTGAGCGTCGAGGCGTATCCGCCGCCGCGCATCTGCGAAGGACCGGACGGTCCCGGGCCGGATTCCGAATGCGGACAGAACTCCTGGCGCATAGTCTACGAAGAGAAATTCCTGGACGGTCTCGTGCTGCCGGTCCGTCCGCAGCCGCCGAGGAGGAGAGACTGACTTGAAGGCTCTCGTCCTGGGCCGGGGGGCGAGCGGGAGCGCCGCAGGGTCGCTCCTTGAATCGCAGGGCTGCGACGTCGGGTACGCCGAAGGCGTGGACCTGGTCGTCGCGAGCCCCGGCATCCGCGTCGTCAGCGAACTCCAGCTCGGCGTGGAAAGGCTCCGCAGGCTCGGGATAAAAGCGCTCGCCGCAACCGGCTCGAAAGGCAAGTCCAGCGTCGTGAAGCTCGTCGCGGACGCGATTTCGGCGGCCGGCATGAAAGCCGTCCCGTGCGGCAACTACGGGCTCCCCGTCTGCGCCGTGGACGAAGACGCGAAATGGGCGGTTGTGGAGGTCAGCTCCTTCCAGATGGAGACCACGAACCTGCCGCCGGACGCGTTCGAGGCCGCGGCGGTCCTGAATCTCCAAGAGGACCATCTCGACCGCCACGGCCTCGAACGCGTCCGGCGGCAGG
>Ga0265298_10011809_pt1 | contig 10185 bp, 10 predicted proteins | sample AusTroGonzalo_MG_3_FD_193486 | JGI IMG/M metagenome (GOLD analysis project Ga0265298, IMG submission 193486) | Bovine rumen microbial communities from tropical cattle in Woodstock, Queensland, Australia - Gonzalo_01 | ecosystem: Host-associated > Mammals > Digestive system > Stomach > Rumen ... | reverse complement strand
AACGATTGATAAATTAAAATAAAAAAACGGGGCGTTTGCCCCGTTTTTTGTTCAACGTGTTCGTAACATTCGGACATCATCAAATTCAGGGTATCGGACAAACATATTCTTTGCAATCGGACACATGGGTAAAACATTTCTGTGTTGTTCGCGGGCAATTTGACACACGCACCGAACAAGGTTAAGTTCAACATCGCTGTCGCGGTATTGGTCGTTGACCTCTGTATGGTCAATTATAACGGTACTGGGGCCATTACGAATAAATGTGATTTTGCCAATTTCACGTCCGTCACAATATGCGTAAAAACCATCACCCTGGGTAAAAGGTACGTATGTAACATCGTTTGCCATAATTGCTTTATCCTTTACAGAGAAATCATAACATTCGTTTTACGCAATATAAATATGATTGTATGCCAAGCGCCCGGATTTTAGGCCCATTTCTACTTTTTTATAACAGAATCGAATTTTTTGCGAATGATGTTCGCACTGCGACGCAAGTTTGCAGATTCGACCTTGTCCATTTGTGGAACCAGTGTTTGACGCACACCCATATTACCGACAATTCGTGGCATTGATATGGCAACGGCCTTTGGCCCGACACCATCAACGGTGCTGACTGTTAAAATGCGGTTTTCGTCGTTTATAATACAACGAATTAAATCGGCCACCGCCCCGGCAATGCCGTCCCATGTTGCACCACGCCCGCGAATAATTTCGTATGCAGCCGTTTTAACCCTGTGTTCAATTGTCGCACGCGTGTTCGGGGTTAATGGTATTTTTGTCTGTTTACAGAAATCGTTTATGTTAATCGCACCGATGGTTGCAGATTGCCATGCAACAACACTGCTGTCGCCATGTTCACCCAAAACATATGCGTTAACAGATTGTGGTGATACCGATAAACTTCGCGATAAAATAACACGCAGACGTGCCGAATCAAGCATTGTTCCCGTTCCAATAACGCGGCCCGCGGGCAGTTTTGATATTTTCTGGGCCAGCATAACCATAACGTCCAGCGGGTTTGTAACGATAACTAACTTTACTGTTTTTGAATCAACGTTTTGCATAACGCGTGGCACAATATCAGAAATAACCATTGCATTTTTATGCAATAAATCCATACGTGTTTCGCCTGGCTTTTGGTTTGCCCCGGCGGATATAATAACAATTTCCGAACCGCGAATTGCACGATAGTTACTGGCGGCGGTGATTTTTACATCGTATGAAAAAGCGGCGGCGTGTCCCAGATCTTCGGCGGCGGCACGTGCACGCACACCATCAATATCAAACAAAACAATTTCGTGGGCAAGGCCAGTATTTTTGACAGCGGTTGCAATCGCAGAACCAACCGAACCAATTCCAATTATTGAAACTTTCATATTTTTTCTCCTGTTGATGAACATTATACCACATTATGAAAAATTTTTATATGATTTAGTAAGAAAGCACTTGCAGGAAATAATTTTTATTTTCTATAATCATTCTACCAAGCAAAGGAGAAACCAAAATGAAAACATTATCAATTTTGTCTGCCATTTGTGGCGTTGCATTTATGGGTGCGGCATCTGCGGCCGATATTACAATTTACTATTCACCAACATGCCCACATTGCCATCATGCACGTCAATTTATTTCCAATACATTGATTTATGAATATCCACAATTAAATGTTACCGAAGTCAATGTTACGAACAGTACAAATTCCCCAAAATTTCGGGAAACATTGAAAAAATGCGAATATGAAACGGGTGGTGTTCCGGTCTTGGTTATCGGTGAAAAATGCTTTCAGGGGTACGCTGAATTTATGAACGATGATCTGCGTGCGGCGATATCTGTTGATTTAGACGATGCGACCAAGGCAACTGCGGCTGAAAATAAAAAGGCAATGGATGCGGATGCTGAAAAATTCAGAACAGAACATGCCGCGGCCAAGGGGACGATTTCGGAATATGTTTCTGAATCATCGTCAGATGAATCAAAAAAAAAATAATGTAACCGCACAGACCGGTGGATCAACAATGTGGTTTTATGCATTGTTGATTGCATTGGTCGCGGCACTGGGGTTTGTCCTGGTGGGCAAGGGTAACAAGAAAAAATAATCGATTGGTAAAATCAAGATATGTTTGATTTAACGACACTTGATTACATATACATTGCCATAGTTTTGGCGTCCACAATTTGGGCGACAATTCGTGGCGGTGTATATGAAACGATTGCGACATTATCGTGGGTGGTTGCTGCGGTGGCGGCACGTTTTGCATCACCAATGGTGGACGGATGGTTACAGCATTGGTTCAAATTATCAGAATCGACCGTTGGGACATTGGTTGCGTCTTATTTCATTATATTTTTTGTGATTTTGATTCTTGTTGGGTTCTTTAACCAAAAATTACGTGATTGGATTCAAGACAGCATAATGAACGTAACCGACCATGCACTGGGGGTTATTTTTGGCATTGTGCGTGGAATTATTGTAATGGGGTTCGTATATTGGGGGGCGTTGTGGTATTATTCTGATGCACCAATGTTGCCATCGTGGTTGGCAAATGCACGAACACGCCCAATTATGCAAATGACTGCGGTCAAATTAGACGAATGGTTTGTGCCGGGGCGTGAAAATAAGTTACTGGCCCGCGATGTGGCTGGCACCCGTAACGCACGCGAAATATATGAAAATCTGATTAATCCGGCAATATCGAATAAGCCGGCGGACAAGTCAAATGAACAAAAGACCGGCACGGACAGCGGTGATGCAAAACCGTCGGCGGAAAAACAACCGACCGAGACAGGCTATAAATCGTCTGAACGCACCGCATTGGAAAACCAGTTATTACAAATTGAAACAGCGGCCAAGATAAAAGACGTTATCGATGCAGATAGAAAGGCCGAAACACAATAGCAAGTTTTCAATTGTTTTGACCGAGGTTGTTAAATTCCTTGGGTGGGTGGCTTTATTGGCGTGGTTGTTCGACAGCGGAAAAGATAAAAAATAAAACACCGCAAAATCAGCGGTGTTTTTATTTCTGGTGCCAGTTGTCGGACTTGAACCAACGACCCTCTGATTACAAATCAGATGCTCTACCAGCTGAGCTAAACTGGCCTGGTGAAGGGTATATTACATTGTTGGTTTGTAAATTTCAAGTATAAAAATTCATAAAATACTTGCTTTTGTAAAATAACGATTAAAAATATATACCATGAAAAAATTACCAGAATTATTGGCACCGGCGGGAACGTTAGATGCGTTTAAAACCGCAATTCTTTATGGGGCGGACGCAATTTATGCGGGTCTGCCTGGGTTTTCTATGCGGGCAAGGGCGAAAATTACCACCGAAGAGGTAAAGCAGGGCATTGATTTAGCACATGCCGCGGGCAAACACGTGTATTTGGCGTTTAACCTTTTTGCCCATGACGGTGAATATGCGAATTTGCCGCGGGTTAGTGAAATTATAAATTATTTAAAACCCGACGCGTTGATTGTGTCCGATCCGGGTGTTGTTACATGGGTGCGGGAAAATCACCCCGATATTCCAATTCATATTTCCACCCAGGCAAATATATGTTCGTCGCATTCGGTGAAATTCTGGCAACGTGCGGGGGCGTCGCTTTGTGTGTTGGCACGTGAATTGTCGCACAGTGATTTCAAGTCTGTACGTGCCGCATGCCCCGATATGAAATTGGAAATCTTTGTTCATGGGGCAATGTGTATGGCATATTCGGGGCGGTGCTTGCTGTCGAACTTTATTACGGGGCGGCCGGCAAATCGTGGGGCATGTGCCCAACTGTGCCGTTGGAAATACGATGTGATTTTACGCGAAGTTGAAACCGGTGTCGAAATGCCAATCGAAGAAGACGAACGCGGTGCATATATTTTGAACAGTAAAGATTTGTGTTTAATGCCACGATTAGCCGAGGTTTTAGAATCCGCACCAGATTCATTAAAGATTGAGGGGCGAAATCGGTCTGAATATTATGTTGCATCGGTTGTGCATGCATATCGGGCGGCGATGGATGCATATGCACGCGACCCCGAACATTTTGATCCGGCACCATTTATGGACGATTTGAATAAATTAGAAACGCGTGGATATACGACCGCATTCTTTGACGGACCATTACCGCCCGATGCACATAATTTTGAATCTGCACGTTCAACGTCCGATTTTCATGCGGCGGGCGTGATTGTGGCGGTGGATGATGAAAAAATTACATTTGAATTGCGAAATGAAATTCATGTGGGCGATGAAGTAACGTTTTTGATTCCAAAATCTGCGGATAAAATGACAATTAAATTACCACAAATCATAAATGCGAAAAATGGCGAAAGTATGCCAAAGATGTCTGCGGGCCAGCATAACAGTATAACGATTCCACGCACGTGGATTGATCGCGAATATGACAGTTTAGTCCCGTTTGTCGTGGCATATAAACGGAAATAATAATGTCGTCCGGCCTATTGCCGGCCGACCCGAAAACGCCCCCGCGGAAGGACGAGTTGTTCCGAACGTCGTAACCGCAGCCGTACGCACAGGCCGAAGCACAAGCGGACGCCGAACTGTACTCGTAGCGGTACACCCAGGCGGACCGAACAGGGATGTTACTGCCCCCGTTGCCGCGGGGCGGGATAGATTTACTTACGAATGATAATGAGTTAGTAAATCTTGGGTGGGGGTGTACGGACAATGTTTTTATTACCCCCACCTAAGAGTCGTTAAACTCACTACGTTCGTTAACCCGACTCTATCCCGCCCCACTACCGGGCCCCGCAAAATGCGTTGCATTTTGTGGGTATCCCTGGGGGCAGGTGAGTCTGCGTCGCAGACACTTTTGTCATTGCGAGCCTGCGAAGCAATCCAGTAATAAATAAAAGTCGTCCGGCCTATTGCCGGCCGACCCGAAAACGCCCTCGCGGAATTGAGGTCGGCTTCGAACAAAACTGCCACAGTTACCTGCACAATTTGTTGCACAATCTGATTCAGAGCTGGCAGCGTAGTGATACACCCAGGCGGACCGAACAGAGTGTGTTATCTGTTGTGTTGCCGATGATAGATGGCCGCAAATGTACGTGCATCTGCGACAACCGACATAAATTCAACCAGAATATGCTTTTTTTGTTTTATTGTTGCCAATTCGGTTTGTTCCGCCACTGGTTTGACCGTCGGTTTTGCGGCTGACGCTGGTATTGGTTGTGCAATCGGCTTTGTCATGGGTTTGGCGATTGGCTTTACTGTTGGTTCAACCACCGGTTGTGTCGGTTTTGTAATCGTTTTCTGTTTCGGTTTGTGTTGTGCCGACAGCATGTTTATAACACCCAATGCACTTGATATATCATGTGGAATTTTCGATGCAAACAGCTGACGCTTTTCCGGCATAAAGGCCACCATAGCGTCACGATTTTTGCTGGGCATAATACGTTTCTTGGTCCGTCTGGAACTGATTACATTAATGAAATTCAGCACTCTGCGAACTGGACCGCGATCCATCGTTTTTATTTTTGCCTTGATAAATTCAAAAGCACTGTGCGAAGCCGCACCAATCGTTTTGCCCGCCAATAATTCCCGACGAAACAGTGCAGTATAAAGTTTCTGGTGTGCCTGTTTTAATTGCTTAAATGCCGCAGGCGACATAATCATTTTTCTTTTCTTTTTTGGCTTTTGGGTTTTGGCAACCTGGGCCATGTTGTTTTTTACCGTTTGCATGGCATTCCCCCTTTGTTCTATCGTTCTTGTTTGTTCGATTATATTATAGCGTGCGACATAACGAGATTCAAGGGATATGTCAAGATAAAGTTTTTTTTGACATTATTTGCGTAATATAGCAATATATTCACAACCATATTGTAAAAGTTGCCACCGTTGGGCTTCGGTGTTGATATGGTTACCGGTCTTGCCAAAAATGGGGGTCGGTTGTTTCATCAAACTTAAGGAGTAAAACAGATGAAAAAAACATTAAAAATCGTAATTGCAGCATCGGTTTTGACAATGCCTGCACTGGCAGATACACCATTTGTTGCCGGTGGAACATTACGTAATATGGAAAATCCATTGTATTTACCGTCGGCTGGCGAAATATACAGCAAGATTGGTTTTGGTGTTATGTATAAAATCACCGATAATAACGACGCACAAAAGAAATTGTTCCATGATGGCAAAGAAGAATTTCCAATTTGGCGTCCAACATTAGATTTAGGCTATGGTATTACCGATCGTTGGACAATACATGGTCAAATTGGTTATACACATAATCGTGATATTGAACGCTATGGATTCCACCTGGGACGACTGGGGACAACATACCGCATAATCAATAATGATGGTTGGGTATGGGATGTCTATGGCGATTTGCACATGGGTGGTATTCAACAGATGAAGGGTGCGTTGGTCAACGAAGGTGCTGGCCCAACGTTCAATTATGATAATTACTCTAACGGTCGTTGGGGATACCATGTCGGAACCAAGGTTGGTAAAGTATGGGACCGCTGGACAACCAGTGCATTTGTTGAATTGTTACGTACATGGGGCAATCACAACAACACAATAGATACAACAAAAATAACATTAGCAGATCTGGGGGTTGGGCCAGCAGTGCCGTTGTCAACAATCGGTATTCCAGATGAAATATCGGTTGATTTGAAATCGACAACTGAATATGACTGGGGTGCTAATGCGTTCTATCAGGTGAACGATAGATGGTCGTTCGGTGTTGGTGTGAAATACATTTATCATGCAGAAAATGGTATTGAGAAAGTTCATAACAAAATCACCGATAATACAGGTCGGGCGGTTGCAGAGGGCTTGATTAATAACTATAAAGAAATGCATGATGAATTCAGTGAATTTGCACAGAGTTTCACACTGGCCTATCAGGCAACAGATACAATGCAAATCGCATGGTTCTTGGAAAATACCATTGATAATGGTCAGCGTTTGAACGCAAATACGACCGATTTAAAGGTGGAAACAGCAATTCGTTTGAATGTTAAATTCTAAAATTCAGACGAAATGAAAAATAACACCCCGCATTTTGTGGGGTGTTTTTTTGTCTGTATAAAACACTTTTTTACGGGGGCGATTTATGATATAATAATACAAAAGGATTTCGGGGCGAGAATGAAAAAGTTCAGTGTTTCTGCCGCTTTGATTGGCATTGCGTTGGCCGCACCATGTGGCGTTGGTGCCGCGTATCCGGTGTACCAGAACGCAAATCAGAATAACCAGATTATGGTTAATGGGCGTGTTTTGTACTATCCGAACGGTTCAAATGTTGTAACCCCAAATATCGTTGTTCCAAATCAGGCCCAAGGCCAGGTAATCACCGTAAATTCGAATGTCGCGGCCAGTCCATCGCGTATAACAGGCATGTTGCCAAAGGTTGGGTCAAATGCCACTGCGGCGGGTCGCCAGTATTATCAGCCGGCAGATTTTGACAGACTTGCGGACAGTGGTTTGTATATTGGTATGTCGGTTGGGTACAGTGCCGCGGTTATGGGGTCGATTAGTGCCGATTATTCTGGCAAAGAAAAAGCGTTCTTTGTTCCGGGTGCGTTCAAGGCGGCTGATTTTGATAAAGATACTGTGATTCCGTTACAGATTTCGGTTGGTGCCGCAATTAACAATGATATTCGTGTCGATTTTTCGTATCTGCGGTACAGTGGTTTAGCATATCCGGATCATGTTGAAACATCAACTGGGAACGGTGGTTTTGCAACTGCGACGGTTGATGGTGGTGCGATTACTGCAAATGCAACAATGTTGAACGTGTATTACAACATTGATTCATATACTGGATATCTGGCGGGCGGGTCGTTGCGGCCGTATGTCGGGGTTGGTGCAGGTATTTCATTAAATACAATTGCTGATTATGTCGTAACCGATAATAACTATTACTATGAATTGACCGATGAAGAATTACCTCTGGTTCCAGATGGAACTTTGTCGGGTGTGTCGGACATTATTGCGTATCACAATGGTGGCACAACAGAACAATTGGCATTTATGTTAGAGGGTGGTGTTACAACCGAACTGTCTGGCGGGCTAAAAGTCGATTTGTTTGTTCGTTATACAAATCTGGGCAAGGTTAAAACATCGGGCAGTATCGTTATGTCCCAAACAGAATGGTTGAAAGACAGCACGTCGCCAACCATGGAAACCCAGGCACAATACGACAGTGTTTATCACTATACCAATTGGTATGAAAGCGGGCGGCTGAGTATGGTTGATGTCGGTGCACGTTTAAGATTACAGTTCTAAAGACAAATAAGACAAATATGGCACGCAAAAATTTGATTATGCATTATTCATTGTTTGTCGCAATGGTTGGCATTGTGGCGGCGGGCGATGCATATTCGGCGGTGCGTATTGGAAACGCAACAAAAAATCAGTATTATGCCAGTCAAATGGCAGAACGCCAGAAAGCAATTGAAATGGCGTCTGTGAACGAAATTCAGAAAACATCTGGCAAAGACACAGAACAGCAAAAAACATCCGCAGATGATGCACAATTAGCGGTATGTTCGACAATATACCCAAATGGTGAATTTGAAATTGCACGTCCGACGGCCGGGGTTGGAAACGGTGGGGCAAAAACATGTACTGCGGTTGTTGAATTGCGTGGAATCGGTATGGGACAAAATGGTTCTGATGCGGTACTGGCACGTGCAAATGTTGCGGCGGGAACAACGTTAAATTGTAATGTTTCTGAATTCCCAGAATATTCGTATACATTGGATGCACAAAATGTGACTTTCCCAGCAGATGCCGAACCAACGGTTGATGATGTTAAACGTGTTATGAACCAGGAACAAAAACAAAACGCCGGATTAAAAATCGCGGCTGCGGCATTGGTTGGTGCAATTGGTGGAAATATCAGTGGTAAAAACGATCCAGGCAAAGACGGATTTATGGGCACAGACAAGGGTAAATTGAAAAATACGGCAATTGGTGCGGTTGGTGGTGCGGCGATTGGTGCCGGGGGTGCATATGGTGGATATACCGGGGGCAATATGATTATGTCCGCGGGCATAAATGCGGCTGCGGGTGCGGTGGCGGCTAATATTATGGCGGCGGGCGATTCTGTGCTGCGTATTGAAAAATGTACAGTGGCGGATCGTGAAGATTCATGTCTTTATGGGTATGTCATAGAGGGTACAAAATTAGAATCACGCAACGACGATGTGTTGTGTAAAGGGTCTGAATGTTATAAATATTATATCAACCTGAATGATGGTTCGACCGTTATGCGGTGCGAAGTTGATGGTACAAAATGTATGACGGCAAATAACCTTATTTCTATACGTGTCAAAGATGGTGGGGCCGATAAAGCACTGGAAAGTCTGGAACGCAAAGATTTAGACGCATTGAAAAACGCAGACGCGTTTTATATCGAAGAAGATATTGACGGCAACAAAACAATGAAACCGGGTGAGGGCAGAGGTCAATATTATGCCATAATCACATCTGCTAATATTGATGGTGGTAAAAGACAGCCGGCAATGATTGCGGGCTTTACCGACAGTGCGTTCGGCAGGAAACGCGACTATTGGATTAAGTGGAAAGGTACCAAAGGTAACGAAAATACACCGATATATCATCGCAATAGCAATGGCGGTGCCGGTGAACGGTTTGCGGGTGTAAACATGAATAATTTCTATCCAATGTATATCGATTCCGACAGTGGCGGTATTGTTGATTTAGGTAACAAAGCCCGTTTGAAAAGCACGGTGATTGGTGCGGGTGCCGGTGGGGCATTGGGGGCGTTTACCGCGTACGAGGGGGCCCAAGGTGATATCGACGACCGTTGGGTGTCGGCGGTGCGTGAATACAAAGATTCATTACAGAAATTCTATTGTGTAACCGGGGACAGGTTTTTGTCGTATTATAACGATGTTGTGTTTATTCCATCGGTTAAAGAATAAATATGCCGCCCATGGGGCGGTTTTTAATTTTTTGTTCGGTCCGCCTGGGTGTTCGGCAACGAGTACAGTTCAGCGTCTGTATGTGATTTCTGTGCGTACTTTTGTGGTTACCGCGTTCGTGACAACTCGGAATTCCGCGGGGGCGTTTTCGGGTCGGCCGGCAATTATATAATAGAGTTCAGATATCAGAGTGCAGAGTTCAGATAGTTTGTTGACGAGTAAGACCTTAAGTTCCCCTCCATTGGAGGGGTGTCCACAGGACGGGGTGG
>Ga0265298_10011808_pt1 | contig 10185 bp, 6 predicted proteins | sample AusTroGonzalo_MG_3_FD_193486 | JGI IMG/M metagenome (GOLD analysis project Ga0265298, IMG submission 193486) | Bovine rumen microbial communities from tropical cattle in Woodstock, Queensland, Australia - Gonzalo_01 | ecosystem: Host-associated > Mammals > Digestive system > Stomach > Rumen ... | reverse complement strand
ACGTCTCGGCGATGCGCGCCGTCTCCTTCTCGCGCGCGAACAGCTCCTCGGTGGACGCGAACAGTCCTGCCTTCATCTTGAAATCGTACACGCGCATTGTGCTGCGCCACGGACGCAACGCCACCGGCCCGAACGTACCACGCCGGTCCGGCACGTTGAACAGCTCCTTACCGTCGATAGCAAGGCGCATGCGTCCGCCCGCCCGCGTGACGACCAGATCGAATACACGCCCGTCCTGGACTGCTGGCGGCAGGCCGCGCAGGTTCGCCTTCGCCAAGACGCCGCCGCCCGAGAACACCTTGCCGTCGGCCCCCTCGAAACCGTAGAACTGGTCGCCCAGCTTCAAGATGGCCGCGCTCTTCGCAAGGCCGTCGATCGCCATCTTGACGCGCACCTCCACGTCCGGTCCCTCCGGAACGCCCGAGGCGAAGTAGAGCGCCTTGTGGTCGGACAGCACGACGCATCCGTCGCCGACCTCTACCTTTGCGCCGTTCGCGCCGATGAGCCCCACGGCCTTGCCACCCGTCACCACCGCGCGCTCCGCGCCTGCCGCAACCAACGCGGCGACCACCACCAGCGACACAATCTTGAAACATGAACTTTTCATTTTACCTCCTGATATCCATTTTCTCAGACAGCGATGAAGTTCCACGAATAGGAGAAGTCGTCGGCGACTTCAAGCAGACGGAACCCGGGCGGACGCGCATCGAAGTTGGCACAGAGAGCCTCCACCCCGAGCATCGTCAGGTCCCTGTAGCCACGCACGGAAAGACGGTGGAGGTGCGCCGTGAGAAAGAAGCGCGCGCCGGACGCCGCATACGCCTCGAGCCGCGCCGCACGTCCGGCAAGCGGATAGTTGTCGTAGGAGTTCTTCTCGTCGGACGCGAACGCGAACGGCGGAATGTGCGTGGCAAGGATGACGCGACCGTTCCGCGACTTCGCCTCCTCCAGCTCCGCCTTCACCCACGCCTCGTACTCCGCCTGCTCGTCCTTCGCCTCCGTCTTGTGCCAGAACTGCGAGTTGCCGGCGATGACCCGCCAGCCCTTGACGTCCACCGCCGCGCGGTCGCGTCCGAACACCTTCCGGAAACGTTCAAGGTTTTCCAAGGTCAGCCGGTTGCCCATGTCGTGGTTTCCAGGCGTGACGACGAACGGAACTTGCAGACGCTTCAGGAGCGCAGGCCACTCCTTCACGATGTCAGCGGGATTCTGCGTCATGTCGCCGCCGAAGACGACGAGGTCGGGCTTCAGCTCGTTGACACGCGCCAGCGCGCGCTCGAGGCGTTCCAGGTCGTCCCTGTAATTCTCCTCAAACCGATCCTTCGCGCGGTGCTTCATCGACGGCCGGCTCGTGACGAAACCGAACTGCGGGTCACCAAGATGCGCAATGCGCAGCGTCGACTTCCCTTCCGGCACGGACGGCATGCTGTCCGCCGTCGCGGCCACCGCCGCCACCATCCCGCCCAGGAAGCCTCTTCTTCCAATATCCATTTCACATTCCCTTCTCAAATGCAATCCGCATCATGGTCTGATTCCTTTTGGAAGGGATAATTCAGTTGGCTCGCTGGACAGGGTTATCTGATGATGATGTTCAGTCCACCAAGGCGTTTCACCTTCACGCAGGAACCTTCTACGAACACGCACCAGGTTGGATTCTGCGCCACTCCGTCCACCTTGACCGTCCAGGATTCAAGGTTCTCCGTACCGGAAAGCGTCCCTGTTGCCTCCACGAGCGAAGCCCCTGCGAGCTTATTCACGTCCACACCCTCCAGATTGGCAAGATTGACGCATCCCGACGCCGGAAGCGCAAGGTCGCCTTCCACCGTGAGCGGCTTCGCCTGTCCGGCCGGTGCGGCGAAACCGGCTCCCGACTCCATCCGCACGCGCGCGACCGTGCCCGTGCCGCCAAGGTACGCGCCTGCAACGACGTCGACAAAGGACGGCGTGACAAGCTTGCCGTCCACTCGCAGCGTACCGTTCGAGACGGTCACGAGTCCCGACACCCTGTTCGTCATGCTCGCGACGGAGAACGTGCCCAGCCCCTTCTTGATGAAGCCCGAATCATACCGGACACCGAGCGCGGCATTGTTCGTGGAACCGTTCCAGAGGTGATACCCCATCACGACGTCCGTACGCCCGTCGCCCGTCATGTCCGCCACGTCGATCGTCGTAAGCGGACCATCCTCTGCACCGTTTACCGTAAGATAACCATTGTAGACGCAGACAGCTTGCCACTTAGTATCAAGGCTCTCGTCTGGCCACATCTCAAGCGGGCGGGTTCCCTTGAATGTCGCGCTGTTCTTGAAGTTGAAGATGCCGTAGTATTCACTCATGCCCAGATTGTGGATGTCCAGCGTCGCGTCGTCGAATACCCAGTCTTTGGCGGCCATGGCGCCATGCTGGCCCGCTCCCGTCACAAACTGCAGCGTGCCGTGGTCAATGACGATCTTGATGTTCGGCGTCTTCTCTGCCCCCGGAGGCGTCAAATTCCGCATCTCAACACGCATCGTCGCCCCCGTTGAAATCGTGATCGTCTGCAGGGGGTCGGTGTATGACGCTTGAAAGAAGTTCTGCACGCTAGAGAGGCTCTTGAACACAACAGTCCCCTCCTTGACCGTGAAGTCGCTCTTGAACGTCTTGGTGCAATTGTTGCTGGGGAAGCAGAGCGTACCAGCGCCACTCTTGACGAGAGGGTACATATATCTCCCGAGGGTGTTCGTTCCACAAGTGAATGCATACATGTTGACGTAGGCGTCCACGCCGTCGTCGCCGGTAATGTCGTCCACGCGGAACTCGACCGGCGCAAACGAGTTGAGGGAGATTTTATACCCCTTCAGCGTTTCATGGAGCGAATAGGATTTATAGCCCGGATACTCGTCCGTAAATCCGAAGGCGTGCGGCGTGTCGCCGGAGAACCACAGTCGGTTGAAGATCTTCATCATACAGTTTCCGCCGATCCTATTGTTATCGGCGGCGTAAGCCTTGTTGCCGTTCACAATATCCCCGCCGTTCAGCCTGAGCGTGTTGACGGACAGCGCATTAGCAATCTGGGAAGATACGGCGTTCGTGATATGGTTCAAGGTGCCGCCCTTGTCCAATTGTATCTGGATGCCGCAGTCTGGACTCGTATAGGTACCAGTCTGGTTACCCTCCAAGAACGAAAGCGACGCGCCGTTGCGCACGTAGACCCAATACGGAACCGTGCGCGGACCGAGGTAATTCCAGCTGTTGCGGTCCACGCAGGCGATTTCGCCCTCCACGATCTCTACGCCGCACGTCATCGCGTTTCCGTACCGCGTATCGCCACCGGCACCTACCGCCGACCCGCTCAACGCAGACGTCAGCAAAAGCGTCCCCACGCCTCGCTTGGTGAACGACTTCGTGTCCACGTCCAGGCCGTACGTGTTTTTGCTTCCCCAGCCGAAGGTAAAAGTGTCGTTGATGTCGAACACGACATCGCCAGGCTTGGTGTGCTGAGTCATCATGAGCGAGGAGGTGGTGTATTTTCCCGATTCGATCAGGACGTTGTCACCGTCCGCGAACGTCGCCGGCGTCGACGTGCCGGTTAGCACCCAGTTCTGTGACGAGTTGTCCCAGTTCCCGCCCGTCGCGCCGACCCACGTCACGTCCTTCGCCGACGCCACGCCGCCGAAGATCAAGAGCGCCGCCATAACTGCAAAAGGGATAAACTCCCCGATACGGTCAGTTTTACACATCATCATCGTTTTCTCCTTTGTTTTCATGCCTCTTTGCCCGTCCAAGGGCCGCCGCACGGCACCATGCCAGACAACACCTTCGGTCAAGGGGCAATCATTATACCACAACTTTCAGAAAAAAGGGTACACGAAATGACGCGTGTCATTTTATGTACATCGCCATCGCCCGCCATTCGCGCGGGGTCTGCCCCATGTCCTAAATGAACATCGCCATGTAATGCGGCAGCGTGATCTTCTTTCCCGACACGCCGACGTTTCCGTCGATGAACTTGTACCCGTACGGCACGCGGGGCTTTTCCAGAACCTCGTCCAGAGAAATCGTCGCGCCGTTCGACGCCTTGACCTCGACGGGCACGACACCCCCGTCGCGTTCAAGCATGAACTCGACCTCACGCGTTCCGTCTTCGTTCTTGAAGTAGTGGAGCGGCAACCCCTTGCGCTCTAACATGCCCGCAAGCAGGTTTTCGTAAAGACCGCCCTTCGCGTTTCCGACGAGCCGCCCAGAAAACAGGAGTTTCTTCGTCTCTGTGCCATAAAGGGCCATCAGCATTCCGATATCCGAAAGATACAACTTGAACCATCCGTCCCTCACCTGGGCGTTGAGAGGCACTTCCGTCGTCGTGACATTCAGAGCCCGCGAGGCGAACGCGGCGTCGCAGAGCCAATCGACTGACGTCCCGTACTTGCGCTCACAGCCGCCCTTCTCGACCTCTGCATACTTGAACTTGCGGTTCTCCTTTGCAAGAAGGCGAGGAATCGCGCGATAGCAAGCCTCGATTTTCGGAATGTCCGTCGTGTCCGCGTACTTGTGGATGTCGTCGATGTACGAGGCGAGTATCTTCTCCTGCTCTTCCTGCACGGGTCCGAAATCCCCCGCCTCGACATACTCCTTCACCACGGCAGGCATCCCGCCAACGATCATATACTCTTTGAGCAAGTCGGCATACCGACGGTTCACCGCCTCGGGCACGATCTCCTTTCTCTCGAAATATCCCTTCAGAACCCCGATCGCCTCTTCCGTCACACCCCGCGCCCAGAGGAATTCCTCGAAGTCAAGGGAATACATTGTGACCTGCCGTTCAAATCCGACTGGGATGGACTTCGGAACATGACGTTCGCGCGCCTTTTTGCTTTTGTACTTGATTCCCAGCAGAGACCCAGATGCTATCACATCATAGCGCCCGTCCTGTGCAAGCGACTTCAAGGCAGTCCGTGCATTCGCGCACTCCTGAATCTCGTCCAGAAAGATCAACGTCCGTCCAGGCAGGAGTCGACGCGTCGCGTCGTACGCCGAAATCTTTCTGTAGAGGTCATCGGCCTTCAAACTTCCGTCAAAAATCGCGCAGGCATCAGAATCCAAAATGAAATTGAATTCAATGAAGCTTTCATATTGCTCGCGCCCGAACTTTTCCACGATAAACGTCTTGCCAATCTGGCGAGCACCTTTGACAAGAAGACATTCGTGATGCTTCGTGACTTTCCACTGCATCAACCAGTCATAAAACTTTCGCCTGAACTCTGCCATTATTGCTCCAAACAGGTTGGTTAAAACGGCAAAATATTACCATCTTTCTGAAATATTGTCAATGTGCAACTTTTCAGACAATAAGCACTATAACTTTTGCAACTTTTCAGATGCATAAGAAACGAGGAACTGCAACTTTTCAGACAAATCACTCGTCACTCTTCTCGAGCATGATCTCTCGGAAATTCTCGATATCGGCCTGGGTGAAGCCGCATTCCAGGACATACGCCACAAGCTTGTCGTTGAGCGTCTTGCCCGGCGCGGAGCCGAAAGTGCTCTTCACCATCCTGTCGAAGCTTCTTTCCGACCGTATCCCGGAGGTCGAATAGGACGTGAGCGCGTAGTCGGTCCGGATGTCCTTCTCGGAGACGCCGAGGATGCCGTACAACACAAGGGTGAGCGCGCCGGTGCGGTCAGCCCCGGCGATGCAGTGGAAATCGATCGGATAGTTGCTCTTGTCCAAGAAGATGCGGAAGCATTTCGCGAACATCTGCTTCCCCTGCGAGCGCCGCAGGACGGTCGTATGCACGCCCGGAATGTTGATCCAATGTACCTGCGGCCCGAGCGGCGAGCCCTCCATGCCCCACGTCTCCTCCTTGGAGCGCAGGTCGATCTCGGTGCGGAGGCCGGTCTCGCGCAGGATCTTCGCGCGCGACTCCGCCGTGCCGCGGCTCGGCCCCTTCTCCCACTTGTTCGTGCCGGAGGCGACCTCGGCGGCGATGGCCGCGCAGCTCTTCGAGAGGTCGTTCGTCCCTATCCGTGCGAGCATCCGCCGCAGGCACGCCTCGCCGAAGTCGTACCTGAACTCCCCGTTCCGCAGCTTGCGCTCCATCCGCTCGGCGGTCATCCACGTGCAGACCGCGTTGTCGTTGAACGCCTGCGAGCGGTACACGAGCCCGCGTTTCACCCGCCGCCCGTCCAGCGTCTTCACGCCGCCGAGGTCGCGGGCGTTGTCCACGCCTTCCCACGACAGGATGCGTCCCACATGGTCGGCGGGGATCTGCGACTTCGGCCGCATCTTCACGGGTGGCACCTCGAACGCCGCCGCACCAAGCGCCATCAGGAACAACACCAAAACACACATTTTCGCCATCGGCTAATCCTCCTCATGCCGGCTCGACAAGCGGATCGTCAATGCCGCGCTTGGAGGGATCGTAGTTGACGCCCACGTAGAACACCGGCGGATTGCCGTCGAGCCACGGGCCGGCGTAGTCCTTGCCGCGCGCCTGGTCGAGTGCCTCCCGAGGGGTCTTGCCGTACTTGAACTCGAACACGTACACGCCGCTCTTGTCCTTCAGGATCGCGTCCGCGCGCCCGCGCGCGCTCTGACGCTCGCCGGAGATGTCCGCGCCGATCAGCTTCATGAACAGGAGGAAATACCTTTTCGCCTCCTTCTCGTTCTCGATCTTCCACTCGTGCGGCACGGCGGCGAACGCGGCCTTGAGGTTCTTGCGGAGCAGCGTCTCGACGCCCTTTTCGATCAAGTCGTCCTGCGCGTCCGCCAACTCGTCGCCCCAGTCGGCCATGCCGTTGCGCAGAAGCGAGGACACGTAGCCCTTTGTCAGGGAACTTGCGATCTCCTCGTTCGGGATGCCGAGATCGAGCCGCCCGGACGGACGCACGCGCTTGATGGTGAGATACCCGCCCTGGTAGAGAAGCGCGGCAATCGGCATCGTCTCCGCGTCGCACACGTCGAGGTCCAGGGGATCCACGGCCATGCCGTTGAGGTCGGCAGGAATCTCGTCCGCAGCCTTGATGCGGTTGACGATCATTGTCGCCCGCCCGGTCGCCTCCCAGTAGTTGGCGAGCTTGCCTGACTCCAAAGCGCTGCCGAGCGAGACAGGGTTGCAGACCTTGTCCTCCGCGTCCGGCGAGAACCGGTAGCCGTCGTACCACGAAAGCAGCGCCTTCTTCGCCGCCGCGAAATCCATCTTGTTCTTCGCCGCGAACACCTCTACGTTCTCGCGCAGCGGGCCGTCCAGCTCGGCCGGCGTGTAGCCGAGGAGCGTCGCGAAGCGCGGATCCATAGAGCGGTCCTTCAAGTGGTTCATGCCCGAGAACACGGAAAGTTTCGTCAGCTTCGTGACGCCAGTCATCAGAAGGAACCGTATTCCCCCGGAGTTGATCTTCAGCTTCTCGTAGAAATCGTGCAGAACCAACCGCACCTTCTTCAGCGTCTCAAGGTCGTCGAGGAACTTGGCGACCGGCTCGTCGTACTCGTCGATCAGCACGACGATCTGCTTCGTCTTTGACTTCTTCGCCGCGTCCTTTAGAAATCTGCCGAACTTGCCGGCAATGGTGCCCGTCTTTGGAAACGGGATCTTGGCGGCGGCATAGAGCTGCCGCACCATTTCCGAGAGCTGTTCATTGAATTCACCATACGTGTTGCCCACCGCATCCGCCATCGTGAAGCTGTAGACCGGGTACGGCGTCTCCCACCCTTCCCACGGCAGCGAGTCGATGGCGAGTCCCTTGAACAGCTCACGGCGACCCTCGAACATCGCCTGCAGCGTCGAGAGCATGAGCGACTTGCCGAACCGGCGCGGACGCGAAATGAATAGCTGCTGGTCTGCGTCGTTGCACAGTTCATAGAGCAGGTCCGTCTTGTCCACGTACTTGCCCTTGCCCCCAAGTATCAGTTTCGGAAAGTCATACGTCCCGGTGGTGGGGAACTTGATCTTATTTTCCTTTTCCATGAAAGCGCAATGCCTCCTTGCGGCATAAAGTATAGCAAAACGCGCCGCCCCCCCGCAAACGCCTCTTCAGCACGTTACGTGCATCGCCTTCGCCCGCCATTCGCGCGGGGTCTGCCCCGTGGCAAGCTTGAAGTGTCCGGCGAAATGCTGAGGCGAGGCGAAGCCGAGGGCTCGGGCGATCGCCGCGACCGAATCGCTCCCGGTCGCGAGCAGCTCCTTCGCCCGCTCGATTCGGCAGGCCAGCAGGAAGGCGTGCGGCGGCGCGCCGGTCTGCTGCTTGAAGGCGAGTAGCAGCTTCGTGTGCGAACAGCCGACGCGCGTGGCGAGCTCGTCGATCGTCCAGCAACGCGCGAGGTCGGCACGCACGGCCGCGATGACGTCCGCGATGCGCTCGGGCGACTGCCGGGCCGTGGTCGTGTGCGCGGCCTCGACGATCTCCAGCAACAGCTCGGCCACGGCCGTGCGGATGCGCACGCGCCGTTGGACCGATCGTGCCGGCAGGTTGTCGTAAAGCGCGAAGAGCCGTTTGAAGATGAGTCCGATTTCCTTTGTTCCGACGAAGAGCCGCTGTGGCAGGTGCGTCAGCTCCTGCACGAGCCACGCCGTCTCTTTCGCCGAGAAGCCGAGGATGCGTTCGCCACGCGACGGGATGCGAAAGAGCAGCCAGTACTTGCTCATGCCCTTCGGGTAGGCGCAAAGGCGGTGCGGCTCGTCTGGCCGCGAAGCGAACACGAAGCCTGGCCTGAAGGGAAAGCGTTCGCCGCGCAACTCGAACTCCAGATCGCCGCGCAGGCAGAGCGAGATCTCCACGCATTCGTCATGCACGTGGATCGGCGCGGCGCACCACTGCCGACGGTAGGCGTCGAACCCCAGCACCGGCACGCACGGCACGCCGTCCGCAGCGAGCGAGACAACACGCCTCTCGGGCGTATCCATGTAGTCGAACGAGAGTTTAAGTGCCTTCTTCCGCTTCATCGCCACCGCGTCGCTCTCAGTCCGCTGCCTTGTCCTGCTCGCTGATCCACTTCGTGAGGGCCGGGCCGCCTTTGCCCTTGGAGGCGTCATGGCCCCAGCCGATTGAATCAAAGATTGCCTTCTTCTTGGACGGGCACACGTTGTAGGCGGCATATCCCGCGTGGGGCGGGCAGACGGTGTCGATGAAGCCCACCACGAAGCCGACGGGCACGTCGATCTGGCGCGCGAAGTTCACCCCGCAGAAGTACGGCGCGTTCTTGCTGGCGGCCTCCCTGTTCTCAGGCAGCTGCGCATCGATCAGGCGCGGCCAGCCGGCCTCGCGCGACGACACCCGGTCGCCCAGCAGGTCCGTGAGCGCAGGCACGCCTATGTACGCGAGGCGGATGTGCTTGTTGAGGCCCGTGAGAATCAGCCCGAAGCCGCCACCTTGGCTGCCGCCGGTGTAGCGCACGTGCTTGGGGTCCACGCCCGGACGCGACGCCGCCCAGTCCACCGCGCGGTTCGCCGCAAGGATCACCCCGTAGTAGAAGTAGTCCTCGCGCGACGCCGCGATGCCGCACTGCGTGTAGCGGGCGGTCTTCACCGGATACTTCTTCGCGTACGCCTGATCCTCTTCCTTCTGCACGGACAGACACTTCGCGCTCTTGTGCGGTTCGCCCTTCAGCACCACGGGGTCGTAATAGTGCACGTTCACCTTCAGGTACATCGCGTTGCCGCCCATCGAGCAGCCCCAGGACGACGGGCCGGCGCCCGGCACGTTCACGTGCAGCGGGAATGGTCCCTTCGTCTTGTCGACGGGCTCGGAGAAGTATCCCCACACGTAGCGGCCCTGCGTGGACGGGATGCGCAGCTCGTACATCACGGACGCCGCGGTACGCTTGACCTCCGTCACGCGGATGGGTTCGGTGACCTCGCGGTCGTACTTCGCGATCGCCGAACGCCAGAAGTCCATGAAGTCCGCCGGATACGGCGTGCCGGGCACGATCTTCTTCGGGTCGAACGCCACTCCCCACTTGGCGGAAGAGGGGTTCTTGCCCTTCTCGACGACGTCGAGCCGCAGGAAACCCGGCTCCGTCTGCGCGCCCTTCACGGTGAACGTGCCGCCGTTCGCAGAAAGGTCCTCCTCGCCGGAGGCGAACACCTTGTCGCCGAAGTTGTTCAGCGTCCACTTCACGTGGCCGCTCTTCGCTGGCGCGCCAGACGCGTCCAGCGCCTTAACGGTGAACACCGCCTGCTCGCCCAGCTTGTACGTGGCGTCCTCGTGGTCGGCTGT
>Ga0265298_10011807_pt1 | contig 10186 bp, 12 predicted proteins | sample AusTroGonzalo_MG_3_FD_193486 | JGI IMG/M metagenome (GOLD analysis project Ga0265298, IMG submission 193486) | Bovine rumen microbial communities from tropical cattle in Woodstock, Queensland, Australia - Gonzalo_01 | ecosystem: Host-associated > Mammals > Digestive system > Stomach > Rumen ... | reverse complement strand
ACTTTATTTTATATTATTATATATAATATTTATAAAAATGTAAATAATTTTTTATAAAATTTTTTAGTAAATAATTAAAATATTTTATATAGTCATAACTATGTCTATTTTTCTATCAACATTAGTAAATAATAGAATATAATTATGTCTAAACAATTTTAAGGAGATAGAAAGTGAATAAGTTCATTAAGATTTTCACAATGTTTTTTCTAATCACTTTCAGTTCAACATTATATGCAGATGCTCCCGGACCTGTTAATCTGTCATTGAAAGGTATTGTTGACTGGGTGAGATTCTTTCAGTTTGTTGAGTATGGAAGTTCTTTACCGTCTACACCATCTACAAGAGGTGTATGGTTCATATTATGGGTTAATGATGAACCTGCTCTTTATTGGTCTAATGGTTCTGAATGGATTCCATTTGTCAGTGCAGGTGTTCAGGATGGTTCTGTAGGAACTGATGCTCTAGCTGATGGAGCAGTCACTACTCCAAAACTTGCTAATAGTGCAGTAGATACTGATAAAATCAACAATGGAGCAGTCACCACAAACAAGATAGCTGATAATGCTGTTACAGGTACCAAGTTTGCAAACAATTCAATCACCACAGCCAAATTAGCAAACAGTTCTGTCACATCAGAAAAACTAGGTTATCTTTCTGTTTCTACAAACAATATTCAGAATAGTGCAGTTACTTCTGAAAAGATTGAAGCTACAATACAGAACAAGAATCTTGTATTAAACAATGGTGCTACTTCAACTCCATCTCTTTCTTTCTCTTCAAATCACTTTTCAGGGTTAAGCTATGACAGTGCAAGCAATACAGTAGATGTTTCAATTTCTGCCTTTGATAAGGTAAGAATAGGAAATACATCTACTGAATTCATCAATATGCCTGATGGTATCACCATTTCTTCATTCAGTGAATATCTGAATATAAATTCAGATGGAATAAACAAGGATGATTTGTCACTTACTTTAAATGGAGATATAATAGCAAGTGGTTCCTTGTTACCATCAGAAAACATAATGTTCAATCTTGGAAGTAATTCAAAGAAATGGAACAATCTATATGTTGGAAACATTTTCAATGATAATGAATATGTAATCACAACAAGTCTTGTTCCTGAAGTTGACAATACAGGGTATGTAGGTTCAGATACTATGAGATGGGGAAATATGAATGCTGTCAATGCAAGTTTTACACTGATTGATACTGATTTGATGAATGTAGAGAATGCTTCAGTCACTATCTTGTTAACATCTCCTTATATAATATCAAACAATATTTCAGTTGATAATCTTCTTGCCACAAACAGTAACATTCAGAATCTTGAAATGGTGAACAGTATTTATCCATCTGTAGATAATACAGTAGAAATAGGAACTGATACTTTGAAGATAAAGAGTGGTGATTTCTACAATCTCAATATAGATGATTTGAATGTTGCAAATGCAAGTTTCACCAATATTCAGTCTGACTATATCCTTGTTGACAATGCTTCTGTTACATATGCTCTTAATGCTTCTATTATAACAGCTTCAGAAACCATTGAAACTGATTATCTTTCTGCAAATACAGCAAGTTTTATAAATCTTAACATAGATAATGATGTTGTTGTGAATAATAATCTTGAAGTCAAGGGTATTGCTAGTGTAACTTCTCTACTAGTGAATGGTGCTCCATTGTCAGGTGCAGAAAATCTCAAATTCCCTAGAGGAACATTATCAGTTGATATAGACTGTGGAAAGTATTCTTTAAGAAGTCTTGGAAAAGATTTGGTATTGTTTTCAGATGCTTGGATAATGATTGACTATAATATCACTGATGATGGTAACTATTTCACTTTCAAGTCAGGAAATGCCTCTTCTGCTGTAATGGTAATGGATAATCCCATTCAGAATTTTTCTACAATCACTGTAAGACTTGATTATGAAAACATTACATTGGATAGTAATCTGCATTATCTGATGAGTATTCAGAATGAAAATGGAGATTATGTAACAAGTTTCTATAACAACAACAGCAAGTTCTATATGTCATTCTTTAATGGAAATGAAACTCTGATTGATTTCAATGAAACTGCATATGATTGGACTGAAGAAAGAAACATCTATCTGACTTTGGATTATTCTCAGATTGGATATGTTGATTGGACAGTCAATATAGACGGTGTCGATGTCTATAATCAGAAAACAAGTGTAAGTGGAAATGCTACAGGTACCATTGACATAAACAGCATAAATATCGGAGATGGTAACAATGGAAATTATTCTATAAGTCAGGATTTCAATGCAAAATACAGAAGAATACAGATTTATCCTTATGCTCTGAGTCTGAAGGAAAAGATAAGTATTCCTCTGTTTCAGCCTGTTGCTGACCAGCAGAGAGAATTATCAAAGAATATGACAAGATGCCCTTATTATACATTAGGAGAACCATCTACTTTAATAGGTGGTGACTTCAATGAAGGAGAAGGATTCTTTGGAGAAGTTACAGGAGATAAATTCATTTATGGTTGGGAAGTCTTAGGTCAGCTTTGGGGAATGGACATGAATGTAATTGATACCAAAGCAAAATTCATAGCTTCATTCACTGAAGTATTTGGTAGTGATATTTCCTATACATTTACAGGTGATTCTTATACTGCATTAGGTGTTAGTGATAATCTTGAAGTTGAATGGCTTAAATTCTATGACCATGGATATTTGATTTTTATACCAAAAAGACCTTTGTTAAATAATATTACTTGGAATGAAATAAATAATGCTTTAGGTGGTTATGAAGGTAAAGAAGTTCAGATACCTGTAAGCAGAATTAATCCTATTCAGACTTATACAAATAAGAAAAGTGTTGGTCTTGTTTGTAGAATGATTAATGGTGGAAATCTACAGCCTGTGATTATTGGTAATATAAATGAAAGAGGATTGAAAAACAACAATCTCTGTATGGGTTCTGAATGGAACAGACTTATGTATAGAATATGTGACCAGATTCCTTCAGATACTTTTTCAGGGTCTATGCAAGGCTATTCAGGTGGAAAACAGTTTGGAGATAATTGGTATAACTATACAGGAAGTATTTTAGGATTCGGTGCAAGTAATGATTTAGGTAGAGTCACTTGGTGTAGAGAATACTGTTGGTATCAGAATACGCTCTACTGTTGTAACCGTAGCAATGTGTCTGGTGTAGGTTTTATGTCTTACCTTGCTCCTTCCTATCGAAGCGTTAACCGCGGGTTTCGTCCTGCCTTAGTTCTGAAAGTCTGTAATCAGTAAATCTGTTGTCAGTTTTAAATCACTTATTTTAATCTAAGTGATTTAAAACTGATTTTTCATAAAAGAAAGTATTTATATAAAATAACTTTACAATCTGTATTATTTTATTTATATTATAATAAAACTAGGTAAGATAATTACCTAGTTTTTTATTTTGAATGTAATGATAGAAAAAGAAAGTATATCTTCAAGTAAATAATTAAAAACCATATAAGGAGTTTTAAATATGATTAGAAATTTTAAGAATTTCATAGTAAAAGAAAATATGTTCAATGATGAAGAATCTATCATGTTGAAACATGATGGTTATAAGAAACTTGCAAAACTGTTTGCAAAATATGGTTATGACTGTAAAGAAGCAATCAACAAGTCATATGGAACAAGAATCTACTTGGAACCGAACAATCCTGACATGCCAAAGATTTTCTATGATGAAAAGGAAAACAAGTCACTGAATGGTTTCAGAATTGTTCCTGTTTCCTACTTTGTAAATAGTAAGACAGAACTTGACAATTACATTAAGTATGTAGAAAACATAAAGAATCTCATGAATGAACTGATGAAATGGGATTTCAAGAAAATGTTGCCTACTGTATGATTTCTTAAAAATAATTTTTATTCATAATATAATAAAAACTAGGTAAAAAACATCTTACCTAGTTTTTTATTTTAAGAAAGGAAAATTAAAATGAGTATGTATGGCGATGACAAGAGTGGTATATGTAAAAATGAATTATATAATACCATTAAGAAGTTTCTTGAAGTTTATGATATATCAGCATTATTAGAAGTTGTAACAGATGTAATCAGATATGAGAAGGATGAATGATTATAAAGCTATAGAAAGGATAAAATTAATATGACTATTTATGATATTATCAATCTGATTGAATCTTCAGAATACTATTCAAAGGAGAATATGTATATCAGAGTGAAGGAAGGATATACAGAAGACGAAGTAACAATAGTATGCAAGAAATAAAATTAAGTAATATAAAAGACTTCAATGATTTGAAGAAATACTGTCAGAATCATCTTTTCAATTATGCTTGTTCTCTGTTACAAGATGAGAAAATGAGTTATCTTGTTGTAATGAGAAAAAGACTGAATAAATGGGAAGATAAGAACATCATAACTGTATTTGATAATGTTTGTGAGAACAAGGATTTTGACAAGATGTTGAAACATTGCATTGAACATTTGGAATTCGATGAAGTAATGAATGAATAAAGAAAGGAAATTAATCATGACGGAACAAGAAATAGTTCAGATTCTGAAAGATAATAAGGAGAAAGGTATAGGTTATAATTTCTTACCTGAAGAAGTTCAAAAATGGATTTATGAAAATTTTTATAAGAAAATTCTTGTATATTTTGATTATCAAGGTAAATGGACTTCTATTGATGAAACAAATCTGATAGATACAAGTGAATATCTGAATCATATATTTTCTTTGACTGAAGATTTTGAACTGAAGAAGGAACCAGAAGGTGAATGGATTGAATTTGATATCAGAAATGATGGTTTTATCATTATGAGTAAAAATGATACGGAAAGTTTTTTGTGGTATGAATGGGAAACTTTCTTGAAGTATTCTGAAGCTAATGATTTTCATTATACGGCTTTTGGTGGTTGGCTATATGATAAAAGTGGTGATTGGGTTCTTTCTCCTCAAGTCGGTTTGATAGATGATAGCGGAAATGCACCGTTTATTTTGAACCGATACTCGCACACTTATGAAAAAGAAAGAATTACACCTGTAATTCCTATTAAAATCAGATTTTGGAGAAAATAATTAAAGGAATAATATTATGTTAATAAATAAATATGATGAAGAATTGGAAAATCTGACACAGAAAATAATGGAAAATTTTAAATATAATCTACAGATTTCATTGTTAAAGAGTCATAAAGATTTTTTTGATTGTTTAGATTTTTATAATAGAAAATTAGATGAAATAAGAGATTTTATTAGAAAAAATATCAAATCTTTTTCATATGATTTTTCCAATGTGAATTTGGATGATGATTTTACTGCTGAATATTCTAAGGGAACAGGTAATATATTTGATATTCATGTTCCTGATTGGTTCAATCTATATTTTCCATATTAAGTAAATAATTATATTTAAATAGGAGTTTTTATGAAAAGATTCAGATATATTTTTATTGTTTTTCTTTTTATTCTATGTTCTTTGATTTGTTGTGGTCAGACTTATCCTGTTCCTTATACAGACCATAATCTTGTTCATACTTGTAAAAATCTGCTTCAAAAATATACTTTGGATGAATTAAGTATGATGATTTTTACAGGCAATTTCGATGATATCTATGTTGGTGATTACATTGAAATGGAAATGACATCTACATACAGAACAGAAAAAGTCAGATGGCTTGTTGCAGGTATCAATTATTTTAAACATAGAACAGATGTTGATATCACTACAAATCATATAGTATTGGTAGCTGAAGATTGTTTTGTAGACCAACATAAGATGAATAGTTCAAATGTTACAACAGGTGGATATGCTTCATCTTCTATGTATATGACTGTATTACCAAATTATGATACTGCTATTACAAATGCCTTTGGTTCAAGTCATGTTCTTTCATATCATCAGTTACTTACTACTTCCACAAATACTACAGCTCCTAGCATGGCTGGTAATAATTTAGTTGGTTGCAGTAATAACTGGGCATGGGCAACAGGTGCAACAAATCAACCTCATGTAACCAAATTGAATCTTATGAGTGAACCTCAGTTATATGGAGCAAAAGTTTTATCATCATCTTTTTATGATATAGGAATCAACAATTCTCAATTCCCTTTGTTTGCTCAGATGCCTGAAAAGATAAGATGTGGAAGAGGTTTTAATGCTGTTACATCTGCTCGCAATACCTTTTGGTTGTCTTCTGTGGTTTCTACTACCAACTTTGCATATTGTTACAACGCTGGTCTTGCCAACTACAATGGTGCTTCCTACAGTTTTGGGGTTCGTCCGTTCTTTCTGTTTATCTAGTATCTTGCATCACACTGCCTTGTGCAGTGAGCAAGATACTAAGTCATTTACGATTAATAAAACTTAAAAAGCATTAATGAAAAATTTTACAAAAATATTTGTAAAATTTTTTATTTTTATAGTAAAATAATTTATCTCAAAATTATTGGAGATTTTCTAAAAATGACAGTTCCAAAATATAAAAGAACCTTGAGTGATATGGAATTTTTTCACAAGGCTTTGGAATTAAGGAAGGTAATTACCTTGATTCTTCTGAAGAATTTCAATATTCATGACAAGGTAAGAAGATTTGGACTGTTCGAGAGAATGAACAATATATCTGAAGACGATAGAAAGAAACTTGAAGAAATTCTTTCAAAATATCAGATAATTGACATTCTTGAAAGATATCCACAATGGTTTATTGATGATTGTAGAAAAACAATTACAGACTATCTCAGAGATTTGATAAGAAACATAGTTTGTGCAAACTCCATTTATCCTACTTCAGTAGAAGAATATCATGAAAGAAGAAGATATCAGAACAGAGCAATAAACTGTTGCTTTTCACTTCTTCAGGAGTTTCAGTTCATAATATCATTAATTCCTTGTGATATTGAAAAATACATGCCATTTGTGGGTATGATGAGTGAAGAGATAAAACTGCTGAAAGGCTGGAGAAAATCTGATAACAGAATACTGAGAAATATTACAAAGAAAGGTGAAGAAAAAGGTTCAGACTTGAATAAACTATGCTCGCAATAACTTTTGGTTGTCTTCTGTGGTTTCTACTACCAACTTTGCTAATTGTAACAACAATGGTAATGCCAACAACAATGGTGCTTCCAACAGTAATGGGGTTCGTCCGATTTCAGTCCTTATACTAAGTGTAGGCTATAAGCCGATATAAGGTTATAAAACAGAAAGGAAGTCTGATACCTGATATTATTTTACAATAGTATCAAAAGAATGATATGATGTCATCTACCAAGGTAGTTATGACTAGGCATAAGATTACCATACATATCATAACAGGAAAATGGGAGAATTATTTGATAATTTTGTAAATGCAAATTCTCTTTATAAAGCTTTTCTTCTTTCAAAAAGAAACAGTATTTGGAAAGAATCAGTTCAAAGATATGAATCAAATTTTCTTTTAAATATTTATGATTCACAGAAATCATTAAAAGAAGGAACATACAGACAAAAACCTTTCAGTACTTTTACCCTTAATGAGAGAGGACATAAACGATTCATAAAATCACTCCATATTTCAGATAGAGTAATACAGAAATCATTATGTAATACAATACTTCCTATATTGAGAAAACATCTTATATATGATAATGGTGCCTCATTAAAGAACAAGGGAATAAGTTTCACAAGAAATAGATTCAAGACTCATCTTCATAGATATTTCAGAGAATATGGAAATGATGGTTTTATTCTTTTCTGTGATTTTACAAAGTTCTTTGACAATATTCCTCATGATGGACTGATGAAGTTTTTCTCAAGATATATAAAGGATGAAAGAATACTGAAGATATTATATGACTGCATAGAGATGTTTAACATAGATATTTCATATATGAATGATGAAGAATACAAGAATTGTATGAACAATCCTTTTTCTTTGCTTGATTATTATAATAATAAGCTGAATACAAACAGAAAAGAGAAGATGATGAGAAAATCGGTAGGTATAGGAAGTGAAATATCTCAGATAAGCGGAGTGGGTTATATTTCATATATTGACAACTTTATCAAGAATGTTTGTTCTGTAAAATTCTATGGAAGATATATGGATGATTTGTATATTATTCATAAAGATAAAGAATATCTGAAATATCTTTATGAAATGATAAGGATAAAAATTGATGAATTAGGAATGTTTCTATCGGATAAAAAGACAAGAATCTGTAAATTGAACAGAAGATTCAATTTTCTTCATAATACCTATATTCTTACTTCTACAGGGAAATTGATAAATACTATATCTCATCTTACTCTGAAAAGACATAGAAAAAGAATTAGAAAACTTCTATATTTATATAAATCGAAGAAAAGTGAGATAAAATTATCTGATATAGTAAATATTCATAAAGGCTGTATGGGTTCTTACAGATATTATAATTCATACATAGCTTTAGTAAATATGAACAGATATTTTATAAAAAATTTTAATAGTATATTAGGAGTTTCTTATGGAAGAAAATGAAATAATTGAAAATGAAGAAATGAATGAATCTGTAGAACCGACACCTGAAGAAAGAAAGGAACAGGAAAGAGAAAAGTTAATCAATGACTTGACCACTGAAATGCTTGAATGTGAATCAAGACTTTCATCCTCTGCTTCAAATATAGGTGATTGGAAAGTGATAAAATGTTATGAAGCAAGTCTTCAGTCAAAACCAATGCCATATGATATTGATGATTTGATGGAAAAAAGACAGATGATGAGAAACAGAATAAATGAAATTCAGGAACAGTTGAAAGAATTGGAAAACAACTGAAAAATTCTTTATATATAATATAATAAGACTAGGTAAGATAATTACCTAGTTTTTATTTTGAAAGGAAATTGAATTATGAATATAAACAAGATAAATGTTTTTAAAGTAAATAAAATTATTTAAATAGGAGAAATTATGAAAACTTTCAGATATATTCTTGTTCTACTGTTTATCTTTATTTCACTGATATTGAATGCTCAGACTTATCCTGTCAATTACAGAGGTCACAACAGAGTCAATACTTGTAAGAACCTTCTACAGAAATATACACTTGATGAACTCTCTGCAATGATATCTTCAGGAAACTTCGATGACATCTATGTGGGTGACTACATTGAAATGGAGATGACAAGTGACTATGGAACTGAAAAAGTAAGATGGCTTGTAGCCGCCATTGATTATTTCAGACATAGAACAGATGTGGATTTGTTAGACCATCATATAGTGTTGGTAGCTGAAGATTGTTTCAAGACAACACATAGAATGAATTCTTCAAATACTACAGCAGGTGCTTTTGCTGGTAGTGAAATGTATATTACTACTTTACCCAAATATGATACAGCAATCACCAATGCCTTTGGTTCTAGTCATATATTGGAATATCATCAGTTACTCACTACTTCTACAAATACAACTGCTCCTAGCATGGCCGGTAATAACCTTACAGGTTGTAGTAACAACTGGGCTTGGGCTAATGGAAGTGGTTCAAATCCTCATGTCACAAAGTTATGTTTGATGAGTGAACCTCAAATATATAGAACTTGTGCATTATCATCATCTTTTTATGATATAGGAATAAACAATTCCCAATTCCCTTTGTTTGCTCAATTACCTGAAAAGATAAGATGTGGAAGAGGATTTAATGCTGTTACTTCTGCTCGCCATTACTTTTGGTTGTCTTCTGTGGTTTCTACTACCACCTTTGCTTATTGTGGCATCAATGGTGTTGCCACCAACGATGGTGCTTCCAACAGTTATGGGGTTCGTCCTTATTTCTTATTCAAATAAAAAAATATAATAAAAATTCACAAAACTATTTACATTTTTATAATTATTATATATAATAAATATAGAAAGTTAAGTTAAACAAAAGGAGAAAGTAAAATGGAAAATAATAGTTTCAAAGTTAAAAATCTTCCACAGAATGAACAGGAGATATACAAGAATCTTAGAAATAAGATTCAAAGTCTTGGAAAAGATACAACCAAGATTTTTATACAGCTTTTGAAAACAAATAATAATCTTTCAAATGCTATTATAGAAATACCTTCTGATAAGTTTTCAAATATACTTTCAAAGACCATAAAAATTCAAATAGAATGTGAAGAAGAAATAACATCACTATTAAAAGATGTTTTAACAGAAAATGAAATAGATAAAGTATTAAATGTTTACG
>Ga0265298_10011806_pt1 | contig 10186 bp, 2 predicted proteins | sample AusTroGonzalo_MG_3_FD_193486 | JGI IMG/M metagenome (GOLD analysis project Ga0265298, IMG submission 193486) | Bovine rumen microbial communities from tropical cattle in Woodstock, Queensland, Australia - Gonzalo_01 | ecosystem: Host-associated > Mammals > Digestive system > Stomach > Rumen ... | reverse complement strand
TTTCTGTCGGTATCGATGATGTGGTGATCACCTATTCCGACCCTACCACACCGCCTCCGGCACCGGAATTTTCGTTGGCAGGTGGCACGTATGTGGGCCAAGTGAATGGAAGTGTTACCATCAGTGATGCGGATCCTTTCACCACCATCTACTACACCATCAACGGCAGCACCCCCACCACCAGCTCTACGCCATACACTGGCCCCGTGACCGTACACACCGGCACTACGCTGAAAGCCATTGCCGTGAACACCTTAGTGAACACCTCAGGGGAGCATCTCAGCAGTTCGGTGACCGAGGCCACTTATTCCTTCAAACCCACCAAACCAACCTTCACCCCTGGAGAAGACTTGTATAACAGCGTCATAGCGAGTGTGTCGATTGAGAGTGATGCCGGCACCACCATCTACTACACCATTAACAATACCCAACCAACAACAACCAATTACGCTGATTCTGGAGATTCTCCAAAGGCTACTTCTGCCATCAGCCAAACCACCACCTTGAGGGCCATTGCCGTTGACGCCGAGAATAACGTGAGTGAGGAGGCCATAGCAAACTACAACATCATGCCCGGTGCTCCGACCTTCTCACCCGCCGAGGGATTCTATATCGGCGCCCAAAGCGTGACGATAGACGGAGGAGGCTTCTCTGTCTATTACACCACCGACGGCACCATCCCGACCATCGGCTCAACTTTATATTCTGGCGCCATCTCCGTCAGTGCAACCACCACCATCAAGGCCATCGCCGTTGATGCCTTTGGGGTGAGCAGCGATGTGGCCACGGCTTCCTACGGCATTGGACAATCTGCAGCAAATAATAACGCTTACCGTGGTTTCTACAAATGGCGCATCAAGGCCATCCGCAACGGCAAGATTTACGATGCCGCAACGGATGGAACCGAGAAGGTCGCCTACAGTGGCTCTGGTGCCGTAGGTGCCAACAATATGCTGGATGCCGAGGGCATCTACTATTTCGAGCCAGACGGCGAATACGGCATGGAAGTGGAACTGGAAGCTCTCTGGGCACAAGCGTATGTGGTGACTTGTTCAACCAACAACGGCTTGAGCGATGCCATAGCGAGTAACAACTTGAGTGCCAGTGTCGGCTACGAGCGCAACTTCGTGGTAGTGACGGGCGGAACGCAAACCGGCACCATTAATAATAATTCCCAAAAGCCCGTGACCATTTCTGCACTGTATCCCAATGGCACCGGAACAAAGAGTGCTGCAAGCTATATTTCCGCCAATTTCACCGCCAAAAAAGACACGAAGCTCGAGAATATCTATATGCAAGCAGGAACTATTGAGGAAACGCTATATCATTACGAATACTATTTGTATTATACGTATACAAGTGGTTGGTATGGTCAAACCACTCATTATGTTTATTACACAGCAAATGGTTGGGAAGAGGTCAATGCCAGCAATGCCATAAGATATACATTTGAGTCGACAATTCAATATAATGTAAATAGTAATTATGATTTAGGTGATGGAGCCATTGATGGTCATACTATAATGCGCCATATCACCAGCCGTAACGTGGATCACACTACCGGTTATTCTAAATATGTCGGAAACGGAAATAAACTCGTTCTTGGTCGCGGTTTTGAACCTACGGTTTCTACTCATGCTTCTATTGTTAAGGGATTTGAATCGGGCAGTAACTCTGCAGTGAACTATACCATTCGCATCGAAAGCGGTGTGGTACAGTCGTTTTACGCGGGTTATGAAAATGGTACTACTGCGGGTGAGTTTAAAGGCACCTGTTCGATAAAAGCCGTTTTAGGCTCCGATTTTGACCGTGCCAACAACGACAACAGCAAGCTCTCCGTTTCGCCAAGTACCCATGCTGGTACAGTGTATGGAGGCAATAGGATGCGATTTACCAGCTCTTCCAATAAAGATAACCTCACTTTCGACTGGTACGTCAAGAGCGGCAAGTTCCATGACGGCATTTTAGGGAAAGCTGATGGTGGCGACCAAAGCATTTATTTGGGAAGTTCGCAATCTCCCACCCAAAGCGAAGCATTGCAATATATTGGCAAACGCCGTTTGACTATTGAAGGTGGGGAGCTGGCCAGTATCGCTGGTGGCATGAACAGCCAGAATCCTACAGGTACTTCTAGCAATTACGACAACAGCTATGCCGATGGATCCGCCAAGGACAACGTGACCATCCGAATGAAGGGCGGCCATGTGAGAGGAGCCATTTATGGGGCTGCGGCCTTTGCTGGTGCCAAAGGCGGGCGTACTTTGGTCATTACTGGCGGTAGGGTGAACGGCTGGATTGCCGGTGGTTGCAACGGCACTGCAAAAACGAATGGCGAACTCTATGGCAGCACATATATATATATTGGTGGCAACGCCAAGGTGGTGCAAGCCGGTCCCGATCCTTTTAACAATCCTGTTGAAAGCGACAATCCCGCCGTTGGCGAACCATATATAGGCGGAGAATGCATGCAAAATAGTGTGTTTCAGGGCTATAACGGAGCCTATGGCGGCAACATCTTTGGCGCGGGCTGCGGCATCAAGCCGGATGGCTACTCCGACAGCGCTGAACCCACTACTAACACTTATGAGAATCCCTACACCACCGTAGGCAAGGTGTTCGGCTCCACGATTGTGGTGGCCGACAATGGCGAGGTGGGCCGCGACATCTACGGCGGCGGCAAGTTCGGCTTCGTGGCCGGAGATGCTGGTGATGGTGATTATGGTCTTGCAGGTAATACTGACAAGACATCGCGAATCTATATCTTGGGTGGCACTGTCCACGGCGACATCATGGGCGGCTCCAATTGCCAGATCAACCAAGCCTCGGAGCTTTACATGCGTGGAGGCCAACTGGTGGGCCGCAAGAAAAACCGCCCTGGCTCCGGTCAGCTCAACGACTTGGAGTATTACGGCGACGTGTATGGCGGCTGCGACTCATGGGGCGAAATTAAGGGCACGGCCACCATTGAGATGTCGGGCGGCACGGTGACCAACGTGTTTGGCGGCGGTTATGGCAAAACTAGCAACGTGAGGGATGGTGTCACAATCAACATCAGCGGCGGCTTGGTGAAGGGCAAAGTGTATGGTGGCGGCGAAAGCGGCACTATCACGGGCAACATCAATATCACCATCAGTGGAGGTACGGTGAACGATGTGTACGGTGCTGGCAAGGGCCTGCCAAGCGAAAGCGAGTATGCTCTTGTCACGGGCACCACCACAGTCACCATCGACGGCGGCACGGTGATCGGCACCGTGTATGGTGGCGGCGAGGGCGGCAAGCAAAACGGCGATGCCACGGTCAACATCAAGCGCGGCGAGGTGCGCGGCGACGTGTTCGGCGGTGCCTTGGGTACATCGAGCATCATCTATGTGCAAGGCAAGCATACGGTGAACGTCACCGGCGGCCATGTGTTCGGCAACGTGTATGGCGGCTCCAAGAGCGCCAACGACGCCTTGGTGGCATCGTCGCCCAGCGATTCGGAGGAAAGAACCCTGTGCGTCGTCAACATCAGCGGCGGCCGTATGGACCGCAACGTTTATGCTGCTGGCTACTTCGGCCAATCGTATGGCTCGGTCTATGTCTTCATTGGCCAGAACGCCATCCAAAACGCACCCAACCACGCCTACACGGGCATCGCAGGTGACTTCAGCAAAAACTATCCCATCGGCAACTTGAGGATTGGCCGCACGGTGTGGGCCGGCGCCGACTGGGGCAGCACCGGTGGATTCGACAATACCAAATTCACCATCACCGGCAACTCAAACATCTACATCGATGGTACGGGCTACGACGTCAGCTCCAACAACGCGAGCAACGCCACCTACATGAACATCGGCGAGAGCATCATGGGTTGCGGTACCTCATCGGAGGCCAGCGAAACCCAACGTGTCGTCATCGTGCGCAACTATGGCGAAGCCCTCGGCAGCGGCAGCGGCGAAAAGCCTTTCACCAACGCTTCACGCACCCTCCTTTCCATACAGCGCGCCAAAACACTCACCTTCGACAATACCCACCTCAACCTGACCGGCCAAGGCCGCATCGACTCCGACGTGAACACTGAGAAATACAGCGTCTACGAAGTGGGCACCGCGCTCTACCTTACCAACGGCAGCACCCTCTTCTTCAACGCACCTGCCACGCAAATTATGAAGTTTGTCAATGCGACGTGCGCCGATGTGTATGCCAATTCACCCGCTTATACCGTTGTTACTCAACCCGTTTTGGTGGCCGCTGATGCACCTGCAAACGTGAAGAACAAGATTGGCATGAACGGCGGAAGCTACATGAAGGTGTTTTATGGCTCCAATTACCGCGAGTTGAGCGGTTTCGCACACCTCATGTCGCCCACTAGCGATACCGACAAAGCCAACATCTATGCCCGCCCGAAACAATGTGTTCCTACGCCTATTGACAATGCTTCGTTGGACAACCCGAATGACGGTGGCTGGGTGGCCTACAAGACCTCAATGAACACCTTTACGCTGGGCGAATACAGTGGCAGTGCTTGGATTACGATACCCAACGACGGTGGCACTGACCAAGTGGCTTATGAGAACCATATCATTGGCAGCAAGGCTGATGATGTCCACTACCGCATTTGGCGCACCGACGGCGATGAACTCTATTATGAGGACGTGTTCAACGCCATCGCCGACGGCACATTCAATGACGACAACGACAATGGAGTCATGGACCCGGGTGAGCAAAAATACAAAACCGTGGATGTGACCATTGCCTTGCCTGCCTTCAGTGCAGCGGGAGAATACTACTGCTTCGAATTGGATGGCTTAGGCACTGCAACCACCATCGACTACGGTGCCGACGTGAAGACATTCAATGCGGCAAGCTACGGAGATAATGCCGATGGAGACAATTGGATGTATTATGACGGAACAACGCCGCAAGTGACCGGAGTCAATGCTTCTGATGCAAATTCAAATAACGAACACCCGATGCATGCGGCTATCGGCAATATCAATGCCAAGCCGAATGTGAACTTCGGATTGGTCGCCATGTTCAAGCAAGGTTCCGCAACTGGGGCCAACTATATCCTTTGCCAAGATTCCGATCCTATGCTTGTTACAACCAAGTTTGTCAACGCGAACAATGGCGCGGAGCCTATAGTCACTTTCCGTCTTACCTATTCCAACGCCTTGACGTCCAACGCCTCCTACGACCCGATGACCATTGTTTTGAAGCACTACAGTGCCGATGGCTCCACAGTCATTGAGCGCGTGACTATCGTGTTGGGCGTGAACACCATCACCACGATTGATGCCGGACAAAAAACCGAGCTATACGCCATCATGCGCGAGCAAGGCACAACAACTGATACCTACACAGCCAAGGTGCTGCTGCCCAGCTTCGCAATTGACAATGCTTTGCTGAAATCCGAGTTCACGGTGAAGAACGTTGATTTTGTGCCTGCAAATGGCGGTGACTTGGTAAACTATGGCACTCCATACGATTACAGCAAGTATTCCGTGACTTATTTGGCTGCGGATAACAGCGACCACGTCAACGGTTGGTATGACAAGAATCCAGCCGGTGCGAAAGATGCCAACGATCCGTCGGAAGAATATTTCATCGGCTCCTGCGACGGACGTACCCCAATCTCCATCGACTTCACCTTGCATTACAACGGAACACTCATGGGACCTTCTCCCAAGGATAAGATTGGTACGCTGTCCTTCACCGTGGAAATCACCAACTATGAAGGAGGAAGCGGAGCCAATAAGTCAACGAATATTCCGATTTTGATTGATGTGTACCGCAAGGGCATAGGCAACAAGTTCTACGTCGACGGCGTGAACGGAGCACACACCAACGAGGGTCACTATCCCGATGAAGCGGTACTCAGCTTGTCCACAATTTTCAACCGTTGCGGCTATGAGCCTGGCGATGAGATATACATCGTCAACACCATCACTCCCGACAATGGTACACATTGGGACGGCGGACCATACAACAACGATGTCGTCATTTACCGTTATCCTGGCGGACATCCGTTAAGTACGAGCACCACGGGAGACCCAACTACTTATGACCCGAGTACGGGCCTCACCGGTGCTTTGGTTGAAGTAGCCTCAGGCAACAGCATGCAAATGACCGGCATAAAACTTGATGGTTCGGGAAGCACCGTCGATGCAATCGCTCCGCTGGTCACAGTGGCTGAAGGTGCCACGCTGCAACTGACCAACGATGTGGTCTTGCAGAACAACAACAACGTCAGCACGAGCAATTACGGCGGCGGCGTCAATGTGGCCGAGGGCGGCACGCTGATGATGAACTACGATGCCACCATTACGGGTAACAGCTCGGTACAAGGCGGCGGTGTCTATATGAACGGCACTATGGTGGTGTCGCACCAGGTTAACATCACTGGTAACGACACGGACGGCGATTCCAGCACTACAAACGATGCCAACAATGTCTATCTGGTCGGCCCGACCAAGGTGGTGACCATCGGCACCAACACCAACACCGACCAATTCGGCGAACTGAACGAGAATGCGAAAATCGGTGTCACCAAGTCGACCGCAGACAACGAGAACGGCTATGTGAAGGTGACCAACGTTGAAAACGAGAACGACCAGAATTGGCTTCAGTTACCCTATACTTCCACGACCATCTTCACCCGCGACAACAAAGACAACAGGTTGGAAAAGTACACCGACCCGCAGTTCCTCTACTGGCTCATTGGCAGTTGGCTCGACATGGTGACTTCCAATCCCGATGCACCTGGCACTTTCGATCCATCGGACATCGACACGGAAGAAAACTAGCCTGGCTGATTTCGGTGGTCAACGGAGAACACGGTCAAACAGGAACGCCAACCACCGATGCCACCCTTACCGCCGACTTGGACATGAGCGAATATACATGGGAGCCTATCGGCAACGGTGACAAGGCTACACCGAAACCCTACAGCGGCACTTTCAATGGCAACGGCCACACCATCACCGGCTTGATTAGCTCGGTGGTGCGTAATCAAGGCTTGGGCTTGTTCGGCACTACATCCAGCGCCACCATCCAGGATGTGTTTGTGGAAACCGTTTTCTCCGGCACTTCCGACAACATCGGCGCCCTCGTGGGCGAGATGAACGGCGGCACCATCAGCGGTAGCGGCGCGAGCGGCACCATCACTGGTTCCGCCAACGGACAAAACCTCGGCGGCTTGGTGGGTACCACCACAGGTACCACCAACATCAAAGACAGCTACTCCACTGTCGCCATCACCGGTGAAGGCAGCAGCACAGTCAAGGGCGGCATCGTGAGCACCCTCAATTCCGCCAGCGACCTCAAGAACAGCTTCGCCAACCCGGCGTTTGACGTGAACGGAGGCTCACCTAAGATTGGCGGTTTGGTCGGTGTCAACGAGGGCATAGTGGAGAACTGCTACAGCAGACTTCGCAGCCCCGAACCAAACAACTTCGGCTGGTTTGCCCACACGAACAATGCCACTTCTCCTAAGGGCATCATTTATTGCTACGCGCCTACAGGTAAGAGCAACTATGTGAAGGCTGGTTCTGGTAACTTGACTAACCATGGCAACTATGGCCCCACCGCTTTGGAAAGCGACAAGTACAAATACGGACACAGCGACCAGCAGATTTCTGATGGTGCCAATGCTTGGGTCGAGAGCTGCAACGGCGCCATTGACGATAACGGCAACCTGAAGGGACTTTTGGCCATCCTGAACAAGTGGGTGGAAGAAAACACGACTTACACTCCGTGGACCCGCACGATGGCCTCACACATCAACGGCGACTATCCCGTGCATAGGCCTTCAATCTACAATTGCTTCGGTTCCAAGGATGGTGTCTTCATCGAATACGATGCCGATGTCAACGACATGATTGACACTTATAATGGCAATTTGGGTGGCGGACACATCTATCTCTACAATGCCACATACGGCACCGCCGGCACAGGCACGACGGTGAGCACCAACACCGACAGCGACGTACGCGTCTACATCGACGAGAACGTGGGTATCCTGCAAACCGCGGCCACCATCTACGCCCGCGTGGGTGTCACCTTCGACAACAGCATGCACACCAGTGGTTTGTGGGGCAAGCCCTACGATTGGCACATGTTCAGCTCCGCTTTGGAGGCCGCACCTTTGGGATTGGACTACAACACCAGAGATGGAGGTACAACGTATTCCGATAATGTTCCGCTTGACGACAACGATACCGATGTGGTAAGCAATGAAACTTATGGCGACTGCGAGCTGATGGATCCGCCACAAACCCAATGGAACACCACCAACTACGGCTACTTCCCCACCGACACGCCTTACGGCCCGTGGAGAAATACTACCCCAGCTTCTCCTTATACTAACGACGACGGCTTCGACTTCTACTGCTACAGCGAGAAGGACTACCATTGGATCAATTTCAAGCGCGAAGGTGTTAAAGATGGCATTGTCGACCACTGGCACCAAGACGTCAATGCTGACGGCGACCACCAGAAAATCCAATATTACAACGAATCCAATTTGTTGAAAGGCAAGGGCTACCTGATGGCCATCGGAAAGACCTCCATGCTCATGGCTGACGGCACGCTGACCAACGGCGAGTTCACAACTCCTGACAAACAGGTTACCTACACATCAACTGCCGCCTTCCCGGGCATCAACCTCGTCGGCAACCCGTACCAGAGCTACTTGGACTTCCAGCAGTTCACTACCACCAACAGCGGCAAAATCAGCGACAATGCCTATTTTGTGGTGGATGCTGACTGTAGTGGTTATATCACGTATCCAGACCAAGCCTCATCCAACCCCGAATACGCGCCTCGTTACCTCCACCCGCACCAGGGATTCATCGTGGCGGTGCCGGATACATGGACGTCGACAGACAGGCTCACCTTCAACAACGGCATGCGCGTGGCGGGAACCAACACTACCTTGTCGTCAAACTACCGTGAGGAACACCTCAACTATCCATTGGTCAACCTGATCTGCTACGACGGCAGCGGCAAGCGCGACCTCACCACGGTCGAGATCAACCGTCCGGAGGTTGGCGGCGCGCGCAAGATGAAAGCCTTGCGCATCGGCGACGCACTCCTTTCCGCCCACTTCGAGCACCGCGACTACCAAGCCCTGTTCGCCCCTGAAGGCGTCACCGAGGTGCCCGTGCGCTTCGAGGCCTTCGAGAACGAGGTGTACACCATGAAGTGGAGCATGCACAACGGCAACTTCCACTACGCCCACCTCATCGACAACCTCACCGGCGCCGACATCGACCTGCTCGTTGCGAGCGAATACAAGTTCGAGGCCAGCACTGGCGACTATGTCTCGCGCTTCAGGCTCGTCTTCGACGTCACTGGCATCGACGAACCGCAAACCGACGATGACATGCCGGGAAGCACGACCTTCGCCTTCCAGTACGGCGACGAGCTGATTGTCACCGGAAAGGGCACGCTCCAGTTCTTCGACCTCAACGGCCGCTGCCTGCTCTCGACGAATGTTGAGGGTGAGCAAAGCAGCGTGGCACTGCCCAAGGTGGCCAAGGGTGTCTATCTGCTCCGCCTGACGGGCAGCAAGCAAACGCAAATACAGAAAATCATCATCAAATAAGGAAAGGGAAAAGAAATGAAAAAGAGCAACAAGATCATTCTGAGCCTGATGGCCTTTTTGATGGCCGCAAGCCTCAAGTCGGAGGCACAAATCCTCATCGTCGACGACCAGGAGTTTCTCAACAGCAACCGTAACGGGACTTCGGCGGAGAACCTCCCCATCATCCCCCAACTCGGCCTCACCACCGACCAATACGCGCCCTTGGGCGGCGGCTGGTTGGTGCTGGGTTGCCTTGGCGGTGCGTATCTGCTCGGCAAGAAGAAGGGTAGGAGAGAGGAATAAGGCGTTTTCCCTATTTGTGAAAAATCCATTGCGTACCCCCAAAAAGAGGGTATGGAATGGATTTTTTTGTCTTTTTTCCAATTTTTGGTATAATAGACAAAAATGGTTGGTGATTCATGATATAAGGCACTGACAGCAAGACGCATAAAAGCGAATAATGGCAGTTAGATGAAAGCGTTTTCATCTAACTGCTTTTTTATGCCAAAGAATAGAAGAGAAAGATGCCCCCAATGCGGCTTTTTGGATGTCATCAAGTGGGGCAAACGGGACGGCCGCCAGAGATACAAGTGCAAGAACTGCGGCAGCCTATTCACCTTC
>Ga0265298_10011805_pt1 | contig 10186 bp, 8 predicted proteins | sample AusTroGonzalo_MG_3_FD_193486 | JGI IMG/M metagenome (GOLD analysis project Ga0265298, IMG submission 193486) | Bovine rumen microbial communities from tropical cattle in Woodstock, Queensland, Australia - Gonzalo_01 | ecosystem: Host-associated > Mammals > Digestive system > Stomach > Rumen ... | reverse complement strand
TGAAGCACTTAGAATAGCCGATGAGATGGAGTTGGATCTGGTCCTGATTTCACCAAATGCCGTTCCTCCGGTATGCAGAATAGTTGATTTCTCAAAGTTCATTTATCAGCTCAAGAAAAAACAGAAGGAGGCCAAGGCCAAGCAGGTCAAGATAGATGTCAAGGAGATCCGTTTCGGACCCCAGACTGATGATCATGACTACAACTTCAAGCTGAAGCACGCCATGGGTTTCCTGCAGAACGGTGACAAGGTTAAGGCATATGTATTTTTCCGCGGCCGTTCAATACTCTTCAAAGAGCAGGGAGAGAATATTCTGGCCCGTTTTGCAAAAGACCTTGAGGAGTACGGAAAGCAGGAGCAGGCTCCCATTCTTGAAGGAAAGAGGATGACAATCTTCATTTCTCCTAAGAAAGCAGGAGGAGTAAAGAAGGCTGAAGCCAAGCAGGAGGATAAAGAATAAATCAACCTTTAACGCCCGGGCATGGTGCGTTGAGGCTATAAATAACAAACAAATAACTAATTTAAAACAATGAAAGTAAAGACTAATTCCGGTTCTAAAAAAAGATTCGCTCTTACCGGATCGGGCAAAATCAAGAGAAAACACGCTTACCACAGCCACATTCTGACCAAGAAGACTAAGAAGCGTAAGAGAAATCTGGATCATTTCACTCTGCTGGACCAGGCTAATGTAAAGATGGTCAAGGAACTGCTTTGCATGAGATAACCCGATTAAGAGATCAGTCAAAAGAAAATTAACCGACTTGTCAGCTCTTTAAGTCCTGAACTTTAACGGGCGCTGACATTCAAAAAACAAAAAACTATGCCGAGATCAGTAAATCACGTTGCTTCAAGAGCAAAGAGAAAGAAAATTTTAGGTCTTACCAGAGGTTACTTTGGTGCAAGAAAGAACGTATGGACCGTTGCCAAGAATACTTGGGAGAAGGGTCTGACATACGCATTCCGTGACCGTAAGAACAAGAAGAGAGAGTTCCGTGCATTGTGGATTCAGCGTATCAACGCTGCTGCCCGTCTGGAGGGTATGAACTATTCACAGCTCATGGGTGCCATCCATAAGGCAGGTATCGAGATCAACCGTAAGGTTCTGGCCGACCTGGCTATGAACAACCCTGAGGCATTCAAGGCTATCGTTGCTAAAGTTAAGTAATTAACTTAATACGTTAAAAAGCGGGCGGAAGTATCTTCCGCCCGCTTTTTTTATTATCTTCGCACTAACCGCACCGGGTTAGATCGGGAGACTCATCAATAAAAACGAAGAACCGGGATAGCTCTGGTTTCCAATGGCGGGCCACGCCCCTTACGGGGTAACCTTAGGTCGGTGGATTACAAAGGAGGCCGGGCGCTCAAAACTTATTTTCCGGAGTTCTCATCACATCACCGGTGCGGTTTTTTTATTGCTGCAAGGTTGTCTTGCCGTCAATGATAACAAAACCTTTGTAGCTTTCATCTACCGGCATTCCGCTGAGATTATATCTGGTTCCATTGGCTTTTTTGTCATCATCAGTAATATATTTGACATCTGAAGTGTCATTTGTCACTTCAATCTTGTCAATATTACAGTATGCTCCGTCAATGGTTATGCGCAGTACATGGATTCCGGCTTCAAAGTAGCCAAGATGGATGGGGCCTTCCTGTGCTTGAGGCACGGTTGTATATTTACTCCAGTCGTTATCACCGGTTTGCGGAACATTGATCTTGCACAGCTCCTGAACTGTTTCCTCTATGACTTCACTTATTGTGAAACTGCTTGTGCTGTTTCCGGAACTGACCGTAGCGATAACGTCGAGCGGGCCGGCTTCTCTAACCTTGACAGTATATTCATACCACTCTCCCTTGGCGGTATGTCCCAGAACGTATCCACCGTTACCGGCCACTATATCAACACCTCCGTTGTCTGTGCGGTATTTGGCCTGCCCCTCGTCATTGTCATCAGAGTCATGGAAAGAGAATCCTTCCTTGCCGACATCAAAGTTCTCTGCCTGGATTATACCGGGAACTATTATTGCTCCATTATATGGAGTGGTGGCCTTGAGGGCGTATGTTGCTATGTCAGATTGTCCTCCATAGGTGTCCGTGGCAATGACCTTGAAATTGTATATTCCTCTTTCTGTTGCTCTGAAGAAGTATGAATAAGGAGCCCTTGTGGCAGTTTTGACCAGTTCTCCGTCTTTGTATATCTTGACATTGGAGATTTTTGTGGTGTCAGTTTGGACGGATATTTTGAGACTTGTACTGGAACCGGCTGTAATGGGTGCACGCGGATTGGTAGTCATGCTTATCTTAATGTCATTGTTGAATTCCACCTTACTGAATACAATCTTGTCAATGTTACAGCTGCTACCGGTAATGGATATGCGTATTATGTTCTTGCCCTCCTTAAGCTTAGTGTTTAATTGACCGCCAATGGTTTTGTATGTGTTCCAGTCACTACCGGTTTTGGGGACGGTAATTACATCGGTCAAGTCAATAAGGCTGCCATCTGAGAGCAGGGATAATTTAAATGATGAGTTGTCTGTTCCTGATGATACGTATGCTTCATATGAATATGTGCCTGTTTCTGCAACGTTGACGGTATATTCAAGCCATTCTCCGCTGTTGGTATATCCGATAGCTCTACTGCTGTTTCCTAATACGATATCAACACCGGTGTTGTCTGACCGGTAACTTGAAGCGTCACCTTCAATGTTTGAGTCATCATGATATGTAAGGCCTTCGCCTCCCTTGTCAAAATCTTCGGCCTGAAGTGTTCCGGGTATGTTGATTGTCTTGAAAGGAGAACGGGGATTATATGCTGTAAAACCGCCTTCGCGCTCATATGTTTTACCGTCGTTTGTATATACTACAGCCTTCAGGTCATGCCTTCCGGTAGTGGTTGGAACATACTCTGCTACGTATGGCGTCTGGGTCATCTTTTTGACGAGCTTCCCTTTGGCATAGAGTTTAATGCTGTCTATCTTAACGTTCTGATTAACCATTCGGGCACGCACGGTTATAGGCAGAGCCTCATTCTTTGTGGCTGAAATCGTGGCAGGCTTGATATACAGTGATATCTGCTTTTTCATGCCGGGGAACGGACTCTTGGCATTCTTGGCTTTGTCAGAATCCATGTATTCGCGCAGCCATGTCATGGCCTTACGGTCCGTATTCTTTCTTGTGTTCTCATTATACTTGATTATACCTGATGTTCCCTCATTCCATGTCTTACCATAGATGTATCCCCAAAGTGTGATGCCTGCACAATAATCATTCTCCCAGAAATAAGGTATATGATTCTTGTAATCGGCGAGCTGAGCATCGTCATCCTCAGTCTGGATATCATACTCTGTTACAAACATCGGCATCTTTAACGCATTCTGTATCTTGGTGTCAACATCTCTGAGACTGCTCTTACTAAAGCCCTTTAGTTCATGTGACTGACAGCCGTAGGCGTCAATGGGTGCACCTGCGTCACGTAGCGTGCGTACCAGATCTATATATGTATCGGTGTCATACTGGAAGGTGTTGTAGTCATTATAAATAAGTATGGCATCCGGCCAGCGCTCATATGCCATTTCAAAAGCTTTTATGAGCCAGTCATAACCTGTTAAACCGCCACCGCCAAGTGACTCTTTCATCAGGGGGTTACCTTGCTGGTGCATTCCGACAGCCTCATTGACCACATCAATCAAGGGCAGTGTGTTGAATTGTCTTTTGACGGCATCAAACCATTTTACAATAGCGTTATAACGATCATCAACAGGCATATCACTGTTGAACCAATTGGGATATTGCGCACCCCATACCAAAGCGTGGAACTTATAGGTAAAGTTATGGTTCTTGGCATAGTTAAAAGCGTTGTTGGCCCCTGAGAAGTTGTAACTGCCTTTTGTTCCCTCAACGGAGCCCCATTTGGATTCATTCTCAGGCGTAACCTGGTTCCATAGCGTATAGTACGCTTCTGAGCCATAGTCCATCTGGCTCCATGTGGTGATGTTGCCTAAGAACTTGTCCGGATTTTTTGACAACTGCGCGCTGACAGGATTTATTACAAACAACAAACAGAAAAAAGCAGTTGCAGCTAATGATCTGCATGAAAAATAATTAGTCCTTCTTATCATAACTAATTAGGTTAATAATCGTATTTAGGGTGAGCGATAGACGGGGCACGATCCCGCGACCTTCGGCTCAAGCGAACGGGTTAGTGAGCGCTTTAACAAGCCTTTGGCTTCCCAAGCCGAAAAGACCGGAGTAGGTACCAAGTCTAATTTAGTCTCCTTGAGCGATAGACGGGGCACGATCCCGCGACCTTCGGCTTGGGAAGCCAACGCTCTACCAACTGAGCTACTATCGCAAATGCAACTGCAAAGATAACAAAATGGCACAAAAGGGACTGTCCCTTTTGTGCCATTTTATATCATTTTTTTATTCAACTTCAAGAGTGACGATGCTGGCAGCAGGAATCTCAAGAATGAGGTCACCTGTCTTCTTGTCAATGCGAGCCTTGTCAAAGTCTGCAAGCTTGATCTTGTCAGGCTTCTCAAATGTGTTGTAATCTGATGCCTTGCCGCTGGTAAGGATCTTGCCGGTAACCTTCTTGGCCTTCATGCCATCCAGTTTCACGGTAACGCTCTGAGCCTCATTCAGCTTGACGTTTGACATTGAGATATGCAGCTTGCCGTTCTTCTTTGATGCGGTTGAACTGAACAGAGGCAGCGGACGGGTTGCAGTCTCATCGGGATTGGCGGCATAGCGCTCGTTGGGAGTCAGCTTAACCTCAACGCCCTCCAGATCGGTAGGAATGTATGTAGCATCCATATGAGGCTTGTACATATCAAAGATCCAGTAGGTGGGGGTGAGCACCATCTTGTCATCCTTGGTCAGTATCATTGACTGCAGCACGTTGGCCACCTGGGCTATGTTGGTCATCTGGATTCGGTCGCAGTACTTGTGGAACACGTCAAGTGACAGTGAAGCCACAAGAGCGTCACGCATTGTACTCTGCTGATAGAGCTGTGTGCCGGGCTCCGGCTCCCACCATGTTCCCCACTCATCAACCAGCAGCGGAGTCTTGTGCTCAGGGTCATACTTGCTCATTATGGCCAGATGCTTCTGGATAACAGGCTCAATACCAAGGCACTTGCCTAAGCACCAGTAGAAATCCTCTTCTGTAAAGTCCAGAGCAGGCTTCTTGGGACCTACCCAACCTGATACGGTATAATAATGGAGAGATACGGCATTCATCATGGAGCCAACCTTCTTCATAAGAACCTCAGTCCACTCATAGTCATAATCAGTTGCACCGCTGGCAATCTTGAAAAGCTGTGTGCCGTTAAAGTCACGGCAGTAGGTCTGGTAACGGCGGAATATGTCTGAGTAGTACTCCGGCAGCATGTTACCGCCGCAACCCCATGCCTCATTACCAATACCTATATATTTAACGTGCCAAGGCTCCTCACGGCCGTTCTGCTTACGCAGTTTAGCCATAGGACCATCAGCAGCGTTCATATACTCAATCCACTTGGCAGCCTCTTCAACAGAACCGCTACCAACGTTCAGTGATATGTAAGGCTCACAACCAATAAGCTCGCAAAGGTTCAGGAACTCATGTGTACCGAAACTGTTATCCTCAACAATACCACCCCAGTTGTTGTTAACCATAACGGGACGGTCCTCCTTGGGGCCTATGCCGTCCATCCAGTGATACTCATCGGCATAGCAACCGCCGGGCCAGCGCATTACAGGTACCTCAAGCTCCTTGAGTGCGTTCAGCACATCATTACGGTAACCGTTGGTGTTGGGGATTTTTGAATCAGGACCCACCCAAAGACCACCGTATATGCAGGTGCCCAGATGCTCGGAGAACTGTCCGTAGATGTTCTTGTTGATTGTGGCACCCGGTTTGTCGGCGTGTACATTGACCGTTACTTCATTCTTGGCGCTTACTGACAGAGCTGCCGTCAGTGAAAGCAGGAAAAATACCTTTTTCATTATTATATTATGGATTTGTTTATATGCGTGCTCCAAAGTTAGGAAAAATCCAGTGCCATAAGCCACTTTATGACTATTTTTGCTGAAAAATTTGAGAAGTGATGTCTTTTAAAAGAGCAATATTGATTGTATCCGTAATCATTGTCTTGATTGCGGCTGCATTTGCGGCATACTTCTACAAAGTTTTCACTGCTCCCGTATCAACCTGTGATGATTACCGTATCTATATCCGTCCAGGCGATACGCAGGAGAGCATTCTTGCTGCTGTCAGGGAGTCTGATCCTGAAGCGAATGTCAAAGGTCTGATATATCTGCTTAACCATAGGAAATATAGCAGTAACATCCACACGGGGTGCTATACTGTAAAGAACGGAGCAACGCCAAAGCAGGTGGCCGGTATACTTACAGGCGGAATTCAGACTCCGGTCCGTCTTACCGTAAACAGTACAAGGACAGTGGAGCAGATGGTCCGTAATATCACTAATCAGATAATGATAGATTCAGCTGCAGTTGCGGAGCGTCTTTCAGATGCACATTACCTGGATTCATTAGGCTATACTCCGGCTACGGTATTCTGCATGATAATCCCGAATACTTATGAGGTTTACTGGAACATATCGGCCGATGCACTTATTAAACGTCTCATAAAGGAACGTGACCGTTTCTGGAGTGATGCCCGTAAAAATAAGGCTAATTCCATAGGATTGTCTGAACTTGAGGTGATGACTTTGGCCTCAATCGTTGAAGAGGAGACCGCAAAATCTGATGAACTGCCGGTCGTGGCCGGTTTGTATATGAACAGGCTGAAAAAGAAAATGCTTCTTCAGGCTGATCCTACAGTGATTTTTGCTCTTGGCGGCGATAGGCCCAAGAGAGTGCTTAAGGAACATCTTGAGGTTGATTCACCTTATAATACTTACAGGAATGCCGGATTGCCGCCAGCTCCGATACGATTCACAAACACACGTTCAATAGACGCCGTGCTGAATTATACCAAACATGATTATCTGTATATGTGTGCCAAGGAGGATTTCAGCGGTTACCATAACTTTGCCACTACTCTTTCACAGCATAATGCCAATGCCCGCCGTTACCAGCGTGCTTTGAGCAATGCAGGTATACACTAAGACTGTGATTATGTTTTTTTAAAGTTTTTATTTCTTGATGTCACCATTTAATCTCTATTTTTGCTGAAATTTTAACTTAATTATTCCAATATGAGAAGAAACAATTTTTTTGTCAAGGCTATGATAGTTTGCATCATGCCTTTAGCACTGTTATCATGTAGCAAAGATGAAGAGTCTGGTCCCGGCGAGCAGGAAAATGGAATTAAAGGTCTTGCAACTGTAAACGCCCTTTCTGTCAATGTGTCCGGCTCTTTTGGCGGAGTTTCCAAGATTGATCTGACTCTTGGAAAGACCGGAATATTGTACTGTCTTAAAAAGGATGATGCCGCATCTGTATTCAAAGCCTGGTTTGACGGTAATAAGGACGACGGTTGTTATGAATATACGGACGGAAGAATAGTAAGTGATACATATTCCGGTACAATATCCAATCTGTATCCTGACAAGGATTACAACTACTGCCTCTTCTCAGTAGGCAGAGACGGTAAGACCGTCAAGATGAGTGATGTCTATACGTTCCATACCAACAAGTTTGAACCGGAATTCAGTAATGTAAGAAAGGACTCTTTGCGTTATACCAAAGTTGTTGTCAAAGGACGTATCTCTAATATTAACGCCAATGATGCATCAAGTTGTAATTCGGGATTACTGTTGGCAGAGAATGAGAACGGAGAGGTCAAGGCAGGCTCAAAAACCTATGAAACAAAAGGTGTAAAAATGGATATGCGTATCTTGGCTAATGAGTTGAAATCAGATAGCGCCTATTGCTGCCGTCCATATATCAAATATGTTACACATGATGACCAGACACACTATATTTATGGACCTGCATTGAATTTCAGAACCAACAATCTGGATGATTGGGGCGTTGACCTGGGATTGCCCAGTGGCATAAGATGGTCACAGTGTGAATTGGGCCGTGAGGATTTTGATGATACCTATGAATTTCTTTTTGGAAATCGTTTTTATGTATGTTGGGGTTCTTTGGATGCATATTATAATGTTCTTGGTTATGAATATTATGATGAAAACACTGGATTCATTGATATAGGTGATAATATTTCCGGAACTCAATATGATATTGCTCATGTCAAGCTTGGTGGTCATTGGAGGATGCCTACCAAGGCTGATGTTGAGGAACTAATAGAAAATTGTAGAATTACATACTCTTCAGTAGAAAAAAATGTACCATATAGTAGTGGCTATGCGACCTGGACTACTACTGAGTTTTATTTGACCAGCACAATAAATAATAATGTTATCAAGTCATATCCGACTTCATATTGGACCGGAACGATGAGTGATGAGGCTAATTATCCATATCTAATGTCTTTCAGCTTAAATCATACTGAGAATAGTAATCAGACTTTACAGTTGTTGAAGGGAAGTCGTGATTACGATTGGTTGATCCGTCCGGTATGGGATCCGAACTTTAATAACTGATGGTCAATTCTCAATTGTCAAATATCAGTAAAAAAGGCTCCGGAAGGAGCCTTTTTTCATGCAGGTTGGTGTTGAGGACGTAGAAGGTCGTTTACCGTCTTGACGGGGTTGAAGGTGCTGAGCGGAACCTCAACGAAGATGGTGTTCCAGTCACTCATGGCTCCGTTCCAGAGGCCTGGCAGCTCAAGGGCTTTCAGCTCACGGCCGTTCTTGGATTTGCTTGAAATGAATCCGGTAGCCTTGTCCACATAATCAGGCAGATTAAAGCGGTTGCCCTTATAGTTACGTACTGCACATACCAGATCTACAGGATTGAAGTGGGTGCCCTTGGTAAACATCTCCTTCTTGCGGGCATCATTCAAATCAATCTGTGAGCTTTCAAGAATCTGGAGTGATACCGTACCGTCGCTGTTGTAAGCCAGAAACGGGCCACCGCCGGGCTCACCTACATTCTTGACCATGCCGCATACGCGGATGGGGCGGTTGAGCTTGCTGTGCAGCCACTCTGCCAGTTGCTTGCTGTCAAGCTTGTCCAGGTCACTGCTGCGGCAGCAGAGGGTTTCAGTTACGAATTTGGATATCGTTTTCAGCTTGGCTGCGGTGTATTTGCCGCTGTCAAGCAGATGCAGGTAGTCAAATACCTTGCTCTGTATATTCACCAGTACGCCTGCCAGCAGTTTCTTATAAGTAACGGTGTCTGTCTTAAGATGGTCAGGCACAACATTGTCTATGTTCTTTATGAATACAATGTCAGTGTCAAGTTCATTGAGGTTTTCAATGAGTGCGCCGTGTCCACCCGGGCGGAACAGTATCGAGCCGTCATCATTGCGGAACGGCGTGCCGTCAGCTGCGGCGGCAACGGTGTCAGTGCTGGGCTTCTGTTCCGAGAAGGTGATACTGTATGTGGTGCCGAATCTTTTGGAGAAGCTCTTGCTGCAACTGTCGGCAAGTTTCTTGAAAAGCGGCCAGTGTTCAGGTGATACGGTAAAATGTATGTTTACAACACCGTCATTGCCCGATGCGTACATTGAACTCTCAGCCATATGCTCTTCAAAGGGGGTACGTGCCGACGTCTTGTAACTGTGGAACTTAAGCAGGCCCTTGGGCAATGCTCCGTAATTCAGTCCCTTTGAACCGAGAAGGTTGGATACTACAGCCTTGTAGTTGCCGTCAGCAACAAGCTCCTTTATTGATTTGCTCTCATTTGACTGGCATGCGGCATCAAGGTCCTTGAAGAAGGCAAACTTTTCAATCCCGTCAAAGAAGGTTTTCTCAAATTTGGTGGTTGGGACAGAATAATCTGCATCAAGGAAAGCAAACAGGTCCTTGAACATGCGGCTTGCGGCGCCGGATGCAGGCACAAATTTTGTTATTGTGTGTTTGCCGTCGCTGCAATAGGCATCCCATGTCTTGATATAGACATTGCGCTGGCTGTCATCGAACGCAATAATTCCGTTTCCTATAGACGCTGCTGCCTCTAACTCCAGATAAGGGAATCCATTCCTGATAAGTTCCAATTGTGCTTTTACGTTTTCAGCGTTTGTTCCCTTCTTTTTAAACTGTTCCAGATCTTTCTCGTCAAACATATGTATGAAGTCCTTTGTTCAAAAACCAAAAATAATGTTGATTTT